>JRHI01001524.1_pt1 | contig 18925 bp, 16 predicted proteins | sample 215371 | NCBI WGS metagenome assembly JRHI01 (sample SAMN02929681, study PRJNA255918) | sediment metagenome | biome: cave system; feature: Ice Cave; material: Sediment; isolation source: sediment from deep within a dark volcanic ice cave with no known source of... ...
CACCAGGATCAGACAGCCCTCCCCTCTTTGTTGAGGGGATACCTGATCGTCCGAACGTAACGGTCCATCAACTTCGAATTGAAGAGGCCGGCCAAACCGTACATCTCATCGACGGTCAAATCGCCGTTGGGTCGAGAGATGTAGTTGAGATGATTTTCGATGCCCACCTGCCGGTGCGGAAAGGCGTCGGCGATGAGCACGCCGGCCGTGATCCGACGCCGCTCCTCTTTGGCACTGAAGCGCTTGAGGAGGACATAGTTCTTGGTCGGCAGGAGCAGCTTGGCCGACCGCTCGGACACCTCGATCCACTGTGCCTTGCCGCGTACGGAGCGCGGCCAGGTGACCTCGAAGGGCTTGACGTTGTGCATCCACAGCAAGGGGGCTGCATCCCGACCAAGATCGACCGCCTCGCGGAGGAGATCGCGTGCCCGGAAGCTGACGACGGGGCCCGTCGAAATGGCGAACCCAAGGCTCGCGAACGTGTCGGACCAGCGATCGACGTAGGCCGCGATCTCTGAATCAGGCGCCTGTTCGGGGATCCGAATGGTCGTCTGGCCGTGCGAGTCATCGACGATCTGGGCGTATGGCACATCGCAAACGTCGAGTTGACCTGAGGATAGCTCACGACCATGACTGCGCGTGAGACGTACCGTGGTCGGAGGAAGCTTTCGCCGGTCCCACGTCAGGATGATGTTTTCTTGAAGCACTTTATCCTCTTGGAAGGCATCGGTCCGTGACCCGAAGATGTGGATCGCACCCGGCTGCATGCGGTGGAACAACCAGCGTCGAAAACTCCGGAAGTACAGGCCGTTGCAGTAGCTGCGTGGAGTAAGGGCGACGAGCTGCCCACCGTCATCGAGGAGCGCCGCGGCCATCGCCATGAATAAGGCATAGATGTTCGGCTGCCCGTGAACGACCGGCTCCATGGCCACAACCTGTGGGGCGGCCCGACGTAGCTTGTAATAGGGTGGATTGAGAATCGCGAGATCGAACTGCCGATCGCGTTGGCTAGTGAACAAAGACTTTTGGGGTCTGACGGCCTCCTCGTTGTCCAGAATGAAATCCGTTTCATGGATAGTGTACGAGAAGTCGTGCCCATGGGCGGTCATGGCCCGCTGGCACATGTCCATCCCACGGATCAGGAACGCCAGCGCCGGCGGGTAGTTTTCATAGAGGGTAGCCTGGACTTGGCGCGGAGCGCCCTCCGCCAAGATGCGGTCACAGACAGCCGCCGTCAGGATTCCGACCCCAGCCCCCGCGTCTAACAGCCGAGCGTGTCCGGGAATGCAGCGAAACTGGCTCGCCATGAACGCGGCGATACCCGGCGGCGTGAAAAACTGACCTCGGCGCTTCCGATCTGCCAACGTGGTGAGCGCTTCGCACTGGCGGCCAAGCGGGACAACCGCATCCACCAGCGAGCCACTGCGCAGGCGCGGCTGCGCCTCCTGGACCGGATCTAGCAGCGCGGCAGGCAGGGTTCCCAACGGTTCAACCGTCTCTTCCGTGTTCCAGGTCAGCTGATGCTGTTGCAATCGACCGCCTCGCCACTTGCCGTCGGCTGTACGTTCAGCCAATGATAGGACGAGTGTTCGACGTTGGGAAGCCCTCCCGCACCAAACAAGTGATGTTCGTTTGGTCGGCATTTGGTGCCGGTGTCTGAGGGAAGCAGGCGAGCAGCACGGCGACATCGGCAGCATGGGCAATCGGGTATGGCGTTTCTGCCAGGCATTCGCCGAACATCGCGGCGGTAAGCCTGCCATCGACACCGGAGCAGCGAGGCAGGCACTGGCTGCGTCGTGTCACTCGCCTCCCGATCTTACGATTATCCGCTGACGATAGCGTGACAAATTGGCAAATCTTGCATTTCGCGTTCGTTCGCGTAAAGTGGGGGGGCATCGGCCTTGCCGTGTGTCGGTTCGGCGGTTCTCGCCTGCCTCCCCGCCCGCCGAGCAATAGAAGGAGCCTATCCCAATGGATGCCCGCCGATTTGACGCCCTGGCCCGCGCCATGCCGCGGCTGGGATCCCGCCGTCGACTTCTGCAAGGCCTGGCTGCGCTGACCGCCGGTGGGTTCGTTGCCCAAGCCCGCCCGACACTGGCCTTGGACGCCGGGCCCAGCGACGGCACCGGCGCCGGGGTCGGCGCGTGCAACGCGCCGATCGCGACCACGCCCGGCCCGGCCAACCAGGCCGCCGCAACCCCTCGTCCGACCAACGGGACGACGTCGGGGACGACCTCCTCGCCCGTCGGTGCGTTCAGTCCACCGTTCCCGGCCCTCATCGTCGGCGGCACCTGCGACGCGCCCGACACGTCGAAGTCCTTCCCGCTGCTCGACCTGAAGGCCGATCAGCCGACGGCGGGGGCCAAGACGGCGGTCGCCGCGGTCGCCAGCGCCACCTCCGTGCGCGCCAAGCTGGACGACCTGACCGCCGCCTCCTACGCCATCCTCGTCCGCGCCAGCGCATCCGACCCCACAACGATTGCCTGCGGCGACCTCGGCGGGCTGCTCCTCGGCAAGGATCTGGCCGTCGGTCTGACGGCACGCAACGGCTCCGCCTACGGCGGCGCGGCCCTCCTCCGCGGTGGGGACGCGACGACCTTGGTCTTCACCATCCTGTCCCCCGCCGGTGGCAGCGCGGTGGGCACCTCCGTCGGCGTCGGCTCGACCGTCGTCACCACCATCGACCTCAATCTGCGCGCCACCCCGGCGCCCGACGGCGCCATCGTCGCCGTCCTCGGTCAGGGCACCACGCTGACCGTCACCGGACCAACGCAGAACGGCTGGATTCCCGTCGAGGACCCGGCGACCGGCAGCACCGGCTACGTCTCCGTCCAGTACGTCAAGCTCCCAAACTAAGCAATCCGTGGGATTGCGACCCGAGGCTCAGCCGCCACAGTTCCCCTGGGGGCTCGAACGGACGCGGGCCGCTGTTGTGCCCGGTGGCGTCCGCCAGGATAAGAGGCGTTGACCCAAGTGGACCTTCGCGGCAGCTGAGAACGGGACACGAGACACCTCGGTAGCCGGCTTCAGCCGGGTTTGTCCTGGGTGAGCGCGGGGAGTAGCCCCGCGCGAACGACCGCGACGCCGGCAACGTTGGTCCGTTCCCGCTCCGCAATCGGGGTCCCCAACCAGGACGCGGAGATCGCCCAGGGGGCACCCGGTCCGCCCGCCCCATCACCATCGCCCATCGACTATGAACAGGCCCGACACCGCCGGGTCCGCGTTTGCACCCAGCGCCCGCGCGGGATAGCATGCACCTAGTCAACACCGGCCGGCCGGTCCTTCGGTGTCTCACCCGTCCGTTCCCAAGGAGTCCCCCGTTGCGTCATCTCCGCACCATCTCCTTTGCCATGACCGGCCTCGGGCTCGCGCTTGCGATCGCCGCCGGTCTGTTCGGCCTCGGTCCGACTTGGACCCTGACCGGTCTCCTGCTCGTTATCGCCGGCGTCGTCAAGATCGCGATGGTCGCGCTGTGGCGGAGCGTCGCCGGCCTCGGTGCCTCCTCCCCGCTCGAAGACGTCTCATCGCCCCCTGCGGGAGCGCGCCGCGGCCGATCGCGTTGCCGGCCGCAGGGCCACTGGTGAGGTTCAACGTGAACAACGCCCCCGACGACGACCGCGTCGCCAGAGCACGCCGGGCCCGCCAGGTCATCGCGGGCAGCGAGATCCGGCCCCCGTCCTCAAGCCTGTCGAGCACCTACGTGGCCCCACATCACTGGCTGACGCCCGCGCAGCGCACCTACCTGATCCTGGTCGGCGTCCTCCTTCTGCTCGGGGTGCTGCTCTACCTGATCTTCAGCCTGGGAATCGCCAGCATCGTCCTCTTCCTTCTGGCGCTGACGCTCCTCGCCGGCTGGTTGGTGTTCTAACGCCGTGAGCTCCCCCGCCCTGCCGGCTCCGCTCCATGCCGCGTGGAACGCCCTCCCCACCGAGGAGGTGCTGCCGGGGATCGCGCGGCAGGTCGTCCATGGGGCGCGGCAGTCGGTGGTGCGCTACGTTTACGCGCCGGGTGCCATCTTCCCGATCCACGCCCATCCCGAGGAGCAGGTCACCGTCGTCGTCAGCGGCCGCATCGCATTCGAGATCGCCGGCGCCGACTACGAGCTTGGCCCCGGCGAGGTCGCGGTCATCCCCGCCAACGTCCCGCACGGCGCCCGCGTCGTCGGCGACGAGACCGTGGAGACCTTCAACGCCCTCAGCCCCCGCCGTGAAACCGGCCCCTCCGCCGCACGCGACGGCGCCGCGCGGTGAGCGACGACGACGCGACCCGGCCCCACCTCCGTCTGGTCGGCAACGATGTCGCGCCCGACCCCGGTGGCAACGGCCGGCAACCGCCCCCTGAAGCCGCCGAAACCGGCGAACGGTACGTCCCCGGCTCCTTTGCCCACCTCTTCGACCTGACGGGCCGCGTCGCCCTGATCGTCGGCGGCGGGGGCGGCATCGGCAGCGCGATCGCGGCCGGTCTGGCCGACTTCGGCGCCCGCGTCGCCGTCGCCGATCTCGATCTCGACGCCGCCAAGCGTGCCGCTCAGGCGTGCGCTCGCCCGGGTCACGACGGTGCCCTCGCCGTTCAGCTCGACGTGACGAACGGCGAGCTCATCCAGCAAGTCGTCCAGGCCGTCGAGCAGGCAGCCGGTCGCATCGACATCCTCGTCAACTCGGCCGGGATCAACCTGCGCAAACCCGCCATCGACTACAGCCCGGACGATTGGCGGCGCATCCTCGACGTCAATCTCTCCGGTGCCTTCTTCGTCATCCAGGCGGTCGCCCGCGGCATGCTCGCCCGCCGCTCCGGGCGGATCGTCAGCATTGGCTCGGTGTCGAGCCTGCTCGGCCACCCGTGCCACGCCCCCTACGCCGCGGCGAAAGGCGGACTCGCCATCATGACCAAGGCGCTGGCCACCGAATGGGCGGCGCACGGCGTCACCGTCAACGCGATCGGCCCCGCCTACACCGAGACCGCGCTCACCCGCGGCCACCTCGCCGACGTCGAGACGCGCACCCGGATCGTCGGCACGATCCCGATGGGCCGCCTCGGCACCCCGGAGGACGTCGTCGGCGCCGCCGTCTACCTCTGCTCCGACGCCGCCGCCTTCGTCACTGGCCAAACCCTCTACGTCGACGGCGGCCGCACCTGTGACTGACGCGCTCGTTCGCCATCTCGAGCCTACGACGGGTCGCCATCTGGGGACAGGAAGGGTCGATTGAGATCCGAAACGATGCGCGCACGCTCCCCTCGCCCCCGGTTGGTGGGCGCCCTCTGGGCACGGCTGGGGGTGAGGGCCGTTCTCCCCTCTCCGAGTGGGTCAGTTGGCACGGTCATCGCGATTGCTCCGCGTGTACCCGCTCCGCGGTCAGCCGGTGGCTGGCCTGGTGCTCCGGCCGGGTGCGCTCGCCAGCACCAGCCAGCGCCCAGCGTCGAATGGCCATGGGCATGGCAAGTGATCCATTAGTTGACAAACTGCACCGTGTGCGGTACAGTCCAGGTGGGCGTGAAGGGCGAGGATGCCAGGGGACCTCAAGAAGATCCAGGCGACGTTCTACCGGACGACCGCAGGGGGCGAACCGGTCCGCGACTGGCTCTTGGGGCTCGATCCGGCGGATCGCAAGACCATCGGCGCCGCCGTCGCCCTCGTGGAATACGGCTGGCCGATCGGAATGCCCATCTGTCGGTCCTTGAGCGATGGCCTCTGGGAGGTGCGGAGCAACATCTCAGGCGCCCGCTCTGCCCGCGTGCTGTTCTGCATCGCAGACGGACGGCTCGTTTTGCTCTACGGCTTCATCAAGAAGACCCGGCAGACGCCGGCCAGCGACATGGCGCTGGCGCGGTTGAGACAGAAAGACGTGCAGTGATGGTCAATCCCCACATCGGCTCCTCGTTCGACGACTTCCTGAAAGAGGACGGGATCTACGAAGAAGTCACGGTCACTGCTGTCAAGCGGGTTCTGGCCTGGCAGCTTGAGCAGAGCCGCCTCGCCCAGGGTATCTCGAAAAGCGCACTGGCGCGGCAGATGCATACCAGTCGGACGCAGGTTGAGCGCTTGCTCGACCCGGCCAACACCCAGGTGCAACTCGACACCCTCCAGCGCGCTGCCAAGGCGCTCGGGCGCACGCTGGTGATTGAACTGGCGTAGCCTGCAGGCGCGGGTCAGCGAACGGAGGCGATAGCGACCCGACGGTGACCCCTCAGACAGACCAGACGCCGTGCGAGGACCTGCCGGAGCCAGCGAAGGATCTTCGCGATCTCATGGGGACCGGCCCGCTGTCCACGATCGACGGGATGAGCGAACAAGCGTTCGACCGAAAACTGGCCGAGGAGGTCGAAAACGACCAACTGGTGCATCCGGCAAGTCGGTCACTGATTGGGATCCGGCGACGGCACCGCCGGGCGCGGGACTCAAGACCCCGCGCCTGAGCAGCGTCGCAGGACACGAAATCGTTACAAACTTCGCGGATGCACCACTAACAGGCAATCAGGAACGTCGGGTGTGCGCTTCTGGTCGTGGTCTACGCCCCGCATCGACCGTTTTATGGAGCACCACCAGTCACGTTTCGGATAGCCTGTTCGCCGTCTCGGTTGGGGAAACGCCGTCACTCGGCTACGAATTCCCCCCGGAGGGCGATGCCGACGAGCGCGCGACCGGGACGTCGCCGACAACCCATCCGCCGCCCGTCTCGGTCGCCGCGCCGGTCTCCGCGGGCTCGCCCGGCGACGCGCAAACCGCGTTGGAGACGATCACCAACTCCGGTCCGATCGTCGTCACCTGATCGATCGGAATCAGCTTATTGCTCTTGAAGAAGCCCGGCGAAACCTCGATTCCGGTGAGCTGGAAGCTCGACGGGTCGAACTGGGTCGAAGCGATCTGCCCGACCATTTCGCCACCCTCGGTCACGACCTTGCGCTTTTCCAGGTCGTCGAGCGAGAGCAGCGAGCCGTAGTTGGCGTTGATCTGGTCGCCCCGGACGCCCGTCTTGTCGTTCAGGGTCAAGGCGTCGGGTCCGAGGGTGTGGAGGTCGTCGACGTCGATCAGCTTCGTCGAGTCCGGGTCGAGCACCGAGCCACCCGGATCGACCGAGAAACCGACGATCTTCTTGGCGGACGGATCGAGATAGACGCGGCTGATCGTGCCGAGTTTCTCACCCTCCGCGATGCTGATCACCGCCAGGCCTTTGATGTCCTTGTTCGTCATCGCGTTCATGCTCAGCCCTCCCGGTCGCGGGCCGCAACTGTCCCGGCGCAAGATCGCCGACCAGTTGATCGTGGCCTCTCCCCAAGATCACGCATAGATCGTGCCAGCCACAGAGAGACTGGGCTCAGGACGATCGAGGGGTATCCGGCGTGAAGGTTTCGGCCAGCACCGGGCCGGCGAACTCGGACGCGAGGCGGTCCATGACGCGGAACGCGGGCAGCGTGCCCTGACGGTCACCTGCTCGCAGATCCGTGCCGGCGCCTGATGCGCGCCGCTATGTGCTCAGCGATCATCACGGTCGTCAGGTGCGTGTTGGCGCGGACGTTGTCAGGCATGATCGAAGCGTCGACGACACGCACCCCGTCGATGCCGATGACGCGGCACTCGGGATCGACGACGGAGCGCGGGTCGTCGACGGCGCCCATCCGGCAAGTGCCGACCGGATGCTGCGTGTCCTCGCACTCCGCCAGCAGCCAAGCGTCCAGATCGTCGTCCGGCGGCAGCTCGCGGAACGATTCGCCGGTGACGCGCGCCTCGATCCCCTCGCTGATCGCCTGCACGGCCGGATGGTGAACCAACGTGAAGAGGCGCTGGAACCCGTGGCGCAGCCGGATCAGGTCGCGCTCGTCGGAGAGCATCCGGATCTCGACCTCGGGATCAACCAAGGGGTCGGTCGTCGTCGGCCGCACCCAGCCCCGTGAGAAAGTCTGGTAGGTGGCGACGACGATCAGCCCGGTGCGGCATCCCTCCTCGTCGTAGCCGACGAGGTTCATCGCCGCCATGAACAGGTCGTTCTGGCGGGCGCCGGCCAGCCCCGAGCTGAAGCGCACGCAGCAGTTCGTGTGGCGGTGCCGCGGCGTCGGCACGCGCGCCTCCGGTCGCAGCTTGAGCCCGAGCCAGATCGATGAGTGGTCGACGAGGTTCCGCCCGACCGGCGCGGCGACGACCGGTTCGACCCCGAGCGCGCGGAGGTCGGCGATCGGGCCGATGCCGGACCGGATCAGGATCCCGGGCGAGTGGATCGCGCCCGCGGCGACGATGACCTCCCGCGCCAAGAAGGTCGTCCAGCCGTCCGCCGTCCGCGCGCGGACGCCGGTGGCCCGCCGGCCGTCGAGCAGCACGCGATCGACCAGGGCGTCGCCGACGATCGTCAGGTTGGGGCGGTCGCGGGCCGGTTCGAGGTAGCCGTCGTTGGTCGAGACGCGGACGCCGTCGCGGCTGTTGATCGCGTAGGGGGAAACGCCGCCGCTGCCAGGGGCGTTGTGGTCGTCCGCCCAGCCATAGCCGAGGGCGACCGCGGCGTCACAGAGGGCACGATCGACCGCGCCCCAGTGCTCGCGCGGCGCTCGATAGATCGGGATCGGTCCGCCCGTCCCGTGGTACGGCGCATCGCCGAAATTGAGGTCGTCCTCCAAGCGGCAGAAGGCCGGGAGCACGTCCCGACCAGACCAGCCGGCGCAGCCCTGCTCGGCCCAGAGGTCGAAGTCCTCCAGCATCCCTCGGATGGCGATCTGGCCGTTGATCGCCGAGCTGCCGCCAAGACCGCGGCCGCGCCAGTACCGCCGTGGTTGCTGAGCCGTCGAGCGGCGCGCCATCAGGTTGTCGTAGCGGAAGCGGCTGTGCTCCGGCGAGCAGATGATGCCGAAGGGATTGGGCATGCGCATGTCGTCGGGCGTGGCGGAGGAGCGGTAATCCGGCCCCGCCTCCAGGAGCAGGACGGTGGTATCGGCATCCTCGGTCAGCCGCGCGGCAAGCGCCGCTCCGCTCGAACCGGCGCCCGCGATGAGGTAGTCGTAGGTCATCGCACCCTTCCATGATTGGCGTCCGCTTCAGCTTCCCCGGGTGCCGGCGGCTGGAATACACTGCCGTCATCCGAAGTGTGAGATTCTATCACCAACCGAAACGTGCCGGCCGAGCGAGGAGGGAGGCTGCCTGATGCGTCAGACGGTAAGCATGTATGTCGATCGCGACGTCCCGGTCGAGGTCCGCGATGGGACGATCCTGTACGCCGACGTGTACCGACCGGCCGGCGCCGGCCGCTACCCGGTCCTACTCCAGCGGACGCCCTACAACAAGGAGCTTGGGACCCTGGCCCTCGTCCAGACGGACGCCTTGCGCGCGGTGACCCGAGGGTACGCCGTCGTGATTCAGGACGTGCGCGGCCGTTACCGCTCCGAGGGGCGGTTCAATCCCTTTTACCAGGAGATCGCCGACGGCTACGACACGGTCGAGTGGTGCGCCGCGCAGCCGTGGTCGGACGGCAACGTCGGGATGTACGGCACCTCGTACGTCGGCGCGGTGCAGTGGTTGGCGGCGATCGCCGCGCCGCCCAGCCTGCGGTGCATCGTCCCGTGCTTTACCGCCTCGGACTACTACGAGGGGTGGACCTACCAGGGCGGTGCCTTCCAGTGGGGCTTCATGTGCAACTGGCTCCTGCCGTTCGTGACACCGGCCGACTTCCTGCGCCGCCACGCCCAGCAGCCGATCCCGAACTTCGACGAGCAGCGCAATGCCCTGGCCGACGCCCTCGACCACATGGATCAGACGATCAAGACGCTGCCGCTGCAGGCGCTCCCCTTCGTCCCGGAATACTCGCCCTATTTCAACGACTGGCTCGGCCACTCCAGCCGCGACGACTTCTGGCGCGCGGTCAGCATCGAGGAGCGGCACGACCGCGTGCGGGTGCCCGCGCTCAACGTCGGCGGCTGGTACGATATTTTCCTGGACGGGACGCTGCGCAACTTCTCCGGCGTCCGTCGGACGGGCGCGACGGCGGAGGCGCGCGAGGGCGCCCGCCTGCTGCTCGGTCCCTGGACCCACACCACGCCGCCGCTCAGCCAATCGGGGGCGACGGACTTCGGGGTCCGCGCCGGCCAGAGCGCCTCGCCCCTGAGCATGGACGTCGACGGCGAGTACCTGCGCTTCTTCGACTACTGGCTGAAGGGGATCGCCAACGGCGTCCCGACCGACGCGCTGGTCAAGCTCTACGTGATCGGCGAAGACGTCTGGCGGGACGAGCACGAGTGGCCGCTCGCCCGCACCGCGTCGACGGTCTTCTATCTCCACAGCGGCGGCAACGCGAACTCAACGGGTGGTGACGGGATACTCTCGCCGGAGGAGCCTGGGTCCGAGCGGCCCGACGTCTACCTCTACGATCCGTTCCATCCCGTTCCCTCGTCCGGTGGTCAGCTCTGCTGCTATCCCTCCCAGCTGACCCCCGGCGCCTTCGACCAGCGGGACATCGAGGCCCGGATGGACGTGCTCGTCTTCAAGACGCCACCGCTGGAGCAGGAGGTCGAGGTAACCGGTCCCGTCACGCTCACCCTCTGGGCCGCCACGACTGCCCCTGACACCGACTTCACCGCCAAGCTCGTCGATCTGCACCCGAGCGGCTACGCCCGTAACCTGACCGACGGTATCATCCGGGCGCGCTTCCGCCAGGGCACCGCCCGCCCCATCCCGATCGCGCCGGGCGAGATCGTCGAGTACCGGATCGACCTCTGGGCGACAAGCAACCTCTACCGGCGCGGCCACCAGATCGTCCTGGAGGTGACGAGCAGCAACTTCCCGCGGTTCGATCGCAACCCGAACACTGGGCACGACCTCGGCGCCGACGCCGAGATCCGCCCCGCGCTGCAGACGATCTACCACGACCGGGAGCATCCTTCGCACCTGGTGCTGCCGATCATTCCGCGATGAGCGGTCCCCAGGGTTGAACCCCTAGGCTCGACCGACAACGCCGCGCCGGGGCTGCACACGACGCGCCGCGGCGAGCGGGAGAATGGCCATGCTGCTGCAACGGATTCTTGAGCGGAACCCGGCGCTCGTCGATGCGGCGGTTCAACTGCACCAGGAAGGCAAGATTCCGGCGAACACCTGGCTGTACGACCTGGATGCCGTGGCCCAGAACGCGCGGCGGCACGCTGCGGAGGCGCGCCGCCTTGGGTTGACGACGTACGTCATGACCAAGCAGTACGCCCGCAACCCGATGGTCACCCAGATCGCGCTCGCGCAGGGGATGAACAAGACGGTCGCGGTCGACATGTTCTGCGCCAAAGTGATGCACCGTTACGGCATCCCGATCGGCCACATCGGTCACCTCAACCAGATCCCAAAGCACGACGTCGGGCGAGCGCTCGCCATGCGCCCCGACGTCATCACCGTCTATAGCGTCGAGGCGGCCCGACGGATCTCCGATGCCGCCGGGCAGCGCGGCATCACGCAGGATCTCCTGGTCCGGGTCTATCGGCCGGGGGACATCTTCTTTCCCGGCCAGGAGGGCGGTTTCCGCGACGAGGATCTGCTCGCCGCGGCGCGCGAGATTGAGCGGTTGCCGGACGTGCGGATCGTCGGCGTCACCTCGTTCCCCTGCCTCTGCTACAACTTTGACGACAGCACCGCGCCGGTCCGCTTCAACCAGAACATGGCGACGATCACGCGCGCCGCCGAGCGCCTGGGGCGCGAGCTGGGGATCGAGATCAGGCAGGTCAACGCGCCGGGGAACACCTCGATCGCCACCTACCCGATGCTCAAGGCGGCCGGCGCCACCCACGTCGAGCCCGGCCACGGTCTGCACGGCACCACGCCGCCCCAGATCGTCGCCGGCGATCAACCGGAGCTGCCGACGTACGTCTACGTCACCGAGGTGAGTCACCACTACGAGGGCCGGGCCTATGCCTTCGCCGGCGGGCTGTGGACGATGATGGGGCACTTCATGGATCCGACCTGGACGTTTTCCGCCTGTGTCGGGGCGGACCCCGCATCCGCTAGGTCGAATCTCCTCGACTACGAGCACATCGAGCAGATCATCGACTACCACCTCTCGCTGATCCCGGGGGATCGCGCCCGGATCGGCGACACGGTCGTCTTCCCGATGTACACACAGGCGCAGATGACCCGCTCCTACATCGCGGCGGTCGGCGGTGTCGCGACGGGTCAACCGGTCGTCTGGGGCATCTTCGACCACGCCGCGACGATGCTGGATGAGCGCGACGATCCCGTGCCGCCCAGCGAGGTCATGCGCCGGATCGAGGATCTGGTGGCCAGGTACGCGCCGGTGGCGGCGGGCTGAGACGCTTGTTCCCTCGCGCGGGGCTCACCCCCCGCGCCGACCCAGGACGAACCCGGTTGCAGCCGGCGGAGCTTCGTGCTCGCCCCGGCGGGGCTGTGTCGGTTGAGTCCGGCACTGTCCGTGCCGGGCAGGTCACCAGCGGCGGATCAGCCGCCCGTCAGCAGACCCAACAATCCCCGGAAGAACCCGGGATGGGAGGCGCGACCAATCGGGAGGTCAGGGCGCGCGGCGGGTTCGGGGGCGTCGGACGGGTCGCCCGCGCGGGGAGCGATTGGTCGCCTGGGCGGGTCTCCGCTCTTCGGTTGCCGCCTCGCGGTCGGTTTGGGTTCCTGCGCCGCGGCTGCCACCTGCGCGGCGCGCTCGGTTCTGGCCTTCAGCAATTCGTAGGCGGACTCGCGGTCGATCGGCTGGTCGTACTTGTCCTGGAAGGGCGACCAGTTGACCGTCACCCGCCGCTGCTCCGGGGAGACCGGACCGATGTGACTCTGCGGGGGAATCACCCAGGCGCGCTCGACGATCCCCGGCGTCCCGTTCTCGTCGAGGAGCGAGACGAGCGCCTCGCCCACCCCCAGCTCGCCGATCGCGGCGACGACGTCGATGGCCGGGTTGGCGCGGAAGGTCTGCGCCGCGGCCTTGACCGCCTTCTGGTCGCGCGGGGTGAAGGCGCGCAGCGCATGCTGGACGCGGTTGCCGAGCTGACCGAGGACGATGTCCGGGATGTCGAGCGGATTCTGGCTGACGAAGTAGATGCCGACCCCCTTCGAGCGGATCAGCCGCACGACCTGCTCGATCTTGTCCCGCAACGCCTCCGGGGCGTCGGAGAAGAGGAGGTGGGCCTCGTCGAAGAAGAAGACGAGCTTCGGTTTGGCGAGGTCGCCCACCTCCGGCAGCCGCTCGAAGAGCTCGGCGAGGAGCCAGAGGAGAAAGGTCGCGTAGACGACGGGCGACTGCATCAGCCGGTCGGCCGCCAGGATGTTGACGACGCCCCGCCCCTCCTTGTCGGTGCGCATGAAGTCGTGGAGGTCGAGGGCGGGCTCGCCGAAGATGCGGTCGCCGCCGGCCTCTTCGAGCGTCAGCAGACCGCGCTGGATGGCGCCGATGCTGGCGGCGGAGACGTTACCGTAGGCGGTGGTGAACGTCGCCCGGTTGTCGCCGGCGTAGCGGAGCAGCGCCCTGAGATCCTTCAGGTCCAGCAGGAGCAGCCCCTGATCGTCGGCGTACTTGAAGACGAGACCGAGCACGCCGCTCTGCGTGGCGTTGAGATTGAGCAGGCGGCTGAGCAGGATCGGGCCGATCTCCGAGATGGTCGCGCGGACCGGGTGCCCCTGCTCGCCGAAGAGGTCCCAGAAGGTCACAGGGAAGCCGGTCGGCGCGAAACCGGTCAGGCCGAGCTGCCTGACCCGCTCCAGCACCGCCGGGCTGTCACCACCGGCCCGGCTCAACCCCGCCAGATCTCCCTTGACATCGGCCAGGAAGACAGGCACGCCGATCTCGCTGAACCGCTCCGCCATCGCGTGGATCGTGACGGTCTTGCCCGTCCCGGTCGCCCCGGCGACCAGACCGTGTCGGTTCGCCATCTTCGGCACGAGGCAGAGGTCGCGCTCGCCCCTGGCAATCACCATCGGATCCGCCAAGTCACGCACTCCTGGTGGCGTCACGATCGCCCGACGCGCCGGGCCGGCCCGCGTCAGCGACGGATCGCCGCCACGATCAAATCGGCGATCGCGTCGAGCCCCCCGAAGCGGGGCAGGTTCTCCGACGGCGACTCCGCCAGCGTTTGCCACACCATCCCCGCCAGCGGCGCGCCGCCCAGCCGCTCCGCGGGCATCATCCGGACGAGCCCACGCCCGGCGAACCGCTGGGCGCGGATCTGGGGAACCTCCCCCGCGCGCGGCGGCGGCACGACCAGCACCCGCGTTCCGCGCCGGACGGCGATCGAGAGGACGTCGAGGTCGCCGGTCGTCACGACCAGATCGGCCGCGTTGAGGATACTCGCCCGGTCCGCGAGGGAGCGAACGACCTTGACCCGCGCCAGGCCATCGGCCGCGCGCTCGATGCGCTGCCGCTCCGCCCCGCCCCGCAGCGGACCGGTGTCGATCAGCGAGATCGCCCCGTCCGGGATGAGGCGCATTCGGCACGCCGAGAGGTAGGCGCGGATCAGCGGACCGCCGTCGGCGGCGTCGCCGGCGGTCACGACGATCAGCCTATCCGCGCCGACCCCGAGGTCGTCCCGGATGCGCTTGGGCGTGATGCTCGGGTCGGGTCCGCCCAGGTAACCGCAGAATACGGTCTTGTCCGCCGCCGTGGTCGAGAAGCCGTACTCGACCGTCGGATCGAACAGGTCGCGGTCGCCGGCGACGGCGATCCGGTCGTAGGTACGGTCGAGCAGATCGTAGACGCCTGCGCCTGCCCAGACAGGCCGAACCGCCGCCGGGTCCCCGTCGATGTCGGCCAGCCCGAGCATGAGGTCGACACGCGGGTCAGCGGCGCGCAGACTTGCCAGGGGATAGATCAGATCGCCGTCGAGGCCGGCCGGCGCGTGGTCGACGGCGAAGAGGTCCGGTAGCCAGTCGGCTATCGTCTGCTGGATCGCGTCGACGCGCTGCGCCTTGAGACCGGCGGCGGCCGTCTCGGTCTCCTCCACCTCGGGCAGCACGACCCACTCGACGTTGCGGGGTTTCGCGAACCCCGCCGCGTCGCCCAGACCGGTGAAGACGCGGACCTCGACGGCCGGCCGGCGCGCCGTCACCGCGCCGGCCACCGCCAGTGTCGTGCGCAGGTGACCGATGCCGAGCCGGTCGGCACTGTAGAGGAGGAGCCGAGGTGGATGATTCATCTGCCCGAGCTCCCGCGGGAGCGCCGGAGCGCCCCTCCGCCGGCGTGCCGCGCCCTCGCGATTCGGATCAGCCACCACCGCACCATGTGCGTGCCAGCCACGCGATCACTGACCAGCCTCGCCGATGGGATCATCATAGTCGGGCAGAGCGTGCCACGTCGCCGCATGTGGTGCGTCCGCTCAATTCCTGTGCCGTCCCCACGTTCGTCAGCCGGTCATTAGCCCCGCACCCGCGCGGCAGCGCAGGACACGAATTCGTGGCAGACGTACCGGATACACCAGAGGGTGCCGGCCTGCGATCCCGCCGCCGCATCCGAGGCGACGGTCGCGGTTCGCGTCAGCCTCGCCAGCAGGCCTGGCGATCGGCCGGATCGCCAGAACAATCGGGGTCCATGCATTGTCGACGCCCCCGACGGATGAGCATCAATAGACCCGGCCAGGACGACTGGGCGATGTCGAAGTTCTCTCCCGTTGTCTTCGACCAGGGCGTTGTTCGCCCGGCTCTAGGCTCCGACGCGTTGACCTTGACAGAGCCCTGCCAGAACAATGGTACCTGTTCAGACTGGTCCCATTGTTCACGCGGGGGAAGGGCCTTGCTGGCCGCCAAACTGACGCACGGACGCGGCCTCGTACCGGCAGCGTGGCCTGGAACACCGGCCTCGTCTGAACAAGTACGTTTGCGTTGCCAGATTGACACGGTCATGCCGTCTGTGCGATAACCCGGCGTCACCGGTTACTGTCGCCTTGAGGTCGTTGGCTGCGGCCGTTGGAGAGGCGATCCGCCGGACGCGCGGCGCCGCCGAGGGACGGCGACCGGACCCGGGTGTTCTGATCTTCTGATCTTCTGTCTCATCGGCTTCCGATACCGGCAATGCGCAACTCGCGCGAACGCCGCCGACCCGACGCCGGGCGCCGGATGGTCAGCGCTGCTGCCATCCTCCCGCCGGGCCTGGGCAAAGGAGCGACCTGCCGTGCCGTCCATCAACCGCAGTGTTTCGGTCTCATCCCGCCGACGTACCCTGCGTCCCCTGATCGCCGTCGTCCTCGTAATCTCCGTGATCGCACCACTGATCGCCGTCCCGCGGGCCGCCCGCGCCGCGTCCGCGGTGACGACGGCGACGCTGAATCTGCGCTCCGGTCCCAGCTTTCAACAGCGGGTCCGCGCCGTGATGCCCGAGGGTTCCGTCGTTGAGATCACCGGCGGGCCACGCCATGGTTTCTATCGCGTCAGCTATAACGGCACCGCGGGCTGGGCCCTTGCCGACTACCTCGACCTCAGCGGAGCAAGCGTCACCGGCGGGGAGGGAGGTGGCAACGGCTCGGCGACCGTCCTGTCCGGTCTCAACCTGCGCGCCGGACCGAGTACCGGCGACGCCGTCCTGACGGTCATGCCCGCCGGTGCGACCGTCACGCTCACCGGGGGCAGCACCAACGGATTCCTGGCGGTCGACTATCGCGGTACCTCCGGCTGGGCCTACGCCGCCTTGCTCGACACGAGCGGCGGTGCCCCAGACGCCGGTCCGGCCGCGGTCTCCACCTCGGGCAGTGCCGGGTCAGCAACCGTCAGCACGTCACTCAACCTGCGCGACGGGCCGAGCACCGCCAATCGCGTCATCACGGTGATGCCGGCCGGGGCGACTGTGGACCTGACCGGGGACAGCGCGAACGGCTTCCTGGGCGTGGTCTACAACGGCACCTCCGGCTGGGCCCACGCCGGCTACCTGAACTCCGGCGGCGGGTCGAGCCCCAGTTCGTCCGGTTCGACCGGCAACACCATCATCGACATCATCTACGCGGCCGCCGATCGTTACGGCCAGAGCCGCGAGGACATGCTCCGGGTCGCCCAGTGCGAATCCGGCCTCGATCCCAACAACGTGACGCCGCCGTACGACGCGAGCGGGCTCTTCCAGTTTCTGCCCGGCACCTGGGCGAGCACCCCGTACGCGAACTACAGCGTCTTCGACCCCTGGGCGAACGCCAACGCCACCGGCTGGATGTGGTCTGTTGGCCGCCGCAATGAGTGGGTCTGCCAGTAGGCGGGGGGCAGTGAGGCGGCAGGCTCGTCTGACGGCGGGGGGCGCCGACCCGGTTGCCGACGTTCCAGGTTTCCAACTGCGTCGCTTGCCTGCCGCGCTGCTCAGGATGGAACGATCGTGCCGAGCACCGTGCAGGGGAACCGTCGCCGCTGCTGAATGGTCATCGTCGTCCCTGTTCGGGCGCCGCATGGGCATCCAGCCAGTCCGTCATAAAGGCGACGACCGTCTGGGCATCGGCCTCGTTGAAGATCTCGTGGCGGTCGTTCGGCCAGAGCTTGAGCGTCTTGTCGGTGCTGCGCACCGCTCGGTACAGCGCTTCGGAACCGCGCGGGCTGGTCAGCTTGTCGTGGGCGCCGTGCATCATCAGCATCGGCAGTGCCAGCTCGTGCATGCGACGGCGAGCGTCTTCCGAGGCGATCACGAGCTGGCGGGCAAGGTCGACCCGCGTGCGACCGTGGTAGCACAGGGCGTCGGCGCCGAAGAACCGTTCGACGTCCGGTTCGCGCTCAGCACCCCCGGTGTCGATGGGATGAGGGCGGTCTCCGGCGCGATCCGCGCGATGGCCAGAAGCAGCCGCTTCTGCCAACGGGGAACGTGCTCGTCGATGACCAACACCGGGCCGCTCAGCACCAGACCGGCCAGCTCGGCCTGGTGCCGCAACGCGTAACGCGCTGCGATCAAACCGCCCATCGAGTGGCCGAGGACGAAGACCGGGGTGGTGGGGTGCTGCTGCCTCGCCCGCTGCACGAGGAGGTCGAAATCGTCGACGTAGTCGTCGAACCGCGCAATGCTCGCCCGCGGGCCGCCGCTCCTGCCGTGACCGCGGTGATCCATCGCATAGACGCCGTAGCCATGGACCCTGAGCGCCGCGATCACATGCTCGTACCGTCCGCTGTGCTCCGCCACGCCGTGCGCCAGCGCGACGAGCGCCTTCGACGTTCCCGGCGCGCGCCACGACGTGCCGCTCAGCCGGGTCCCGTCGGCACCGAGGAGGTCGAACGCGGCGACGCCTGACATCCGGACGTCACTCAAGACGCGGCGGCGCGCCGGCCAAGCAGCGCCGCGATGCGCGGGGGCAAGCCGCCCTGGCGGGGTTCTTGGTCCTGGCGGACGGCCGTGGTGGCGAGGTGGGCGAGGAGCCGGCGCAGCCCCCGCCTCCGCACGATTGGGCCTGGTGGACGGTGGGGGCGGTCCGCGCCGCCCCCGCGCCGCCGCCGCCGGCGGACCGCCCCCCAGTCCAGCGTCACCCCCCACGCGACGAGGAAGCCGGCCGCCCCCCAGCCGAGGGCCACCAACCGCCGGACCGCGTCGTAACGCCAGCACCGGCCCGTCCGCCCCGCCCAGGCAGGTCGGGCCGACCGGGCCGGCGGCCGCGAGCGCCCAGCGCGGGCCGTCCAGCCGGCCGAGCCGCCGGGTCTCGGCGGCGGTCGCCACCGGGGGGTCGGTCAGCAGCCCCCAGGGCGCGGCGGCGACCTGGTCCAGGCGGACCTCGCCCACCCAGCCGGGCCGCGCCTGCTCGGCGCCGTGCTCGGGCGTGCGCCGCCCCGTCCGCCAGCGGCCCGTCCGCGGTGCCGACGACCCGGTCGCGGTCACCGGCGGCCGCGTCGGCCGCGACGGGCCGTCCTTACGGACCACCCACTCCGCCGCGACCCGCGCCCGCGGCCGGAAACCGGCGGCCCCCTCGGGGAGCTGGCAGGCGCGGCCGGCGGGCTGCTCCCCCCAGCGAGCGCGCTGGCAGATGCGGCAGACCCGCTGCCCGCGCGGCCCCCCGCCCGCGCCCCCGATCGCCGCGT
>JRHI01001525.1_pt1 | contig 18925 bp, 18 predicted proteins | sample 215371 | NCBI WGS metagenome assembly JRHI01 (sample SAMN02929681, study PRJNA255918) | sediment metagenome | biome: cave system; feature: Ice Cave; material: Sediment; isolation source: sediment from deep within a dark volcanic ice cave with no known source of... ...
GTTCGGTACCCGCCGCGATCCGGTCGAGCGCGTCGCGCACGACCTCGAGATAGGCTCGCCCGGGCTCCGTGATGGCGAGACGTTGATGCTCGCGATTGAACAGCTTCACGCCCAGCTCGGCCTCGAGCGCCTTGACTTGATGGCTGACCGCGCCCTGCGTGACGCACAGCTCCTCGGCCGCGCGCGTGAAGCTCTCGTGGCGGGCCGCAGCCTCGAAGGCCTTGAGCGCATTCAGCGGCGGCAGGTGGCGCGGCATGGCCCCTCGAGTGCATGAGAAAATCTCGGGCAGGCTAGAGAAACGATGCTTTGTGGGCAAGCCATTGAGCGGCGCACGTTCACCACAACGCCGGGGTCACATCCCCTAGCATCATCAGAGGAGGACGAAAAATGCTGCAGATCTTTTGCCACGCGCCAGGATTCGACGAGACCCATCGCCGACTGGACCTCGCAGGTTGGTCCTCACGGCCAACCCGCTTCTCGTCCTCGCCAAGGGCATCCAAGCTGCGGGCCATCTGGGATGCATTGCGCGAGGGGATTACTGCGCATCGCCAATATGAACAGCTGACCTCGAGGGGGATTCCTCACGACATTGCGATCAGACAGGCGCTCCGCATTTCGCATCCCGGAGTGAAGTATCCGCTCCCTGCGGCCGAGTCCCTCAACATCATCACAGGAGCACGAGAGATGGGTACGAGCTATAGGCATGTGCGGCGATATGTCGATGCCGCTTGCGCAACACACCCGCTCTCGCGTCCACGCCAATCCACTGGCGGAGAGCCGTACGTTTGGGCCGGCATAATCAAGACGTGGTTACAGCGCAGCCGTCAACGCCGGGCCCTTTCCGAGCTTGATGATCGAATGCTGTGCGATATTGGCGTCACCCGCTCGCAGGCGCAGCACGAAGCAGCGAAGCCGTTTTTGGTCTGCAGGCAAGGCGTAAAGCACGCCTATGGCAAAGGCTCCACGGCCGCAGTTCGATCTGCCTGGCATTCCGACCGGAGGATGATGGGAATGCACTTACATCTCGACCTCGAGGAGGGTGATCGGGCAGCGAAGAGCCGCGGCCCGGCGGCTTATATCTATGCGGCGCGGGCGCTGCGCGACTTCGGCGACGGCTTCGTTGCCGTGCTGCTGCCGGTCTACCTCACAGCGATCGGGCTGGGGCCGTTCGAGGTTGGCATTGCCGCAACTTTGGCGCTCCTCGGCTCTGCATTGATGACGCTCGGTATCGGGCTCATCGGCGCGAGGGTCGATCAGCGCAGGCTGCTCATGGCAGCATGCGGCCTGATGATCGCCACGGGGCTCGCATTTGCGCTCTCTAGCACCTACGCGGTCGTTCTGCTGGTGGCCTTCATGGGCACGATCAATCCCTCCTCCGGCAGCGTCAGCATCTTCGTTCCCCTCGAGCACGCGGTCCTTGCTCGCTCCGTTGCGGATACGGATCGCACGAAGATGTTTGCGCGCTACGGCCTGATCGGCGCGCTGGCCGCGGCGGTCGGCGCGCTCGCTTCCGCAAGTCCCGATGTGCTAGCGGCCATGGGCGTATCGCGCCTGGCGGCTCTGAAAGCCATGTTCGTACTGTATGCGGTGCTCGGCGCGATCGGCGCATCGATGTACGCGCGAATTCCCGCCGCGCCGGCCCCGACGGAGAGCAAGCCCGTCGCTGCGCTCGGGCCGTCGCGCAGCATCGTCTACAGAATGGCGGCCTTGTTCAGCATCGATGCGTTCGCTGGCGGGTTTGCCGTGCAGTCCCTCCTTGCGCTGTGGCTCTTCAACAAGTTCGGCATGTCGCTCGCAGCTGCCGGCGTGTACTTCTTCTGGTCGGGCGTCCTCGCCGCGTTCTCCTTTCCCATCGCGGCCTGGCTGTCGCGGCGCATCGGCCTCGTGAACACGATGGTGTTCACGCATATCCCATCGAGTATCTGTCTCATCGTTGCGGCCGTGGCGCCGAGCCTCGAGGTCGCCCTGGCGCTCCTGCTCGTGCGTGCGGCACTGTCGCAGATGGATGTGCCGACGCGCTCCTCCTACGTCATGGCGGTCGTCACCCCACCCGAACGTCCGGCGGCAGCGAGCGTCACCTCCGTCCCGCGCAGCCTGGCCGCGGCGGCGAGCCCGGCGATGGCCGGCGCTCTGTTTGCAGCCGGCGTCGAGGCCTGGCCGTTCCTGATCTGCGGCGTCCTCAAGATCCTCTACGACTTTGCCCTGCTCTGGGCCTTCCGCCACATCAAGCCGCCGGAGGAACGGTGAGGCTGCCAGGTCCCGCCTGCAGCCGTCCTTCGACAGGCTCAGGACGACCGCGGAGTTTGTATCCAGCTATCGCAACCCCAGTGGTGATGCGCTTGCATGTTCTCGGACTTGTTTCGAGGGTCGAACCACGGCAATGCATGTGCGGCCCGACCTTGCGCAGACTCACCGGGGCGCAGCGCCATTCCTAGTCCTCCGACTGCAAAGCGAGCTGTCACCCGCCCTTGCGCTGCAGCAACAGTGCCAGGTCGTAGACCCGCCCCCGCGGCACGCCCAGGTCCTGGGCGACCGTGCGCGCTGCATCGCTGAGGCTCATCTCGGCGAGCAATGGCTCGAGCCGGGCCGAAATCTCTTCGTCCGTCACCGGCGCCTCGCGTGGGGGGCCGACGAGGATCACCATCTCGCCCTTGGGTACTGCATCGGCGGCCCATTGCGAGAGCTCCGCCGGCGTGCCGCGCCGCACCTCCTCGTGCAGCTTGGTGAGCTCGCGCGCCACCGCCGCCTCGCGGTCGCCGAGAACGGCAGCAATATCGCCGAGGCTGTCGGCGAGGCGCGAGGGCGCCTCGAAGAACACCAGCGTCGCCGGCACCGCCTTCAGCTCCTCGAGCCTCGTCTTTCGCGCGCTGCGCCGGGGCGGGAGGAAGCCGGCAAACAGAAAGGCGTCGGTCGCCAACCCCGCCGAGACGAGCGCCGCCAACGGAGCTGACGGTCCGGGGATGGCCGTTACCGGGAAACCCGCCTCGATCGCCTCGCGCACCAGCTTGTAGCCCGGGTCGGAGATCAGGGGCGTGCCGGCGTCGCTGATGAGGCCTACGGACTTTCCCGCCGCCAGCCCGGCCAGCACGCGTGGCCGCTCGCGCGCGGCATTGTGCTCATGATAGGGGCGGGTGGGCCGCGAGATGGAGAAATGGGCGAGCAGCGTGCGGCTGTGTCGCGTGTCCTCGCAATAGATCACGTCGACTTGGGCCAGCACCGCGATCGCGCGCAAGGTGATGTCGGCGAGGTTGCCGATGGGTGTGGCGACCACGTAGAGGCCGACCGGCAGTGGGCCCGACTGGAGCTGGCGCACGACCTCGGCGGCGCGATCGGCCGCGCCAGCGTGTGATTCGTGCAACTCCCGCTCCTGCGCCACACCCGGCTCCCAACTGCCATCTCCGCACCGCTCGGCGACCCTTATGCGGCCGCAGGAGGGTGATTTACCAGCCGAAATCAACGACGCGCTCGTGCATTTGCTCTGGCGCTGCCTGCGTTGGCGGGGTACCTACAGCCGAAGCATTCACGGGCCGGGGGAGCGATGGCGCGCCGAGCAAGCGGACCCTGTTGGCTGCGGGCCATGAGTGGCCCGGCAGGCGGGCTGCTTTGCGGATTGATTGTCGCGGCCTGCTCGGCGAACGGGCCCAATCCCCTGGCGGCCAACGCGGCCCTTCCCTCGCCGTCCGAGCTGGCGCCATCCGAAAAGAGGCAGCAGATCAAAGTGGCGCTGCTCGTGCCGCTTTCGGCGCAGGGGCAGCCGGGCGTCATCGGCAAGAGCCTCAAGCAGGCGGCCGAGCTGGCGCTGTTCGAGCGCGACAACCCGAGCCTGCAGCTCATCGTCAAGGACGACAAAGGCACGCCGGAGGGCGCAAAGGCGGCTGCTGAGGAAGCGGTCAAGGGTGGTGCCCAATTGATTCTGGGGCCGCTGTTTGCGAAATCGGCAACCGCGGTCGCGCCCGTGGCGCGCCAGGCCAACGTGCCCGTCATCGCCTTCTCGACGGACCGCCAGGTCGCGGGCGGCGGCGTCTACCTCCTGAGCTTCCAGCCCGCGCCCGAGGTTACGCGCGTCGTCGCCTACGCCGCCCAGCAGGGCAAACTCAAGTTCGCCGCGCTGATCCCGGAGGACGCGTTCGGCAAGATCGCTGCCGCGGCCTTCACGGAGGCCGTGAGCCGCGCGGGCGGCACCGTCGTCGCGCTGGAAACGTACCCATCCTCCCCCAACGGCGTGCTGGAGCCCATGCGCAAGATCAGTGCGGCAATCCAGGCTGCCGAGACCGAGGGGACACCCGTCGATGCGCTGTTCCTGCCGGGCGGACAGGAGAACCTGGAGCTGGTTGCGCGGCTGCTTCCGCAGGCCGAGATCGACACGGAGAAAATCAAGCTGATCGGCACCGGCGGCATGGACTATCCCAACGCCGGTCACGATGCGCGGCTGGTCGGGGCCTGGTATCCGGCGCCCGATCCGCGCGGCTGGACCGATTTCTCCCAGAAGTACGCCAAAAGCTACGGGCAGGCGCCGCCGCGCATAGCGAGCCTCGCCCATGACGCCGTGAGCCTGGCGATAGCGCTCTCGGGCGGCACGGACGGGCAGCGCTACACTGCCGCGCTACTCACCCGCGCGGGCGGCTTCACCGGTGTCGACGGTGCCTTCCGGCTGCTTGCCGACGGTAGCACGGACCGGACGCTCGCCATTCTCGAGGTGCAGAAATTCGGCGCCCGCGTCATCGATGCCGGGACGAGCCTTGCCTCCGGCGCCGGGAATACACGCGCAACCTCAGCGCTGCCCCGGTCCACCCTCAACTTCGACTGACGTCGAGACTGACGGAGGCGCCTGCTCCAGGGCGGAGGCCAGCCTCAGCACCACCTCGTTGAGGACGATCTGGCCCGAGCGGGTGGCTCGCAGCCGGCTCCCGCCACAGCGCTCGATCAGGCCGAGACCGAGCAGCTCGCTCGTCGCGCGCGCTCCGGGCCGCATGCCGCTGACGGCGAGGAGCCGATCGAGGTCCAACCCCTCACTCAGCCGCAGGCCCATCAGGAGCGCCTCGTCGGCCTGCTCGGCGCGACTGAGCGGAATCCTTTCCACCATACCGTGCCCATCTGCCTCGACGCGCTGCACCCATCGCTCCGGCTGCCGCTCCGTCGCAGTCGCATGGCGCTCCCCGCCCACCGCCACAACGCGGCCATGCGCACCGGGGCCGATGCCGGCGTACTCGCCATAGCGCCAGTAGGTCAGGTTGTGGCGGCACTCTTCGCCGGGCGTGGCGTGGTTGGAGATCTCGTACGCCGACAGGCCCGCCTTTAGCGTCAACTCTTGCGTCAGCTCGTAGAGGTCGTGCGCCATCTCGCTGCCGGGCACACGCAGCTTGCCGCGCGCGTGCAGCGCCGCGAAGGGCGTCTCGGGCTCGATTGTCAGCTGGTAGAGCGACAGGTGCCGGCCGGCGAGCGTCAGGGCCTGTGTGAGCTCTGCCCGCCACGCCGGCAGCGTCTGTCCAGGCCGGGCGTAGATCATGTCGAAGGAGCAGCGCGCGAAGGTTTCGCGGGCGACATCGATCGCCGCCAGCGCCTCCTTCGCCGTGTGCAGACGACCGAGCGCACGCAGGTCGGCATCGTCGAGCGCCTGCACGCCGAGCGACACGCGGTTGACACCCGCCGCGCGATAGCCACGGAAGCGGCCGGCCTCCACGCTCGACGGATTGGCCTCCAGCGTGACCTCGGCATCCGCGCCCACGCTCCACGCGTTGCCGATCGCATCGAGGATCGCACCCACGGTGTCGGCCGACATGAGCGATGGCGTGCCGCCGCCGAAGAAGACGCTGGTAACCCGGCGGCCGGGCGCAAGCGCCGCCCAATGTCGCAGCTCTGTCAGATAGGCGCGCAAGTATCGCGGCTCGTCGATCCCCCCGGCCCGCACATGGCTATTGAAGTCGCAGTAGGGGCACTTGGAGGCGCAGAAGGGCCAATGCACGTAGACGCCGAAGCCGGCATCGTCCTCAGCCGGCTGCGCCGTCGCCGAGACAGGCACGGGCGAAGCGCTGGAAGGCGCGTGCGCGGTGAGAGATCGCGTGCTTGGCATCGGGCTCCATCTCGCCGAAGGTCAGCGCGTGGCCATCGGGAACGAACATCGGATCATAGCCGAAACCTCTTGTGCCGCGTGGCGGCCAAACCAGATGGCCGTAAACCCTGCCCTCGAAGAGCGCCACCTCCCCATCCGGCCAGGCCAAGCACAAGGCAGCAGTGAAGTTGGCCCGCGGGCCCGGCTCTTTCCAGCCCCCGCGCTGTCTTACCTCGTCCGCAACCCGCTGCATGGCAACCGAAAAATCCTTTTCCGGTCCAGCCCAGCGGGCCGAATAGATGCCGGGCGCCCCGCCCAAGGCCTCAACCTCCAGCCCGGAATCGTCGGAGAGGGCCGGCAGGCCCGCCCTTAGCGCCGCCGCCTCGGCCTTGATCCTCGCATTCTCGGCAAACGTCGCGCCCGTCTCCTCCGGCTCCGGCAGCTGCAGCTCGGCCGCCGAGACCACGCTCAGGCCATGTGGCGCGACCAGGTCGAGGATTTCCCGCACCTTGCCGGGATTGTGGCTCGCCACCACCAGGCGCGTGCCCCGGAGAAGGCGGCGCGTCATGCGAGCTTCCAAATCCGCGACTCGGCGAACTCCAGGCAGTTGCCGGCGGGGTCGCGGAAATAGATCGATCGCCCGCCGCCGGGCCATTCGAAGTCGGCCTCGATGGCAACGCCCTTAGCCTCGAGCGCGGCGCGCCAGTCATCGATCTCGGCGGCGGAAGAGCGGAAGCAGACGTGGCCCTCTCCATCCATGCCATGCGGCGGCACGGGCAGCGCCCCGGGCGCCGGCGGCAGCTTGGTGGCGTCCGGATTGAAGATCAGCAGCACCTGGTCGCCGCAGCGATAAAAGAGATGGCGGCTCGCCACTTTCGCGAAGGGCGCCAGACCCAGGACATCGCGATAGAAGGCCTCGGCCGCGGCGAGGTCCTTGGCGTAGAGCACGGTTTCGAGAATGCCGGTCGGGATCATGTTCGGCGATCCTGCGAATTACTACCCGCCGCGGATCTTCATGCAACGTCATCCCCGCGAAGGCAGGGATGACGGTCTAGGCCACGGTCAGCTTCTGCAGCGAGATAAGCTCGGCAATGCCCTTCTTGGCCAGAGCCATCAGCTGATCGAAGCCCTCCTGGGAAAACGGCACGGTCTCGGCCGTGCCCTGCACCTCGACGATGCCGCCGGACCCCGTCATGACGAAGTTGGCGTCCGCGTCGGCGGACGAGTCCTCGGCGTAGTCGAGGTCGAGCACCGGTGTTCCCCGGTAGAGCCCGCAGGACACGGCGGCGACGTGGTCGCGCAGCACGCCCTCCTTGATCATGTCGCGGGCCTGCATCCACTTGAAGCAGTCGTGCAGTGCCACCCAGGCGCCCGTGATTGCCGCCGTCCGCGTGCCGCCGTCCGCCTGAATCACGTCGCAATCGATGGAGATCTGCCGCTCGCCCAGCTTGGGCAGGTCGACCACCGCGCGCAGCGCCCGGCCGATCAGGCGCTGGATCTCCTGCGTCCGCCCCGACGGGTGGCCGACGGTCGATTCACGCCGCGTGCGCTCGTTGGTGGCGCGCGGCAGCATGCCGTACTCGGCCGTCACCCAGCCTCGCCCCTGGCCCTTGAGCCACGGCGGCATGCGCTCCTCCACGCTTGCCGTACAGTTGACGTGGGTGTTGCCGAACTTGATCAGGCACGAGCCCTCGGCGTGCAGCGACACCGCGCGCTCGATCGAGACGCGACGAAGCTCATCAGGCTTGCGTTTGGACGGACGCATGGGCGCGCGCTGCTGTTTGGTGCAAAGATGCGCGCACCCTAGGCGAGCGGCGGCCCGGCTTCAACCGCAAAAGCCAGGCCTGTTTGACGGCCCCGAGGTCGACCCCTAGATTCGCCGGCAGATGATCCACACATCCCGACAATGAGCACCGACAAGCCCTTCAACCGCCCGAACGCCCCGGGCAGCCTCTCCGAGCTGCAGAAGCTCAACGAGCGCTCCCGCACCATCTTCCGGCAGATCGTCGAGAGCTATCTTGCCACCGGCGACCCCGTGGGCTCGCGCAATCTGGCGCGCCATCTGCCCATGACGCTGTCGCCGGCCTCGATCCGAAACGTCATGTCGGATCTTGAGCACCTGGGGCTCATCTACGCCCGGCATACCTCGGCGGGCCGCCTGCCGACCGAGGTCGGCTTGCGCATGTTCGTCGACGGCCTCCTGGAGGTCGGCGACCTCACCGACGACGAGCGCCGCCAGATCGAGGCCCAGCTCAGGATCAGGCGCGAGAAGTCGCTGGAACAGGTGTTGACCGACGCCGGCGAGATGATCTCGGGCCTGTCGCATTGCGCCGGCGTAGTGCTTGCCGAGAAGCAGGTGAGCCGGCTCAAGCACATCGAGTTCGTGCCGCTCGAGCCGGGCAAGGCGCTGGTGGTCCTGGTCGGAGACGACCAGAGCGTCGAGAACCGGGTAATCGACCTGCCCGCAGGGCTGCCGCCGTCGAGCCTGACGGAAGCCGCCAACTACCTCAACGCCCACATCCGCGGCCTCAGTTTGAGCGAAGCCAAGGCCACGATCGAGCGGGAGCTGGCCTCTGCCAAAGCCGAACTCGATCAACTCACGCAAAAGGTCATCGAGGCAGGGCTCGCCACTTGGTCGGGCGCGCAGGACGAGCAGAAGAGCCTGATCGTGCGCGGCCAGGCCAACCTCCTCAAGGACGTCGACGGGCTGGAGAATCTGGAGCGCATCCGCCAGCTTTTCGCGGACCTCGAGACCAAGAGCGATCTGGTCCAGCTGTTGGGCCTCTCCGAGCGTGGCGAGGGGGTGCACATTTTCATCGGCTCGGAGAACAAGCTATTCTCCCTTTCCGGCTCCTCGCTGATCGTCGCCCCCTTCGAGGACCAGCAGCGCAAGGTGGTCGGCGTTCTGGGCGTGATCGGGCCGACCCGTCTCAATTATGCCCGCATCATTCCCATGGTCGACTACACGGCCAAGCTGGTCGGGCGCCTGCTCACTTGATTTTTTGCGCTTCCTGCATGATATCGGGCGTGAACGAAGGGCCATGGCCGGCGGCTGGTTTCCAATCGCATCTTGCTTGTCAGGCGGCGCGGCCAAGAAAATCGCGGGACAACGACCATGGGCGATATACCGCACGATGATTCCGCAAAGCGGGAAGGTGCCCCCACTGCAGGCACCGCAGGTGCCGGTGGCGATCCTGGCACCGCAACCCAGCAGAGTACGGCCGAGCCGGCGCAGCGGACGCCTCATGACGTGATCATTGCCCTGCAGGCCGAGGCGGCCGACCTCAAGGACAGACTGCTGCGGGCCCACGCGGAAGTGGAGAACATCCGCAAGCGGTCGGAACGCGAGAAGGAAGAGACCGCCAAATACGCGGTCACGCGGTTCGCCAGGGACATCGTCAACGTCGGCGACAACTTCCAGCGCGCCATCGACGCCGTACCCGCGGGAGCAGCCGATCAGGACCCGGCCCTCAAGAGCTTCCTCGAAGGCGTGACCATGACCGAGCGCGAGCTGCTCAACGTGCTCGAACGCTACGGCATCAAGCGTGTCCAGCCCGTCAACGAGCCCTTCAATCCGCACTTACATCAGGCCGTGATGGAAATTGCGCGCACCGACGTGCCGAGCGGCACCGTCGTGCAGGTTTTCCAGGCCGGGTTCATGATCGAGGATCGCGTCCTGCGCCCGGCGATGGTGGCGGTGGCAAAGGGCGGTCCCAAGTCCGCGCCGGCCCCCGAGGGGAGCGCGGCACCGGGCGCTCCGTCCCCGGCCAACGAGAACCCGCCGCCGGGCTGACCACCTGGGCAAGATCAGCCAGCCGAGGAAGCCTCCGCGGCGATCTTGGGCAGAGCCTCGCGCCAGAACTCCGGGGGTTGCGCACCGGAGATGCCGTACTTCGCTAGCAATATGAAGAACGGCACGCCCTGGATTCCCATGGCGTATCCTTGTTGCTCGAGCTTGGTTACCGCCTCCAGGCTGTCGGAGCTCGTGAGCGCCCGCTCCACGCTATCCGACTCGAGCCCGGCTTCAGCGGCGATGGCCTCCAGGACATCGGCCTGGCCGATGTCCAGGCCTTCCTCGAAATAACCGTGGAACAGCCGCTCCACGACGGCGTCTTGACGGTCTTGCCGGTCCGCTTCCCAGATCAGGCGGTGCGCAAGGCGCGTGTTGGGCGTGCGGCGCATGCGATCGAAGGCGAACTCAATCCCCAGCTCGCGGCCGGTGCTTGCCATCTTGACGTCGAGCTCGGCACTGCGCGCTTCGCCGAACTTGCGCATCCGGTAGACCTTGCGCTCGACCCCCTCAGCCGGCATGTCCGGATTGAGCTCGAAGGGCCGCCATGTGAACTCCACACCGATCGGCATACCGGGGCTTGCAAGCGCAGCCTCCAACCGGCGCTTGCCCACATAGCACCACGGGCAGATGACGTCCGAGTACACGGTGATGGGCAGCGGATCGGGCATGGCACGGCTTTCCCTGTGGTCGCAGTGCAAGACTAAACTGGGTTGCATCGCCGCGATAGGGCCGGGCCCGTGGCCGATAGGCGCCGGCGTCGGGTGTTGACCTCCATCCCTGTGATCTTCGGCTTGAGCTTGTCCCGCCGCTGACGTACGTCGACGGTGCGACGGAAGCGCAGGCAAGCGCCGGGGAGCGGAAATTGGGTGGGCGGGTCGACAGCAGGGAAGCTTGGCTGGTCGCAATTGCGGCCCTGATCGTGCCGTCGATCTCGTTCGGCGCGACCTACATCGTCATCGTTGCGCTCAAATCTATCGCAGCCGATCTCGGCGGCTATCGCTCCATCCCCGCGGCAGCCGCCTCGCTGGCCATGCTCGGCACGGGCGTCGGCGGTCTCGCCATGGGCTGGCTTGCCGAGCGCATCGGTACCAGGCTCACCGTGATGATGGGCGCCGTGATGATGTGCGCCGGCCTGATCTTCTCGGCGGGTGGAGAGGTGTGGCAGCTTTACTTGGGCCACGGACTTCTTGTCGGATTTCTCGGCAACGGCGCCATCAACGCACCGCTCTATGTCTACATCACCCGCTGGTTCGAGCGTCGCCGCGGCACTGCCCTTGCCCTGATCGCGAGCGGGCAATACGTGGCCGGGGCCGCCTGGCCGTCGTTGTTCGAGCGCGCGATCGCAGCCTACGGCTGGCGGCAGACCATGGTTGGCTTCGGCGTGCTGGTGGCTGTGCTGATCGTGCCACTCGCCGCCCTGGCCCTCAAGCCGCCGCCGGCGTCTCCCGACATCAGGCCCGCAACCGGGTCGCGTGGACAGCCCGACAGAGTGCTCGACCTTCCCGCCAACACGGTTTTCGCACTGCTCGCAGTCGCGTCGTTTCTGTGCTGCGTGCCGATGGCCATGCCGACGGCGCATCTGATCGCACTGTGCGGTGATCTCGGCATGCAGGCGACAGCGGGCGCGCTCATGCTGTCGGTGCTGCTGTCGTGCGCCTTCATCAGTCGTCAGTTCTGGGGTTGGCTGTCCGACCGCATCGGCGGTCTGATGACGCTGCTGCTTGGCTCGCTGGCTCAGGCGACGGCCATCATTGCCTTCGTCTTCACGCAGGACGAGGCCGGCCTGTTCGCCGTCGCGGCGGCCTTCGGGCTCGGCTTCAGCGGGCTCATCCCGGCCTACATCCTGACCGCCCGCCAGCTGTTCCCGGCCCACCAGGCCAGCTGGCGCATGCCGGCGCTGTTGCTGACGGGCATGTCGGGCATGGCTGCGGGCAGCTGGCTCGCGGGTGTGATCTACGACCATGCGGGGTTCTATGCGCCGGCCTTTGCCACCGGCTTTGCTTTCAACCTTGCCAACCTCTTGATCATTGGCAGCCTTGTCCACTTGGGTCGAAGAACAATGCGCTGTCCGGCGCGCGCGGCGTAGCTGCGAGCAGCTATGCCCGGGCAGAGCTCACGCGCCTCAGTGTGAGATTGAGTCGCCCGCCCTCCGGCAGCAGGAGCGACGTGCCGGGGTGGATGCGGTCGATGCCGTGGTAGGCCATGCGTGCCGCGCCGCCGAGCACGACCACGTCCCCCGACTTCAGGATCAGCCGCCGCTTGGGATCCGCGCGCTGCAGGCCGCCGACATGAAAGGTTGCATCGTCGCCCAGCGAGATCGAGACCACCGGCGCGGCGGTATCCTCCTCGTCCTCGTCGCGGTGAGACCCCATCTTGGCGCCTGACTGGTAGAGGTTGACGAGGCAAGCTTCGGGCGGAGCGGGGTAGCCGGCCACTTCGGCCCAGATCTCGAGTAGCATCCTCGGCATGGCGGGCCAGGGCTGGCCGTTGACGGATGAGCGGCCTGATAGCGGTAGCCGCCTTGTCTATCGGATACCACCCCAGCGGGCCGCAGTTGCTCATACGCACCGAAAACGGCTTGCCTGTGCGCGGCATGGTCGGCGTGTACAGGGGGGCAGCGGCCAATAGGGCCCTGATTTGCCCCAACAGCACCGCCTGCAGCGGCGGGGCCAGATGGCCTGGAAGATGCCGGAAGCCGTCGAGCCCGGTCATGGGTCTTCACCGTGACCTTTCCACATCGATCAACAGTCTTGACTGGCAAGCCGGCCTCAGACTTGAGCCGAGCCCGTTGCAGCTCATTCAGCCCCCCCCTATATAGCTGGCATACCAAGTGCAGCTCTAGGGGACCGCTCCTGTAGGTCGTTTGGGGCCTCAGGAACCCGGGCGCCAACTTTGGGCTCGGACGGTCTGCCGCAAAGGAGAGGATTGACGAAATGGCCAAAGTCATCGGCATCGACCTCGGCACCACCAACTCGTGCGTCGCGGTGATGGAGGGCTCCAAGCCCAAGGTACTCGAGAACGCCGAAGGATCCAACACCACCCCTTCGATCGTGGCTTTCACCGACGACAGTGAAAGACTGGTCGGCCTGCCCGCCAAGCGGCAAGCCGTAACCAACCCGATGAACACGCTCTTCGCCATCAAGCGCCTGATCGGCCGGCGCTACGACGACCCGATGGTGGAGAAGGACAAGAAGCTCGTTCCCTACAAGATCATCAAGGGTCCCAATGGCGATGCCTGGGTCGAGGCGCAGGGCAAGCAGTATTCGCCGGCGCAGGTCTCGGCCTACATCCTGCAGAAGATGAAGGAGACGGCCGAGGCCAAACTGGGCGAGACCATCACCCAGGCCGTCATCACCGTTCCTGCCTACTTCAACGACGCCCAACGCCAGGCCACCAAGGACGCCGGCAGGATCGCCGGCCTGGAAGTGCTGCGCATCATCAACGAGCCGACGGCTGCCGCGCTCGCCTATGGGCTCGACAAGAAGAAAGACTCCAAGACGATTGCCGTCTACGACCTCGGCGGCGGTACCTTCGACATCTCGATCCTGGAGATCGGCGACGGCGTGTTCGAGGTGAAGTCGACCAACGGCGATACGTTCCTCGGTGGCGAGGACTTCGATATGCGCCTGGTCGAGTATCTCGCCAACGAGTTCAAGAAGGAGAACCAGATCGATCTCAGGGGCGACAAGCTCGCCTTGCAGCGCCTGAAGGAAGCCTCCGAGAAGGCCAAGATCGAACTCTCCTCCTCGCAGCAGACCGAGATCAACCTGCCCTTCATCTCCATGAACCCGCAGACGCAGTCGCCGCTGCATCTGACGATGAAACTCACGCGCGCCAAGCTCGAGAGCCTGGTCGACGATCTCATCGACAAGACCAAGGGCCCCTGCCAGCAGGCCATCAAGGACGCCGGGCTCAAGGCGGCCGACATCCACGAGGTGGTGCTGGTCGGCGGCATGACGCGCATGCCGAAGGTGCAGCAGCTGGTCAAGGAGCTGTTCGGCAGAGAGCCGCACAAAGGCGTCAACCCGGACGAGGTGGTCGCGGTCGGCGCCGCGATCCAGGCCGGCGTGCTCAAGGGCGACGTCAAGGACGTGCTCCTGCTCGACGTCACCCCGCTGTCGCTAGGCATCGAGACGCTGGGCGGTGTGTTCACGCGGCTGATTGATCGCAACACCACCATCCCGACCAAGAAGAGCCAGGTGTTCTCCACCGCCGAGGATGGCCAGAACGCGGTCACCATCCGCGTCTCCCAGGGCGAGCGCGAGATGGCGCAAGACAACAAGCTGCTCGGCCAGTTCGATCTCGTCGGCATCCCACCGGCGCCGCGCGGCATGCCGCAGATCGAGGTGACCTTCGACATCGACGCCAACGGCATCGTGCACGTCTCTGCCAAGGACAAGGCGACGGCCAAGGAGCAGTCGATCCGCATCCAGGCCTCGGGCGGCCTCTCCGACGCCGACATCAAGCGCATGATGGAGGAAGCGGATCGCTTCAAGGACGAGGACAAGAAGAAGCGCGAGGTGGTCGAGGCGAGGAACATCGCCGACGCCATGATCCACTCGACGGAGAAGTCGATGAAGGACCTCGGCGACAAGGTTTCCGCCGGCGACAAGAGCCGCGTGGAGGCCGCGATCGGCGAGCTCAGGGAAGCCCTGAAGTCCGAGGACGTCGAGGCGATCAAGGCCAAGACCAACGCCCTGACGCAGGCATCCATGAAGCTCGGCGAGGCGCTCTACGGAGCGCAGCAGCCGGGCGGCCCCGGCGGTCCCGACGCAGGTGGGGGCGGCGGCGGCGAGCAAAAGAAGAACGGCTCGGGCGAGAACGTCGTCGACGCCGACTTCGAAGAAGTCAAGGACGACAAGAAGAAGTCCGCCTGATCGGCGTTTGTTTGGGGGAGAACGCAATGTCGGCCCTCGTCCAGCCAGCAACCGAGCGCGTCTTCGGGTTGCGGTGGGGCGAGGGCTCATGTTTATTGTGCGCGGCAGAGAGGGCCAACCTGCGGCACCAACGAGACCGGAATAGCTGCTGATGCCCAAGCGCGACTACTACGAGACACTGGGGCTCTCCAGGGAGGCGAGCGAGCAGGACATCAAGGCGGCGTTTCGCCGGCTTGCCAAGGACTGCCACCCCGACCGCCACCCTACCGACAAGTCCGCCGAGACAAAGTTCAAGGAGCTCAACGAGGCGTACGAGGCCCTGCGCGACCCGCAGAAGCGCGCTGCCTACGACCAGTTCGGTCATGCAGCCTTCGACGGCAGCCACGGGCGCGGGGGGGCCGGTTTCGGCCCCGACTTCGCCTCCTCGATGTCGGACATCTTCGACGATCTGTTCGGCGAGTTCATGGGCGGACGCCGCGGGGGCCGGGGCCAGCGCTCGGGCCGCGAGCGCGGAGCCGACCTTCGCTACAACATGGAGATCTCGCTCACCGAAGCCTTTGCCGGCAAGACCGCGCAGATCCGCGTGCCCACGAGCGCGACGTGCGAGACCTGCACCGGCACCGGCGCCAAGGCGGGCACACAGCCCTCCGCCTGCCCGACCTGCAGCGGCGCGGGCAAGGTGCGCGCCAGCCAGGGGTTCTTCACCATCGAGCGCACCTGCCCCTCCTGTCAGGGTCGCGGCGAGATCATCAACGACCCATGCACCTCCTGCACCGGCACCGGCCGCGTGGTGAAGGAGCGCACCCTTTCGGTCAACATTCCATCGGGTGTCGAGGACGGCACACGCATCCGCCTCGCGGGCGAAGGCGAGGCCGGCGTGCGTGGCGGCCCGGCGGGCGATCTCTACATCTTCCTCTCCATCAAGCCGCACGAGTTCTTCCAGCGCGACGGCGCCGACATCTTCTGTCGCGTTCCCATCGCCATGACGGCAGCGTCGCTCGGCGGCCACATTGACGTCCCGACGCTGGATGGCGGCAAGACACGCGTGAAGATTCCCGAGGGCACCGAGGCCGGCAAGCAGTTCCGTCTCAAGGGCAAGGGCATGCCGGTGCTGCGCTCGAAGGTGACTGGCGACATGTACATCCAGGTGGAGGTCGAGACGCCGAAGAACCTCACGCGCCGCCAGCGCGAGCTGCTCGAGGAGTTCGAGCGCGAGAGCCACAAGGAGACCTCGCCGGCCTCGATGGGCTTCTTCTCCAAGATGAAGGAGTTCTTCGAGGGCAAGCCGGGCTGAGATTGCGCGACGGCACTACGGCTTTTCGCATGCGGGCTCCTGCGATGGCCTCGCCAAGTCGAGAGCCCACGCTCCCCTGAAGAAGCCAGCACAAACAATCGGTCGACGGTCATGGTGAGTGGGCTCTGCCGACGCCGACGGGGAATTGCTTTCATCGGCATCGCGGCGCTGATCGCATCCTGCGGATGGGTCGGCGCCGATGCAGCCCCGATCATCTGGGCCAAGCAAGGCGCGTTCGAGGCCTGTCTCAAGCACAGCTTGAACGAATGGCTCGGGGCGCAGGCCGAGCTCGTGGTGAACGAGGACGTCGCTGCGGCCCGCCTCGATGATGAGGGTGTCGCACGATGGACGGTTGATACCTTGGCGTCGTGTCAGGCGCGTGCCGGGCCCGCGGACGCCGATTCCGAGGATCGCTTCACAAAGCACATGGCACGTTGGCGCCACCATATCTATGATCTCGCCAGCAGCATCCGGCAGAAAGGTGTGTCGGATTAGCGGAGCGACTATTTTGGCGGATTTGCGCGCACGCGACCGGCTGATCGTGGCCCTCGATTTGGCCACGGTCGAGGGTGCGCGCGCGCTCGTTGTCAGGCTTGGGCCCGCCGTCACTTTCTACAAGATCGGCCTCGAGCTCGTCATGAGCGGCGGCCTCGATCTCGCACGCGAGCTGTCGCACGACGGCAAACGGATCTTCCTCGACATGAAGCTGCTCGACATCGAGAACACGGTTGAGCGGGCAACGCGCAATGCCGCGGCGGCGGGTGCCACCTTCCTCACCGTGCACGCCCACGATGCCAAGGCGCTGCGCGCCGCGGTGGCCGGCAGATCCGGCACCGGCCTTCAGATCCTGGGCGTAACCGTGCTGACCAACCTGGACGCCGACGACATCCGCCAGCAGGGCATCGCCGTCTCCCTCGAAGACCTCGTCGCACGCCGCGCGACAATCGCGCGCGATGCCGGCTGCGATGGCGTCGTGGCGTCGGGCCTCGAAGCCGGGCGCGTACGCGCGATTCTGGGGCCGCGCATGGCGATCGTGACGCCCGGCATCCGGCTGCCCGGCGGCCCCGCCGCTGATCAGTCCCGTGTGGCAGACCCGCAGCAGGCGATCGCAGCTGGTGCCGACTACATCGTCGTGGGCCGCCCGATACACGCCGCCACTGATCCGCGCGGCGCCGCCGAAGCATTCGTGCAGCAAATCGAGGAAGCGCTGGCGAAGCGCACGAAGGGCCTGTCGGGCTAACGTATCGCCGGCGCAACGTTCCAGGAGGAGGAAAGCCATGCCCAAGGGCTATGTCATCGGTCGAGCCAACGTCACGAACCCCACCGCCTGGGCCGAATATGCCGCCAAGGCCGGCGAGGCCATGAAGAAATACGGCGGCAATCCCATCGTGCGCGGCGGCAAGATGGAGACGGTGGAAGGGCAGAGCGTGCCCCGCAACATCGTCATCGAGTTCGCGAGTTTCGAGGCGGCGCAAACCTATGCACGCTCTCCCGAATACGCCGCCGCCAAGAAACTGCGGCAGGGAGCGGGCACCCTCGACCTCGTGATCGTCGAAGGAGCGCCTTAGCTTGGCCGATCCGGGCGGCACGCAGGCGCGCGCTCCCTGGCGGGCAACCGTGCTGACGCTCTTCCCCGAGCTCTTCCCCGGACCTCTGTCGGCATCGCTGGCGGGGGAAGCCCTGAAGCAAGGCCGCTGGGCGCTCGATACCGTCGGCATTCGTGAATTCGGGCTCGGCCGCCACCGCGCGGTGGACGACACACCGGCGGGCGGCGGCGCCGGCATGATCCTACGCGCGGACGTTGTGGGCGCCGCCATCGACAGCGCCGTCGCAGGCAACCCGCAAGCGCCCCGCATCTGTCTGTCGCCCCGCGGCGAGCCTCTTACCCAGGTCACGGTGCGCGAACTGGCGGCGGGACCTGGCGTGCTGCTGCTGGCCGGACGCTTCGAGGGGATCGACCAGCGCGTCATCGAGGCACGCGCCCTGCGCGAGGTCTCGATCGGCGACTACGTGCTATCCGGCGGCGAGTTGGCGGCCATGGTGCTGATCGACGCCGCGGTGCGGCTGCTGCCGGGCGTCGTCGGGCAGGCAGCCTCGCTCGCCGAGGAGAGCTTCGAGGCGGGCCTGCTCAAGTACCCGCACTACACCCGCCCGCGCGAATGGGAGGGCCGCCCCATTCCCGACGTCCTGCTCTGCGGCGACCACCAGCGCATCGCCGAGTGGCGCCGCGCCGAAGCCGAGCGCCTCACCGCCGAGCGCCGGCCCGACCTCCTGCGCTCCCACCGCGCGCGCAAAGTCGAATAGGGCGCGCCGCGACGAGTGTCGAAGCAGCGCAGAGCACACGCCACCCTCTCGCGGGCGTCAGCGACGCACGCGCCGCGCGACCGGGCTGCGGGCGCGATCGACACAATTGCGACCCTTACCCTGGACAGGCCCGGCCCGAGCCCTTATAAAGCGCCCGCCTCACGAGCCCTGACGGGCTGTCTGCGGCTGCCCAGGTAGCTCAGTTGGTAGAGCACGTGACTGAAAATCACGGTGTCGGTGGTTCGATTCCGCCCCTGGGCACCATTGCTCGAAATTGATCAGTGATTCCAGCGAGGTTAGACACTCGGAATCGCGAGGGTTAGACACTTCATATCACCCCCTATTTGCTCTGCTTTCGTACTTGCAAGAGCGGCATCGCATCCGCTGCGAGCCGCCTCTGTTCCGCCGCGCGCGTATACAGCTCTGGTTGCTTCAGTGTTGTCCATCCGAAGATGGCCTTGAGTTGATGTGCGGTCGCCCCGTTCTCGGCAGCGATCACAGCGCCGGCCTTTCTGAGACCGTGAGCAGTTGTCGATCGGCGTCCAATCCAGACCCACATCGGCGCGCATCAACGCCAAGCGTCGAGTAGGCGCGATGGATTGCTCCAC
>JRHI01001527.1_pt1 | contig 18909 bp, 12 predicted proteins | sample 215371 | NCBI WGS metagenome assembly JRHI01 (sample SAMN02929681, study PRJNA255918) | sediment metagenome | biome: cave system; feature: Ice Cave; material: Sediment; isolation source: sediment from deep within a dark volcanic ice cave with no known source of... ...
GGGAAAACATCTCTGGGTGTGGAAGGAAGATCCGTCGGAGTAGCTTCTACAAGGCGGGTTGGCCTCGCGGTTGATCCGCCTTCTTCTTTCTCCCGATATACTCTTGGCACACTGCAAAGTGGGCAATTGGAGTTAGCTCACTGCTTCGGAGACTGCTGGGCGAGCGCGGCGCGGATGGATCGGGCGCTACCCTCCAGTTCTTCTGCTTTCGCTGTCCGTTTCGCCTTTCGTAGTAGGCTGGCGTAAGATTCGAGCGACTTCACAATTTCAGCCTGATCCGGCCCGAGGGTTTCCTTCCGGATGGCCAACGCCCTTTCGAAGAACGAATCGGCCTCACCGAATTTGTCCGCCTCCAGTTCAATCGCGGCAAGAGCCTCCAGGATTGCAACAACTGTAGGATGCTTTGGCCCGAGTGTCTTCTCTTGCAAATTGAGCAACCGCTGGTACACCGGTTCAGCCTCGGACGATAAACCGTGCTCACGATAAACCTCACCTAGGTTTTGGAGGGTCTCAATAAACTTGGGATGATTTGTTCCCAGCGTCCTAGCTTGCAGGGCAAGCAAGCGTTGATACACTGGTTCGGCCTCAGCATACCGTCGTTCGGTGCGATATACCCCCGCTAAGCTGTTCAGCGTCGTCGCTATGTCCTCGTGGTATGGGTCCAAGCCCTTTTCACGAATCGCGAGCAGGCGTTTGAGCAGCGACACCGCTTCGTCGTAGTGGCCTTCAAATTGATAGCTGAGCGCCAGCCCTTTGAGGACGCCGACCAGTTCTGCGCTATCCGACCCCTCTATCCTCTCTTGGATCGCCAGGGAGCGCTTCAGGAGTGGCTCAGCTTCGGAGTAGCGTCCCTGTAATTGATATAGGTTCCCCAGGCTCTTCAACGCGGCGCCAACCTTGGGGTCATCCACATTGAGCGCCTTAATACGTATATCGAGCCCGCGTTTCAGCAGCGGCTCGGCCTCGGCATAGCGCCCCGCATCCTCGTAAAGGATACCCAGATTATGAAGAATTGTGGCCACGTCCGGATGCTCCGGCCCGAAGGCTTTCTGTCGAATGGAGAGTGCCTCCGTGAAGAGGGGTTCGGATTCTGCAAGGCGGCCCTCCGAACGGTAGACTTCACCAAGGTTATTGAGTGTCGCAGCTACGTCAGGATGCTGTGGACCCAGGGTCGTTTTGCGAATTGCCAAAGCTCGCTCGAGAAGAGGCTTGGCCTCGGCGTACCGGCCCTGGTCATAGTAAAGCATCGCCAGGTTATTCAGCAGCGCAGCAACCTTTGGGTGCCCCTGTCCAAAGATCTTCTCACGAATACCCAGCGATCTCGTGTAAAGGGCGTTGGCGTCAGCGTAGCGGTGGAGAGCCCGCAAAAGCTCGGCTAGGTTGTTAAGGGTTACCGCCACTTCGAGACTTTGCGGTCCTAAAGCCTTCTCTCGAATCTCAAGTGAGTGTCGGAAAAGTGGCTCGGCTTCGGCGAACCGCACCTGTTCGTAATACAGCAAAGCCAAATTGTTCTGGACCGTAGCGGCCTCGAGGTTTTCCAGACCCTGTACCCTCTCCAAGATGCTTAGCGCGTGCTGATAGAGAGGTTCGGCTTCAGAGTACCGGTGCTGCGTGCGGCAAAGTTCCGCCCGGTTGTTGAGGATCGTCGCTGATCGGGGATCGTTCGGTTCAGGCCTTGCGGCTTGCGTGAGGGCAGGCGGAAATAGTCGACCAGCCGCGTTATAATCCCCCTCGCGATAAGTCTTTTGTGATGCGGCTATCGCGTTTGACGTGCGGTCAGACACCCCTCCTACGCAAATAACGAAGCCGACCAGCAGAAATTCTGCAGTGCGCATAGCCCATCTTTTGCGAAGCACAGTTTCAATGGTTGTACTTTCTCGAACGGTTCTCAGCGAGCGCAGATCGTTCTGCTTCTGGTACATTTGCGTGTTCCGGAGTCTCTCAAATATGATACAACAGCCGTTGCGTCGGTCGCCCCCATTTCAACGACCGAAGAGTCTTTCGTGCGAGCGACCGTGGTTCGCCTACCAGCCTGATTTTGTCGTGTCTTAGGGAGTTCAAGCACATGAAGCTCGGTCCGACAATTTGTGCTTTTGCAATGGCATCGTGTGTTGTTTTGGCCGACAGTGGAGCGCCGCCAGACATAGCACTGGTGCATGCGACTTTTCCGGTTCGCCTCGTGGACGTCGCGCAGCGAGCTGGAGTAACCGTGTTGAATGTTTCCGGTGGGCAGAGGAAGAACTACCTTCTGGAAGTGATCGGCAATGGGGCTGCTTGGTTTGACTATAACAATGATGGTCTCGTCGACCTGCTCATCGTCAATGGCTCGACTGTGGAACATCTGAAGACTGGCGGCGACCAAATGGTAATGCTGTATCGAAACAATGGAGATGGCACGTTTAGCGACGTCACCGCGCAGGCCGGACTGCTAAAAAAAGGGTGGGGGATGGGCGTTTGCGTGGCGGATTACGACAACAACGGGACCGAGGACGTTTACGTCACCGCTTTTGGTTCAAGCATGCTTTTTCGAAATAATGGCGACGGGACTTTTACAAACGTGACCAAGCAAGCCGGAGTGGGGGTCACAGGTTGGAGTACGGGTTGCGCATTCGGCGACTACGATCGCGACGGGTTCGTCGACTTGTATGTGGCCTGCTATGTTGCCTTCGATCCGGAAAAAACACCGAAACCCACCAATGGCTCGTTCTGTCAATACATGGGAATGGATGTGCTATGCGGCCCGCGAGGATTGCGTGGCGAACCCGACGTGCTCTTTCACAGCAATCGCGACGGCACATTTACTAATGTGACCGCGGTCGCTGGCATTCGCGACCCGGGCTACTATGGTTTGGGTGTCGTATTCAGCGATTTGGACAACGATGGCTGGCCTGATATCTATGTGGCCAATGATTCAACGCCGCACTTCTTTTTCCGGAACAACCGCGACGGCACGTTCAAGGAGATCGGCCTGGAAGCGGGCGTAGCTCTGAGCGAGGACGGTCGAGCCCAGGCTGGCATGGGCGTGGACGTAGGCGATTACGAGAATGACGGGAATTTCGCCATTTTTGTCACGAACTTTTCCCAGGATTACAACACGCTCTACCGAAGCAACGGCGATGGCACTTTTCGAGATGAGAGTTACGCCGCCGGTCTAGCATTGCCTTCGTTACCCTACATGGGATGGGGGACCGGCTTCGTCGACCTTGATAACGATGGATGGCTCGATATCTTTGTGGCTAACGGACACATTTACCCGCAAATCGATCAGTATCATCTGGGCTCCAAATTCTTAGAACGCAAGCAAGTTTTTTGGAATCAGGGAAACGGCCACTTTCGCGATGTCACCAACGAAGTGGGAGAAGGTGTACTGCTAGAGAAATCTAGCCGCGGGGTGGCGTTCGCAGACTACGACAACGACGGCAACCCGGATATCGTGATTGTCAATCTGAATGACCGGCCTACGTTGCTCCGCAATGAGGTCGGCTCAAAGAATCATAAGATCAGCCTGCGGCTTGTTGGGACGAAGAGCAATCGCGACGCTATCGGAGCACGCGTGCGCGCAGAGATCGGCGATCGCGCGCAAACCGCTGAGGTAAGAAGCGGAGGAAGTTATATGTCCCACAACGACTTTCGTTTGCATTTTGGCGCGGGACGGGAAACCCGCATTAAGTCTCTGGAAATCCGGTGGCCGAACGGCCTGAGAGAAAAATTTCAAAACATTCAGGCGGACCAATTTCTATGCGTTACGGAGGGTCAGGGGATAACGCCGCTGAAACTGCCCACGGTCACCCTCAAGTACAAGTAATGGAGCTTGCTGCTGGACGTCGCAAGCCGAACGGCTTCGGCCAAAGGTACCAGTTAGCGCCGGACTTGTTCCAGCTTGGCGCGCAGGGCTTCGCGCTGCCGACGCACGTGAGCCGCGAGGGGATGCTGCGGGAAAAGCTGCAGAAACTCGTCCAACTCGGCTGCCGCAGCCGCGTAGTTATTTCGCAGAATGAGAGTGTTGTACAACTTTAAGTGAATCGAAGCGAGTGCAGGCTCCAATTGATGCGCCCGCAGAATGTGGGGATAGGCCTGCTCGACATTCCCTAACTTAAGCTGGATTTCTCCAAGCTCTAGGTGTGCCTGCCAAGAAGGTTCTTCCAGACTGAGCGAACGTTCCAGCTCCTCCACTGCCTTCGGCAGCTCATTTTGCTGCCGTCGGACACCGCCGAGCAGTCCGTGAGCCACCGCACTTGCTGGGTTCGCTCGGAGAACTCTTTCCAGGGCGTCTTGAGCTTGCGGGAGCTTCCGTTGTTGCAAATAAACCCACCCCAAGTGCAAGTATGCGCTTTCATAATTTGGATAAATCTCGACGGCTTTGCGTAAGTGGCCTATGCTTTGCTCCGGATTCTTTCTGGAGAGCTCTTGCAAACCTCTCACATATTCTTTACGCGCCTTCCCGGGGACGTTTGCTGGAGAAATCCCCGTCGAGCCACCCGCGACTATGGAAGACTCGCCGTTTATGCGAACTAAATGAATCTGTAGGAACTCCAAGGGGATGTAGGAGTGTTCCACAGGAAGGCGAACCTGTCTGTATCCAGGAGCATCCACGGCGACCACGTAATCACCGCAGGCGATATTCGGAAACGAGAACTCTCCGACCCTCCCGGTCCACGTCTCGCGAAGCAATGTGCCCGTAGCTGTTTGCAACCGAACTGAAACAGGCGCTGGTGCATACTCAGGGGTATCATATTTTACGACGCCCGCGATTTCAGGCTTGATTGGGTTTTCCGTCCAGTTGGTTGGTCCACTTGTCTCGGGCCATGGAAATGGCGTTTCCTGCGCGTGAGCCCAAAAAGGAAGGAACAGTTGGGAGAAGACAAGCGATAAAATGACAGCTCGCTTGCGAACGTGCCGTCCCTTACATAGTAAAATCATGCGCGATTCCGAATGAACTTTGATCATAGTCTAGTCCCACCGCTCCAGCCTGTCAAGCTGCAGTGGTTCGTAGAGAGGTTCGCTGAGTTGTTTTATCTTTTGTCAAGCAATCGGTTGGAGATTTCTTTTCTTCGCGGTTCGGAAAACGCAGTAACGCTTGGTTATGAAGCCTTAGCTCCGGGACTGACCGAAAGATGGGCAGTCCTTTCTTTCATTCTCGCCTCGTGTTTTTGACCTCCAACTCGCCGAAATGTTGTTTCTCTTTAACAAGTGATGTGGTTCTGTCGAAGACTTTGGTTCCTTCGTGCGGTGATCAGGTGTAGGCATAACCGTTGGTTGGCCAATGGTTATCCATGAGCAATATGCGGCGACTTCCGGCACGTTCGTCTGCTCTGATTTTTCTCGTGGTAGATAACGCTGCTGTTAGATAACCCTTGACATTGCCGAAGCGCTCGCATAACTTGCGCTTCAGATTCCGGTGGGTGCGAGTGGTTACGGGCAAATTTCGATCTGTGAGCCTCCGTGTAACAGGATGTCCATGTATCCGGACAGCTCCGTCCCTTGCCTCTCTATCCTCCGTCGCCCCTCATGGAATCGCCAGATATCGTGCGCCTGTTGATCCATGGATTTATAGCTCAAGAGCTTCTTGGCTGAAACTTGGCGCTAACTTCGAAGGGAGTGGTGGAATGAAAAATTCTTCAACACGCAGACTCTTGGGAGCTTTGCTCTGCGCTTTCTTGCTTGGGTTGTGCTTAGCAACTCCGCGCGCGCTGGCGCAAGAAACAACCGCCGGCATGGAAGGACACGTGAAGGACCCCAGCGGCGCGGTGGTCGTGAATGCCACTGTTGAAGCCAGTAGTCCATCACTCGTCGGCATTGAGAAGGTCACGACGGACGGATCAGGTTACTACCGTTTCTCCACACTTCCGCCGGGCACCTACACGTTGACGGTGACCGCGACCGGTTTTCGCACTCTCAAGCAGCAAGGCCTCACCCTGTCCACCGGCCGACTGCCGACCATTGACCTCACGTTGGAATTGGGTGCGGTATCGGAAACTGTCGTAGTTACGAGCGAAACACCAATCGTAGACATCACGCAGTCCAAGGTGGCGGTGGAGGTGGATAAAACTATCATCGACGTTCTGCCGAAGACACGCGATGCTTTTTCTCTGATGACGCTGGCTCCCGGCGCTCGGCAGGAGCCATTGCAGAGCGTCGGCCGCGGCAAAGGCGGTTTTCAGATTGATGGAGCCAGCGACTCGGAAAACGTCTACATGGTCGATGGAATGAACACCACCAACATTCAGGACGGCGGGTCGGGCAAGCCCTTTCAGACTGACTTTGTCCAGGAAGTGCAGATCAAGTCGAGTAGCTTCGAAGCGGAATACGGTGGCGCTGTGGGCGGTGTGGTTAATCTGATCGCGCAACGCGGCACAAACGTCTGGCACGGCAGCGGTGTGACTTACTTCCAGAGCGACAAGTTTAACGCCAACGATCCCTGTGTCACCATGGGATCGGGTGGCGTCGCACCGTTTTTCGCTGCCGGCGCTTGCGGTCTGCGTCAGGACCCGACGAAACCGCAATTGGATCCTAAGGCCAGACTCGATGGAACACCCGAATATTACATTCCCAAAAAGGACAAGCGCAGCATCTTGGAACCTGGCTTCACCATAGGTGGCCCCCTCTACAAGGACCGCGTGTTCCTGTTCACCAGCTACATTCCCGTAATTGATACGCAGCGCCGAACAGCAACCTTTACGAAAGACAACCCTGGGCCGCGAACCTTTACGCGAAGCTTTACGCAGCACAATGCCTTCACCAAGCTCGAGTATAGCCCTTTTAACTCGTTAAAGTTGTACTCCTCCTGGAATTACGCCTACTCACGCAGCACGGGAACGGCAATGCCCAGGGCGGACAGCGCCTATGGGCAACGTAACACGGCCTCTGGCATTGATCCGGGAACTATCCGCACGGATTTCGGATCGGTGAATCCGAACTCGATTTACTCGTTCGGCGGAGACTGGCTTCCCACGTCAAGGCTAGTCGTGTCTGCGCGATACGGTTATTGGTTCCAGGACCATCAGGATCGCGGACGTCCCGAGGGAATCCGATACGCCTTCAGTAATCTAGTTACCAAAGAGTCGTTGGGTCTGGACCGCAAGCCGATTGACACTCGCCGTGGCGTGCTCTTCACCAACATGAGTAGCAACTTTCAGACGGTATTCGACGCATATAGGCGGACCGATTTTCACCTAAGCGCGTCATACTCCGTCGCCCGCTTTGGCGGCACCCACAACTTCAAACTTGGCTACGACATGATGCGTCAGGGGAACGATGTGCTGTCGGGATATAACACCGCATTGGTTGCCCTCAACTGGGACGATTACTATTCCCCCCAGACAGACGTGCGGGCGTGCGACGCGATCATTACCGCCAATATAGCGAAGTACCCGCCCCCTAATCCCGATCCCGCAATCTTCAAGCGGGAAACCTACTGCCGCGGCAACGCGGGTTACTTCACAGTGCAGGACGGCGTAGATGTAGTTGGCAAGGTTTCTGCCTTAAATCACGGCCTCTACTTCCAGGATGGTTGGACCGTGGGCCACGGCCTGACACTGAACTTGGGTGTGCGTTTCGACAAGGAGTTCTTGCCTCCTTACAGCGCGGGCGCGGACCACATCAGCTTCGGCTTCTTCGACAAAGTCGCGCCCCGGATTGGGGTGGCTTACGATTTGTTTCATAACGGCAAGGTCAAACTTTATGGAAGCTACGGCAAGTTCTTCGACATCATGAAGTACGGCTTGCCACGGGGCTCTTTTGGTGGCGACTACTGGCGCAACTGCGTGTACGCCATGGACGATCCTGACTTTACCAAGATAACCCCCACGGCGCCTGGCGGCCATAGCTGCGGGCCAGGACCCGGCCCCGCTCCGGGTGTGACAGTCGGCCGGTTTATCGAACAGGTGGACCTGCGGAAGAATGTTATTAATGTCACTGACCCAGGCGTCGATCCCAAGATGAAGCCGATGCAGCAGCATGAGTTTGTGATGGGAGTCGACTGGGCAGTCGGCAACAACTGGGGCCTTACGACTCGGTATGCCCGGAAGCGCCTGGACTGGGCAATTGAGGACATCGGCATCACGGATAACCTCGGCTTCTATATCGGCAACCCCGGTTCGGCGTTCGCCCAGCTTCTCCACCGGCCTGTTACGGGCTCTGGCATTGCCCGGCCTCTCTGTCCGGAATGCCCACTGCAACCCGGAGCTATCCGCAATTATGATGGTCTGGAGTTCAGACTACATAAGCGTTCGAGTGCGAGCAGATGGTGGGGGTCGGTTTCGTACACTTATAGCCGTCTGTATGGCAACTACGCGGGCCTTACCAACAGCGACCCAACCGACGGGTCAGGTGGGCGACACTCACCAAACAACCATCGCGACTTCGACTGGCCAAGCATGCAGTTTACTCCAGGAGGCAAAATCGCCCAGGGACCCTTGGCTACTGACCGCCCACACACGATCGCCATGTTCGGATCCTACCGCCTACCCTGGTTCCACCAGGAGTCAGTTGTAAGCATCAACCAGTCGATCTACTCCGGTGTGCCCGTCAATTCTTGTATTGCTGTTGGCGGGACGGCCTCCAGTTGCCAGTTCATCGAAAATCGCGGCAACTGGGTGAATTACACGCGTGCGGCAAACGGAGATTGGGTCTTTGGCGGCGTCCAGAAGAACCGTCGTAGCAGTCCTTTCCTCCAGACTAACCTCTTTCTGAACCATGAAATAAAAGTTAGCAGTGACCACGAAAACTTCCGTCTGAAGTTTGAAGCCACGATATTCAACTTGTTCAACCAACGAGTGGCTCAGATTTACAGCGAATCTCCCCAAGCCACCGCCAAGATTAATATGCGGCGGGATCCCAGGTTCAAGGGCGATCCAGGCTTCGATTGGTCCAGGATGTTGGGCGGCTGGGACTATAAAACCGAGCCTAACGTAGAGGGACTGGCTCTTTCGAGCCGCTATGGTATGCCGATAGGCTTCCAGAGCGCTCGTACCGTATACTTGGGGATCAAGTTTACTTTTTAGCATCGTGGGTTCATCAATCTCAAACTCTTAAGGGGTCGGAAAATCGGCCCTGTTTTTCTTCCTGCAACATTCTTCTCGCTTTTACCATCCTAACGGTGGGATTCCTAAAGTTTCCACAGCTTCATTCTTTTCTCTTGCGCTCCACAGCCTCCCGCGAGTAGATTTGTCCTACTGCTAGGGGCAAAACATGGCAACACGTCTATATATGGGACTTCAGTTGCTTTCGGCCGCCGGCGCGTTTCCCGCGCCTAGATCGAGAACAGGCGGGACATCATGACTGCAATCCTGGCAATTACGAATCAGAAGGGCGGAGTCGGTAAGACTACCACATCCATCAATCTCGCCGCCGCCATCGCCCAGCGCGGCAAGAAAACTCTGCTCATTGACCTCGATCCGCAAGCCAATTCCTCCATTGCATTCTTCGATTCCAGCGAAACTCAAATTTCCATGTTCGATGTCCTCGGGGATCATCGCGCCGAAATGTCTGCCATCATCAAGCCCACCAAAGATCCTCTGCTGTTTCTCGCGCCTGGACGGCTCGCGCTCGCCAAGCTCGAGCAGCAACTCGCCGGCCAGTTTGACGCGCCATTCAAATTAAAAGACGCTCTCGCATCTATAACCAAAGATTATGAGTACATCGTCATCGACACGCCGCCTTCGCTCGGCATTCTCACCGTGAACGCCCTGGTTGCGTCCACGCATCTGCTGGTGCCCATTCAAGCCGCGTATTTCGCCATCGAAGGCACGGACGACCTTCTAGAAACTTACGAGCGCATTCGCGCGCGCCCTAATCCTGGGCTCAAGGTTCTCGGCGTGCTGATCACGCTCTTTGATAAGCGCACCAACATTTCCCGTGACACGCACGGACAGATCCGCACCGTTTTTGGTTCCGTTCTATTCAAAACACGCATCAGCAAAAATGTTCGCCTGGAAGAAAGCCCGGCTTACAAAGAAACAATTTTGACGTACGCCCCGAAATCCCCGGGCGCGCAGGAATATCGCAAGCTTGCTCTGGAGGTTATCCAACGTGTCGAAGAGGATCGGATTGCCCGTCACACTGAAGATGCGGCATGATGCGCATTATGTCGAACAGCTGACCAGCTTTAGCGGCGCCGCCATTGGCCGCATGATCCCGGTCGAAAAAATTCGTCCGAACCCGGACCAGCCTCGCAAAGCCCTCGGCGATCTGCGCGAGCTCACAGACTCGGTCAAGGAAAAAGGCGTTCTCGAGCCTCTGCTCATCCGCTACGTTCCACGCGACGAGTGTTATTACATAATTTCCGGTGAGCGCCGCTATCACGCCGCGCGCGCCGCGGGCATCCGCGAGCTTCCGTGCATCGAAAAAATTGCCGACGATGCGGAAACTTTAGAGCTGGCGTTAATCGAAAACATCCAGCGCAAGGATCTTACTGCTTTTGAAGAAGCCGACGGGCTCTATCGCCTCGCCGAGCAATTTGACTACACCCACGATGATGTCGCCCGAAAAATCGGCCGTGCTCGTTCTTCTGTCACGGAAACGCTTTCGCTGCGTAATATTCCGGACGCCATCCGCAAAAAGTGTGTCGAAAACGGGATCATCTCAAAGTCGCTGCTTCTTCAAGTCGCGCGCCAGCCCACCGAAAAGAAAATGCTTGAGATGGTTCACCGCATCCTTCAGGGAGGGCTGACGCGTGATGAAGTTCGCCGCGAGCGCCGCGAGGAGCAAAGCGCCGGTCCTCGCCCCCAACCCTTTGTCTTCAACTACCAGCCGGAAAACGAAGCGTTCCGCTTGCGCATTCAGTTTCGCAAAGGACACGTGCCGCGCGAAGAGTTGATTGCCACGTTGCGCGAAATTCTTTCTTCACTCGAGCAAACCTCCGAGCAGTCGAATGCCGCGGCCTTCACCGCTTCATAAAAGCGCTGGTCTAGGAACCGCACTCCACGACGTTTTCTGCTTTGGTGTCTATCTTTGTCATGTTTGAATTGAGCCCGTCGCAAATAGCAACTCTTGAGCGTTTACTCGCCGCTGGATTTCGCGCGGCCAAATTTCCGCTCTATGAAAATGCCATCGGCGTGGCAGCAGGGAATTGCGCGGCGCTTTTGAAACCCACTCCCGAAGGCGCCCTGAGTCTTTTCGCGCCAGCATCTTTCCTAATCGACAACAATCTTACGGTTCGCATCACGCGCCATGGCAAGAATTGGTTTGTCTGGAAGAAAAAAGAACTTGAAGTCACTCCGGAACGCCAAGCGGAACTCGATAGTTTCACCGCGCGCCTCGATAGCATCCTCCGTGCATCTTCTTGACCACGCGGCTGCCTTCTATTTCCGCCACGCTCTTGCCATCTGCAATCTTTTGAGTGAAGCCGCGCTACAGGGCTCCTCTCAAACGTAAGACCCACCGAGAGGCGCCCAAAATACGAATCAAGAGTCAGGAGGAAATCTCGATCGTTGGGCGATGAGCCGAATAAACTACGAGATCAGCTTGGCGATGAAGAATGCCGCCGCAGCCGCCAGTCCGCCGGTAACCACCGTTTGCATTCCGCCACGCCACGGTTGGATTCCCGTGTAGTGTCCTTTGACCGCGCCGAATAGGAAGAGCGCCAGCAGCGTGATCGCCACCGAAATCAGCAGGCCCGTCTGAACCGATGCCGACATCATGTACGGAGCCAGTGGGATCAGCCCGCCAAAAATATAGGCTCCCGCAATCGTCAGCGCGCTTACTCGAGCGCGCCTCGGATCCGGCTCCTCCAATCCCAGCTCGAAGCGCATCATAAAATCCACCCAGCGTTTCGTGTCCGAGGTGATTGCATGCACCACGGGCGCCATCTGTTCCTCGGTCATCCCGTAAGAACGAAACACGTGCGCCACCTCTTCAATCTCGTTATCGCGAAGCTCCACCGTCTCGCGCTCCTCACGTTCACGTTCCGAAGCGTAGTGCTCAATATCGGTGCGCGCGGCTAGATATCCGCCCAATCCCATGGCAATCGAGCCCGCAGCAATTTCCGCGAAGCCGGCCGTTACCACGAGAGAGCTGGCGTGCGGATTCGTTGCTACAGCGCCGGAAATTCCCGCCGCCAGCGCGAAGGGAACCGTCAGGCCGTCGGCCATCCCGATTACGAGGTCCCGCACCGTCGCGCTCGAAGTAAAATGTCTTTCAATATGAGGAGTTGCAGGCATTCTGTTTTCTCCAGTTGTTATTCGACCTCAAAAATAACGCGCTTCTGCACGGGCGAACGGCGAGTGTACCATAGCGAAGGAATCGTCCTTAGCCGAGCGCCCTTGCCTGCTTGAAAGTGGATCAGCCTTCAACGGCGGCATGGATTTTGGGCGCCAGCACAATTGTTCAAATGTGAGCTCGCGCACCGGCCACGGCGTATGATAAGAGTCCGATGACCTTCCGTTCCGGATTTGTCGCCATTCTTGGCCGGCCCAATGCCGGCAAGTCAACGCTCGTGAATCGCTTGGTCGGCCAGAAGGTCGCCATCGTTTCGCCAAAACCTCAGACCACCCGAAACCGCATCCATGGAATCATCAATCTTCCGCAAGCGCAGATCGTTCTTATCGATACCCCGGGCCTACATCGGCCGGATTCTGCGCTGGGCCGCCAAATGATGGAAGAAGTAGATCAGGCCGTCGAAGGCATTGACGTTTTGGCTCTGGTCGTGGATGCCAGCGAGGAGATTGGCCCGGGCGTCTTGCGCGCGCTCAGCAGAGCTAGGGATTTTCGTGGTCCGCTGTTTCTTCTGCTCAATAAAATTGACCTCATCCCCAAAGGCCGATTGCTTCCGTTGATCGGGCGTTGCTCGCGCGAAGCAAAATTCACGGAGATTATGCCCATCTCCGCAAAGACGGGCGATGGCTGTCCGCCCTTTCTCGATGCGGTCATCCCGCATTTGCCGGCCGGCGAACCGCAGTTTCCGCCCGATCAGGTAACCGATCAGCCCGAGCGCTTTTTAGCCGCGGAAATCATCCGCGAAAAAGCAATCTTGCACACCTATCATGAAATTCCTCACTCGGTTGCGGTGATCGTCGAGCAGTTTCTTGAAAGCCCGAAGTTAATCCACATCGACGCGACGATTTACGTCGAGCGCGACACCCAGAAGCGAATTCTCATTGGCCACGGCGGCGAAATGCTGAAGAAGATCGGCACGGAAGCCCGTCGGGAGCTGGAGGAGTTTTTTGGCGTAAAGCTATTTCTTCAGTTGCTTGTGAAGGTGCAACACAATTGGCGTGATAATCCTTCGCTGGTTCGTGAAATCGATTGGCATCGCCAGCTCGAGTTTTTAAGCACGGAACAGGGCGATCAACTGATCGACGAAGCAGGCCGGCCAGTAGATGAGCACGGGAATCTAATCGATGAGAGTGGAAAGCGGATTGAGGAATAACGAGTCAGGCAAATCTTTGAGACGTCGATGAAAATCAGGCTGTCGACCAACGATCGACACCCTATTCTTCGGCGGAAATTCCCAGCGACTTCATCTTGCGATACAGATGGCTTCGCTCCAAGCCCAATGCCGCCGCAGTGTGCGTCATATTCCACTGATGTTCCTGTAGTTTCCGCAAAATAAATTCGCGTTCATATGCGCTTCGCGCATCGTGCAAAGTGGCGTATGGCTGATTCGGGCTGCGCGCCACGCCGCGAAAAACCTCGGGCGGCAAATGGTGCGGTTCAATGCGTTGCTGCGGGCAAATAATCACCAGCCGTTCGATCAGGTTTCGCAACTCGCGGACGTTTCCAGGCCATGGATACCGCAACAGCACGTCAAGCGCGGATTCGCTCAGTTCTTTTGTTTTGCGCCCGTACGCTGCGCTGAATTCGGAAAGAAAAAATCGCGCCAGACTCGGGATGTCTTCCGTGCGTTCACGCAACGGCGCAACCACGAATGGGATTACATTGAGCCGGTAAAAAAGGTCTTCGCGGAAAGCGCCGCGCGCGATTTCATCCTCCAGTTTCTTGTTGGTTGCCGCGATCACGCGCACGTCCACTTTTGCGGCTACATTCGAGCCTACTGGCTCAAATCTTTGCTCTTCGAGGACGCGCAGCACTTTCGATTGCGTCTTCAAACTCATGTCCCCGATTTCATCCAGAAACAGGGTTCCTCCGTCGGCTTTGCGGAATTTACCCACTTTATCTTCGCTCGCACCCGTGAAGCTGCCTTTTATATGCCCGAACAATTCCGATTCGATCAGTTCCTCCGGAATCGCCGCGCAATTTACTTCCACAAATGGCTTGCTGCTTCGCTGGCTCGCCACATGCAGCGCATGCGCAACAAGCTCTTTGCCAGTTCCGCTCTCGCCGTAGATCAGCACTCGGCCGTTGGTTGGCGCGGTCAGCGCAATCTGTTGCCGCAGGGCTTTCATCGGAACGCTTTCGCCGATTACCTGGTACCGCTGCTCGAGTTCCATTCGCAATCGGCGATTTTCTTCCTCGAGGCGCAAATGCCCGATTGCATTTCTTATAACCAAAATTGTTTTCTCGAGCGATAGGGGCTTCTCGATGAAGTCGAATGCGCCAAGTTTTGTCGCGCGAACCGCGGTTTCGATGTTTCCGTGGCCCGAGATCATCACCACCATCGGGGTATGCGGCAGCGATTGCAGGCGCGAAAGCGTATCGAGTCCGTCGAGTCCTGGAAGCCAGATATCCAGGAGCACGAGGTCAAATGCGCCGCCCTCCACGGCCGCCAACGCTTCCTCCCCAGACGAAACGCTTTCCACGCGGTAACCCTCCTCGGTGAGGATTGACCCGAGCGATCCGCGGATACCGGCTTCGTCGTCGACGATTAGGATGGAGTGCGGCATTTATTTGTAGGATAGCATACTGAAAATCAGTGTTCTGCCGCGAGCCGCGTCGCGGGAACTTCGGCAACGGGAAGTTGAATCACGAACTTGGAGCCAACCGGCGAATTGTCTTCGACGCGTATCGTGCCATGATGTTCGGAGACGATGCGCGCGGCGATCGCGAGCCCCAAGCCTGTTCCGCGATCCTTGGTGGAAAAGTGAGGGAGAAACAGTTTGTCTTTATCTTGCGGAGAAATTCCATGTCCGGTGTCCGCGACGGCAATTTCCACCGCTTCACCATGCGCATTGAGTCGCGTCGACAAACGCAATTCTTTCGCAGCAGAGCCTTCCATCGCCTCGGCGGCATTATCGATCAGATTCACGAGCACGCGCCGCAGCAATTCCGAATCGGCGCGAATCGCAGGCAGGCCCTCCGCCAAAGTAGTGCGGATCGCGATTCCGTCCAGCCGTCCAGCAAAAACTTCTAGAGCGCTGGTAACTATCGCGTTGGGCTCCGTGGACGCGAGGCGAGCTTTTGGAAAACGTACAAATTGCGAAAACTCATCCACCAGCGAGGCCAGCGTCGTCACTTCGCGCTCGATTAATTCCGAGCATTCGTGCACCAAACGCGATAATTCCGTTTCTTCCGGCTCCGCGCCGGCGAATGCGCGGCGGCGCTCGAGATAGCGCGTCAAGCGCTGCGCGGAAAGCTGAATCGGAGTCAGTGGGTTTTTTATTTCGTGTGCGATACGCTGCGCCACTTCCTGCCAAGCTGCGCTTTTCTGCGCGTGCAAAAGATCGGTAAGATCGTCCACGACAATCACATAACCGAGATTCGCGCGACGCGGCCCCATCGAGCTGACCGTAACCGCCGCGTGCAGCATGCGGCCGGTCACCGGAATTTCCAGCTCCTTGGTGACGACGCCCATGCGCAACGACCGGCGCATCAGATTGCGCAAGCCGCGCGCCGCTTCCGCGCCGGCAAGATCGTCCAGGTTCTGCGAGTTGCGCGCCGCCTCGCCGAATATTCTGATTACCGCCGAATTCACGCGAACGACCTCGCCTGATTCATCGAGCGAAATTACACCGGTAGGAATATTTTCAAGGATCGTTTCCATCAGCTTTCTGCGGCGCTCGAGTTCCTGGACGGCGTCCTGCAGGCTGCGGTTAAATTCGTCAATTTGGCGGCGGCTGTCGCCCAACTGGGCCGTCATCTCATTAAAGGAGCGAACCAAGAGACCCAGCTCATCATGCGATTGTTCGGGCACTTGATAGGTAAAATGTCCCGCTGTTACTTCGCGCGTACCCTCGGCGAGGGCTTGGATCGGAACAGTTACTTGCTTGGAAAGAAAGAGCGCAACCCACGTAACCGAAAACAGCAGCAGCACCGTGAACATCAGCAGTACCAGTTGCATGGAAAGCTTGAATGCGCGCAGGCTTTGTTTTTCCGCCGCATAGGCCCGCATTTGCGTCTCGATATTGGTGAGGTGCTGGGCAAAACTTTCCGGAACGCGGCGCCCCGCAAGCAGCCTGCCGGTCGCCAGCGGGGCGCTGCCAGTCACGTAAAAAGTTTCGTTGCCTTTCCACAGATCGGAGCCGCTGGGTAAAACACGCACGAGGCGCGGCGCAATTTCCTGGAATTGTCCAGCACTGTTTTTAGGCGAGGCAGTCGCGGACGGGTGGGTTATGGCGAGACCGTGCACGCGTACATTGTTGTCAATGATCCACGCGGCGTCTGCTCCGTTCTGGATCGCAATCGCAATGGGATCGACGCGCGTGCCGTGCCGAGCGCTTGCGACTTCGGCGGCAGCCTCCGCGGCAATCACTTCCAAGCGCAACTTTCCCGAGCGGCCCAAATCATTCACCAGTTTCTGGCTTTCTTCGACGGCAGCTTCCAGGGGACCTGGGAACCACCGCAGAAGCGTGCGGTTAATAAGTCCGTAGCTCACGATAAACATGAAAATGATCGGAAGCAGAGAAATACTCATCGCCCCGACAACCATTTTGTGTTTGAAGCGTGAGCCAAGCTGCCGCGCCCCTCGCTCCGCCCACACACGCAGAAGGCTGCGCGCAAGGATCAGACCAAAAACCAGGAGCGTGGCAACGAGGAAAGTCGAGAGCGCGTAAAGAATCAGAACGTCACGCAACTTCTCTGGCTCGAAGGGAATATCAAGCGAGCCAAGAGTGAAGACCGCGCCCACCAGCAGAGCAACCAGCAAGCCGCTGAAAGCCAGCCAGATCTGGTTTCGCTTGCGTGGCGTCATCGTTGGGCCTGGTTGGGACTGAATTCTCTGTTATGGGTAACCAGCGAGGTCGCCATCGCTATATCCTGAACGCTGAGAGGTTTTGCGCCGCTTGGTTGCGATAAGGGGCTTGCCCCAGACGGCAGAAAGGCGCCGAGCGGGCATTTGTCGCACTGTGGATTCCTTGGACGGCACCAATTCTTCCCGACGTTACCGATTTGTGCATGATATTCGTTATATAACTGGTGATCTCCCGCCAGATGGCCCTCGAAGAAGCCGCGAATTTCTTCATATGAAGTTTTTGATGAAATGTGTCCGTGACGCTCGACAATTCTCCGCGTATAGGCATCCACGACGAACACGCTGCGCTTGCCGGCGTAGAGCAGAATGGAGTCGGCTGTCTCTGGACCGATTCCATGCACTGCCAAAAGTCTTTCGCGAAGTTCGGCGGTGGCAGTGCCAAACATCCGCGCGAGGGAGCCGCTGTACTCTTGTCGCAGAAACCTTACGAATGCTTTCAGTTTTTTTGCTTTTTGCCGAAAGTACCCCGAGGAACGTATCAATCGCGCCAAGCGCGCCCGCGGAACTCGCTCGATTGCGGAAACGCTTAACATTTTTTCGCGGCGCAAATTTCTAATAGCCTTCTCAACGTTTACCCATCCGGAATTTTGGGTTAGAATCGCGCCGACTATAACTTCGAAGCGAGTCTTCGCCGGCCACCAATTGAGCGTTCCCTGAGCGGCGAGCATGGCGCCGTAATATTTCGGCAATGCCTCAGGGTTAGTGGCAGCGTGGCTCGCAGCCGCAACTTTAGCTCGGCGAGCGGGCTGATCGTCGGAGCGACTTTGTGCAGCCACGGAAAGCATCTCTACGGCAAGATAGCGAGTGCCAGGAGTCAAGTCAAGAATAGGATGCTGAGCACTGGCGCGAAGGTTTCCGTAGTTGGGCCTGCTAAGTCGAAGTCGGGGATTCATATAGATGGGAGGAATCTCCAAGAATTAGTATCGCAAGTAGATTGAGTAAGACAGCCCGATTCGTAATTCCATCTGAGTTTAAACGAACCAATGATCTAGCAGTTCACAAATATCGAACGGAGGCCCTCTGGTGTCGATAGACAGTGGCAAAAAATTGCTTTGCATGTTTCTTTTAACCGTTTCATTCGTTTTAATTTCGGGTCCGCTGCGTGGTCAGACCAGCCGCGGAGCTTTAACCGGCACGGTCACGGACAGTTCCGGCGGAGTGATTGCAAATGCAACTGTTTCCATCACCCAAGTAGGTACAAATGTGAAGCGCGAAACTAAAACGAACGAAGCGGGTATCTACCGCTTCGATGCCGTGGATCTAGGAACGTACACTTTAAGCGTGCAATCTGCGGGTTTCGCGAGGGAAGAAACGACCGGGATTGAGATGCAAGCTGCTCACACGACCAACATTGACGTGTCCTTGAAAATTGGCGGTGGCGCGGAAGTAGTCACAGTAGAGGCCTCGAATTTTGAGGTCGCGCTGCAAACTTCGGAGCAGGTGCGGGGCGCAAATTTATCTTCCCACACCATCAGCAATCTTCCGCTTACGGGTCTCGATAGCCTCACGCTAGCCCAGTTGTTGCCGGGCGTGTCCATCATGAACCAAAATCTCGGAGGTTTCATTAATCAGAACGGCACTTACGCTTTTTCCGTGAACGGGCAACGGCCGCGCGGCAACAATTTCATGATCGATGGGGTTGAAAATAACGACATCTCTGTAACTGGCCCGGGGTACACACTCAGGAATCCCGATGCGGTGCAAGAAGTGAACATCCAGACGTCAAATTTCAGTGCGGAATTTGGACGAGCCGGTGGTGCGGTTTTTAATCAGATCACAAAATCGGGAACGAATGCCCTGCATGGGACGGCGGCGTACATCTATAC
>JRHI01001528.1_pt1 | contig 18903 bp, 22 predicted proteins | sample 215371 | NCBI WGS metagenome assembly JRHI01 (sample SAMN02929681, study PRJNA255918) | sediment metagenome | biome: cave system; feature: Ice Cave; material: Sediment; isolation source: sediment from deep within a dark volcanic ice cave with no known source of... ...
GATGGAACCCGACCTGATGGAACGGACCGCTGCCGACGGCGGCCAGCCGTGTCGCCGCCTCAACGCCCGCGATGTAGGCTGTCACGAGATCTGCCCCGGAGGCGCCGCGCATGTAGGACGTTGCCAACACTGTCGGCCACATACTGGCGGTGGCATGGATGACGCCGCCCGAGTGCGTGTCGTCGAAGTCGAGGCCGTGCACCAGGATGCCGTTGATGAGGGCTGCGTCGCGCGGAGGGAGGCGCGCGGGCAGGCCGATCACGGGCACGCTGCCCTCCCCGCCGAGGCCGGCAATGGCGGTCATGGCCTTGTGGGCGAACTCGTAGCGGCCGGAGGCGAAGGCGATGCCGGTGGCGTCGAGGATGAGGTGCTTGGCCCGCTGACGCACCGCCTGCGGGATGGCTGCAGGCACGAGGCCATGGGCGAAGGCCGCGAGCGTCTCGGAGATCAGCTTTGCCTGGGTCGCGGCCTGGGGTGCCTTGTCCACCGTGCGCGGCATCGCGGTCATGGCGGCTCTCCTGTTTCCTCCGGGAATTTCCCGCACAATAGACCCTGGCGTTGCCGTGGCAAGCGCGTACAGCCGCCCTGCACTACGAACTTGCCCTTTCAGACACTCGCCTTTGCGACCTATGATTGCCTTAGCCGCGGAGCGGGGAGTTAAGGGGTCAGACCCTCGGCACGCGAGATCTCCGCGTTTGCGCACGGAGCAGAAGGGTCTAACCCCATGGCACCAGGCCCCCTCATCCGTCTGTAAGGAGACTGCAATGGTGGCGACGGCAAAGAAAGTGGGCGAGGGGCGCTATCGCGAGAGCTTCGGGCGCAATTACGAGGACTTCACAGTCGGCGACGTCTACGAGCACCGGCCGGGCCGCACCATCACGGAGACCGACAACACCTGGTTTACCCTGCTCACCATGAACAAGCACCCGCTCCACTTCGACCAGGAGTATGCGCGCCACTCCGAGTTCGGCCGCTGCATCGTCGCCTCGCCGTTCACGGTGGCACTGTTGGCGGGCATGAGCGTCAGCGACGTCAGCCAGAAGGCAATCGCCAATCTCGGTTGGACCGACATCAAGCTCACGCATCCCGTCTATCCGGGTGACACTCTCTATGCCGAGAGCGAGGTGCTGGCAAAACGGGAGTCGAAATCGCGCCCCGATGCCGGCATCGTCTCGGTGCGCACCACGGGCAAGAATCAGGATGGCGTGGTGGTGTGCACGTTCGACCGCACCATGCTGGTGCAGCGGCACGGCCATGCGCTGGAAGACAAGGCGAACTACTGAAAGAAGGACGAGACATGTCGCGCATTACCGTCAAGACGAAACAGGATCTCCCTTCTGCGCTGCGGCCCCTGTGGGAGAAGATGCAGGGCTACGGCGAGTTCGAGAACCAGGCGGGCGTGATGGCGCACCGGCCGCCGATCTTCAAGAACACCTGGGCGATGCTGACGGAGCTGGCCGAGGAGGGCGTGCTGAGCAACCGCCATCTGGAGCTGTGCCTCGTCACTGTGTCGCTGCTCAACAAGTGCACCTATTGCGTCTCCCACCACGCGCCGAAGCTGGCGGTGCAGGGCGTCTCGGAGGCGGGCGCCGCCCGGCTGCTCGACTACAAGGATCATCCGGAACTCGACGAGGTCGACAAGCTGGTGGTGGAGTATGCGATTGCCGTTACCAACAGCTGGAACCGCACGCGTGATGAGATCTTCGCGCGGCTCAGGGCGCACTTCAGCGAGGCGCAGATCGTCGAGATGACCTGGCGCACCGCGCTATGCGGCGCCTTCAACCGCTTCAACGACATCCTGCAGCTCGACATCGAGCCGGGCGTCGCCGCCCGCGTGGCAGCGGAGTAGGTGTCATCCCGGGCCTTGTGCCCGGGATCCAGACATCCTCAAGCGCCGGAGCGAGCAGAAGGATTGGATCCCGGTGACAAGCACCGGGATGACATGGAACAGCGGAGAACAGCAATGACGGCAGCCACATCGGCCGTTACCTCGAGGCGCGCCACGTCATCTCCCGAGGACGAGGACGCCATCCTCGATGCGGTGGGCAAGTGGCTGGAGCGGGACGTGCGGCCCCACGTGCGCGCGCTCGAGCATGACGACATCTACCCCGCAGAGATGGTGCAGCAGATGAAGGCGCTGGGGCTGTTCGGCGCCACCATCGGCCAGGCTTATGGCGGGCTCGGGCTCTCGGCTACCACCTATGCTCGTATCGTGCAGAGGGTGTCGGAAGTGTGGATGTCGCTCGCCGGCATCTTCAACTCGCACCTGATCATGGCGGCCTGCGTGGAGCGCGTCGGCACCGAGGAGCAGAAGCGCGCGTATCTCCCCCGCTTCGCCACGGGCGAGCTGCGCGGCGGCCTCGCGCTCACGGAGCCCGATTGCGGCACCGACCTGCAGGCAATCCGCACGCGCGCCGTGCGCGAGGGCAACGACGCCTACCTCGTCAATGGCACCAAGACGTGGATTTCCAACGGCATCCACGGCCAGGTGTTCGCGCTGCTGGTGAAGACCGATCCGACGGCCCAGCCGCGCCACAAGGGCATGAGCATGCTGCTGGCCGAGAAGGGCCCGGGCTTCCGCGTCTCGCGCAAGCTCGAGAAGATCGGCTACAAGGGCATCGATTCAGCCGAGCTGATCTTCGAGGACTACCGCGTGCCGGCCTCGGCGCTGATCGGCGGCGCGGAGGGGCGCGGACTGCAGACGGCGCTGGGCGGGCTCGAGCTCGGGCGCATCAACGTTGCCGCGCGCGGCTGCGGCCTTGCCAAGGCGGCGCTGGACGAGTCGGTGCGCTACGCGCAGCTGCGCAAGACCTTCGGCAAGCCGATCCACGAGCACCAGGCGATCCAGCTCAAGCTCGCCGAGATGGCGATCCGCACGGAAGCCGCGATCACGCTGACCTACAACGCGGCGAAGGCCTACGACGAAGGCCGCCGCTGCGATATGGAAGCCGGCATGGCCAAGTATGCAGCGTCCGAGGCGGCGGTGGAGAATGCGCTGGAGGCCATGCGCATCCACGGTGCCTATGGCTACTCCAAGGAGCTCAACATCGAGCGTTACTACCGCGACGCGCCCCTGCTGGTCATCGGCGAGGGCACCAACGAGCTGCAGAAGATCATCATCGCCCGCCAGCTGATCGAGCGGAACCGGATCTGACGGCGGTTCGACGCGCGCGCGCCGCGCACCCTACGAGAGGAAGTAGGCCAGGATCGCTGTGCCGGCGACGGCGGCGAGGAGCAGCGATACGACCAGGACGGTGACCATGTCGCGGGGTCCCGTTCCTTGCCGGGCTTCGACGGTGGTCAATTTCGTCTGATGCCCTTCGGGCGTGGTTTGCGGGTGGTCGGCCATCGGCGTCTCTCCTTGCGTCACGCGCTGCTGGTGAACGCACCTTTCCTGCGAGGGTTCCGCTGATCAGCATGCCGACGACCACCGCGGCCCCGGAACCAAACGGAAAAGCATCCGTTGACCTCGAAAGGCCACAACCCGGAGGCTTGCGAACATGAATTCATCAGTTGACCCCGAGAATACGGACCTTGCCAGGCCCGGAGCGCGCAGCCGTGACGTCGACCGGAGCGAGGGCTTGAGCGCCATCCTCGCCGTGGTTGCAGTCGCAGCGGTGATCATCGCCGGCTTGCTCTACATCATGCAGCCGCCAGTCGTGACACCCGGCACAGTCACCAGCGAGGCGCCCACCGCAACCACGCCGGCGCCCTTGCCGAAACCGAATACCGGGCAGTGAGCGACCCAACCCTGCCCTGCACAATACTCAGACGCCGGGATGCTTCATCCCGGCGTCTTGCCGTGTAGCGCCCTCAGGCCCTGGGAAGCTCGAGCTGCATCAGCTGTACCGAAGGCGCGATATTCTGCTCGGCATCTGCAACGGGCTGCAGGATGATCGTCTGATCGCGGCCGCCGATCAGGGACTGCGCCGCCAGGGCTGCATCATTCGTCGTCTTATACACACCGACGAGATTTGCCGTCTCGCGTGGCGCCGTTCCGGCGAGCACAGTCCAAACGAGCAGGGCCTTGGCCCCGGCCGTGCGCATGCCCTGGTCGATCCCGGTGATCTCGCCGGCATAGTGCTGCACGCCGGTGGTGCCTGCCTGCTCGAACGCGCAGGAGAGCTTCCAGCCGCCGAGCTGCTTGGCCTCTGACGGCGCGGGCTCCGCCGTGCAGGTCAGCGTGCCCACGAGTGAGGGGGCCGCCCTGGGTCCCGGCCCGCTGGAAAGCGTGCCGAGAGCAGCTATCCCCAACAGTAAACGCCAAAGTATCGAGCTCATGTCCCACTCCTCCTTGGCCGCATTGCCCCGGTTGGAGAACTCGAGCGGTGCCGGTAGGTTCCACCCGTCATCCGCCAAGGGCAGCGCTGAGCGGGAATGACGACGGCCTCAGGGAGCGCCGGTCAGGCGAAGACATCCTGCAGCACGCCGGCGCAGACCACCTCGGTGCCGTCGATGGCGATGGTGGTGCGCATGACCGGGATGTCGAAGTGGCCGGCGGTGTAGCGTCCGGCGAACTCGTTGGCGCCGGTGGAGAACAGGAAATTGCCAGCAACCGCGCGCAGCTCGGTGCCGTTGGTGTCGGCCCGGTCGTACATGGCGAGCGCCTCGTAGCGCGCCTTGCGGTTGAGCCCGAAGCCGACGTGGCTGACGGCGTATGCCTCCCGGTCGCTCCAGGCGGCGAGATAGCTGCGCATCATCTCCGCGTCCGCGCCCTCGCCCTCGATGCGCGTGACGTAGTCGGCCTCCAGCGTCAGCCGCACCGGCGCCTCGAGATAGCGCTTGAAGGTGAGATTGATGTCGCCGCGGTCGAGCACGAGCGAGCCGTTCACCGTGCCGCTCCTGGGGAAGCTGACGACGATGCCGCCCGGCCAATGCGCCAGCGTGCCCGGCTTGTCGGTCCAGCCCCACACGCCCACCGTGGAGGCGCCGGCCATGTCGACGTCGAGATTGGTGCCGGCGGCCGACGTCACGGTCATGCGCTTGGCCGCGCGCAGCATCCGGGCGGCGGCGCGCACGCTTTTCTCCAGCGCGCTGTCGGGCACCATGCGCTCCAGCGCCTCGGGATGCTCGTTGGAGATCACCTGGATGCGCGCGCCGGCCTTCAGGATCGCCGGCGTCTCGGGCGCGTGCATCAGCCCCTCGATAGTGCAGTCGACGACGAAGCCGGCCAGCGCCAGCGCGCTCACCACGGGCGCCAGCTTGCCGATCGCCTCGCTGGCGCCGGTGGAGCGCACCGGCACAGGATGGCGGTTGCGCGGGGTCGGCACCACCACATGGAATGGCCGCGCGCCCAGCCGCAGCAGGGCCAGCTCGGAAAGGTGCACGTTGAGCGCGCGCGATTGCGTCTCCGACAGGATCGCCGCCGTGTCGCCAGGTTTCACCGCGCAGCGCTCGAATACCTCGCAGAACGCGTCGATCCACTTGCCCTCGATGCGATCGGCGAACATGGCGAGCCTCGCTGGATCAACCCCACGTCAACCCCACAGTCACGGTAGCTTGGCGTCAACGGCCGGTCTACAGTCGGCAGCTGCGCTCATGCCGTCTCTCGACGACAAGGCGCCGGCCCCTGCGTCCGGACAAAAGAACGGAGGAAACAATGAATATCGATCGTCGTCAGTTCGCCTTGCCAGTGCTTGCCGTTGGGCTGCTGGGTGCCCTCCCCGCCTTCGCGGTCTCGGCGGATGAGGACGCCGTCGCGAAGAATGTCGAGGCCTTCCGCGCGGCCCAGATCGCGGCCGACGCCAAGGCATTCGACTCACTGTGCGCCCCGGAACTGAGCTACAGCCACTCCGACGGCCGCGTCGAGGACAAGGCGACATTTATCGCCAACGCCACCAGCGGAAAATCGAAATTTCTGTCACTGGCCTACGACGACGTGAAAGTTCGCGTGGTCGGCGCCACGGCGATCGTGCGGTTCCACTGGGTCGGCGAAAGCCAGGCCGTCGCCGACGGGAAGAAGAACGCAACCAATCTCCACATTCTGATGATCTGGCAAAAGCAGGGCACGGACTGGAAACTTCTGTCCCGCGCGTCAACCAAACTCTGATCACCGCAATTCGGTGACCGTGCCGGTCGCGGGAACCACCGCGGTGGCTTCGATCTCGACCTTGGCGCGGTCTTCGACCAGGGCCACCACCTGCACCAGCGTCATGGTGGGGAAGTGCCGGCCGATGACTCGCCGGTAAGCCTGCCCGACCTCGGCCAGCCGGGACATATATTCGCGCTTGTCGGTGACATACCAGGTGAGCCGCACCAGGTGCTCCGGCCGCGCGCCGGCCTCGGCCAGCACCTCGACGATGTTGACGAGCGCCTGCTCTACCTGGGCGACGAAGTCGTCGCTGGCGAACTGCTGCTCGGCGCTCCAGCCGACCTGGCCGGCGACGAACACCTGCCGCCCTTCGGCGGCGATGCCGTTGGCGAAGCCCTTGGCGCGGGCCCAATGCTTGGGGTGAAGGATTTGCATGCGTTTCTCTCTATTATGGCGCTGTCATCCGGGCCAGGTGCCCGGGATCCAGCCATCCGCGGGCGCGGCAAGTGGTGAGATGGAATCCCGGTGACAAGCACCGGGATGACGCCGTTGAGTTTGCTGCGGCCGCATCGTTACACCTGCCCCTTCAGCTTGAAGCGCTGGATCTTGCCGGTTTGGGTTTTGGGCAGGGCGGCGAGGAACTTGACGGAGCGCGGGTACTTGTAGGGGGCGATTGTCGCCTTCACGTGGTCCTGCAGGCGCTTGATGCAGGCCTCGTCGCCGGCGATGCCCTCCCTCAGCACCACGTGCGCCTCGACGATCTGCCCGCGCGCCTCGTCGGGCGCGCCGACCACGGCGCATTCGGCGACCTCGGGATGGGCGAGGAGGGCGGCTTCCACCTCGGGTCCGGCGATGTTGTAGCCCGAGGAGATGATCATGTCGTCGCCGCGAGCGGCGAAGTGGAAGACGCCGCCCGCGTCTCTCATGAAGTCGTCGCCCGTCAGGTTCCAGCCATCGCGCACGTATTTCCTCTGCCGCACGTCGGCGAGATAACGGCATCCGGTGGGCCCGCGCACGGCGAGATGCCCGATGGTGCCGTCGGCCACGTCGTGCATGTCGTCATCGACGATCTTGGCCTCGTAGCCGGCGACGGGCCTGCCCGTGGCGCCGGGCGCGGCATCGCCCAGACGGTTGGTGATGAAGATGTGGAGGAGCTCGGTGGAGCCGATGCCGTCGAGGATCGGCTTGCCGGTTTTGCGCGTCCACTCCTCGAACACGGGCGCGGGCAGGGTCTCGCCGGCCGACACCGCCATCCTGAGCGAGGAAAGGTCGGCGCCCGCGTCCATGGCGGCCATCATGGCGCGATAGGCGGTGGGCGAGGTGAAGCTGATCGTCGCCTTGTAGGTCTCGATGATGTCGATCATGTTGGCGGGCGAAGCGTTCTCCAGCAGCGTCGCGGTGGCGCCGAAGCGCAGGGGGAACACCGCGAGTCCACCGAGCCCGAAGGTGAAGGCCAGCGGCGGCGAGCCGACGAACACGTCGTCGGGTGTCACGCCCAGCACCTCCTTGGCGTAGCCGTCGGCCATGATCAGCAGGTCGCGGTGGAAGTGCATGGTGGCCTTGGGCTCACCCGTGGTGCCGGAGGTGAAGCCCAGCAACGCCACGTCGTCGCGCCCCGTCTGCACGGGTTGGAACCTGACGGACTTGCTCAAGCCGACGCGGTCGAGCTCGGCGTCGTGATTGGCGGTGCCGTCGAAGTTGATCACCTTCTTCAGGAAGCGGCTATCCTTGGCACAGGCGACCAGCTCGTCGGCAATGCGGCTGTCGCACAGCGCGAGGCTGACCTCGGCCTTGTCGACGATCTTGGTGAGCTCGCCGGCGCGCAAGAGCGGCATGCTGTTGACGGCCACCGCGCCGGCTTTGGTGGCCGCCAGCCACGCCGCCACCATGGCCGGGTTGTTGCCCGACCGGATGAGCACGCGGTTGCCGGGCTTGACGCCGAAGTCCTCCACCAGCGCATGCGCCAGCCGGTTGCTCCAGTCGGCCAGCTCCTTGTAGGTGCGACGGCGGCCGTTGCCGATCAGCGCCGTGTTGTCGCCGAAGCCGCGCTCGACCATCTTGTCGGTCAGCTCGACGGCGGCGTTGAGGTATTCGGGATACTGGAACTCCGGTCGATCCAGCAGCAGGTCGGGCCAATGCTCGGCCGGCGGCAGGTTGTCCCGCGCGAAGGTGTCGACGTGCGCGCTGGGGCCGAGGCCCGCCGCGCCCTTGAGGGCCGATTGACGCGGTGTCGTCGACGCGCGGCCGAAGATTTTGGCGAACATTTTCCGCCTCCTCTGTCATCCCGGGCCTTGTGCCCGGGATCCATCTCTCAGCTTGCTCCGGAGCGTGCGGCCCGCTGGATCCCGGTGACGAGCACCGGGATGACATCTGCAGCAATTGTACTCCTAATCATTCCCGCCATCAGTCCCGCGGCTTGCTCAGCTGAAAGGTCAGGTGCGATTTCACCGTCGGCCATTCGCTGGCGATGATGCTGTAGACGCAGGTGTCGCGCAGCGTGCCGTCGGAAGCGCGCTGGTGGTTGCGCAGGATGCCGTCGAGCTTGGCTCCCAGTCGCTCGATGCCGCGCCGGCTGGCATGATTGAAAAAATGCGTGCGGAACTCGACGGCGATGCAGGCCAGGCTTTCGAATGCGTGGGTGAGAAGCAGGAGTTTGCACTGGGTATTGATGTCGGTGCGCTGTACGCGCTTGCGATACCAGGTGGCTCCGATCTCGACGCGCTTGTTGACGGCATCGGCGTTCATATAGGTCGTCATGCCGACGGCATTGCCGGTCGCGGCCTCGATCACCGCGAAGGGCAGCATCGTCCCCGCCGCGTGCAGGCGCAGGCGTCGATCGATGTCGGCGCCCATCTTCTCGGGTGCCGGAACCGACGTGTACCAGAGCCGCCAGAGCTCGCCGTCCCTGGCGGCCTCGATCAGGTCACTCTCGTGGCGATGATCGAGCAGCTCCACGCGAACGCGCGAGCTACTCAACGTGATCGGCGCGAGCCAAGTCATGGGATTTGCTCTCCCTCGCGTGCCGGCGCCCTGAGCCCGCCGAGCAGGCCGACCAGGGTGTCGGTGTCCTCGCGTCCGACCCCTGCGAGCAGCTCGCCGACCCAGGCCTCATGCGCCTTGACCATGGCCTGGAACTGCTGAGCGCCCTTGGGCGTGCGGCGGACGAAGGTGGCACGTCGGTCGCCTGCGTGCGCCAGCCGCACCACGAGCCCCTCGGCCACCAGCCGGTCGATGATGCCCGTGACGTTGCCGTTGGAGACCATCAGGAAGCGGGACAGCTCGGTCATGGTCATGCCCGCACCCTTGCGCGCGAGCGCGGCCATGACGTCGAACTTGGGCAGCGTCGTGCCGAACTCGACGCGCAGACGCGCGCGCAGCTCGGCCTCGATGGCGCGCGAGGCGCGCAGCAGACGCAGCCATAGCCGCAGCTTCTGCTTGCTCGCCGGCTCGGGCCTGGCTCTTGGGCGACGCTGGACGGTCAAACTTCCCCTCCGGATACCGAGATGGCCTGGCCGGTGATGGATTGGGCCGCCGGCGTGCACAGCCACAGCACCGTGTCCGCCACCTCTTGCGGCGTGATGAAGCGGCCCTGCGGATTGAGACGCTTCAAATCGGCTTCCGCCTCCGCGCGCGAGCGCCCGGTCTTGGCGGCGATATTGGTGAGCGAGGCTTCCAGCAACGGCGTCTGCGTGAAGCCGGGGCACACGGCGTTGACCGTCACCCCGCGCGGCGCCAGCTCCGCCGCCAGCGCGCGGGCGAGCCCAACGAGGCCATGCTTGGCCGCGCAATAGGCTGCCACGTAGGCGTAGCCCTTGAGGCCGGCGGTGGAGGCGATGAAGACGATGCGGCTGGCTTGCGCGCCGCCTCTCGTGATGTCGGGCAGCGCTGCTTTCACCGACAGGAAGGCGCCCGTCAGGTTGACGTCGATCATGCGCTGCCAGTGCGCCAGGTCGATCTTGGCCGAAGGCGCGCTTTCGGCGGCGCCGGCGTTGGCGATGAGCATGTCGATGGGCCCGTGCGCGGCTCGCGCCGCTGCCGCCATGACCGCGCAGGCCGCCTCGCTCGTCACGTCGGCGACGATCGCCTTGGCGCGCGGCAGCTGCGCTGCGACCTCCTCGAGCGGCGCGGCGCGCCGGCCGGCGATGGAGACCGCGGCGCCGGCTGCGGCGAGCGAGCGCGCAATGGCGGCGCCGATGCCGCTGCCGCCGCCGGTGATCAGCGCGTGCCTGCCGTCCAAGGCCCCCATCACACCTTCTCCGCGGCCGGCTCGGTGCGCACGGCCAGCCGATGCAGCTGGTCGCGGCCCTCCAGGTAGGGCTTGGGCCAAGCCTCGCCCTGATAGCCCAGCTGCGCCGCCGCATGCAGCGTCCAGTAGGGGTCGGCGAGATGCGGCCGTGCCAGGCAGCACAGATCGGCGCGGCCGGCCATCAGGATCGAGTTGACGTGGTCGGGCTCGTAGATGTTGCCGACCGCCATGGTGGCGATGCCGGTCTCGTTGCGAATGCGGTCCGAAAACGGTGTCTGGAACATGCGGCCGTAGACAGGCCGTGCGGCCTGCGAGGTCTGGCCCGCCGACACGTCGATGATATCGACGCCCGCCGCCTGCAGCATGCGCGCGATGGCCACCGCATCCTCGGGCGTCACGCCGTCGGCGCCCATCCAGTCGTTGGCCGAGATGCGCACCGAGATCGGCTTGCCCGTCGGCCATACCGCCCGCACGGCCGCGAACACCTCAAGCGGGAAGCGCATGCGGTTTTCAAGCGACCCGCCGTACGCATCCGTGCGACGGTTGGTGAGCGGCGTGATGAACGCCGACATGAGATAGCCGTGCGCGTAGTGCAGCTCGAGCATGTCGAAGCCGGCGCGCTCGGCCATTTCCGTGGCGCGCACGAACTGGTCGCGCACGGCCCCCATATCGGCGCGCGTCATCTCGCGCGGCACCTGGTTGGCCGGTGACCACGCAACGGGGGATGGCGCCATCACCGGCCAGTTCCCGTGCTCGAGCGGTGCATCCATGGTCTCCCAGCCGAGCTGGGTGGAGCCCTTCGGCCCCGAGTGGCCCAGCTGGATCGCAATTTTCGCGTCCGTCTCGGCGTGGACGAAATCGACGATGCGCTTCCAGGCCGCCTCGTGCGCGGGCGCATAGAGGCCGGTGCAGCCGGGCGTGATGCGCCCCTCCGGCGAGACGCAGGTCATCTCGGTGTAGAGGAGCCCGGCGCCGCCCTTGGCGCGCTCCGCGTAGTGCACGAGATGCCAGTCCGTGGGCGTGCCGTCGACCGCGCGGTACTGCGCCATGGGCGAGACCACCACTCGGTTCTCGAGGGTGAGATCGCGCAGGCGAAAGGGCGTGAACATTGGCGGGCGCGAGCGGTTGGGCTTCTCGCCCGTCGCCTGCTCCTCGAACCACATCTCCGCGCCCTCGAGCCACGTCTTGTCGCGGGTGCGGAGGTTCTCGTGACTGATGCGCTGCGAGCGCGTGAGCAGCGAATAGTTGAACTGCACGGGGTCGAGATGGAGATAGCGCTCGACCTGCTCAAACCACTCGGTGGAGTTGCGCGCCGCGCTCTGCAGGCGCAGCACCTCGGTGCGGCGCTCATCCTCGTAACGCCGGAAGGTCGCGTGCAGGGTGGGCTCGCTGTGCAGATACTCGGCGAGCGCAATGGCGCTTTCCAGAGCGAGCTTGGTGCCGGAGCCGACGGAGAAGTGAGCGGTAGCGGCCGCGTCGCCCATCAGCACGACGTTCTCGTGCGACCACGTCTGGCACAGCACACGGTTGAAGTTGAGCCAGGCCGAGCCGCGCAGGTGGCGGGCGTTCGTCATCAGCCCGTGGCCGCCGAGGTTCCTGGCGAAGATCTTCTCGCACGCGGCAAGCATCTCCTCCTGGCTCATGCGCTCGAAGCCGGCGCGGCGCCAGGTCGCCTCGGAGCACTCGACGATGAACGTCGCGGTGTCGGCGTCGAACTGGTAGGCGTGCGCCCAGATCCAGCCGTGCTCGGTCTCCTCGAACACGAAGGTGAAGGCGTCGTCGAACTTGGCGTGCGTGCCGAGCCAGATGTATTTGCAGGCGCGCACGTCGATATCGGGCTTGAAGACGTGCGCCAGGGCGCCGCGGACCTTGGAGTTGGCGCCGTCGGCGGCAACGATGAGGTCGTTGCCGCGATAGGGCTCGAGGCCGTCGATATCGGTCTCGAAGCGCAGCTCGACGCCCAGAGCGTGCGCCCGCTCCTGCAGGATATTGAGCAGCCGCTTGCGGCCGATGCCACAGAAGCCGTGGCCGGACGAGCGTGTCACCGTGCCCCGGTGGAAGACGGCGATGTCGTCCCAGTAGACGAACTCACGGCGGATCGTCTCGGCGCTGACGGGATCGCTGGCTGCGAGGTTGGCCAGCGTCTCGTCCGACAGCACCACGCCCCAGCCGAACGTATCGTAGGGCCGGTTGCGCTCGACCACGACGACCTCATGGGCCGGATCGCGCCGCTTCATGGCGATGGCGAAGTACAGTCCGGCCGGCCCACCGCCCAGACACGCAATGCGCATGCCATCCGCCTCCATCATCCGGAACCGAGAGGAGCCAGCCTGCGCCAGATCGCCATATGCTTCAAGCATGAAACTTCATGAATGAAACGTCGACGGCGCTGGCGACACCTTCTCCCCTTGGGGAGAAGGTGCCCGAAGGGCGGATGCGGGGGCCTTCACGCGTAGTGAAGGAAGTCCCCCCTCACCAGTTCGCCCGGATGGCTTACGACCGCGACGTCGCGCGGTTGCGTGTGGCCCGGGAAGAGCGCGCGGCCGTAAGTCATGGCCTCACGTCCTCTCCCCTATGGGGAGAGGGAAACTTTGAGCGCATGCTTCGACGAGATGGGCATGCGCCACCGGCGACGTTGCCGAGACAGCGCGGCACCCGTAAGTTGCCCCTGAGATCGGACGAAGGGGAGTAGCGATATGACGATGAGATCGAGGCGATGGCTGGCCGGCGTCGGCGTTCTGGCGGCGAGCGTGGTCGGGGCCGGGGCAGCGCAGGCCCAGGAGCTCAAGATCGGCATCATGGCGGTGCTGTCCGGCCCGCAGGCGGTTCTCGGCGGCCAGCTGAGAGACGGCTTCATGCTCGGCATCAAGCACGCGGGGGGCAAGCTCGGCGGGCTCGCCACCGCCGTGACGGTGCAGGACGACGAGTTGAAACCCGACGTGGCGGTCGGCAAGGCCAAGCAGCTGATCGAGCGCGACAAGGTCGACTTCGTCGTCGGCCCAATCTTCTCCAACATCCTGATGGCGATCCACAAGCCGATCACGGAAGCCGGCGTGTTCCTGATCAGCCCGAACGCAGGCCCCTCGCCGCTCGCCGGCAAGGGCTGCAGCCCGTTCTTCTTCTCTACCTCCTACCAGAACGACCAGCCACCGGAGGTGCTCGGCAAGTACGCGCAGGACAAGGGGTACAAGAAGGCCTTCCTGCTGGCGCCCAACTATCAGGCCGGCAAGGACATGATCGGCGGCTTCAAGAAGCACTTCAAAGGCGAGATCGCCGACGAGGTCTACACGCCGCTGGGCCAGCTCGACTTCTCCGCCGAGCTCGCCAAGATCGCGGCCGCTAAGCCCGACGCCTTCTTCGTCTTCATGCCGGGGGGCATGGGCGTGAACCTCGTCAAGCAGTACCGCCAGGCCGGGCTCGACAGCATTCCGTTCCTGTCGGTATTCACCGTCGACGAGTCGACGCTGCCCGCGCAGCAGGACGCAGCCGTCGGCTTCTTCTCCGGCATGACCTGGGCACCCAACACCGACACACCAGAGAACAAGAAGTTCGTCGCCGACTTCGAGAAGGAGTACGGCTACGTGCCGGGCAGCTACGCCATGCAGGCCTACGACGCCGCCGCGCTCATCGACAGTGCGGTGAAGGCCGTGGGCGGCAAGCTCGACAACAAGGACGCGCTGCGGGCCGCCATCAAGAAGGCCGACTTCAAGTCGGTGCGGGGGCCGTTCAAGTTCAACAGCAACGGCTTCCCGGTGCAGGACTTCTACCTGGTGAAGGTCGCCAAGCGCGCCGACGGTAAATTCGAGACCCAGATCGTGCAGAAGATCTTCGAGGCCCAGGGCGACGGCTACGCCAAGGACTGCGAGCTGAAGTAGACTGACGGGGTCAGACCCCTCGCGGCCACACTGGCTAATTCACTGAAACGGCTGAGGCGGGGGTCTGACCCCGGTACGACCCCATGTCCACAGCGCTGTTCGTCGTCCAATGCTTCAACGGGCTGCAGCTCGGCGTGCTGCTGTTCCTGGTGGCGGCCGGACTGACGCTGGTGTTCGGGGTGATGGATTTCATCAACCTGGCCCACGGCGTGCAGTACATGCTGGGCGCCTACCTGTCGGTGGCGTTCTATCGCCTGACGGGCAACTTCTTCGCCGCTGTGGCGCTGGCGCTGCCGGCCTCGCTGCTGTTCGGGTTGGTGCTGGAGGTGCTGGTATTCCGCCACCTCTACGAGCGCGACCATCTTGAGCAGGTGCTGGCGACGTTCGGCGTGATCCTGTTTTTGAACCAGGGCGTGAAGATCGTGTGGGGCGCCGCACCGCTCAACATGGCCGTGCCTGAGCTGCTGTCGGGCTCCGTGCAGCTGATGGATGGCCTGCGTTATCCCATCTACCGCTTCGCCATCATCGCCGCGGGGCTTGCGGTGGCGGCCGGGCTCTACGTGTTCGTCAACCACACGCGGGTCGGCATGCTGGTGCGCGCGGGGGCCTCCAACGCGCCCATGATCTCGGCGCTCGGCGTCGACATCAAGCGGCTATTCATGATCGTGTTCGGCTTCGGCGCCATGCTCGCCGGCTTTGCCGGCGCGATCATCGCGCCGATCCTGTCGGTGGAGCCCGGCATGGGCGACCAGATCCTGATCCTCGCCTTCGTCGTGATCGTGATCGGCGGCATCGGCTCGATCCGCGGCGCCTTCGTCGCGGCGCTGCTGGTCGGCGTCATCGACACGCTGGGGCGCTCGTTCATGACCGATGCGCTGCGGCTGTTCCTGCCGCCCTCGCCGGCGCGCGCGATCGGGCCGGCGCTCGCATCCATGGCGATCTATCTGCTGATGGCCGTTGTCCTCGCACTGCGCCCCGCCGGCCTATTCCCGGCCAAGGGACGCGCGTGATGCCCCATCCGCTGTCCCTGCCGGCGCGGATCGGCGCAAGCGCGGCCGCGGGGCTCGGAGCACTCTCGTTCGACCAGCGCATGGCCGCGGGTCTTTTCGCCCTGATGGCGCTGCTGCCCGTGGCGATCTCGGTGCTCGGCGGCGGCTACCTCCTGTCGCTCGGCGAGCGGGTGATGATCTTCGCTATCGCCGCCCTTTCGCTGGAGCTGCTGATCGGCGTTGCGGGCCTCGTCTCCTTCGGGCACGCGGCATTCCTCGGCGTCGGTGCGTACGCCGCGGGCATCCTCGCCAGCCATGGTCACGGCACGCTGGTCCTGGCGCTGCCCGCCGCGCTCATGGCTTCCGCGCTGTTCGCGCTCCTCACGGGCGCCATCGCCGTACGCACACGCGGCGTCTACTTCATCATGATCACGCTGGCGTTCTGCCAGATGGCGTTCTTCGTTGCCACCTCGCTCGCCCCCTACGGGGGAGACGACGGCCTCACCTGGCCGACCCGCACCCACGTCTTCGGCACGCGCATGCTCAAGAGCGAGACGGTCTTCTACTACGTCATCCTGGCGTGCCTGGCGGTGACCTACCTGCTCGCCGGCCGCCTCATCGCCTCCCGCTTCGGCCGCGTGCTGCGCGGCATCACCGACAACGAGCGGCGCATGGAGGCGATCGGCTTTGCGCCCTATCCCTACCGGCTGACCGCCTATGTGATGGCCGGCGCCACGTGCGGCCTGGCGGGGTTCCTGCTCGGCAACCAGGTGGAGTTCGTGAGCCCCGCCTACATGCACTGGCAGCGCTCGGGCGAGCTGATCATGATGGTGCTGCTGGGCGGCACCGGCACGCTGTACGGGCCGATTCTCGGCGCGCTCGCCTACCTGCTGCTGGAGGAAGGCCTCTCCCGGCTCACCGAGCACTGGAAGGTGATCCTGGGGCCGCTGCTCGTGCTGCTTGTGCTGTTCGGCCGGGGCGGCATCGCCGGTGCCGTCGAGCGCTGGCGGCGGGGCGAGCCGAGCGTCGCGCGGCTGCGCGCGGGCGTCGAAATGCTGGCGAGCACGACGCGGGCCCACATCGTCAGGGAATGGAGCGCTGCAATCGCGATCGGCCAGCAGCTGCGCGACAAGGGTGGGCCGCTCGCGATGGGGGGCTTGGCGCGCATCGCCACCCGCTGGCGGCGGTGGAACATGGCGCTCGGCGAAGCGCTCGTGTCCCTGGTTCTGCTCGTCGACCGGAGCATCGCCAGGGCCTTCGTGCGCTGGAGGCGGCGATGAGCGATCCCGTCCTGCGCCTTGAGCACATCGACAAGTCGTTCGGCGCGCTCAAGGTCACAGACCGGCTGAGCCTCGACGTGCTGCCCGGCGAGACGCACGCCATCATCGGGCCGAACGGCGCCGGCAAGACCACGCTCATCCACCAGATCTCCGGCGCGCTCGTCCCCGACGCCGGGCAGATCCATTTCGACGGCCGCGACGTGACCGAGCTGCCGATGCCCGCCCGCGCGCGGCTCGGCCTGGCGCGCTCGTTCCAGATCACGCACGTCCTGCCGCGCTTCACGGCGCTGGAGAACGTCGCACTCGCCGTGCAGGCGCGCTCCGGATCGAGCTTCCGCTTCTGGCGGCCGGCGGCGGGCGAAGAGACGCTGAATGCGCCGGCCATGGAGGCGCTCGCCACCTTGGGTGTTGCCGAGCGGGCGCAGACGCGCGCGGGCGCCCTGTCGCACGGCGAGAAGCGCCTGCTCGAGATCGCCATCGCGCTGGCGCAGGCGCCGAAGCTGCTGCTGCTCGACGAGCCGATGGCCGGTGCGGGCGCCGAGGAGACCCGCCGGCTGGTGGAGACGCTCAAGCGCCTGAAGCGGCGCTACACGATTGTCCTGGTCGAGCACGACATGCACGCGGTATTCGCGCTTGCCGACCGCATCTCGGTGTTAGTCGAGGGCCGCATCATCGCCACCGGCACGCCAGACGCCGTGCGCAGCGACGCTGCCGTTCGCGCCGCCTATCTGGGAGAGGCGGTATGAGTGCGGCGCTGCTCTCCATCCGCGGGTTGGAAGCCGGCTACGCCGGATCGCAGGTGCTGTTCGGCGTCGACCTCGACGTCGGAGGTGGCGAGGTAGTGAGCCTCATGGGCCGCAACGGCATGGGCAAGACCACGACAGTCTCGAGCATCATGGGCCTGCTCGCGCCCAGCGCCGGCGAGATCCGCTTCGAGGGCCGGCCCATGACAGCCGAGCCGCCGTTCCGCATGGCCCAGGCCGGCATCGGGCTGGTGCCGGAGGGGCGGCAAATCTTCCCGACTTTGACGGTGGAGGAGAACCTCGTCGCCACGGCGGCGAACCGCAGATCCCAGGCCAACGGCTGGACGCTGGAGCGCGTCTACGCCTTCTTCCCGCGCCTGGCCGACCGCCGCCGCAATTTCGGCGACCAGATCTCGGGCGGCGAGCAGCAGATGCTGGCGATCGGACGCGCGCTGATGACCAACCCCAAGCTGCTGATCCTGGACGAAGCCACGGAAGGGCTGGCGCCGCTGATCCGGCAGGAGATCTGGCACAAGCTCGCCGCGCTCAAGGGCGAGGGCCTCTCGATCCTGATCATCGACAAGAACGTCGAAGCCCTGTTGCGTCTGTCCGATCGGCACCTCATTCTGGAAAAGGGGCGGATCGTGTGGTCGGGCAGCTCCGCCGCGCTCGCCGCCGACCCCGTCACGCGCGACCGGTATCTGTCGGTTTAGATAAAAGCACGGAGAAGATCCATGAAGGCGATGAAGGCAGGCGTCACCAAGGCGGGCAAGGGCATCGACAACCTCGTCTGGAACATCCTGGGCCAGACCTATGTGCCGAAGCATTTGACCGAGAGCTCGTTCTCCTGGCACGCCCTGCTGCCGCCCGGCACCTTCGTGCCGCCGCACATTCACGCCAACCAGGACGAGTTCATCTACGTGCTGGAGGGCAAATTCGATCTGATCCTGGACGGCAAGGATTCGACCGCCACGGCCGGCGATTTCATTCGGCTGCCGATGAAGATCATGCACGGCCTCTTCAACAAGAGCGACCAGCCGATCAAGTGCCTGTTCTGGGTGTCGCCGACGGGCAAGCTGTTCGAGCTGTTCCAGAAGATCCACAACGTGCCCGACCCCGCCGAAGTCAGCCGCCTCGCCGGCCTGCACGACGTCACGTTCCTGCCGCCGCCCGGGTAGCGGTGAGCCACGGGAGTTCCCTCTCCCCGTCGCGCTCTTCAGCGCGAACGGGGAGAGGGTTAGGGTGAGGGGCAGACACTCGGCGAAACACAAGCCTCGAAGAGACTCGCATGCGCAGTTCGCAGCCCTGGCGGACAAACCGCTCACGCGTTCTTCGATCGCAACCGATATCGGCTGAGGCGAAGCTGTGGGTGAAACTCCGCAACCGCCAACTCGATGGCCTGAAGTTCGTGCGACAAGCGCCAATCGGGAACTATTTCGCAGACTTTCTCTGTCGCGAGCACAATGTTGTGGTGGAAGTGGATGGCGGCACCCACGGTACCGATGTGGAACGCACCGACGACAAGATGCGCACGGTTGAACTGAGCCGGCTCGGCTACCGCGTCTTCCGCATCCTCAATATTGACATCTACGAGAACATTGATCGCGTGCTCGACGCCCTGCTCGCGTTCATCCGGGAGAAGCCGCCCGCGGGTTGCCGTTGAGTCTGACGCTGCCCCTCAACCCGACCCTCTGTCGAGTAGGCGCGATGGATTGCTCCACCGCGCACCGGGTCACCGG
>JRHI01001529.1_pt1 | contig 18889 bp, 19 predicted proteins | sample 215371 | NCBI WGS metagenome assembly JRHI01 (sample SAMN02929681, study PRJNA255918) | sediment metagenome | biome: cave system; feature: Ice Cave; material: Sediment; isolation source: sediment from deep within a dark volcanic ice cave with no known source of... ...
CACGGTCGAGAATCGGAGCGTTGGCCAGAGCGGCTCAGCGAAGGGTGGCGTCGTCCTGACGACGAACGGCGTCCTGCTCCTGCCGGACAGCGAGGCGCAGAAGGCCCCGAAGCCGAACGTCGGCGCACCGCCCGCTCCACCGACGCAATCGGTGCCAACGCTCTTCGGGCCCGAGCTCAACAAGCCGATCCAGCTCGTACCATCCACGGGTCCGGCGAACCTCCCGGGTCCGGCGATCGTACCGAACGTTCCCGGTCAGGTGCCGCCCAACGTCCCCGCGCCGCCCGGCGGGAATATCTTCCTCGGCGCGTTTCAGCAATTCACCACGCCGTCCGTCGGCGGCCCCGGCGCGCCCGCGACGAATGCGAATCTGATCCTCTTCACGACCGCGCTGCCGCCCGGCTTCATTCCGCCTCCTCCGCCCGGCAAGAACGAGAGCGGCGTGCCCACCGTGCCCGGCCCGAGCTTTGTTGTCCCGCCACTGCCGAGCTTCGTGCCTCCGGCAGGCAATCAGCCAGGCGGTGCCCCGCCCGTTCCGCCCGGGAATGTCCCGCCACCCGGTTTCGCGCCGGGCGGCGCCCTCCCGCCGGGCGGCGCCTTCCCGCCACCTGGGCCATTCACCTTTGGGACCACGCCGCAGGCACCGCCGCCGGCGGGCTGCAGATCCGATCCGCTGTTCGGCGTGACCTGCGGCGAGGGGCCGTCGGGTAGCGGCGTCACGCCTGGCACGCCCAGGTTCGGCGGCAACGCGTCACCGCCCCCTGGCTTCGTCCCGGCGGCGGGCTTCAGCTTCCCGCCTGGCTTCGTCCCGCCGCCCGGTTTCGGCGTTCCGCCGGTCCCGGGCGCCAGTGGGATCCCAGCCCCGCCGCCGGGCTTCAGCCCCGCACCGGGCTCCAGCTTCCCGCCTGGCTTCGTCCCGCCGCCCGGTTCCAGCGCGCCACCGTTCCCGGCTCCGGGTGGCCCCGGGTCGCCCCCGGACTTCAGCGCTCCGCCCGTGCCCGCGCCTGGCGGGAATCCGCCGCCTCCGGGCTTCAGTCCGCCACCGTTCCCCGCTCCGGGTGGGGGTCCCGCAGTGCCGCCGGCCTTTAGTCCACCGCCTGGATTCAGCGCGCCGCCGGTCCCGCCCCCGGGCGTGACTCGGCCGCCGTTGCCCGGCTTCAGCAGCCCGCCCGGTTTCAGCACGCCGCCCGCGCCCGGCGGAAGCTTCCCGCTGCCTGGCTTCAGCGCGCCGCCGGTCCCAGCTCCGGGCGGTCCTCCCGCGTTGCCCACCGACGCCAGAGTTGCGCCGCTGCCCGTGCCACCGGTCCAGGCCCCGCCACCGGTCCGGGCCCCGCCGCCGGGCCAGGCCCCGCCACCGGTCCCGCGGTTCCCTTGACCGTTGGTTAGATGAGCTGACTTCTCGCTTAGCGCTGTTTGACCCGATGGCTTACAGCGGCCCTTGATGGCTCGGGCTGGTCGAGTCCCGCCGCATCGGGCGGACCAAGTGCGGCCACGCTGACGACCCGGCCGCTACCTACGGTTCACCGTCGCGACCGACGTCAAGGTGTACTTCGCCGACCCACACAGCCCGTGGAGCGCGGGACGAACGAGAACACCAACGGCCTGCTGCGCCAATGCCTCCCGAAGGTCAGTGACCTCTCACGCCACAGCCAGGCGCAGCTCAACGAGATCGCGAGACGCCTCAACGGACGCCCCCGCGAGACCCTCGGCTACCAGACCCCGGCCGCTACGATCGAGCGCGACGTTGCGCTGACGGGTTGAGCGCGCCGCGGCTTTTTTAGGATCTCCCGCTCCTCGGCGAGGACGCGGTTCTCGCGACGCAGGCGGCTGAGCTCCTCGCGCTCGGTGCTGGTCAGGCCGTCGGTGCGGCGGCCGGCATCGAGGTCAGCCTGCTTCGCCCACTCGCGGAGGGAGTTGGCGGAGCAGCCGAGGCCTTTGGCGATCTCGGCCTGCGACTTGCCGGACGAGCGAACGAGCCGGACGGCGTTGACCCGGAACTCCTCTGGATACGCGGCTCTGGTCTTCGGCACGTGGATCTCCTTCTGGGGGCACTTGGCCCCAAGATCACATCGTGGACGAACTTGTCACTCTCACGCGCATGACCGACGTCACGGCTCGGGAGTGGGCGCGCGATCCACCGGCGCGATGTCAGTTGTCCCACCACCGGAGGCCGCGCGCGCCCAGCGATACCGGTGCTCCGGACGGCCCGTCTTGCCGTAGCGCATCGCGATCTCCACCACGCCGGAGCGGGCGAGCCGGTCAAGGTACCGGCGGGCGGTGACGCGACTCGCCCCGATGCGGAGCGCGACCTCCTCGGCGGACAGGTCGTCGTCGATGTCGCGCAGGGTCCGGGCTACCAGGGCGAACGTGGCGGGGGACAGTCCCTTCGGTACCGTCGGTGAGGCTGCGCTCGCTCGCAATGACGCGAGGACCTCGTCGATCTCGTCCTGGTCGACCTCGCGGACCTGCCGGAGGCGGGAGCGGAGCGCAGCGTAGCTCTCGAGCCTCTCCCGGAACGCGTTGAACTGGAACGGCTTCACGAGGTAGTGGATGACGCCGCCCTGAAGTGCCGAGCGCAGCGTCTCGACATCATTGGCCGCGGTGATCGCGATGACGTCCACCGGCGGCCGCCCGGTCGAGTGCAGCTCGCGGAGGACCTCAAGGCCGGACCGGTCTGGCAGGTAGATATCGAGCAGAACGAGATCGGGGGTGTCGCGCGCCGCGAATGCGAGCGCGTCCGCCGCCGTATGCGCGACCCCGACGACCGTGAATGACGTGAGCCGCTCGAGGAACCCGCGGTGGATCGTCGCGACGCGGAAATCATCATCGACGATGAGGGTTCGGATGGCTCCCGCTGTGACCGAGACGCTCACGAGGCGGCCGGGATGAGGGCGGTGAACACCGCGCCACCGTCGTTCGTGACGCGGACCCAGCCACCGCGACGTTGCGCGATCTGGCGCACGAGTGCGAGGCCGATCCCGTAGTGCGCGCCTTCTCCTTTGGTCGTGAACCCTTCCCGGAAGATGTCCTCACGGGCGGACGCATCGATCCCCGGTCCGGAATCGCTCACGCGGACGATCGTGCCTCCCGGATCCGCATGAACGCTCACCTCGACCCAGCCGTCGGCCGCACCGGAGGCCGCGTCGATGCCGTTGTCCACGAGGTTGCCGACGACCGTGACGAGCTCGCGGACGTCCGGCGCCGCGGCGGGCAGCCGCGCATCGGTCGCCAGTCGGAACTCGACCCGTCGCTCGGACGCCGCCGCCGCCTTCGCAAGCAGCAGCGCGGCAAGTGCCGGATCGGCGATGCGATCTTGGACGAGCTCGATGAGCTCCTGGTGCACGAGCGAGGTCTCGGCGACGAAGCGGGTCGCGTCATCGAGCCGGCCGAGCTCGATGAGGCCCCCGATCACGTGCAGCTTGTTCGAGAATTCGTGAGCCTGGGCCCGGAGCGCCTGCGCAAGCCCTCGCTCGGTGTCGAGCTCGCGGAGGGCGCACTCGAGGTCGGTCCGGTCGCGCAGGGTGATGACCGCGCCGACCGCGGTGCCGCGGATCATGACCGGCCTGCGGTTGGCGACGAGGACGCGGCCCCGAGCGAGGACGACCTGATCGATGCCGGAGATCGTCCCGTCCAGCACGTCGCGCACGCGTCCTTCGGGAACGAGGTCGCGCAGCGCGCTCCGTTCGACGTCGGCCGGGAGGTCCAGGAGTCGGCGCGCTTCGTCGTTCGCGAAGACCTCGTCGCGGAGGTCCTTCCAGATCTCTTCATAGATCTCCACGAAGCGCGGCTGGAAGCGGATCTCGGCGATGTTGCGGGGGCGGGGGATATCGACCGCGTAGGTCCCCTTCACCGTCCCGGGCCCCGCGGTGATCACGACCACGCGGTCAGCAAGCCCGATCGCCTCCTCCAGATCGTGCGTGACGAACACGACGGAAGCGCCGGTCGAGGCCCAGAGGTCGAGCAGCTCGTTCTCCATGAGCGCCCGGGTCTGCACGTCGAGCGCGCTGAATGGCTCGTCCATGAGGAGGACCCGTGGCTGGTTGATGAGCGTTTGCGCAAGGGCCACGCGCTTGCGCATCCCGCCGGAGAGCTGGTGCGGGTAATAGCTCTCGAAGCCGGCGAGCCCCACCCGGGCGATCCACTCGCGTGCCTGGCTGCGCGCATCGGTCGCGGTGACCCCGCGGAACTGCGGACCGATGGCCACGTTCTCGAGGACGCTCTTCCAGGGGAAGACGGCGTCGCGCTGGAAGACGTATCCGACCCGATCCGCCACGTTCTTCACCGGCTCTCCGAACAACCGGACCGTGCCGGCGCTCGGTGTCTCGAGACCGGAGATGAGCGCGAGGGTCGTGGACTTGCCACAACCGGTCGGTCCTACCACCGCGCAGAACTCGCCAGCGGCGACGGTCATGTCGAGATCGCGGAGTGCGGTGAATGATTTCCCCGCGGGCGAGACGAAACGCTTCGTGATTCCCGCCAGCTCGATCGCGGGCGCTCCCGCCTTCCCGTCCGACACCGTTCGGCCACTTTGCGGTCACCGGACCGCGACGTCTAGCAATTCGGTCGTTCCGCGCGTTCTGGTCATTTCGGTCGAAGGGCAGCGGCGCCTCGGCCTAGGACTTCCAGACCCGCCGGACGGTGCTGGCAGAGGCACCGACCTCCKTCGCCAACCTGCGGGTCGACCAATGGGTGGCGGCCCCGGGCTTGGCCAGGCTCGTGGCGATGAGCTTCGCTCGGAAGCGCTCGTCGTACACCGGCGGCCGTCCCGACCGCGGCGCGTCATTGAGGCCGTCGATCCCCCGCTCGGCGAAGCGCCGCCGCCACAGCATCACCGTGGGCACGCTGCATTCCAGGCGACGCGCGATCGCCGCATGCGACTCGCCCACGGCCGCGGCGAGCACGATCTCGGCTCGCTCCGCCAGCTGGCGCTTCGTGGTCCGAGCTCGCCGCAGCTCCGCCAGGGCCCTGCGCTCGGTCTCGCTCAGCGGCAGCGGGAGCACCTGACGCGGCACCCCGCGTGCCCTAGCGCAAGTCGCCACGTTATGCAAGATACTTCCGGCGCGGGACACGAGCGCCGCCCCCGCGTCCCCGATCGAGGGCCGCGACCACCCTAGCGCGCGGGGACGGCCACCACCACGAAGCGCGGGCTGAGGGCCCAGGTACCGGTCGAGGTCTGGAGCGTGAGCCGTTCATCGTCGGTCGGCGTGATGTAGCGCAGGTCTGTCGGAGCGACGCGCGGATGGATCTCGGTGACGACGTACCTCCGGATCACGCCGGACGGCGCGGTCACGGCGACCGCATCTCCGAGACGCGCGTTCCACAGCGACAGGAACAACCCCGGCCGCGCGTGCGCGTACACGTAGGCATTCCCGACGGTGCCGGGGACCGCGCTCCCGGGGAGGAGGTACGCCGCGGACGCAGGGGTCGCCTGCGCGGCGATGTCCCGTGCGCTGTCCCCCGGCTCGATCGCGAGATCGATCCGCAGCCGCGGGATGCTGACCCGAGTGCCGGCCGCGAGTTCGGGCGGAGCCGCCGGCGCCGCGTCCGCCCTGCCGCGGAGCCGAAGCGGGGGATCTTCCGGCAGCGCGAGGGGCGGGGTGGCCGTCGTCTCGGTATCGGGTGCCACCGCCGCATCCGCCGGAGTGACGAGGACGCTCACCCCGAGAGTGCCGAGCGCGAGTGCGGCGACGAGCCCGAGGATCGCGAGCAGGCGCGTCATGCGCGGCGCCGCGCCAGGACGATGGCGGTCGCCGCGGCGAGGAGCGTGAGCAGGGCACTGACCGCGAGCGCGGCGGGCGAGACCATCGGCTCATCGGCCGGAGCGGCGCTGGCCCGCGGGCTTGCCGTCACGGGCACGGTGCTCCTGGCGGCCGTGCCCGACGCGGCGAGGGTCGTAGCGGGCGCGACGGTCGGAGTCTGGGACGCGGCAGCAGTAGCTTGAACGTCGAAGTCGAACGAAAGATCGTTCACCGTGTCGGACCGCCGGACCTGGACCTGCACCCGATAACGGCCGGCGAAGGGAAGCTCAAGGCCGCGGCCGGCATAGCTGCTGCCGCCGGCCACCAGGACGATCTCGCTTTGACCGATGTCGCGGTCCTGCGGGGTCACCCGGAGTCGCACTCGGGACACGTTCGGCAACGGCGCGCCGCCGGTGACGAGGCTGACGGTGTAGGTGTTCTCCCCGGCGACGAGCGGCCAGACGGTGAGCGTCGCCGACACGTTCGCCTGGGTCGCGCTCTGGGTCGTGCCCGCACCCGATGCCGGAGCAAGGGCGCCGACGACGAAAGAGAAGTAGCCCTTCGCCGGATCGCCGTCCTCGGCCGAGACGGTGTGCCAGGCGACCGTGTAGACCGCGCCCCGACCGGCGGTGACGGCGGAGGCGGGGAAGGGGAGCGCGAGCTCGGTCGGATCGGCGGTCGCTACGCCACCGGCTGCGGGCTCGCGGCCGGTCTGATCAAGGATGGCGAGGCCGCTCGAGGCGAGGGTCACCTTCTCCGAGAAGCCGACGACGACCCGCACGGGTGGCGTGTCGAGGCGAGCGTTCGGTGCCGGGTCCGAGCGCAGAAAGTTCGCGTGCGCGCCGGCCACGCCGCTGGTGCCGACCGTCACCAGGGTGACGGTCAGCAGTCCCAGCAGCGCGGCGCGTGACTGGATCAGGTCAGGCCTTTGCGTGGCGAAGGGCGCGCGTCGACACCGCACCCAGTGCGACCGCGATCGCGAGGAGCAGGAGCGCGAAGCCCGTGGAATCGCCGCCAGGGAGGGTCGCCGTGCTCGGCGCCGGGATGCCAACGCCGAAGGTGAAGGTGCCGTCGAGCGGATCGCCGTCGTCGGCGGAGATGCTGTGCCAGCGCACGGTGTACGTGCCGCTGGGGAGACCCGGCCGGAGTGCGATCGACAGGATCTTCCGGTTGGTCGTGCTGATGGTCGCAGCGGTGCTCACCGTCGCGCCGGCCGCGCTGACGACGGTGCCGGTGCTACCGGCGGCGAGCTCTTCGGTGAAGGTGATGGTGACATTCGCCGGTGCGTTCGCCACGGTCTGGCCAGGGGCCGGGGTCGAGCTCTGGAACTTCGCGTGGGCGATCGCCGCCCCCCCGAAGAGGGTCGTGACCAGGGCGAGGGTCGCGAGAGTGAGAAGGATGCGATTCATAGCGTCATTGCCTTTCCATTTTGTTGTTCGCTACAGCGGCGACGGGCACCGAGGCGCCGCGAAGCTACGCCGTGGGGCGGACGAACAACGGCACGCGCGGCGGCACGATCCGCGGCGTGGTCTGCCACAGTGACGACGGGACCGGCGGGCGCGGGAGCTCGGCGACGGCCCGGCGGGTCGGCCGAGCGAGGCGAGGCACGAGGATCGCGAGCAGTGCGAATTCGATCGCCAGATCCTGGATCGGGCTGAGGCCGGCGGTCTTGAAGGTCGGTAGGCTCAGCGGACGCTTGAGCCCGACCATCCCTGGCATCTGCCAGGCCGCGGCGGCCGGAACACCGGCCTCAGCGAGCACCCGGTGCAGCTTCAGCATCGCCGGCGAAAGCTCGTACTGGTGATCGACCGCCGGTACCAAAAAGCCGAAGCGATATGCGGCCAGGACATGGTCATGGCCGTCCGGCGTCCCCGGTTCCTCGTTATGCGGTGGAACGGCAACGCCGGTGCTCGCAGCAAGCGCGCAGGCGGCAGCCAGGGCGAACAGGAGCCGCGCGGCGAGCGTGCGGATCACAGCGAGAGGGTACGACAGCCGGCGTCGGCCGGACCACCGGTGGGAATTCCGACGCAGGCCGCGTTGACCGGGTGCCGGGCCAGCGCTAGGTTATTGCGATAAGTCGCGATTGCCGCGATCACGCGGGAAACGCTCGCGATGACAGGGGAGTACCTGATGCGCGCATGGCTCGTTCCGTTCGTTCTGCTGGGCCTGACCGTGAGTGCCTGCACCAGCGCACAGACGCCGCCGGCGAGCGGCGCCCCGGCCGGGACGGCCACGGCGGCGAGTCCAAGTTCCGCCGGCGCCGCCGGGCAGCTCGTCATCGGCGCCCTCGAAGAACCACCGAGCCTCTCCGCGCTCGTTGATCTGCCGCATCACTTCCCCGAGCACGTTCCGCAGACGCTCATCTTCGACAGCCTCACCCAGTTCCTGCCGGATGGCACCGTCGCGCCGAAGCTCGCGACGAAGTGGCAGATCTCCGCGGACAACCTGACCTACACGTTCACGCTCGATGGGAAGGCGAAGTTCCACGATGGATCGGCGCTCACCGCGGAGGACGTGAAGTTCACGTTCGACACCCTTCAGGATCCAAAGACCGGATCGTCGGATGAAGGTGTGGATCGGGTCGAGAAGACCGAGGTCGTCGATGCCCAGACAGTGCGCGTCACCCTGAAGGCAGTCCGTCCGCAATTCCTCGCCGAGGGCGGCTCCCGCGGAATCGTCCCCAAGAAGGCGCTTGAGGGCAAGGACATCGGGAAGGACGACTTCAACAAGAAGCCGATCGGCTCCGGTCCATACCAGGTGAAGACCTACACACCCGGCCAGTCGCTCGTTCTCGAGGCCGTACCCGGCTTCTACCGGGGCGAGGCGAAAATCAAGACCATCGTGTTCAAGTTCCTCAGCGATCAGAACGTCATCCTCACCCAGCTGCGCTCGGGTGAACTCGGTTACGCCTTGGTGACGCCGCGGGATATCGCCGCGATCCAGAACGTCGCGACGACGCAGGTCGTCGAGGCGAAGACCTATCGCTTCTTCGACATCACGCCGAACTACCAGCGCGCCTACTGGCAGGACCAGAAGGTCCGCGAGGCCGTCCTTGGGGGCATCGACCGCCAGAGCATCGTCGATAAGGTCCTGCTCGGACACGGCCAGGTCATCGACGCGAACGTGTCGCCGACCTGGTGGGCGTACAACCCGAGCGTCACGAAGCACCCGTTCGATCAGGCAAAGGCGAAGGCGGCGCTCGACGGCGCCGGATGGACGGCCGGGAGTGACGGGATCCGGGCGAAGGCGGGCACGCGGTTGTCGATCGGCGTGATGCTGAACAACTACGACCGGACGCTGGAGCAGTCGCTCCTCGTGGCGCAGCAGAACCTCAAGGACATCGGCGTCGACCTCCGGGTCGAGAAGGTCGAGCCCGGCGTCTTCGGCGCTCGCCGCAAGAGCAAGGACTACGACGCTCTGAGCCGGATCTGGAATCCGGTCTACGACCCCGATCAGAGCGGACTGGTCAAGACTGGAAACTTCTACGGATATAGCAACCCGAAGGTCGATGCACTGTCCGCGACGGCCCTGTCGACCCCCGATCAGGCGAAGCGGAAGGTCGCCTACGACGAGATCCAGCAGATCCTCTCCCAGGACGTCGCGCGGCTCTTCCTGTACACCGAGAATGAGCTGCACGCGGTGCCGAAGGCCCTCAAGGGCTACCAGCCGCATCCGGTGAACTTCTTCTGGAACATCAAGGACTGGACGTTGGAAGCGAGGTAGACCGTCGCCCGATTCGCGCTACGGCGTGCCATCCAGCTCGCGCTCGCGCTCGCGCTGCTGGCCGCCGTGGCGTTCGTCGGCATCCATTCCGCTCCCGGTGGTCCCGCGCAGTTCCTGCTCGGTGCCGATCGCTACACCCCTGAGCTCGAAGCCCGCCTGAACGCCGAGCTCGGGCTCGACCGTTCGCTCCCGGAGCAATTCGGCCGCTGGGTCCTGGCACTCGGCCAGGGCGAGCTTGGCCGGTCGTACTTCTACCGCCGCCCGGCCGGGGACGTCGTGGGCGAGCGCTGGACCGCCACGCTCCTGCTCGCGGGCAGCGCGTTCCTGCTCTCGACCGCCGCCGGGATCACGCTTGGCGTGCTCGCGGCGCTCAAGCGCGGCTGGGTCGACCGGGTCCTTTCGAGCGGCGCGATCGTGTTCGTGGCGACCCCGAGCTTCTGGCTCGCGATCGTGCTCATCGTCGTGTTCTCGGCGTGGCTGGGGATCCTGCCGTCCTCGGGGATGTTCTCCGCGACCGGCACGGCCGAGCTCCCCGAGCGGCTCCGGCACCTCGCGCTCCCGCTCGTGGCGGTGGCCGCGCCGCACGCCGCGGCACTCGCCCTCTACACCCGGGCGAGCGTCGCCGGTGCGCTCGTGTCGGAGTACGCGCGGACCGCGCGGGCGAAAGGCGCGGGACCGGGTCGGGTCGCCTGGCGGCACGCGCTGCCGAACGCGGCGATCACGATCGCCACGATCGTCGCGCTCACCCTGCCGCACCTCATCGAGGGCAGCGTGGTCGTCGAGAGCGTCTTCGCCTGGCCAGGGATCGGCCAGCTCACCGTGCTGAGCGTGGGCCGGCGGGACTACCCGGTCCTGCTCGTCATTACGCTCGCCGTCGGGATCGCCGTGGTGCTGGCGAATCTCATCGCGGACATCGCGTATCGGATCCTCGATCCGCGGGTCGAGCTCTCGTGATCCGTCCGCTGCTCGTCCTGCTCGCGATCCTCGCGACGATCGCGGTGCTCCCGAACGTCGTCGACCTGGGCGCGGACCACATCGATCTCGACGCGATCCTCCAGCCGCCGTCGCCCACGCATCCGCTCGGCACCGACGAGAACGGCCGCGATGCCCTCGCCCGTCTCGTCGTTGGCGCGCGTACGACCATCCTCATCGGTGGTGGCGGCGCCGCGCTCGCGGTGCTCATCGGCGTCCTCATCGGCGGGGTCGCCGGCGCAACGGGCGGCATCGCGGACGCGGTGCTCATGCGCATCGTCGATGTGGCGCTCGCGTTCCCGGGGATCTTTGCGATCCTGCTTGTCACCGCGATCGTCGGCTCGGGTCCGATCACGCTCATCCTGCTCATCGGCCTGACCGGTTGGATGCCGATCGCTCGTCTGGTCCGCGGCGATGTCCGTGGACTCCTTCACCAGGCCTACGTGGAAGCCGCGCGTGCAGTTGGTGCCTCGCCGGCACGCATCCTGAGCCGGCACCTCGTCCCGAACGCGGCCGCCGCGTTGTTCGTCGCCGCGGTCCTCCAGTTCGGTCGAGCGATCGTCGCGGAGGCGACGATCTCGTTCCTCGGCCTTGGGATCCAGCCTCCCACCGCGACCTGGGGGAACCTCCTCATCGGAGCGCAGGACTACCTGTACACCGCGCCCTGGCTCGCGCTCGCGCCGGGCCTGAGCATCACCTTGACCCTGCTCGCGGTGTACGGGCTCGGGATCGGTCGTGCGGTTGGGCCGGCGTCAGCGCGGTGATCCAAGCACCCAGCGACCCGGCCGCGGCGCGCCCGCTCTGGCTGCCGGTCGATGCGGCGTCGATCGCCGCGCGCGGCCACGCCGACCCGGTGGACCGGCTGGCGCACGCGATCAGCGCGTCGGCCGCGCTCCTGGTGCCGGGCGCCGAGCGGACCGAGCGCCTCGCGCTCGTCACCGCGTTCGCGATCTCCGCGTTCGTGCCGGTGAGCGCCGTCGGGCGGACGAAAGCGGGTGCGACGCGCCGCGCGCTGACCGAGCCAGACCGGGCAGTGGACGTCACGGTCGATGGCTCCGGGATGCGCTACGGCCTCGATGCCCCCGGGGTCTCACTCTTTGGCCACGTGACCAGCTTGGACGGCGGCTCGACGCTCCGCCACGAAGCGCTCCTGCGCCTGAGCGGAGAGGCCGTGATCCTGCGCTGCGAGCTCGCGACGACGACCCGCCGGACCTGGCCGCGGTTCCGCTGGTGGGTGCGGACCGGCGGGACCGTCCGCGCCGACGACGGGACGCGGGTAAGCGTCGTCCGCGTGAGCGGGAACGGACACATCGAGGGCGGGATCGGGCCGGATCCGACGCTCTCGGTCTGGGGAAGCCTGGAGCGAGGTCTCATCGTCGAAAGCTTTCGGACCGCGCGGATCGACTAATCCGCGGGGACGCTATCCCACCAGAGGGTCACGAGCTCACGGCCAGCGCCCATCCAGCTCGCCGGCTGGTCCGGGACCTCTCCGAGCTCGCTCAGCGCCGCGCGGAGCTCGTCATCGCGCTCGGGGCCGAGACACAATCGGCGCCGGGTCGTCTCCAGATGCTGGTCGAAGGTCCCCATCGGCACCTCCGGCGGCGCAGCGCGCCGCTCCACCTGCGTCGCGATGCCGCACTCCGCGAGGACCGCGACCGCGTCCTCCCAGGTAGGCCGGGTCGGCCGGGTGATCCCATGAAAGCGTTTCCAGAGCGGGTTCAGAGGCGATTGGGGGTGGCGGCCGGTGATCTCGATGACGACCCGTCGCCGCGCATGCGCGGACAGCGCGTGGATGAACGGCGGGAGGTCGGGGACGTTGTACAGGACGTGGTGACACACCACGACGTCGCAGCGGGGCGCATCTGGTCCGACCTCGGGCCACCAGCCATTGATGATGCGCGGCTCGACCCCCCAAGCGACCGCACGGTCGCGGAGCGCTTGCAGCAGCGGCTCGTCGCGGTCGACGGCCACGAGCGCGGTCGCGCGATCGAGGAGCGGCAGCGACGCAGCGCCGGCGCCGGCTCCGATATCGAGCACCGCTCCTGGCTCCGCGAGCGCTTCGCGCGCCCGGCGGGTGGACGGCGACGCTGGGTCCGGCGAGTCCGCGCGCCGCACGAAGACCTCGCGGGTGAGAGCCCAGGGCGACGCGGGGGAGGCGCGGAGCAGCTGTTCCGGGATCGCCCACGTCCCGAGGTACTCGGCCCAGCGGGCGGCAGCGTCGCTCATCACGTCGACATGCTCACCGTTCGGTCCTGGGTCCGCTGGCGGCGTGCGCTTGCCAGTAGTGATTCGTCTTTGCCAAGACCGTGATGACGCTCTTTACCTCGTCCTTGAGCGTGAAGTCGCGGGACGCCGGGAGGAACAGGCGCTCATCGGCGCACCGGGCCGCCACGTTCTCCAGGATGATCGTCGCGCAGAGCCAGGCGGCCATCTTCGTGGACTCGCAGCTCACCGCGATCCAGCCAGGCTCGGCCGGCTCAGCGTACAAGCCGGTCGTTGCCCAAATGCCCCGCTTGATCTCGGCGAGCGCGTCGAAGTCTCCCTTCGCCGTGCCGAACGATCCCGGTGCGTTCAATGCGCCGTCCTCGCCCCGGTGCGGCGGACCGCCGTAGAGCGCGAGCTCGCAGAACCCCTCCCACATCGCGCCCCAGTCCGGTCGACCGTCGGCGGTGTACGCGAACGGCGCCGCACTCATCGGCGCGCGTGAGGCGGGCTCGAGGACGGCGGTGTCGCCATCCGCCGACGAGAGGAACAGCTCGGTGGTCCCGTACGTCGACGGGTCGACGACGCTCATCGCGACCGGCTCGAGGAGCGTGCCCGCGAGGGAGCGCGCCATCTCGCGGCACTGCTCGAGCGCGGCGGGCGAGGCACTGTTCGCGACGGCGAGGATCGCGAAGGGAGCGGGCACGGGCGGACCTCCACGCGTTGGCGCTATTACGACATAATGCGATATGGGACGACGGTCCGTCTGACGGAGGTCACATGCCGCGGTACCTCTTCGGCTGCACGAAGTGCGGAACTGAATTCGAGGTCGTGCGGCCGTTCGCCGACTTCGAGATGCCCGTGACATGCGTGATCGACGACGCACCCTGCATCCGCCTCATCACCCTGCCGGCCTTCTTTTCGAAGGGCGGCGCGGGTGCCGACACTGGGAAAGGGACCGGAGCCGTGCCACTGCGGCACTTTGGCCACAGCCACGGCCGAGGGACCGGCAGCCACGGACACTAACTAGCTAGCCTGCCGCGACGCGGGCCGCGTGGAACATGTCTGCTGGAAGCTCGTGCCCGAGCTTCCAAATGATCCGAAGAGGTCGGTCGCCACTATGACTCACGTAATGGGCAGTACCGGCGTACAGGTATGGCGGCGCGCCACGGTCCCCGTCGGCCTCCTTCGACTCGCGGATGAAGAAGTGCACAGACGTGCCGCGCTCGCGCTGATGGATGTATCGCTGACCCGTGTCCGACACCTCTGACGTCGTGCTCTGCGACTCCCACTGAAACAGCCACGGCGTGATGGCGCGGTCCTCGTACATCGTCGACGGCGAGTAGTGATGCTCGGACTTCCGGAGGGTCACGAAGAACAGGTCGGCCTGCTCCGACTCGACCCATCTCACCCCTTGGCGAACGGTGCCTGGGGTGTCCACTCCGAATGCCGCAAGTGCTTCGTCGCGGCTGTATCGAGCGTGGATGTGGAGCGGCACCCGACTGGCCTGATCGAGTGGCGTGGTGACGCGCCCGAGTGCCTCCCTGAGTACGGCGAGGACCTCGCTGAGCTCCTCGCGACGCCGCGGGTTCTGCCAGAGCGTGCTGAGACCCTGTTCCAACTGAGCGATCGATCCGTCCGATCCCCAGAGCGCAAAGTGGAGCATCCCAAGAAGTCGCTGCTGTCGCTCTGGCAGATTGCCAGGTATGGGCGGCTGAGCCTGATTCACCAGCGTGGAGATGAACTCGAGCCGTTCTCGGTCGTCGATATGGAGCATCCGGCCGATCGCCCGTCCGAGTCGCTCGTCGTCCGGCCCAGGCTGAGACTGATCAAAGCCAGCCCGACGTCGCAGGTCTGTCCAGCCGCCGCGGCTTCGACGATAGAGGTCGTCCAGGCTGACTCCGGCGTTGGCGAGAAACTCCGGGAGCGAGCAGTCGCCGAGTCTCTTCAGTTCAGCCGCAAGGCTCTGCCAGTTGATCCGCAGCGAGGAGCGGACGTTGTCGAGCACCAGATCAGTCGCCACGCGGTCGAGATCGATGCGGCACCCGGCCGGCAGTGTCGGGAAACCTTCAGCGATGGCTCGCGCCAAGGCGGGCCGAGACGTCCCCGTGAGGGCGCGATACCGGAGGTCATAGCGGAAGTCCGCGTGCTGATGGCCGATGAAGTCGAGCACGGTGAGGCACGGCTTGTCCTCGGCCTGGCGCAGGCCTCTCCCGAGTTGCTGGAGGAACACGGTGGCGCTCTCGGTGGGTCGCAAGAACAGGACGGTGTCGATCGCGGGGAGATCGATACCTTCATTGAAGAGATCGACGGTGAAGACGACGTTCACTCGTCGCTGTCGGAGGGCGTCCAGCGCTTCTGACCGCTGTGCCGTAGAGCTCCTCGATGACAGGGCAAGTGACGGGATGCCAACCTCGTTGAAACGGGAGGCCATGTACTCGGCGTGATCGATGCTCACGCAGAAGCCTAAGGCGCGCATGGCCGTGACGTCGGTGATCTTGTCGAGCACGGCCTGCACCACAATGGCCACACGAGCATCGTGCGCCGTATAGAGGTTGGTGAGCTCGGCCACGTCGTAGCCTGCCCCTCGCTTCCATCGGATCGACCGGAGATCCGTTCCGTCATGGATCCCGAAGTACTGGAACGGGGAGAGCAGGCCTTGCTCGAGGGCCTCCCACAGCCGGAGCTCGACGGCGGTGTGCCCGCCGAACCACACACGCACGTCCTGCCCATCGGCACGCTCGGGCGTAGCGGTCAGCCCTAGCAGGACCTTCGGTCGGAGATGCTCGAGGAGAGTCGCATAGGTCTTGGTCTCCTCAGAGGCGTGGTGGAACTCATCGACGATGACCATGTCGAACTGGTCGGGTCGCAGCCCCACGGCAAGGTCGAGTTGCGCGAGTGACTGGATCGAGGCGAAGACGTGCTGCCACTGGCGTGGCCGGTCACCCCCGACGAAGCGCTCACCGAAGGTGCCACTTCGCAGGACATGGCGGAACATCGCGAGGCTCTGATCGAGGATCTCTTGGCGGTGCGCGACAAACAGCAGGGACTCGATCTTGCCCAGATTGCGAAGACGCCGATAGTCGAGCGCGGCCACCACGGTCTTGCCGGTCCCGGTGGCCATCACGACGAGGTTGCGCATGCGCCCATGCAAGTCGCGCTCAGCTGCCAGTGCGTCGAGGATCTCCTGTTGGTAGCCGTAGGGACGAATGTCAATGGCGGCCAGCTGGAGCGGGAGCGCTCGCCCGGCACCTGCGTTCTCTAACGCCGCCCTGAGCCGCTCGCGGTCCGCGTCGTTGGCCGGGTCGTAGGGCTCGAAAGACGGGTCTGCCCAGTACTGATCGAAGGTCGCTCGGAACGTCTCCAAGAGGTGCGGTTGTTCGACTGCGTTCAGCCGGACATTCCATTCGAGCCCATCCAGCATGGCCGCGCGCGAGAGATTGGAGGAGCCGACGTACGCGGTGGAGAACGTGCTGTTGCGCTCGAAGAGCCACGCCTTCGCGTGCAGACGCGTCGTGCGGGTCTCGTATGAGATTCGGACCTCGGCTCCAAGCTCGACGAGACGATCGATCGCCCGCTGCTCAGACGCCCCCATGTAGGTGGTCGTGATCACCCGGAGAGGCACACTGCGACGCTTCAGTTCTCGGATCTCATCCTCGATCACGCGCACGCCGTGCCACTTCACAAACGCGCACAACAGGTCAACGCGATCGGCTGATGCGAGTTCGCTCTTGATCTCGGTCCCGACGCTGGGCTGGCCGCGCCCGTTCACCAAGAGCGCACTTTCGGAGAGGGGCGTTTCCGGACGTCGGGGGAAGGCGATGAGGCCCGGGTGGTCAGGTGGCGCCGCGATCGCCTTCAGCACGCTTCCCGGAGTGACGAGCAGGTGACCGGCATCAACGCCATCTGGCGCAACAGCAGCGAGGGCCTCAATGATCTGGTTCGCCATGCGGATCTGTCCGACGAGGGCACTGGAGTCGTCGCCTGCGGCACTCCGGAGGGCCCGGCGCGCGACCTGCCCTACATAGCGGGCCAAGACGTCGTGCGCATCAGCGGGATCCAACGGAGAGCTCGAGATGAGCTCCGGCGCGACCGCACGCAACCGCGCCTCGAGCTCTGCCGTGACGAGCTGGTCGTAGGCACCACGGACGATGTCGCGCATGGTGGGACTTTATGTCAGCAGCCGGCTTGCCGGTTCGCTCTCGTCTGAGATCGCCCATCGTCATTCTCAGTGCCCAGCAGCGCCGCGACGTGCCACGGCTAACGAGTCGGGAGCCCACCCTCGCGACTCAGTACCCCGGATACGTCTGCCAGTCGGCCTCGTCTTCCTAGAGTTGCTCCTCCGTCTCGTCCGGTCGCATTGAGACGAGCGACGGCGTCGTGACCGGGCCGAGGGGCACGTACTGGGCCACCAAAGTGCCGATTGGGCATAGTTGGAGCTGGCCGCTCGCCATCGGCGCGGCGCTCGTGCTCTTTGGCCTGCAGCGCGAGGTCGCCGGCGCGGTCGTGGTGCTCGTGGCGATCGGCCTGCTGCAGCAGGTGTTCTTCGGCATCCTCACCGTGACCATGCAGCTCGCGGCGCCAGATCGGCTCCGCGGTCGGGTCATGGGGATCCAGTCCGTCGTCTTCATGGGCTGCGGTCCGCTCGGCGTGCTTGCGATCGGGACCCTCGGTACGTTCATCGGCGTCTCGAACGCGATCCTCATCGGTGGCCTCGGGGTCCTGCTCGTGGCGACAGTCGTCGCGCTGCGCGTCCCGGTGATCAGGGAGCTGCGCGGGCACGTTGTACCGTCTGCACGCCTCGAGGCTGCCGCGTTCGCGACGCCGACCGCCGCGGATGGTGCGGAGTGACGCGTGCGCCTGTCCCGGACTACGCGCTTGTCAGCAGCGAATCAACGTGGAGGTCGTAGATGTCTCGCAAGGTCGTGACTCCCGCGGGCGTGGCTCCCAATTCCAACCCGGTCTCGCCGGGCATCGTTGTCGGCGATCTCGTCTTCGTCTCGGGCCAGACCGCCCGTGACCGCGACGGCGTCGAGGCTCAGACCCGGGCCGTGCTCGAGAAGCTCGGCGCGATCCTGAAGGCCGCGGGGTCCGACTATGGCAAGGTCGCGCGCTGCGGCGTCTACCTGAAGGACGTGGGCGATTTCCAGAAGATGAACGCGGTCTACCGGGAGTTCTTCCCGACCGATCCACCTGCGCGTTCGACGATCGGCGCGCCGCTGGCACACCCGGACGTGCTCGTGGAGATCGACTGCGTCGCGACCGTGTCGTAGGTCATGCCCAGTCTGCCCAGCGCGCTGACCATCGCCTGGATGCGCGCGTTGGCGTATCGGCGTGCCGCCCTCGTGCAGAACAAGGTCGAGGCGGAGCTACAACCAAAAAGTGGGCGGTCTCAACCGATCAACGCATCGTCTGAGGTGAGCGGCCATGATCGGGCTGATCGCACGGAGGATCAACGATGCGCAAGCACGGAGACTACGGTCGGCGGCTGACGGAGCTCACGTCAAGAGGTGCCCGGCCTCTAACGGTCATCGCACCACCTGGGCGAACGCCTCGGCGGGTGTCGTCCAGTCGAGCGTACGTCGTGGCCGACCGTTGAGCTCGCGCGCGACGGCATCGAGCTGCGCCTGACGATGGACCGAGAGATCGCTGCCCTTGGGGAAGTACTGACGGAGGAGGCCGTTGGTGTTCTCGTTCGTCCCGCGCTGCCACGGACTGTGCGGATCGCAGAAGTACACCGGCACGCCGCTGTCGACGGTGAAGCGCACGTGCTCGGCCATCTCGGTGCCGCGGTCCCAGGTGAGCGTGCGGCGCAGCTGCGCGGGCAGGGTGCGGATGCGTGTTGTGAGCGCCCGGCGCACGTGCTCGGCCGTGCGGCCCTCGGGCAGGGCGAGGAGCAGCGTGAAGCGGGTCTGGCGCTCGACCAGCGTGCCGATCGCGGAGCGACCCCCCGCTCCGATGATGAGGTCGCCCTCCCAGTGACCGGGCACGGCGCGGTCCCGGGCTTCTGCCGGACGATCGGCGATGAGCACCCTGTCCCGCAGCTTCCCGCGCCGCTCGAGCCGTCCACGGGGACGACGCCGCGCCCGGCCGGTGCGCAGGCTCGCGGTCAGCTCCTGGCGCCGGGCCCCGCGGGCCTGCACGAACAGCGATCGATAGATGGTCTCGTGCGACACACGCATCTCCTGGTCCCCCGGATAGTCGCGCACCAGGCGGTGGGCGATCTGCTCGGGCGACCAGCGCTGGCCGAGCAG
>JRHI01001530.1_pt1 | contig 18885 bp, 18 predicted proteins | sample 215371 | NCBI WGS metagenome assembly JRHI01 (sample SAMN02929681, study PRJNA255918) | sediment metagenome | biome: cave system; feature: Ice Cave; material: Sediment; isolation source: sediment from deep within a dark volcanic ice cave with no known source of... ...
ATTCTACGGCGACCTCCGCGACGGCACTACTCGGACACACTCCTAGACGTGAAGCACGAGGCCGTCCTCGGCCAGGACGATGCGGGGGTCCTTCACCTCGCCGCGTCGTGCCAGCATCGGCTCTGCCATGTGCGTGAGCAGGACGCGCTTGGCGCGGATGCGATCGAGCTCTTCGGAGATCTTCTTCCAGCTCAGGTGGAAGGGCGGCGATCCCTCGAAGTGGAAACATTCCATGATGAAGAGATCGGCCCCGCGTCCGGTTGGAACGAGCGTGTCGGTCCACTCCGTGTCGCCGCTGAAGCTCAGCACCTTGCCTTCGACCTCGAAGCGCAGCGCATAGGGCGGCGCGCCGCAGGGGTGCTTCACCTCGAATGGCGTCACCCGTACCGTGCCGACATCCATCGGCTTCTCGCGCGTCAATTCGAGGTAGCGCAAGTCGTAGCGGCGCTGAATGCCCGTGGAGCCCGGAAACAGCGCCTCCGCCGCGGCCTCGAAGCGCGCCCGCACGCCCTCGGGGCCGACGACTGTGAGAGGGGAAGTGCGCTTGGCGACATGCTGGGCATGGACCAGCCACCAGACCAAGCCGGCGAAATGATCGCCGTGCAGATGTGAGATGAAGATCGTCTCGACGGTGTTGGGATCGATCCCGAGCTTGTTGAACCCGATCAGCGTGGTGGCGCCGCAGTCGATGATGAAACGCGTTTGCGAGGTCTCCACGTGGTAGCAGGTCTGCAGGCGGCCGCCCGAGCCGAACGCGTCGCCGCAACCCACAACCGTCAGTTTCATGGCACGTTTTCTCGAACGGGACGACATCGTCCCTCAGGCGTGGACATAATCGGCCCAGGTTGTCTGTTCCCTAGGGAACAGGCTACACCCGCGCGCCGCCGTCAACTACGCTCAAGCCTTCGCGCTCGGCCGGGCCGAGACCTCCTGATGCCAGCGCGCGAGGTTGTCGAGGCCCGGCGGACGCTCCACCCTGGCTGGCTTGGTAAAGTCGACTGCCACCAGCGCCGTGATATCGGCCACCGAATACTCGTCCCCGGCAATGAAGCGCCGCTTGCCGAGCTCCTCGTCGAGGATGCGCAAGACCTCCTGCGCCTTGGGCTTGTTGGCCTCGCCCCAAGCGGGCACCTGCGGCACCTCGAGCTGGGCCGCGGCCGGGTGCAGGTGCCGAAAGGCCTGAGCGACGCAGGCCAGGAGCCCCAGCTCCATGCGCCGGTTCCACATCTCGATCAGCGCGCGCTGCTTGGCGCCCTTGCCGAACAGGGCCGGCTCCGGCTTCGTCTCCTCGAAATAGCGGCAGATCGCTATGGTCTCGGCGATCGCCGTGCCGTCGTCCAGCACCAGCACCGGCACACGCTGGAACGGGTTGAGGCGCGTGAACTCCGGCGTCTTCAGCCCCTTTAAGATGTCGAGCTCCTCAAAGGGCACCTCGATCCCCTTCTCCGCCAGGAATATGCGCACGCGGCGCGGATTGGGTGCCGTCTTCGTCTGGAGGATCTTCATCGAGGTCTCCTGATCATCTATTTTGAACAGTGGTAAAGGAGCCCGGTTGACCGTGCAAGGCGGCGTTGGCGCCTCTCGCAGCCACGCAATCTGGGCCGTCGTGGGCCGGCAATTGCGCTAAACCCGCAGCCGTAAACCATTGATAAACTAGAATTTAGGGATTTCCCGCGAGATTGACCTGTCGGGCGCATTCACGCCGAACGTGCCTGCGGGTTTGATCTGCGTGGGCCGGCCGGCCCGACGAGGGAGACCATGCAAGGCGGCGACGACATCACCAGCCCTGCGTACCGCTCGCGCGCCAAAGACCCGCGTGCGGCGCTGCACGCACATATCCGCGAGCTGCGCGAGCGCCTCTCCCAGGGCACGGTGCTGAAGCCGGAGTTCGAGTACGAGCTCTTGACGATGTTCGTGAAGAACGAGCTGTCGGCGCGCGTCACCATCCCACTCCTCGCCGTCATATTCTCGCTCGCCTCCATGTTCTGGGCGCCCGTCGTGCAGGCCTCGGCTTGGCTGGCGGCCGTCATCTCCATGAAATTCTTCATGATCGCCGCCTGCCACAAGTTCCTGGCGGCGCCGCGCGGCGAGGTTCGCGTCGACACGTGGCGCGAGCTGTTCATGTGGCTCGAGCTGGCCACCGGTATCGCCTGGGGCGGCATGGCGGTTGTGGGCCTTGGGACGACCGACGCCATCAGCCACGTCTTCATCTTGACCTCCCTCATCGTGCTGCTGGCGATCCGCATGACCTTTGCCTCCTCGGTGATGCCGATCCTCTACGCCGGCACCATCCCGATGACGTTGGCGGTCTGCGCCCGCCTGGTGATGCAGGGTCACCCCTTCTACATGGCCATGGCTGCCATGGCGGTCGGCTTGCACGTCTATTTCATATTCCTCGCCAAGGGGCTCAACTCCACGGCGCTGGCCATGCTCGAGTTCCGCGCCGAGAAGGATGCGCTGATCGCCGAGATCGAGGAGGAGAAATCCATCTCGGACGAGGCGCGTCGGCGCGCGGAGGCGGCCAACGTGGCCAAGTCGCGCTTCCTCGCCACCATGAGTCACGAGCTGCGCACGCCGCTCAACGCCATCCTCGGCTTCTCCGAGGTGATGAAGTGCGAGCTGATGGGGCCCATGCAGAACGCGAGCTACATGGAGTATGCGGGCAACATCCACGACAGCGGCCGCCACCTCTTGCAGCTCATCAACGACATTCTCGACCTGTCGCGTATCGAGGCCGGCCGGTACGAGCTGCACGAGGAGCCGATCCGGCTCAACGAGGTCGTGGAGGATTGTCATCGCCTCCTGGCCCTGCGTGCCGAAAGCAAGGGCCTGCAGGTGGTCCTGGAGTTCGGCAAGGGGCTGGAGCAGATCTGGGCCGACGAGCGCGCCATCCGCCAGATCTGCCTCAACCTGATGTCGAATGCCCTGAAGTTCACCCCGCGTGGCGGGCGCATCACGCTGAGCGTTGCGGACACGCCGGATGGCGGGCAGACGCTCAGCGTCAAGGATACCGGGCCCGGCATCCCGAAGGAGGAGATCCCCCGCGTGATGCAGGCGTTCGGGCAGGGCTCTTTGGCGCACGAGACCGCGGAGGGCGGCACCGGTCTGGGCCTGCCCATCGTGCAGAACCTCGTGAACCAGCACGGCGGCACGTTCGAGCTGCGATCGGAGCTGCGCAAGGGAACCGAAGCCATTGTTTGCCTGCCCAAAAGCCGCGTCTTGCGCACCATGCCGCCGTTGCAGCCGCTGGGCCAGGAGCGCCACCGGCGTCCAGCCCCGGCCGCGCCGAAACGGCTGCAACCGAGGCCGGAAACACTGGAGGAGGTGGGCCGGAGTGGCGGGGAATCCACAGTCGCCCGGTAAGGCACGTTGCCATGGGCCCGGTCGCTTCCTACATTCCGGCAGGCGACGCGGGGACGGTTCTCCGCACCTCGGCGGAGATGAAGAGGCCAATCCAGTCCCCTTGCATCAACGTGTGCGTGATCGACGCCGGCACCGGGCTTTGCGCGGGGTGCAGCCGGTCGCTCGATGAGATCGCACGTTGGGCAACGATGACGGATGCGGAGCGCCAAGGTGTCATGCGCGAGCTGCCTTCGAGGCGAGCTCGGGCGCGAAAGGCAGCGGAGACCTGACATGGGCGCCTGGATTGCCCTGACGCTCCTCGTGATTGCCGGCCTGGCGCTGCTTCTGCGCGCGGATGCGGGCTCGATCGCCGGCTTCGACCCCTCGGATTTCGCCATCGCGGTCGCTTGCGTCGCCCTGCTCATCTTTCTGGGCTCCTCGATCGCCGGCAGCTATCGCGGCAGGGCCGGCCACGCCGTCCGCGATCTTCTGACCTGGACGCTGGTGGCGCTGCTGCTGGTCGCCGGCTACAGCTATCGCGAGGAGATCTTCAGCCTGGGCCACCGCGTCGTGGGCGAGCTGCTGCCGCCGGGCAGCGCGCTGCGCAGCAGCGAGGCGCAGGTCGAAGGCGAGCGCTCGGTGCGCATCCGGCGGCGACCCGACGGGCATTTCATTGCCAAGACGCAGGTCAACGGCGTGTCCTTGACCATGCTGATCGATACCGGGGCCTCCACCGTGGTGATCAAGCCGGCCGACGCTCAGCGATTGGGCATCGAGGTCGACCGGCTCAAGTACACGGTACCCGTGCAGACCGCCAACGGCACCACTTACGCGGCGCACGTGCGCCTGCGCAACCTCACGCTGGGTCCCATCAGCCTCAACGACGTCGACGCGCTGGTGGCCAAACCCGGGACGCTCAAGGAAAACCTGCTCGGTATGAGTTTCTTAAGCCGCCTGCGCTCATATGAATTCACCACCGATATGCTGACGTTGCGCAGCTGAAGACCGCATCGCCCCCTTGGGGATGCCGGCATTGCTGTCAGCATCCGGTGAGGGGATCGATGTGGTATGGCGTTATCGGCGGGTACGCGGCAGGCCGTCGGCATGGCGACGGGATGGCTCGTGGTGGCCTGCGGGGCTGCGGTGAGCCTGATCTATTTCAATGAGATCCAGAACGTGGCCCGCGTCGGCCTCGGGCTGCAGGTGCCCGAGCCCCGCGCCGAGCGTCAATTCGAGCCCGCCCGCAGCGTGACGCGTGGTCGGACCGTCGAGATTCGGGTCGGCGCGCACGGCCACTATTTCGCGAGCGTCGAGATCAACGGCCGGCCGATCGACGTGTTGGTCGATTCAGGGGCGTCGATTGTTGCGCTCAGCTACGATGACGCCCGACGCGCCGGCGTGTATGTTCGCGACCGCGATTACACCCAGCGCGTCAGCACCGCCAATGGGCACGCGCGGGTGGCTCCGGTCGTGCTCGACCGCGTCAGCATCGGCGACATCACCGTGCGCAACGTACCCGCGGCGGTGAGCGAGCCGGGCAGCCTCGCAACCTCGCTGCTCGGCATGTCGTTTCTGGGCCGCCTGCAGCGCGTCGAGATGCGCGCCGGCACGCTGGTCTTGCAGGAGTGACGCGCCTGCCACAGGGCTGAGAGATGCGCTCGGTCCACTTGTCGCATGGTACCGGGCCGGCCTATCGCCGTTATCCGTTCCTGGTGTTCTCAGTCAGCAGGTTTTGCAGGGGGTCCGATCAGCATGTTTCCAAAGCCGCGCGCCGATTTGCAGCCCAACACGGCCGATTTCGAGCGCCTACCGCTCGTCAAGCCGACCGGCTTTCGCGAGTACGACGCGCGATGGCTGTTCCCACAGGACATCAACCTGATGGGCCTCAATGCCATCGGCCTGGGGCTTGCCACGCTTGCGGCCAAGCGCGGCGTGCCCAAGCGCTTCGTCATCGGTCACGACTACCGCTCCTATTCGGGCCAGGTGAAGCAAGCCCTGATGTCGGGTCTGCTGGCCGGCGGCGCCGAGGTGCACGACATCGGCCTCGCCTTGTCGCCGATGGCGTATTTCGCTCAGTTCGAGCTGGAGGTGGAGGGTGTGGCGATGGTCACCGCCAGCCACAACGACAACGGCTGGACCGGCATCAAGATGGGCTTCGCCCGGCCGCTCACCTTCGGTCCCGAGGAGATGACCGCCCTCAAGGAGCTGGTGCTCTCCGGCGCCTGCGAGACCGCGCCCGGCGGCAGCTACGTGTTCGTGCCCGACATGGCCGAGCGCTACGTGAGGGCGCTCACGTCGCGTCCGAGACTGAAACGCAAGCTCAAGGTGGTGGCGGCCTGCGGCAACGGCACGGCGGGAGCCTGGGCGCCGCGCGTGCTGGAGGGGATCGGCTGCGAAGTGGTCCCGCTCGACTGCGACCTGGACTTCAACTTCCCGCGCTACAATCCCAACCCCGAAGACATGAAGATGCTGCACGCCATCAGCGCGGCCGTGCTCGCCAACAAGGCGGACGTCGGCTTCGGCTTCGATGGCGACGGCGACCGCTGCGGCATGGTCGACAACGAGGGCCACGAGATCTTCGCCGACAAGGTCGGCGTCATGCTGGCCCGCGACCTCTCGGCGCGGCATGCCAAGGCGCTGTTCGTCGCCGATGTGAAATCGACCGGGCTTTTCATGACCGATCCGGTGCTCGCCGCCAACGGCGCGCACACGCTCTACTGGAAGACCGGCCACTCCTACATGAAGCGCCACACCTTCGAGCAGAAGGCGCTGGTGGGCTTCGAGAAGTCGGGCCACTTCTTCTTCCAGCCGCCGCTCGGCAGGGGCTACGACGACGGCTTCGTCGCGGCCATTGCGGTGTGCGACATGCTTGAGCGCAGCCCAGGCAAGTCGCTGGCCGACCTGAAGAACGCGCTGCCCAAGACCTGGGGCTCGCCCACCATGTCGCCGCACTGCGCCGACGAGGTGAAGTACTCAATCGTCGACAAGATCACCGCCCAGTACAAGGACGCCGCCGCTAGGGCCACGCCGGTGGCCGGGCAGAAGATCCGCGAGCTCATCACCGTCAACGGCGTGCGCGTGGTGCTGGAGGACGGCACCTGGGGCCTGGTGCGCGCCTCCTCCAACAAGCCCGAGCTGGTGATCGTGGTGGAGAGCCCGACCGCGGAAGCCAACATGCGCGCCATCTTCGCCGACATCGACGGCCGGCTGGCGAAGTGCCCCGAGGTGGGGGAGTACAACCAGAAGATTTGAGCGCGTAGGTTGGGGCCAAGCGAAGCGCAGACCCAACAGGCGTTGCGATCGCGGCCGGTGTTGCGTCATCGCTGACGCTCCTCGCAACCTACGCTTGCCGTCACACCGCCACGGGCATACCTTCTCACCATGGCCGACGGTTCTACTGCGCCCCGCATTGCCGCGCGCGATCTGCTCACCGAGCCGCAGCTCGCCAGCCTGCGCGAGCGCTCGCTCTGGCGTGGCATTTGGATGATCGTCCACGCGTGGGGCGTGATCCTGGGCGCGATCGCGCTGGTTGCGTGGTGGCCCAATCCGCTCACCTTCCTGCTGGCCGTGCTGCTGATCGGCTCGCGGCAGCTGGGTCTCGCCATCCTGATGCACGAGGGCGCGCACGGCTGCTTCTCGACCAATCAGAAGCTCAACATGGGGCTCAGCCAATGGCTGTGCGCCTATCCGATCTTTGCAGAGACGCGAGCCTATCGCCGCTACCACCTGCAGCACCACGCGCGCACGCAACAGGAGGACGACCCCGATCTAATTCTGTCGGCGCCCTTCCCCATCACCAAGGCCAGCTACAAGCGCAAGTTCTGGCGCGACATCACGGGACGGACCGGCTACGAGCAGCGCAAGGCGCAGCTGCGCATGGCGCTCGGCGACCCGGGCTGGCCGCTGCGGCAGCGGGCGGCGCACTTCTGGGACAGGCTCGGACCGCAGGTCGCCCTCAACGCTTTGCTGTTCGCGGGTCTGGCGGCGGCCGGTGTGTGGTGGGCCTATCCATTGCTCTGGCTGCTGCCGATGGTGACCTGGTTCATGGTCATCACGCGCATTCGCAACATCGCCGAGCATGCCGTGGTCGGCGAGGCCGACGATCCCCTGCGCAACACGCGCACGACGCTCACGAATTGGCTGGAGCGCGCATTCGTGGCGCCCTACTTCGTCAACTATCACCTGGAGCACCATCTCTTCTATTACGTGCCCTGCTACAACTTGCCGAGGCTGCACCGCATCCTGCGGTCCGGCCCGCATGGCCCCCGCATGGAGATCGCGCCGGGCTACGCGGCGGTGCTGCGCAAGGCCACGGCGCGGCCCGACCACGAGGACCGTCCCGGCGAGCTGGTGCACGGCCTGCGCCGGCAGACGAATGCCAACGCCAACTCCGCCAAGGCCGGGTTCTGATCGATCTCCACCCGTCATGCCGGATGCGCGCAGCGCGATCGGCGATTTTGTCTCGTCAAGACCGCGTGCGCTGTAAAAGCGCCCGCTGCAGCTCGCCGCGGAAGATGGCGAGGCGCGTCCCGAAGCGGTCCGTCATCTGTTCGCGCACGGCCGCCGGCGCGCGCTCGGGGTGGCCGGAGGCGAAGGGCGGCGCGGGATCGTATTCGATGGAGAGCTGGATGCGCTGCGCCACCTCGGGACCGGCCAGCTCGGCTGCCACGGTGAGCGCAAAGTCGATGCCGGCCGTCACGCCGCCGCCCGTGAAGACGTTGCCGTCGCGCACGACGCGGGCCTTCTCGTAGGTCGCGCCCACCAGCGGCAGAAGCCCCGTGTAGGCCCAGTGCGTGGTGGCACGGCGGCCCTGCAGCAACCCGGCGACACCGAGCACGAAGGCGCCCGTGCACACCGAGGTGACGTATTTCGCCCGCGCGCCCTGCCGACGCACGAAGTCGATGGTTGCCGCATCGGCGATCGCGCCCGAGACGCCGAAGCCGCCGGGCACGCAGATGAGATCGAGCGGCCCGCAGTCGGCGAACGTCGCTGTCGGCACCAGGCCGAGGCCGCAATCGCTGGGCACGGGATCGCGGGTCTTGGCGACGATGTACGTCTTGGAGTCCGGCAGCCGGTGCAGCACCTGCAGCGGACCGGTGAAGTCGAGCTGGGTGAGGTTGGGGAAAAGAACGAAGCCGATGTTGAGCGTCATGGCGCTGCTCCCCCGAAGTCAGTTGGTCCTGCCGCTCCGGCCCGGCACGGCCTTCAGCGCCTCGCGCTCGGCGATGCGGGAGATGTGGAAGCGTTGGAAGTTCTTGTCGCGCTCGTAGAGCTTCAGGCGGACCCAGACGAACAGGTCGTAGAAGGTGTCGCGGCCGAAGCTCAGCGGCAGGCGCTCGATGGCTTCCAGCTCGCGGCCCCATTTGCCATCGAGGCCGGCGAGGTCGTCCTTGAAGAACACGACCGTGGGGGTGAAGATCACGCCCCAGCGCTCGGCCAGCGCCCGCTCCGCCAGGACCGTGCCGTCGAAGTCGGTGACCTCGCGAGCGCCCCAAAGGTCGAGCTGCAGAATGGTGAAGTTCTCGCGCACGTAGTCGTTGATGTACTTCTGCGCCAGCACCTCGGTGTGCATATGGGCGCAATAGGGACAGCCGCGCTGCTCGAACAGGACGGCGAAGCGTTTGCCCTGTGCCTTGGCTTCCGCGAAGTCCTCCTTGAGATTGAGGAAGGAGAGCTGGAACCAGCTCTGGTGATAGAGCCCGTCTTCCGCCCTCGCCGCCTCGACGCGCGGCAGGACAGGGCCGACCGGCGGCGGCAGGGCAGGATCGGTGGCGTGAGCGCCGGCGGGGCCGGCGAGCAGGATGGCCAATCCCACGAGCAGGGCGTGCCAGGCTGGCGACAAGGGTTTGGAGCGCATTCGCGCAGTGTAGAGCATTCTGCGGGCGGGCGGAACGACGGGGTCAGACCCCTCGCGTAGACCTCGAAGCAGGATCGGATCGCTGAAGGCGAGGGGTCTGACCCCGTCATCCCTCATTCCGCCGCCGCCAGGGCAGGCGCGCCCTCGCCTTCGGCGATGCGGATGGCCTCCCGCAGCACATGGATGCCCGCCCCGTCTCGGGGGGCGCGCTCCGACAGGTGGCGGCGGAAGGCGCGCGCCCGCGGCCGGCCGTGGTAGAGGCCGAGAATGTGGCGGGTCACGTTGTTAAGCCGCCCACCGGTGCGCAAGTGCTGCTCGGCATAGGGGATCAGCGCCTCCAGCACGGCCCGGCGGGACGGTGCCGGACCGGATGCGCCGAACAGCCGCCGATCGACCTCGGCCAGCAGATAGGGGTTCTGGTAGGCGGCGCGGCCGAGCGCCACGCCGTCGACGTGCGCGAGGTGTGCCTCCGCCTCCTCGATCGAGCCGATGCCGCCGTTGAGCACGATCTCGAGGGAGGGGTGCGCGGCCGCCAGACGGTGGACGCGGGCGTGGTCGAGCGGCGGCACCTCGCGGTTCTCCTTGGGCGACAACCCCTGCAGCCAGGCCTTGCGCGCGTGCACGATGAAGGTGCGGCAGCCGGCGCCGGCGACCGCCACGATGAACCGATCCAGGTCGACCTCGCTGTCCTGATCGTCGATGCCGATGCGGCACTTGACGGTGACGGGGATGCGCACGCGTGCCTGCATGGCCGCGACCGAGCGCGCCACGAGTGTGGGCTCCGCCATCAGGCAGGCGCCGAAGCGGCCTTCCTGCACGCGGTCGGACGGGCAGCCGACGTTGAGGTTGATCTCGTCGTAGCCGAAGCCTTCACCGATGGCCGCCGCCTCGGCGAGCCTCGCCGGATCCGAGCCGCCCAGCTGCAGGGCGACCGGGTGCTCCTCGGGGCTGAAGGCCAGCAGGCGGTCGCGGTTGCCGTGGAGGACGGCCTCCGCCGTCACCATCTCCGTGTACAGCCGCGCCCCGCGCGTCAGCAGACGATGGAAGAACCGGCAATGCCGGTCCGTCCAGTCCATCATGGGGGCAACGCAGAATTTGTGTTGTTGGGAATGCACGATTGCGTCGTATCCCGGTGGGCTGAAGCACGAAGGTGGACACCTGCAGCGGGTTCTTGCACGAACCTGCCGGTTTCCGCACCTGATTTGTGCGCGTCGCCTTCGCGCGTATTGCGCAACACCTTCGTGGGTGCCGTCGAGCCGGACGTTCGTCCGCTTCAAGGAACCGGTGTAATCGATCGCGCGGGCTGACTCTAATACCGGTGAGCCGAAGCCCTCACTCTTGATGACGATTGAGGGCCAATGCAATCACGACCTCGCCCTGAGCCTGTCGAAGGGCGGCCGCGCACTCCCAGCGTGGTTCGACCCCCGAAACGAGTCCGGGGGCAGGCAGGCTCAGCACGGGGTTGCGGTGCTGGGCCGGACGAAGGTCCCGCCCCTAGGCTGCCCATCGAACGTTGCGCGAGCCGCGCTGTTTGCGCGCCCGTCCCTGGCGGCGCGCATCGTGGGCCGTGGCTCGCAGGAGTTGCGGGGAGGAAAAATCCTGTTCGGGGGCGAAGCGTTGCAACACGCTGCGTTGCAGGGCCGGCACCTTGGGTGCGATCGCTGCTTGGGCCTTGGCAATTCGCCTTGGCTCTGCCGGCTCGATAGTCCAGATGCGCCGACGCCGATCGACGGTCGATTCATCCTGGCGCACGCCGCGAGCATTCTTGAGCGCGCGCAGGAAGCGATCGATGGCGACGGGCTCGCGATGGTCGACCTCGGCGCATTCCCAATAGAGGGCGCTGATCGGGCGCACGGAATGGGCGCCGGTCGCACCAACGGCCCGCGCCCACATGACGAACTTGCGGGCAGCCCCATCGGGCGTGTCGGCTGCGCGCTTGCGTCCACCGTATATGGGTGACCCTTCGGGCGGCATGCCCGCGTCGAGAAGCGGCTTTTCCACCTCGGGTCGCAGCCTGAGAGCGTCCGGCACCTGGCGTGGCTGGGCATCGCTCGATTCGTTCGCCGACACGTCCGGCGGCGAGATCCCGGCAGGGTTGACGGCGGCAGTAGCACTTGGCCGAACCCTTGCTAGGAGTCCCCGCGCAAGTCTTTCAAGGACCGCTGCCGGCCTGCCGATTGCCCAAGACATGTAGGTTCCCGCCCCCGGTCAAACCCGCGCACAATGCACCATGTAGCCGAGTCGCGCGCCTGCGTCGCGGGTCGTTCCGCCGGGGGCGCCCTTGTGATCTCTCTCCGCCAATCGGCCGACATTGCAGATGCATCGTTCCTGGCTCTGTGCGATCGACTTGGTATAACGATGGTCGACGCCGTCGGGCGCACAGCTCGACGCGGACATCTCAATCCGTGTTTTTCTCGGGCTGGGGCGCGCCTTTGACGGGAAGCTCGAACATGACCGCCATCGTGCTGGCCGCCGGCCGGTCGACGCGGATGGGGGCGGCCAACAAGCTGCTGGCCGACGTCGGCGGCAGGCCGATGGTGCGGCGCGTGGTGGAGGCGGCGCTGGCGAGTGCGGCCTCGCCGGTGCTGGTGGTGACCGGCCATCAAGAGGCGGAGGTGCGGGAGGCGCTGGCCGGATTGGAGGTCACCTTCGTGCACAATCCCGATTACACCAAAGGGCTGTCGAGCTCGCTCAAGGCCGGCATCGGGGCGGTGCCAGAGGCGGCTGACGGTGCGCTGGTGATGCTGGGGGACATGCCCCAGATCACGGCCGAGCATCTCGATCGCCTGATCGCGGCGTTTGCGGAAGACCGGGGCAATTCCATCATCGTGCCGACGCATGCAGGCAAGCGGGGCAATCCCGTGCTTTGGCCGCGCGCCTACTTCGCGGAGATGCTGCAACTCGAGGGTGACGCTGGTGCCAGGCGGCTGCTGGCCGCGCACGGATCCCGCGTGCGCGAGGTCGATCTCGGCACGGATGCGATCTTCGCCGACGTCGATACGCCGGAGGCGCTGGCGCAGTTGCGAGGGGGTCAGACCCCTCGCGCATAGCGCCGGCGAAAGAATGCAAAGCTGGAGGCGAGGGGTCTGACCCCCTACTGGTCCCGGATAATCGCTGACGCAAATTCCGGGATGACGGGTGGACGTTATTTCTTATTGAGCCGGGCGATCAGGGCCGAGGTGTCCCAGCGGTTGCCGCCCATCTTCTGCACGTCGGCGTAGTAGGTATCGATGAGGGCCGCCACTTCCATCTTGGCGCCGTTGCGCTTCGCCTCATCGAGGATGATGCCGAGGTCCTTGCGCATCCAGTCGACGGCGAAACCGAACTCGAACTTGCCCTCGTTCATGGTCTTCCAGCGGTTGTCCATCTGCCACGACTGGGCCGCACCCTTGGAGATCGTCTCCATCACCTTGGGGATGTCGAGGCCGGCCTTCTGCGCGAAGGCGAGGCCTTCGGAGACGCCCTGCACGGTGATGGCGACGATGGCCTGGTTGACCATCTTGGTGAGCTGGCCGGAACCTGAGGGTCCGATGAGGGTCATCATGCGGGCATAGTTGGCGGCCACCGGCTGGGCCTTGTCGAACGGTGCCTGGTCGCCGCCCACCATCACGGTCAGCGCGCCGTTGACGGCGCCGGCCTGGCCGCCCGACACGGGGGCATCGAGGAAGTCGAAGCCCTTGGCCTTCGCCGCCGCGTAAAGCTCGCGCGCGATGTTGGCCGAAGCGGTGGTGTTGTCGATGAAGACGGCGCCCTTCCGGACGGAATTGAATGCACCCTTGGGGCCCAGCGTCACCTCGCGCAGATCGTTGTCGTTGCCGACGCAGCAGAACACGAGGTCCTGGTCCTTGGCGGCTTCCGCCGGCGTGGGTGCGGTCTTGCCGCCGTATTCCTTCACCCAGGCTTCGGCTTTCGCGCCGCTGCGGTTGTAGACGGTGAGGTCGTGCCCGCCCTTCTTGCGGATATGCCCCGCCATCGGGTAGCCCATGACTCCCAAGCCGATCCACGCCACCTTCGCCATGTCGCTCTCCTCGTCCAAAGCTCGTGGACGCGACTATTATCGGATGGCAGGGCGGTTGTCAGGCGGGATCGCAGGAGCGGGCGGAGCCCACGCTATCTGGGCGGTGTGCCCGTGTGCATTGGCTCGGTCACCTTGTCCGAGGTGGAGGGCACGCCGATGATGGCGGCACCGAGCAGGGCAGCCACGGCCGTGACAGCGAGCAGGGCAGTCTTCACGTTCACGGCTGGTCTCCTGGGCATCGATGGCATGCAAAGCGTGTGCCGGCTGTCCGATCCTGCGGGCAAACTATCGCGGGCCCTTTGAGCATTCGCTGAACGGGCCGTTTAACCGCCATTCAGCGTAACTGGTCGCTCTACCCCGGATGTGCAAGGAGGGGCGCGCGAAAGCATACGGGCGAGAATGGCCACGACAGGCGGGGGCCCGGTCGCCTAAATTGGCGTCGATTTGCACGAGAAGAAATCATGCGAGCACGCAAGTCGTCACCCGCGGCGGCCGCCGCAAAGGTGCCTGCAAGAGCACCCGTCACGCTCGACGATGTCGAAGCGGCGCGCGGACGGCTGACCGGTGCCATCGTCGATACCGACTGCGACTGGAGCCACACGCTGTCCGATATCCTGGGCTGCAAGGTCTGGCTCAAGTTCGAGAACCAGCAGTTCACGGCTTCTTTCAAGGAGCGCGGCGCCCTCAATCGCCTCTCCACGCTGTCACCGAGCGAAAAGAAGCACGGTGTGATTGCCATGTCGGCCGGCAACCACGCGCAGGGCGTCGCCTATCACGCGCATCGGCTGGCCATCCCCGCGACCATCGTGATGCCGGTGAACACGCCGACGGTGAAGGTGGTGAACACGCGCCGGCACGGCGCCGAGGTGGTGCTGACGGGCGAGACGGTGGAGGAGGCCGCCGCCTTCGCCCAGGCGCACGGGCGCGAGCGCGGGCTCACTTTCATCCACCCCTACGATGACCCGCTGGTGATCGCCGGCCAGGGTACGCTGGCGCTGGAGATGCTGGGCGCTGCGCCCGAGATCGACACCTTCGTCGTGCCGATCGGCGGCGGGGGGCTGGTCTCGGGGATCGCCGTGGCCGCCAAGACCTTGAAGCCCGGCATTCGCCTGATCGGCGTGCAGGCCGAGCTATACCCATCGATGTACAACGCCATCAACGGCACGCGTCTGCCGATGCGCGGCGACACGCTGGCCGAGGGCATCGCCGTCAAAGCGCCGGGGCGCATCACGCAGGCGATTGTGCGCGATCTGGTCGACGACATCATCCTCGTCTCCGAGCAGGAGATCGAGCGGGCTGTCAGCCTGTTGATCAGCATCGAGAAGACGGTGGTGGAGGGCGCGGGAGCGGCCGGCCTCGCCGCGGTGCTGAAGGAGCCAGGGCGTTTCAAGGGTCGCGTGCTCGGCCTGGTGCTGTGCGGTGGCAACATCGACACGCGCCTGCTTGCCAGCGTGCTGGCACGCGAGCTGGCGCGCGAGGGCCGCCTTACGCAGCTCGCCATCGATCTGGTGGATCGGCCGGGGCAGCTGGCCAAGGTCGCCAACTTGCTGGGCGAGGTGGGCGCCAACATCGTCGAGGTCTACCACCAGCGCATCTTTTCAGACCTGCCGGCCAAGGCCGCGCTGCTGGAGCTCGTGATCGAGACGCGCGACCGCGACCACCTGAACGAGACGGTGGCGAGCCTCAAGCGCGCCGGCTTCGAGGTGGAGGTGCGTACCAATCCCGGAGGAGCGCGCTGATGGAAGGTTCGGTACCCCAGAGGGCGGCGACGCTGGCAATGCTGCGCCAGCTCGAGCGCAAGGTGCTGTGGCTCTCCTCCTACATGATCCACCACGCCAACCACGAGGTGGACCGCGGCGATGGCTTGAAGGTGGGCGGCCACCAGGCCTCGTCCGCGTCGCTGGTCACGCTGATGACGGCGCTCTACTTCCACGTCCTGCGCCCCGAGGATCGGGTGGCGGTGAAGCCGCATGCGAGCCCCGTCTTCCACGCCATCCAGTACCTGCTCGGCAACCAGACTCTCGACAAACTGCAGAACTTTCGCGCCTTCGGCGGCGCCCAGTCTTACCCGTCCCGCACCAAGGACAAAGCCGACGTCGACTTCTCGACGGGCTCGGTGGGCTTGGGGATTGCCCAGACGGGCTTCGCCAGCCTGGTGCAGGACTACGTGCACGCCAAGGGCTGGAGCCCGAACTGGCCCAAGGGGCGCATGATCGGCATCATGGGCGACGCCGAGATCGATGAAGGCAACGTGCACGAGGCGCTGCTCGAATACTGGAAGCACGGCCTCGAGAACTGCTGGTGGATCATCGACTACAACCGCCAGAGCCTCGACTCGGTGGTCTCCGACCGGCTGTTCATGAAGGTGGCGGCGCTGTTCGAGAACCTCGGTTGGAAGGTCGTGCTCATCAAGTACGGCAAGCTGCTGCAGCGGGCCTTCGCCGAGCCCGGCGGCCAGCGCCTCAAGCAGTGGATCGACGACTGCCCCAACATGCTCTACTCGGCGCTCGTGTTCCAGGGCGGTGCCGCGTGGCGGCGCCAGCTCGAGGACGACCTCGCGATCCATCCCGACACGCTGGCGCTTCTGCGCCGGCACGACGATGCCGCGCTCGCCCGCCTCATGACCAACCTAGGTGGGCACGATTTGCAAGCCATCCTGGAGGCCTTCGACGAGGCGCCGACCAACCAGCCGGTCTGCTTCATCGCCTACACCATCAAGGGTTTCGGGCTCCCGTTCCAGGGCCACAAGGACAACCACTCCGGGCTGATGACCAAGACTCAGTTGGGCGACCTGCGCTCGCGCGAAGGCATCAACCAGGGCGAGGAATGGGACAAGTTCGCCGGGCTCGACGTGCCGCCCGCCGCGGTCGAGGCTTTTCTAGCGCGGGTGCCGTTCGTGGCCAAAGGCACGCGACGGCTAAAGGCGGAACGAGTGCCCATCGGCGTCTTCCCCAAGATCGAGGCGAAGGGCCAGGTGTCGACGCAGGCCGGCTTCGGCCGCGTGCTCGACGAGATTGCGCGAGCTGCGGGGCCGCTGGCCGATCGCATCGTCACGACTTCGCCCGACGTGACGGTGTCAACCAACCTCGGGCCCTGGGTCAACCGGCGCGGCCTCTTCTCCATGGCGAGCCACGAGGACGTGTTCAAGCAGCGCGGGCTGCTGTCGCCGCAGAAGTGGGAGATGAGCCCGCGGGGTCAGCACTTCGAGCTCGGTATCGCCGAGATGAACCTGTTCCTGATGCTGGCCGCGCTCGGGCTGTCGCACGCGCTGTTCGGCGAGCGCCTGCTGCCGATAGGCACGCTTTATGACCCGTTCGTGTGCCGCGGCCTCGATGCGCTGAACCACGCCTGCTACCAAGACTCGCGCTTCATGGTGGCGGGCACGCCGTCAGGCATCTCGCTGGCGCCGGAGGGCGGGGCGCATCAGTCGATCGGCACGCCGCTGATCGGCATGGCGCAGGACGGCCTTGCCACCTTCGAGCCGGCCTACGTGGACGAGCTGGCCGTGATCATGGAGTGGGCCTTCGACTATATGCAACGCGAGGGCGAAGAGGAGGGCGAGGCGCGCTGGCTCCGCGATGAGAAGGGCGGCTCGGTCTATCTGCGCCTCTCCACGCGGCCGATCGACCAGCTGGGACGGCCGATGACGGCAGAGCTGCGCCAGGAAATCATCGATGGCGGCTACTGGTTGCGCCGGCCGGAGCCCGGTTCCGATCTCGCCATCGTCTATACGGGCGCGGTGGCGCCCGAGGCAATCGAGGCCGCGGGGCTGCTCGGCGAGGACCGGCGCGGCGTCGGCGTACTGGCGGTGACGTCTGCGGATCGCTTGTCGGCGGGGTGGCATGCGGCGCAGCGGGCGCGCGAGCAGGGCCAGCGCGAGGCGCGGGCTCATGTGGAGCACTTGCTCTCCGCGCTGCCGCGCGATGCAGCCATCGTCACGGTGACGGATGCCTATCCCGAAGCGCTGTCATGGCTGGGCGGCGTATGCGGCCACCGCGTGCGCGCACTGGGTGTGGAGCACTTCGGCCAGTCCGGCTCGATTGCGGAGCTCTACGGCCACTACGGCCTCGACGTGAACGCGATCCTGACGGCGGCCGAGGGCATGAGCGGGCGGCCGGTGCGGTATCGGTTCTTGCAGAAGTGAGCCCGTCACTGTCGCCATTGGTTGTGATACGATAACAAGGCTTAGCGACAAGAGGCTGAAACAGTGATCCGACAATTTACAGCGATCATCGAGCCTGAGGACGATGGCTTTGTTGCCCTTTGCCCGGAGTTGGACATCGCAAGCCAAGGGGACAGCATCGAGACCGCGCGAGCCAATCTGCAGGAGGCGCTCGAGCTGTTCTTCGAGACTGCTTCTGCTGAAGAGATCAAGCAGCGCCTACGCACGAAGTTTACGTAACGCGGGTCGAGGTCGCTATTGGCTAGGCTGCCAGTGATTTCGGGGCGCGAGGCCTGCGAGATACTTGCCAGGCGCGGTTTTGTTGAAGTTCGACGGCACGTTGACTGTGCCTGTGCCAGACCATCCCGGAACTGAGAAGAGGCACGTTGCGCGCGATCATCCGCCAAAGTGGGATCGCTCGAAAGGAATTCGAAGCCTGATCTGGTGCCCGCCGCTACTCCGCGATCGGCTTGTCCGGAAACGCGAGCTGCTCTCTCGCGCGCCATTCGTTGTTGACGTAGTTGATGATCACCGACTTGCGCACGCCTTCGATCTTGCGTGCCTCGAAGCCGTGGTAGGTGATGCCCGACGGCACGAAAACCATGGCAGCGTTGGGCGCGAAAGGTGAGGTGCCCACGTGCTTCTTGTCGGCATCGTAGATGTCGGTACCGAGCGACCTGTGCTGCGGGTTCTTCGACATGTAGAGCAGCATGGTGAACATCTTGACGCCGAGATCGGTGTGCGGCTCGAGCCAGAAGCTGTCGGTGTCCTGGCCGTATTCGATGCGGAGATACGTGCCGTTGAGCCTGGAGCCGAAGACGTTCGTGATCTTGTCGGTGACGCGCTTGTCCTGGAAGGCCTGGCAGAAGCCTTCGCAGACTGGAAACTTCGCGCGATTTTCGACATCGAAGTATTTGCGGGTGGCGTTGTGCAGCTCCCGCTTGCCCGATACGCCGCCGAGATCCGGCGCCGGGAAGGGCAGGTCCAGGATCGGGTCGACCGCGTCCGCCGGCAGGCAGCGCTCCAGGAACCAGTGGCGATAGGGCTGCTCCTCCCGCCGCGCGCCGTCGATGCTCTTGAGCAGCGCCGCGACGAATGCATCCTTGGTGATCGCCATTCAGGTTCCCCGGTTGTGTGGGCGGCCGGACAAGGGGGGCAGACCCCTCACCGTGACGTTGGCTATCAGAATGTGAGGCTGGAAGCGAGGGGTCTGACCCCCTCCAAGCCCTCTGCGGGCATTAGGTGGGGGGCAAGGCCGTCCGGTCAGGTCCGCCGCTCCCTTGGGGAGCTCTCGGCCAGGAGGCTAGCGGCCTGAGCTCCAAAAGCGACGTGCCGGCAACGGGAAGACCCGTTCGACCTTGCCCCAGCACCATGCGTGAAGTTTTCGTGACATTGGGGCGAAACTTGGGCTCGTCGGAGGGGGCCGGTGGATAAGGGCAAGGCGCGGGCGCTTTTCGTTGCCGGACCGTCCGTGTTTCGTCTAACTTCCGTCCTCCACCCCACGAA
>JRHI01001531.1_pt1 | contig 18881 bp, 15 predicted proteins | sample 215371 | NCBI WGS metagenome assembly JRHI01 (sample SAMN02929681, study PRJNA255918) | sediment metagenome | biome: cave system; feature: Ice Cave; material: Sediment; isolation source: sediment from deep within a dark volcanic ice cave with no known source of... ...
GAGCCGTATCGGCTCGACCTGATCGACGGGGAGCTCTACCGCATGCCGGGCGCGGGTGGCACGCATGGCGAGATCACGATTAAGCTCGGCGTTCATCTCCAGCCCTTCGTCGCTGCCCACGGTCTGGGCAGCGTGTTCGCGGAGACGGGCTTCAAGCTGGATCCCGATCGCAACACGGTCCTGTTTCCTGACGTAGCGTTCGTCCGCACCAAGCGTCTGCCGCCACGAACGGAACGTGATCGCTTTCTCCATCTCGCGCCGGATCTGGCGGTCGAGATCGTCTCCCCGACCGACTACCCCAAACTCGTCGCCGACAAAGTGGCGGCCTACCTGGCGGCCGGGACGGAGCAGGTGTGGGTCATCTACCCGCGGTCGCAAACGATCAAGGTTCACCAGAAGGATCGAGAGACCATCGCCCTCGGCCCGAACGACACCTTGACCGGTGACGACCTGGTGCCGGGCTTTGCGGTCCCCGTCGCCGACCTCTTCCCCTCTTGAGCCGTGATTGGTCGCGATCCTGGAAGCTCGCAGCGCTCTGCCGAGCACTGATCTCGGGTGGATGGTTGGATGCGCCGGAGGGCGGACCCGATGGTCGCGACGAGGCTCCTGACCGCCGAAGCCTTTTGGGCCATGCGGGACGATCCGGACAGACTCGATCTGATCGAAGGAGCGCTCTACCGCATGCCCGGCGCGAGTGGCCGACACGCCCGCGTGAGCAGCCGGGTGGATCGCCGGCTTGGAGACTACGTCGAGCGCCATGAGCTGGGCGAGGTCTACATCGAGTGCGGGTTCTACCTGCATGCGGACCGGGACACGGTTCTCGTGCCGGACGTGGCCTTCGTCCGCAGCGAGCGCGTGCCGACGGGCGATGCTGAGATGGCATTTCTCAAGTTAGCGCCCGACCTCGCGATCGAGATCGTCTCCCCCTCTGACTATCCCAAGCTCGTCGCGGACAAGGTCGCGGCCTATCTGGCGGCGGGTACGTCCCAAGTGTGGGCCATGGAGCCCGATCAACGGACCATCCGAATCCACCAGCCGGGCCGCGAGACCGTCGCCCTCGGCCCGAACGACACCTTGACGGGTGGCGACCTCCTACCGGGCTTTGCCATTCGCGTCGCCGACCTCTTCCCCGCCTGAGGGTCCGCAGCTCGACGCTCGCAGCTCGACACTTACGACGGCACGATCAACGTCTTCATCACGCCGCCGCTCAGGGCGGCCTGGATCGCCTTGCCGAAGTCGGCGATCGGGTAGGCGTCGGCGAGGAGCGGACGGACGTCGATCTTGCGCTTCGCCATCGCGTCGATGACCGGCTCGTAGGCGTTCGGGCCGGCGTGGGCGCCGTGGATGTTGAGCTCCTTCTGCTCGCCGACGATGTTCCAGTCGACGGTGACCGGTTCCTTGAAGACGCTGAACTCGACGAAGGTGGCGAGCTTGCGCACCATCGCCAGCCCCTGCGCCACGCCCGCCGCCTGACCACTCGTTTCGATGTAGACGTCGCAGCCGTGGCCCTCGGTCAGGTCGAGCACCCGCTGGACCGGGTCCTCGGCGCGGACATTGATCGCCACGTCGGCGCCCATCTGGCGCGCCAGGTCGAGGCGATAGTCCTTCGTCCCGAGCGCGATCACCTGCGCCGGGTCGTAGAGCCGGGCGATCTGGACCATGCAGAGGCCGATGTTGCCGGCGCCGCCGATGACGACCGTATCGCCGGGCTGGATGTCACCCCGCTCGACCGCATGCCAGGCGCAGGCCGCGGGCTCGATGTAGGCCGCTTCGCCGGCGGTCAGGTGGTCGGGGACGTGGAAGACGCGGGAGGCGGCAGGGAAGAGGTTGTACTTCGCCATGCCGCCGTGTGCCCAGCGCTTGAACCCGAAGATGGTGTGGGGGATGCACATCCAATACTGCCCGCGCCGGCAGTAGCGGCACTCGCCGCACGGGATGATCTGCTCGGCGATGACGTGATCGCCGAGCTGGACCTTGTGCCGTTGCGCCGCTCCCTCGCCGAGCGCGACGATGCGGCCGGCGTACTCGTGCCCGGCGATGACCGGCCCCTCGATGAACCCCTTCGCCGTCTCGGTTCCCCAGTAGATCGGCGCGCCAGTGTAGGCCTTGAGGTCGGAGGCGCAGATCCCGCAGGCGCCGACCTCGATCACGACCTCACCGGGGCCCGGTTCCGGCACCGGCATCTCCTCGATTCGGTAATCGCGCGGTCCGTGCGCGACGACCGCCGGCATGGTTTCCGCCATGGTATTACCTCCTTCGATCGCACGGCTGACTATCCGACTCGCTCCCAGACCGGTTCCAACGCGGCAATCACCGCCCGATAGGTCGCATACGCCTGATTCAGTCGCTCGTGGCGCGCGGGGTCGGGCTGGTAGGTGCGTCGGACGTGAGTGGCGCGCAGGGCGGCCGCGGCGAGCGAGGGATAGATCCCGGCCGCGACGCCCGCGTAGAGGGCCGCGCCGCGGGCGCCGGCCTCCTTGGCGTCGGTGATGACGACGGGGAGGCCGAGGGCATTGGCGAAGAGCTGGCTCCAGAGCTCGCTCTGGGCGCCGCCGCCGGAGAGGCGCACCTCGGAGATCGGGAACGCCGACCGCAGCGCGTCGACGTGCGTCTTGTGGTTGAAGGTGATCCCCTCCAGCAGCGCACGGAGGAGGTGGCCGCGCGTATGCCAGCCGCGCAGACCGACGAGCGAGGCGCTAGCCGCGTCGCCGTGCGGCGATCCATAGAGAAAGGGGTGAAAGACGATGCGCGACGGCTCGTCCCAAACGGCGGCCGCTTCGGCGTCGACGAAGGCGTAGGGCGAGACGCCGCGCGCCTCGGCGGCGCGGACCTCGGCCGGGCAGAGCGCGCGGACGAACCATTCCAGGTTCGTCGCCGAGGCCGGCGACCAGGCGGCGGCCAGCCAGCGGCCGGGCTCGACGAAGTTGCGGCAGACCCAGCGAGGATCGGTGGCGGGCCGGTCGGAGATGACCTCGTTGATGCTCCAGGTGCCGGCGACCATCGCGAGCTGCCCGGGCTGGACGCAGCCGGTGCCGACGGCACTGGCGTCGACATCGTGCGACCCACCGGCGACCGGGGTGCCGGCGGCGAGCCCGGTCGCGGCCGCCGCCTCGGGCGTGATCGCGCCGGCGACGTCGCAGCAGCCGACGACCGGCGGCAGCTTCTCGCGCTGGTCGGCGAGGTCGTAGAGGCGGAAGACGGCGTCGGCGTAACGCTGGGTGCGGACGTCGGTAAAGGTCGCGCTCGCCTCGGTGAAATCGGTCGCGACCCGGCCCGTCAGGCGGTAGCGGATCCAGTCCTTGCAGCCGAGCGCCCAGCGCATCCTCGCCAGCGACTCCGGTTCGTTCTCCCGCAGCCACGTCAAGACCGGCGCCGTCATTGAGGCGAAGGGGATCTGCCCCGTTATGGTCAGCCCGCGGTCGAAGAGGCCGCTGACACGCCAGCGATCGAGGATGCCGTGGGCGCGGCTGTCGAGCGAGAGGATGGCGGGACGGACGGGGCGGCCCGCCTCGTCGATTGGGTAGAGGCTGTCGCCGTGGGCGGTCGGTGCGACGGCGGCGATCCGGCCGCCGTCGATCTGCGCATCGGCGAGCGCCGATCGGATCGCGCGAGCGCAGGCATCCCAGACCGCGTCCATGTCGCGCTCGACCCAGCGTGGCTGGGGGCTGACGTTAGCGACCCGCGCCTCGCCCCGGCCGATCTCGTGCCCGGCGACGCCGAAGACGACGGCTTTGGTCAGGGTCAACCCGCTGTCGATCCCGAGCAGATATGGACCGTCGCCCATCCTCGTCTCCCACCCTATGCTCGCTCGGCGGCCGGTCAGACCGGCGCCGCGACAGACTCGGCGCTCAGGCTTCGGGGATGGAAGCGGGTCATGGCGGAGCGGAAGGCAGCGACCTCTCGAGCAGCGCGCCCCTCGTCCCAGCCGAGGTGACGCCGCGCAACGTCGGCGGCGGCCGCGTCGGCGCCGATCCCGGCGCGCGGGCCGTAGGCGACCATCGTCCGCCGTAGGAGGGCGTCGGCCAGCGTGACCGCCAGCTCCTCCCGGAAGGCGAAGACGATCTCGGCGCCGATGGCCCCGGTGTCCGGATCGAACGGGTCCTTCAGGTCGGGGTGCTCTGCGGCGAGCCGCAGGACGTGCGTTGCGCGCGCGCCGTAGATCCCAAGGAGCCGTTCGACCGCCGGGCTCGGCAGTCCGCTGTCGACGAGAAGATGGTCGCCGAAGGCGTCGAGCGCGATCCCGGCCGCACCCGGCAGGGGGACCTTCGCGGTCAGGCAACGGTTCTTGCGGCCGAGCTCCTTGCAGACCTCGTCGACGACCTCTTCGGCGAGGCTGCGGTGTGTCGTCAGCTTGCCGCCGACGATCGAGATCAGCCCCCGCGGAGCGGGCGCATGGTTGTGGATGATGTGGCGGCGGGTGATGGCCCCTTCGGCGCCGTTCGGCTGGTACGGCAACGGACGCACGCCGACGTAGGTATAGAGCACGTCGTGCGGCGTCAGGTTGGCCGCGGGGAGGAGCGCGTTCGTCTCCTTCAGGAGATAGGCGATCTCCTCGTCGTCGGTGCGGACGTCGTCGGGATCGCCCTCGTAGCGGATGTCGGTGCTGCCGATGAGGTGGAGCCCGTTCCAGGGGATGATGAAGACGGCGCGGCCGTCCTCGCGCGCCTCGTAGTAGATCCCGTCGCGCGGGGCGCCGGGAAACGGCGCGACGGCGAGGTGGCTCCCCTTTGTGCCGCCGATCAAGCGTTGCTTGGCAAGGCCGTCCGGCCCCCCGGCGAGGACCTGATCGACCCACGGCCCCGCCACGTTGACGACAACGCGTCCCTCGGCGCGCAGCCGGTCGCCGGAGAGCAGATCGGTGAGCTCAACGCCCCGGGCGAGGGCCCTCTCGGTCAGCAGGCGGTCGACCCGCGCATAGGTCAGGACCGTCGCGCCGTGGTCGCGGGCCGACAGGGCGTTCTCGACGGCGAGGCGCTCGGCGAAGGTCGCCTGGGCGTCGTAATAGAGCGCGGCGCCGCGCAGGGCGTCGGCCTGCAGCTCCGGCACCCGGCGCAGCGTCTGGGCGCGGCTGAGCATGTGGTGGCGGTCGACCGACTTGTCGTAGGAGAGGATGTCGTAGAGGACCATCCCCGTCCGGATCAGCTTCGTTCCCCGGCGTGCGTCGCCGTAGATCGGCAGGATCAGAGGGAGCGGCTTGACCAAGTGAGGAGCGTTACGCAGGAGCCGCTCGCGCTCGCGGAGCGATTCGCGGACCAGGCCGATTTCGGCGTGCTCGAGGTAGCGGAGCCCGCCGTGGATGAGGCGCGTCGACCAGCTTGTCGTCCCGCTGGCGATGTCGCCCTTGTCCAGGAGGAGGGCGCGCAGACCGCGCAGCGCGGCATCGCGCGCGATGGCGGCGCCGTTGATCCCCGCCCCGACGACGATGACGTCGAATCGGGTGCGTTCGACGTCGGCCGGGAACCTGTTTCTTATCACCAATCGTGTCCTTGTCTCTCTGCCGTGCCGAGCCGGCGCCGGTCCCTGCTCCAAGTATCGCCCATATCGCGTGGTGACCGGACCGGCGGTTGCCGGCCGCCCAGGGTCGATTCATTGTCGAGGGGGTAGCGCTCCGCCGGTAGACTGAGGGTGTTCAGTCACCCAGCGACCGGCGGAGCGCATGGCCAGGAGAGCAGTCCCCCCGTTGGTCGAGGGACTCGCGCCGGTCCCTGACTTCCGCACCGCCCGTGGGAAGCGGCACCCGCTGCAGGCCGTGTTGCTGCTTGCCTGTGTGGCGATGCTCGGCGGCGCCCGCTCCGAGCGTGCCATCGCCGAGTGGGGTGCCAACGACGGGGCGGAGTGGCGACGGCGGCTCGGCCTCACCCACGCGCGTGGGCCGAGTGCAAACATGTGTCAAGCAACTCGGCTCTTCCGCACTTTAGGTGAAGGGCGTCGTCGCTCCAAAAGGGAGGGGATTCGACGATGGTACCACGCACTGCCGCGGGTTGTCCTCACCTAACGTGCGGGAGAGCCAGCAACTCGCGGCGAGGCGTGATGATGGCGTCTCACAATCTTGACCGCGCCCTTTGGAGGATGGCCGCCTCGCGCCGGGACGCTCGCGGGGACCGCGATCCCCGCGAGCGACACGGTCCTGGCGCGTCACCGCCGACCGATCAGGGCGTGCTCGGCGGCGCGGGCGAGCAGATAGAGCCCGCGGCCCAGCAGCCAGGCGACGAGGGCGATCGCGAGGGCCGCCCCTCGGCGTGGCCTGCGGGGCATGGCGGCCGCCGCTCAGGGCGCGCTCGGCCGCGCCGCCAGCCGCTCGAGGATCTCCAGGGCCAACTCCTCCTGCCGCGCCAGCAGCGCCCCCTGCCGCTCCAGGTGGACCAGGACCGCCCCCACCTCGTGCTCGGCCTGCTGGTTGATCGCGAAGTCGCTCTCCGCTCGCAGCTCGCTGTGCCGGCTCAGCAGGTTCTGCCCGACCATGATTAGCGGCATCAGGAAGATCTGGATCATGTTGGAGACGAACAGCCAGAGCACGAAGGCCGGCCCCGGGTCGAAGCGCTGGCCCTCCGAGGCGAGCAGGTTCCAGCCCAGCCAGAGCACCGTCCAGGCCAGGATCAGCAGGAAAAAGCCGGGGGTGCCGACCTTGGTCGTGACGGCGAGGGCGAGGCGGTCGAGGGGGGAGAAGGAGGACTCCAGCTCGGCGTTGACGTCGCGGGGCGGCTTGGCGTGGTGGCGCAGGTGGGTCAGGTGCGCGGCGAGGCGGGCCTCCAGGGCCTGCAGCTCGTGCTCGGCGGCGTGGAGGCGGCCGGCGCGGGCGCCGTCGTGGGGACCGGGCTCGGAAACAGGATCGGTCATGACGGGGTCTCCTGCGGAACGGGGCGGGCGGACGAGCACCGCGGGGTGCGTCGCGTCATACTAGCGGGAACGGCTGGGGCCTGCCAGTGCCCGCGCCGCGGGCCGCTCCCCAGCGCCGCCGAGCAGCGGTTTGGGGCGATCGCCCCGCTGCGGTTACCCCGTCCACGCCGGGAGTCTTCTTGCCGTGGTCCTCCGTCACTCGCCGGACGGCAAGGTGGCCGGAGTGTCTCGGATCATGCCCGCCAACTGCGCCAGCAGCGCCCATTCGGTGCGGCTGAGCCGGCCCTCCTCCCGCTGACCTCAGCCTGCCGCCGCCCGGCGCCACCCCGGCGGAGCGACGCAGTACCGCTGCCACCCGCGCCGTCGGGGTTGACTGGGCGCCCGGGGCCGCTAGCTCGTCGCTACGGCCTACGGGCATGAGCTGAACGGCGCCCTTCTCGTGCTGCCGTCGCGGGTTTACTTCACGGCGCCAGTGGTCAAGCCCTTCACGATGAAGCGCTCCAAAATGACGCCGATGATCGCGAGCGGGGCGATCGCGGCCGTCGAGAGCGCCGCCATCGCCCACCAATTGATGCCTTGGGAGCCGGTTTGGCTAGCGACCATCACCGGCAGCGTCGTCGCTTTCGTGCGCGTCAACAACGCGGAGAAGAAATACTCGTTCCAGCACAGCACGACCGACAGGATGAAGGCGGCGACCAGCCCCGGCAGGGCGATCGGCAGGACGATGCGCCCAAACGCGCCCCAGACCGTGGAGCCGTCCACGAGGGCCGCCTGCTCGAGCTCGATCGGGATCGCGCCGAACTGGTCGCGCATGATCCAGATCACGATCGGCAGCACCATCAGGGTGTAGACCATGATCAGGCCGGTCCGCGTGTCGAGCAGCGCGAGCTCCTTGTAGAGGACGAGCAGCGGCAGCGCGAGCACGACCGGCGGCAGGATCAACTGGGAAAGGAACCAGAATGAGATGTCCTTGTTTCGCCACGGTCCGAACTTGTAGTTGAAGCGGGACAGACCGTAGGCGGCGAGCGACCCGATGATCGTGGCGATGGCGGAGGCGCCCAACGACACAAATGCGCTGTTCTCGAACCGCTTCAGAAATTCGACGCGGGTCGATGAATAGGCGTGAATCGTGTCCGGCGAGAGCCCGAGCGAGCGCCAGCCAAGCCAGTTGGGCTGGTATTGGAGCCACGGGATGATGTGCTCTTGGGTGATGTCGACCGCCACCTTGAACGACGTGGTCACCGTCCAGAAGATCGGGAAGAGCGCAATGAACGTCCAGAAGAGAAGGGCGCCATAGATCAGCACCCGCCCAAGCACGCGTTTGCCGCTGGGGCGATGGTGGAAAGCCTGCGGCGGCGCCGCGCGCGTTTGGGTTGCCAATCGGAACGCTCCCTTCGAGCAAGACGCGGTGCGGATGGACGGCTAGGTAACCTTGCGCATCCACCGGCCGATGAGGGCCAGCAGGACCGTGATGAAGACGATGATCACGATGAGATAGAACTCGGCCAGGGTCGTGCCGTAGCCCACATTCGACCGGTCGTTGTACTCGCGGAAAATGAAGCTGGTGACGGTGTCGGTCGCTCCGCCTGGCCCGCCGCCGGTCATCGTCAGGACGATGTCGGCCAGCTTGAGCTCGAAGATGATGCGCAGCACGACGGCCGTGACGCTCACCGGCAACATCAGCGGGAACGCCATCTGCCAGAACGACTGCCAGGCGCTGGCTCCGTCGACCTTCGCCGACTCCAGCACCTCGCCCGGCAGCGCCTGCAGGCCGGCGAGCAGGAGAATCATCACGAACGGGATCGAGTACCAGGCGTCCATCGCCATGATGCTGAGCCGTGCCGGCCACGGGGTCCCGAAGAACGCCGGGCTGTGCCATCCCAGATGGCGAGCCAGCGACGCCGCCGGCCCGAACCGGTCGTCGAAAATCGACTGCCCGATCATCCAACTGACGGCCACGGGACTCAGCATGAAGGGCAGGAGGAACGCGACGCGGAAGAACTTGCGGCCGCGAATATCGGCGTGCAACAAGAGCGCGAGACCGAAGGCGATCGCGTATTGCACGAGCACACTCAACACGTAGTAGACCATGTTGCGCATCGCGTTCCAAAAAAACGAGTCATGGATCAGGGACCGAATGTTATCGAGGCCGCTGAAATGGCGGCCGGTCAGAGAACTGAGATTCCAGTCGGTAAAGGCGATGTAGAGCCCGAATATCGTTGGGAAGATCACCATCGAGACCGTGAAAAGCACGGCCGGGAGCAGGAACAGCGCGCGATGGCCGCGCTCGCCTCTGGTCAGGACGAGACCGGCGCCGAGCGCAACTGCCCAGAAGAGATACGCATAGAGGACGGGACGCCAGTTGCCGAATCCGGTGTCGAGGGATCCGAAGGTGTGGAACGACTGAACGAGGACGACGGCCACGAGGCCCAGCGTCGCCGCGATGATGAGCGCGCGCCCCGCTTGCTGCCGACCCGTTGACGCGTCGGTTGGGGAGACATCCCAAGCCGCGCCGGGGGCGACGGACGTGTCGTGCATCGAGGTCTCGCTCTGGCGTCCGCGCCCCACGTTCGCGGTCGCGCGAAGAAAGCGACGGGCGGGCGTCCAGCGATCCTGGACGCCCGCGACAGAACTACGAGCCGAGCGCGGCCTGGTACAGCTTGATCTGGTTGGCCCGGCCGATGCCGTCGGTGATCTTTTCCCACGCTGCGGCGATGTTGTTGCCGGTGGTCTGGGCGTCCGTCTGGCCGGCCCACGCCTTCGCCAGTTCGTCCTCGGCGGCGCTGTAGTACTGGAAGATGCCCGGGATCCGCGGCTCGATCGCGGCGTTCGGGTGGTTGTAGGAATCCGCCTCCGACTTGAGGTAGGCCGCGGCGAAATCCTTCGGGTAGCCGGTCGCCACCCAGTCGTCGACGTTGAAGTGGGTGGTCCGGTAGGGCTGGAAGCCGGACGGGTAGCAGGCGGTCCAGAGCGAAAGGTCCTCGCCGCCCAGGTGCGCCGCGACGCTCCAGGCCGCCTTCTGCTTCACCGGATCCTTGTCCACGGTGGCCATGACGTAGATGCCCCAGCCGAGGTAGGCCATGTTCGGGGCGTAGCTCGGTCCGCTGGGGAGCTTGTCCCAGGCGCCGGTCTTGGCGTTGTAGACGTCGTCCGAGCCCGGCAGGATGCTGAACGAGACCTTGTCCTGCACGACCGACTGGGCGTTTGTGTAGACGTTCGATCCGATGTCGCCCCACCAGGCGCACATCGAGCCGGTGCCGCCGAGGAACTCTTTGAAGCCCGTCGTGTTGAGATCGGCGTTGATCTGACCTTGAGGCTCGGACGGGAGGGCGTCAATCACGTCCTGGATGGCGCGGACGAACGCCGGGTTGTTAAGCCGCGGCTTCATGGTCCCCGCCTCAAACAACCACGCCTTGTCGTCCGGGTGCTTGGCGTAGGCGGTCGCGCGGCTGGCGAAGAAGTACCAGGTGAAACCGCCCGCGGGCTTGCAGGCGTCGAGGTAGCCGTAGGCGTTCTGGCCGCCGATCTTCTGCCCCTTGAGGAACTTGGTCACCGCCTGGACCTGCTGCCAGGTCTTGGGGACGCCCCAGTCGCCCTGGCCCCCCGCCTTGGTCCACGCCGCCGCCAGATCCTTGTCGGCGAAGTAATCCGAGCGGTAGTTGAAGTTGTGGCAGTCGCCGTCGATTGTCATGCGGTACTGCTTGCCGTTCCACGTGCCGACCGGCGGCTTGAGGTAGTTCACGTAGTTGGAGATGTTGACCTGTTGCTTGACCCAGTCCGGCATCTCGGAGGCTAGGCCCTTGCCGAGCAGATCGCCCTCGTACGGGGCGCCCATCTCGATAATGTCGAAGTCGATCGTCCCGGTCGCGATCGCCTGCTGCAGGCGGCCGTTGTAGGCGGCCTGGGAACTGTCGATCCAGCTGATATTCGCGCCCGTGTAGTCCTGCCAGGACTTGAGGAAGGCCCGGAAGAGGAAGTCGTGCAGGTTCTGGTTATTGAGGCCGAAGAACGTCAGCTCCACGCCCTTGAACTCGCCCTGCTTGACGTTCGCCTTGGTCGGCCCGAGGCACAGCTCGCCGACCTTCTGCATGTCGGCATCCGTCGGCTGGTGGGTTCCCGCTCCGGGAATCTTCAGGATCTGCGCTTTGACGCTGTCGTCCGCCAGCGCTCGCCGGTACGACTTGCCGGCGATGCCAAAGGCGTACATGCCCGCGGCGGCGCCGGTGGCGCCCTTCAGGACCGTTCGGCGTGAGACTGTGTGCCGGAGGACCCGGTCGTCGTTGCTCGACACTGCTCGTACTCCTCTCCGTCGTGATCGCGCGATTGCCCACGTTGGCCCTCGTCGCCGCCCAGGGTGCCCAGCGGTCCGACTCTTCCTTGCCGCGTGACGCACCGATCGGACCGAATGGATTCGACAGGGACCGAAGGTGCCTGATAATATGCGGCCCTTCACCGCTTGTCAAGCGGATCAGAATCGGCACCACGCTGGGCTCGTCGTTCTGCCTCATGTTCACGGTCATCGCCGCGACGATCGACCACTGCGCGACCGATCGCCGTTCGCGGCGACCTGCGACCCAGGTGAAAGAGCGCACCGATGGTGATGGAACTGGAGAAAGTCGCGATCAAGCTGCGGGACGAGGGCTATGCGGTCGGCGGCAAGATCGTGGCCGACCTCTCGCGCTCCCTGCGGCAGACCCGGCTGATTCCCGTTCAGCTGCGCGAGGCCGATGACCCGGAGTGGATCGACAAGATCAAGTACGAGCGGGTGCTCATCGACGTCGAGAAGGTGCGGGCGCGCCGCATCGAGCGGCACCTCAGCCAGCGCGGGTTGGCCATGCTGGCGCGCCTGTCGCCGGGGTACCTCAACATGCTGGAGACACACTCGAAGTCGCCGATGAAGAGCGTGCTCTGGTCGACGGCGGAGCTGCTCGCGCGGGCGCTGGAGGTCGAGATCGACGCGCTCCTGGCCGATCCGGAGCATCAGGCGCGGTGGGTCCAAGCCGGGCGCCCGAGGCGCATGCATGCCGACCGTTCCTGATCGGTCCCGCTTCGCCACGCGCTTGAACTCGTTCCGCGACGGCGGCGTGGTGGGTCGCGAGGCGACCGCGGCGGATTTCCTGCGCGCCGTCGCGCGTCCCGGGGCTGACCGCGGTCGAGCTGAACTACCCGCAGCACCTGCGGGAGGTGAGCGAGAGCGACCGGACCCAGGCGCTGGCCGAGACCGGGCTGGCGCTGACGGCGCTGAGCCTCCGCTTCGAAGGACGGGACTTTCTCGACGGCGCGTTTACGAGCCCGCGCGCGGTCGATCCGGCTGTGCCAGGACGCCGTGGAGGTAGCCGCCCGGCTCGGGGTTCCCCACGTCAACCTCTGGGTGTTGTCCGCCCGTTCCGCGTCCGTCTCGCGTCGACAATGAATAGACCCTGCCAGCCGCCCGGCTGCTTCATGGCAGAGCGGCGACCTCGAACGGCACGCGGGCTTCGCGCAGCTGGTGCAACCCTGCCTCGTCGACGCCCGCGTCGACGACGACCAGATCGAACTCGCGCAGCGGCGCCAGGCGGTGGAGCGCGACCCGGCCGAGCTTGCTGTGGTCGATCAGGAGGACGCGCCGCGCCGCGGCGCCGAGCATCGCCCGCTTGATGAGTGCCTCCTCCTGATCGGGTTGAAACGCGATCCCGCTAGCCACCGCCGTCGTCGACATGAAGACGATGTCCGCACGCAAGGCGCCGATTGCCGCCTCGCAGACCAGACCGGTGAACGAGTCGCTGCGAGGCGCGTATTCGCCGCCGAGCACGATGACGCGGATGTCGCGGACCGCGCTGAGCTCGTGCAGGATCGTGTGGAAGTTGGTGATGACCGTCAGCGGCGCAACCGCCGGCAGGAGACGGGCCAGCGCCAGCGTCGTCGTCGAGTTGTCGAGCATCACCGCCTGCCCCGGCTCGATCAGCTTCAGAGCGAACCGGGCCAGCGCATCCTTTTCCCGGCTCGCGGACTTGATGCGGTAGCGGACGTTGCTCTCGAAGAGACTGGACGGCTGCGGCGTGGCTCCGCCGCGGACCTTTCGCAGCAGTCCCCGCCGCTCGAGCTCGTCGAGATCGCGATGGATGGTCATCAGACTGACGTCGAATCGCTCGGCCAGCTCCTTCGCCGAGACGAAGTCGCTCAGCAGGACGCGGTCGGCGATCCAATCTTGGCGCTCCGATGGCGCGACGCCATTCGACTTGCCGGTGAGCGAGTGCATGACTATCTCACCACCGTGTCGCGACCGTTCCAATGCCGACACGACGGCGGCACAACGGCGGCGCCGTACCGGCGATCTCCGCTGTGAATATCACATGCACCAAGTGTAGTGCTGCGTGCGGCGATCGACAAGACGTCTCGGGGAAGAATCAGAGTCTTGTCATCCTCCCACGTCGGGATGCTCGACGGGGGCGGCCATCGCCCAGCGGGCACCCGGACCGCCCCACGCGCGCCAAAGGTCGAGCATGAAACAGCCCTGGTGGGTTCCGGGGCTCCGGGGACATCTTGACACGGGAATCGGGTATGATAGAGTGTGATTATCACATGAGCGACACATCAAGTGATCGGGGTTGGCCCGCTCACGCCGCGGCGCCGGCGTGGGGCCTGAAGGGAGCGCAGACAAATGAGTGCCGCGTCCCGGTGTTCGCGTCGCGGTCGATTGCGCGGGTCCGCCGGCGGCGCCGCGAACGGTTCGTGGACGCTCCGCACCGCGACGCCGCGCGGAGGGGGTGACCGGAACCGGTGGCCATCATCGCTCGCCCGGAAAGGATGGAGTTCATGACGGTGCAATCGCGGCTCAGTCGACGCAGGTTGGTGAAAACGGCGGCAGCCGGGGCGGCGGGGTTCGCCGCCGCGAACGCGTTTAACGTCCGCCGGTCGGCCGCCGCCGATCCCGTCACCGTCGAGTTCTGGAATCCGGGCAACGATCCGCTCGGCGGGCCGATCATCCAGAAACTGGTCGATGACTTCAACAACACCGCGGGCAAGGACGCCGGGATCACCGTCAAGAACGTCCCGGTCCCGACGCCAAACACCGACTACACGAAGTACACGACGGCGATGACCTCCTCGGGTTCGCCCGACGTCGTGATGACCTACAGCTACGATCCGGTTATCCCCTGGATCGCCAACGGTTTCGTGCAGCCGATGGACAAGCAGTTCGCCGAGCTTGGGCTCAAGCAGGCAGACTTCTATCCGATCGCCTGGTCGATGGTGAACTTCCAGGGCAAGATCTGGGGTCTGCTCCAAGAGTTCGACATGGTCGAGTTCTACTGGAACACCAACCTCCACAGCGGCGCGGCGCCCAAGACGATCGACGAGCTCGACGCGCTGGCCGCGCAGTACACGAAGTTCGACAGCGACGGCAAGCTGATCCAGGCCGGGCTGATCCCCTGGGTGCAGGGTGGGTTCAGCCCCGGCGGGTACGGTTCGTGGGGCACGATCTGGGGGGCCAGGTTCTACGACAACGATCAGCGCAAATGGACGATTAACCGCCCGGAGAACACCAAGTTCCTCGACTGGTACCTGAAGTACGTCGACCTGCTCAAGGGGCGCGAGAAGGCCGACGCGCTCGTCTCGACCGTGCCCAAGACCTATGGCGACGTCTTCCTCTACGGCAAGACCGCGTTCGCCATGGAGGGCGAGTTCGTCCCGCTGGAGTTGCCCGCGATCGGACAGGGGGAGCTGAAGAACAAGATCCAGATCGCGCATCCGCCGACCATCCCGGGTGTGACCCAGGGCCCGACCTGTATGGTCGACGCCGCCAATGTCTTCGTGATTCCGGTCAAGTCGAAGCACCCGAACGAAGGGTCGTTCTTCGCCAAGTACATGGTGTCTCAGCAGGCGCTTGTGGCCTGGAGCCTGCCGATCGGGCAGATGCTGCCGACCAAAGCGGCCGCCAACGACGCCGGGCTGCTGCAACAACTCCCCTGGATGAAGATCTTCAACGAGACCGTCGAGTCGCAGCGCATCCTGGCACCGCCGCTCTCACCGCAGTCGGTCGTCTTCCGGCAGGCGATGTCGGTCGCGGTTGACGAGGTGACCTACAAGAAGAAGTCGCCGGCGGACGCCCTGGCCGATGTCGAGAAGAAGGTCAAGGACGCGATTGACCAGTTCAAGAGCTCGAATCCGGACTGGCAGGGCGAGTAGCGGTCGGACCGGCCGCGATCGCTCGTGATCCCGAGCTGGGCGAGGCATTCCTCCCCGCCGGTCCGCTCGATGCCAAGGTTGCGACTGCCGGCTCGGAATCGGAGCGAGATGCCGCGCCAGTCCCGGCCTGACGGGATGGGGACGGGCATCGTGAGGTACGCATGAGCGACGTCGCGGGCAGCGTGCGGCAGCCGAATCCGCTCCCGCGGTGGTGGCGGCGTTTCCGGCGGGGCGACGGCTTTGCGGCGTTCGGGTTCGCGCTGCCCTGGCTGCTCGGCTTCCTCTGGTTTCAGCTCTACCCGATCGGCGCCTCGCTGTACTACAGCTTCACCTCGTACAACATGCTGCGCCCGCCCCGGTGGCTGGGATTGACGAACTACCGGAACCTGCTCCTGCACGACGGGCTCTTCCACAAGGCGCTGCAGAATACGGCGATCTTCACGCTCGTCAGCGTCCCGGTCGATCTCGCCGTGGCGCTCGTCCTCGCCATGCTGCTCAACCGCGACATTCCGGGCCGGGCCGCGTTGCGCGCGGCCTTCTACTTTCCCGCGATCATCCCGACTGTCGCGACCGGGATCCTTTGGATCCTGCTCTACAACACGGACGGCGGCCTGGTGAACGTGGCGCTGGGCTGGCTCGGCATCCGACCGCTGCCCTGGTTGACGAGCCCCGACTGGGCGATGCCCTCGCTGATCCTGCTCAGTCTCTGGGGCATCGGGCCGGTCGTCGTCATCTTTCTGGCCGGGCTGCAGGACGTCCCGCGCGTCCTCTACGAGGCGGCCCAGCTCGACGGGGCCGGCCCGTTCGACCTCGTCCGCAATGTGACGATGCCGTTGCTCTCGCCCGTGATTGTGTTCAACCTCGTGATCGGTCTGATCAGCGCGCTGCAGACCTTCGCGCTGCCGTTCGTGCTCTTCGGGAATCGGCAGGATGCCAACAGCCTGGGCGGTCCTCTCAACGCCGTGCTGATGTACTCCGTCCAGCTCTACTCAGTGGCGTTCCAGCAATTCAAGATGGGGTACGCCTCCGCCATGGCGTGGATCCTGTCGGTGATCATCTTCACGCTCTCGTTGATCTCGCTCCGGCTATCCAGGCGCTTCGTCCACTACGAGTAACCGGGGGATCGGATGGCCCGCACCGCCGACGACACGATGGTCCCGCGCGTTCAGGTCGCGGGGGATCTCACCTCTGCCCGCCGCGGGCGCGCCCTCCAGCGCGGGAGTCACTGGCTGGCCTTCCTGATCGTGGTTGCCTGCGCCGTCTTCTTTCTGCTGCCGCTCTACTGGCTGGTCGTGACGTCCCTCAAGGACGTGCCCGAGGTCTTCACCGACCCGCCGGTCTGGTGGCCGAAGACGCCGATCTGGCGCAACTACCCGGACGCGCTGCACCAGTTTCCGTTCTGGCGGTACCTCGGCAACACCGCCCGCGTCTCGCTCCCCGTCACCGTCGGCACGACGTTCAGCTCGGCGCTGGTCGCTTACGCCTTTTCCCGGCTCCGGTGGCGTGGGCGCGACCTGATCTTTTTCCTGATCCTGGGCACCCTGATGATCCCGAATTGGGTGACGCTCGTGCCGCTCTACATTCTCTACGACAAGATCCACTGGATCAACACCTACAAGCCGCTGGTCGTCCCGAGCTTTTTCGGCGATCCCTTCTCGATCTTCCTGCTGCGCCAGTTCTTTCTCCGTCAGCCGCAGGAGCTGGTCGACGCGGCGCGGGTCGACGGCGCGTCCCACTTCCGGGTCTTCGCGCAGATCAGCCTGCCGCTTGCCCGTCCGGCACTGGCGGTCGTCGCTCTCTTTGCCTTCATCAACAGTTGGACCGACTTCTTCAACCCGCTGATCTTCCTGTCTGATCCGGACAAATACACGCTGCAGGTCGGGCTGTTCAACTTCTTCGGTCTCCACGTCGTCAACTGGCCGGGTCTCATGGCCGCCTCCCTGGTGGTCCTGGTCCCGGTCGCGGTGATCTTCGTTCTGGCGCAGCGAACGTTCATCGAGGGGATCACCTTCACGGGGCTGCGGGGATAGGGGCGCGGTCGGCCAGCAGGGACTCAAGGACGGCGCGCCGCAGGCTGCCATTGACGGGTTTGCGGGGGATCCGGGCGCGGTCGGCTGCGCTGGCGACGGCGCGGGGCTGAACCCCCGCGCTCAACCTCCAAAGCCCCTCCGGGGCTGAGAACGAGTGGCCGACCGGTTGCGTATTGGGGACACGACCGGAAGAGATTCTTCGGTCTGCTTGGAATGATGATTCGCTCAGCCGGCGTCAGCCGGCTTGGTAGGTCGAGCGCGGGGGTCAGCTCCGCGCCGATGGCGGCGCAAGCGATGGTGCAGCATCATCAATTCGACGGTCCCCGAACCGACCAGATCACCGTTCGCCCGCCCGAAACGACCGACGAGCTCGATGCCTTCTTTCGCCTTGCCGCGCCGCACTTCGTCCCCGATGCCCACCCTGGGATCGTTGCCCGAGACTTCCGCCGGTACGTGCTGGACGGTCCGGCCGCCGATCCGAGCCGCGTGCGCGGCGCGTTCCGAGCCGGTGTCTACCTCGGCGGGTACCTGATCGACGAGCGCTGGCTCCGAATCGGTCCGGCGCGACTGCGCGCCGGTTGTATTGGCGTCGTCGTGACCCATCCTGAACACCGCCGGCAGGGGGTGGCCACGGCGCTCATACGCGATGCGTTCGCCTACGGAGGTGCCCGTGGCCATCACTTGCTTCTGCTGCATGGGCTGGCGGAGTTCTACAGCCCGTTCGGTTTCGTGGATGTCTTCGACGCCACCGAGCACGCGATCGCGCGGGACGAGATCCTCGCCCATCCCATCGGTCCCTACCGCGTCCGATCGGCGTCCGTCGCCGACGCCCCGGCGATGCTGGAGCTCTACGATCGGCATCATGGGGCGCACCCGGGCAGCTTCCTGCGCACGGTGGAGCAGCAGGCGTTCCAGGTTCGCTTTGCGGCCGCACTCGACCGGACGGTCTATCGCCAGCGCGAGGGCATGGCCTACGAACCGCCGGTCGTTGCCGTTGCCGAGCGCGGCCTGGTGCGTGGCTACCTGTGTGCGCCGTGGGGTCCGCTCCGCGCATTTGGGGTCGAGGTCGCGGCCGACGATTGGTCGGCGGTGCTGGCTCTGTTGCAGCACCACGCGCGCCGGCGCGACACCCTTCCGGAACCGCCCGCGGAGGTACGCTGGCCGCTGCCGCCGGATTCGCTGACCGCGTGCCTGCTGGCAGACAACTTCGTCGTGCATACCCATGCCGTGCATCGACCACGCGCGAACTGGGAGGCGGCGGTGGTCGACCTGCCCGGGCTGATTCGCGCCATGCTGCCCGCTTGGGACGAGCGCTGGCGGCGCCGAGCGTCGTCCTGGTGCGGCGACCTCGCGCTGACCGTTGACGGTGAGGCGTTTGTCCTGCGTCTCGATGCCGCCGGCGTCCGGCTCGCCGATCGCTCGAGCGAGCCGGCTGGTTCCGCCTCCCTGGGGTGGCAGGCGCTCGCGCCGCTCCTCTTCGGCTTCCGCTCGCCCGGCTGGGCGGCGGTGCAGCCGGACCAGCGCGTAGCGGCCGCAATCCTACCCGTGCTCGAGACGCTGTTCCCGCCGGTCCAACCCTGGATCGCGCCGACAGACGGATGCTGAGCGTCTGGCCCGAGACGCGGTGATCGGGGTCGGGATGCCGCTCGATGCCGGTATCCTGAAGCGGGCGCGATAATACCGCTCCGCTTGAACGCTGCGGCGGCCCTCACCCCCAACCCTCACCTCCCGCCCCTCTCCCGCGCACCGGGAGAGGGGATCGTGCGCTCATCGTGGCGCAACTCGATCCAACCGTCCGGTCCCCAGCCGGCGGCACCGCCGTGCCTGCCCGCGCTCCCCTCTCCCGCG
>JRHI01001532.1_pt1 | contig 18880 bp, 17 predicted proteins | sample 215371 | NCBI WGS metagenome assembly JRHI01 (sample SAMN02929681, study PRJNA255918) | sediment metagenome | biome: cave system; feature: Ice Cave; material: Sediment; isolation source: sediment from deep within a dark volcanic ice cave with no known source of... ...
CAGTTAGGCAAGTGAATCATGTTGACAGCAGTGGTCCGCCTGGCTCCGAAGCTGGGCGTAGACGTTGTCTGCACCTTCAGCGGATGCCCCGGCGGCGCCCCCGGCGACCGCACGCCCAACTGGGTCACCTGCGCGTGGCCGCCGGACTTTCCACACATCCGCGAGTACCAGTGGAACGACGTGCTGATTCCGTACTGGCGCCGCAAGATCGTTGAGGCGCGAAACGAAGGGGTGCGCATCGCCCTGGAAGCGCATCCCGGCTTCGCGGTCTACAACCCGGAGACCCTGCTGGAGTTGCGCAGCGCGATCGGTCCCGAGTTGGGGGCGAACTTCGATCCGTCCCATTTCTTCTGGCAAGGCATCGACCCGGTCGAGGCGACGCGTGTGCTCGGCGACGCCGGGGCAATCTTCCACGTTCACGCCAAGGATACTGGCGTCGATCCGCAAAACACGCGGATCAACGGCACCCTCGATACGAAGAGCTACGGCGACCTGTCGCGGCGTTCCTGGGTGTTCCGCACCTGCGGCTACGGCCACGGCGACGAGTTCTGGAAGCCGTTCGTCAGCATGCTCCGCTGCAAGGGTTATGATGGAGCGCTGTCGATCGAGCACGAAGACAGTTACATGAGCGTACAGGAAGGTCTGGAGAAGGCCGCGGCGTACCTGCGCGGCCTGCTCATCCGCGAGCCGCCGGCCAAGGCGTGGTGGTTCTGACCCAGTCGGTAGGGACCACAGGAGAGAGACAAGCCGGCAGCTTGTCCCTATGGGGCGAGGCGGGAACCGGCAGCCTTGGTGAGCCTGTTTAGACGCCGCCCGGGAGACTGGCACACGTGTCGGATTCCGTTCCCTCACCCGACCCGACGCCGCCCGAGCAGCCCTGGTTCGGCAGCCGCATTGCCCTGTACTTCGTGTTGCTGGGCTTTTTGCTGCTGTCGATCCAGGTCATCGTCGAGACGATCCTGATCCTGATCCGCTTTCTTCGGGGATCGACCGATCCCTGACCACGATCCTCATGCCCGGACTCCGCTGCGCGTCGCGGTTACACGGCGGCATTCGAGGTCGGGTTGCGGCGCAATGCGCCTTCTTCCTTGAGGATATCGTGCAGTTGCCGCCAGACGGTTTCAGGGTTGGGATGGCTGGCGTCACCCTGCGCCCAAGTCTCGGCGGCCTTGCGCAGACAGGCGACGGCCCGGTCCCGCAGCACTTCCCTTGTGGGCGCGGGTTCGGCAATGGGGGGCGGCGGCAGCACGCTATCCAGGCGGCGTCCGTCGAGCGCTTCGTTGCACAGGGCGTCGGCCCGGCTGTTGAGAGCGCGGCGCACGTGGACGAACTTCACCGACTCCTCGAAGCGGTCGCGCAGCGCGCTGGCTCGGTCGTAGAATTCCTTCAAGCCTGGGTCCTTGACCCGATACTCGCCGCGCATCTGCTTCACCATCAGTTCGCTATCGCTATGGATGACGAGGCGGTGCTGCGGGCCGAGCCGTAGGGCGTGTTCGAGGGCGCGGACGAGGGCAGTATACTCGGCCTGGTTGTTGGTCGTGCGGCCCAGGCAGCCGGCCTCCTCGATGTCCTCTTCATTTTGCCGGGAGATAACGTAGGCGTAGGCGGCCGGTCCTGGATTGCCCCGGGAGGCGCCATCGGTATGGATAATGAGGATGGGGGATTCGCTCATCGCTGGCTCATCCTTGGCGGAAAAATGTGTGGGTGGCCCCAAAGTCAGGCGAGCATTGTAGGACAGAGCCGCGGCCCGCGTCAATCAGCGTAGGGAGCTGGAGTGGAACGAGCGACGGAACCGCGTCTGCTGCTTCTGGAAACGTCGGGCCGATCCGGACTGGTGGCCGTTGCCCAGGGCGAGCATCTGTGCGCGGTGCGGCCACTGGTAGAAGCCCGACGCCATGCCCGCGACCTGGCGCCTGCCGTGGCCGAGTTGCTTGCTGGACAAGGCTGGCAACCGCGCGACGTTCATGCCGTTGTCATTGGGCGGGGACCGGGGAGCTACACGGGGCTGCGCGTCGGTCTGACGTCGGCGAAGGTCTTCGCGTATGCCACCGGCTGCACGTTCCTCGCCCTCGACACGTTTGCCCTCCTCGCCGCGCAAGCACCGCTGGAGGCAATGTGCCTCGACGTGCTCGCAGATGCGCAGCAGGAGAAGGTGTACGTGCAGCGTTTCACGCGGTCATCGGAGGATTTGCTGCCGCGGTCGGTGACGCCGCTGCGCGTCCAGGCGTTCGCGGAGTGGTTGACGGAGTGGCAGCCGCCCGTCTGGGTGACGGGACCGGGCATGCGTCCGCATCTTGGCAAGTTGCCGCCGGGCGCGCAGGTGGTGGATGCGGAGCAGTGGGACCTGCGGGCAGAGAGCGTGCTGCGCCTGGGCCTGGGGCGATATCGCGCGGGTGAGGGCGACGACGTCTGGACGGCGGAGCCGCTCTATCTGCGCCCCAGTTCCGCCGAGGAGAACTGGGAAAAGAAACGCCAGACGAACCCCGAGTAGCGGCGACGCGCAGGGGAGCGCGAAACTCGCGTTCTACTGCGCGTCACGGCTACACCTGGCTCAAGGCGCTCGCAATAGTCCGCTATAGCAGCATCACGGACAACAGCCTTCCGAGCAGCACGACCCGCATGGCATGCAGGGCGTGCAGCACGGCGCACACTCATAACCACAACCCACGCCGCAGCGCCAGCCACAGCGCCGGCAACACAAGCGATGGTGACAACACCCTGAAGCCAGCAGCGTCGCGGCCAGGGCGACGATCAGCAACACGCGGCGGATAGCCATGGCAACTCCTCTCGTCCTGAGTACCGTTGCGTGCAGCGCGGACGCCGGAAGGCGTCACGCCCAGTGGGGCGACGGCGGCAACGGCACGCCAATTCCGTGTGAACAATTCTTTCTTCGGTCAGGGGGCTTTTCCAGGGCACCCTCCGTGCGGAATGAAGGCAGGCAACTGCAGGAGGGAGAGAAGGCGGGACCGAAGATCCAAATAGAGTATGCGCGCTGCCGGGCCAAAGGCAATCGCCGGCCGACCGCCGCACGCAAATAATCGAGCGCCGGCGGAAGACCCTGGCGGCCGTGACGGACCACCGGGAAACGCCGGACAGAGAGGATCGACCAAAGAGGCGCGAAGAACAGATTACCGGCCCGCAGCGACAGCAAGGGCGTTAGTTCTTCCCTTGCTGGCACCGCGGGCTGGTGAATACACGATCAACGGTAGATGCCTACGCCCACGGGGGGCGCGCCGCTGATGGTCGGTACAGGACCGCCAATGCCGTTGTTGCACGGGCAGCTTGGGGTCACGGGGGCGCAGCACGGCGGAGCCGAGCTGACAACGGCACCAGGCCGGCAATGACCGCAGGTGCTGCAGCCGGTGGCCAGCGAGGCCCCCAACAAAACCAGCCCCGCGCAAACGTGGCGCAGACTCATGGACGTTTCTCCTCTTTTCCTGGAGGGGGTGGGCACCACTCCCTCGACGACGGCAGGCAGACAACCTCTCAGGATCGCGAGGGCTCTCGCGGTGTCTATCTGCTGTCTGCTTCTCTTGCAGAAGGAGAAAGGAGCTGCCCACAACGGCGCGTGCTTCTCCCCCTGCTCCGGTTGGCCACGGCGCAATCACCGTGGTTTCTTTCACGGTAGGATAGTGTTCGCCTTCAATCAATGAATTTATCCCTGTTCCAGCGGATTGTCGCCCCGAAGAGGTAGGGCTGTGCCGCAGGCGCGGATTGGAGCGAAAACGCTGGCCGGGCAGGTTGCAGACGATGTGTCGGGGCGCTTGCGAAAAGAGGGACCTGCCGGTACGATTCGGGAGGTGGGGCCGGGCGAAACGGCGAGGACCGCTCGCCCCTGTTTCTTTCGGGGCCGGCCTCATGACCTCCTTCAAGGACGTACGCATGCGCGGCTTCCAGGACCGCGCCGAGGTCGCAGACGTGCTGGCACTGCTAGACGCCCGGCTGCGGCCGCTCGGCGCGGAACTGGTGACCCTGCTCGACGCTCCGGGCCGCGTCCTGGCCGCCGCTGTGATGGCCGACGTGGCGGTGCCGGCCTTCGACCGCGCCGCCATGGACGGCTTCGCGCTGCGCGGCAGCGAGACGTTTGGCGCCGGCCCGTACAACCCGCTGGAGTTCGACATCGTCGGCGAGGCACTACCCGGCCGGCCACATAACGGGGTGGTGCAGCCTGGACAGGCGGTGCGCATCATGACAGGGGCACCGCTGCCGCAAGGGGCCGATGCGGTCTTGCAGGCGGAGGAGGCGGAGGAGGCGGAGGGGCGGTTGCAAATCGCCGATGCCGTGCCCCCGGGCCGGCATGTCGGCCACATCGGCGAGGACATCGAGGTCGGCACGGTCGTGCTGCGGGCCGGTCGATTGCTGCGTCCCCAGGATGTCGGCGTCCTCGCCTCCATCGGCGCCTCACCGGTTGCTGTGGTACAGCGGCCGAGCGTCGCCCTCCTGGTCACCGGCGACGAGCTGCTGCCGTGCGGCGCGAAACCGGCGGGGTATCGCATCGTCGATAGCAATTCGGTGATGTTGCAAGCCCTGGTCCGCCGGGACGGTGGTCTACCGCTGCCGACGCGGATGGTCCCCGACCGGCAGGAGGCGGTCCGTGAGGCCATGCTGGGGGCCGGCACCGATGTCGTGCTCGTCTCGGGTGGCTCGTCGGTGGGGAAGGAAGACTACGCGCCGCGCGTCCTGGCGGAAGTTGGCGAGCTGAGCGTACATGGCGTCGCGCTGCGGCCCGCGAGTCCGGCAGGAGTCGGCTTCCTCAACAACCGGCCGGTGTTCTTGCTGCCGGGCAATCCGGTGTCATGCCTGTGCGCTTACGACCTATTCGCCGGCGCGGCGATTCGCCGGCTGGGTAGCCGCACGATGACCCTGCCCTATCAGACGCGACGGTTGCCGCTGGTGCGAAAGATCGCCTCGGCAGTGGGACGGGTCGATTACGTGCGGGTCGTGATCCACGACGAGCAGGTGGAACCGCTGGCGACGAGCGGAGCGTCGATCCTCAGCTCGACGACGCGGGCTGACGGTTTCGTGTTGGTACCGCGCGACAGCGAGGGGTACGCGTCGGGAGAAGTCGTGGAGTTGTATCTGTACGATCGGGGCCCTGCCTGACGAGCATCGAGCCATGCAGGAAAAGCGGCGTCCGCTGTACAATAGCCGGGACCGATTGACCAACGACCAAGGACGAACGCGATGTGCCTGCTGGCCCTGTTCTTTCGCGTCGTGGAAGACGCGCTGGTGGTGGTCGGCGCCAATCGCGAGGAATACTACGCGCGCGGCGGCGAGCCGCCGCAGGTCCTCGAGGGTGGCTGCCCCGCCGTCGCTGGCGTCGATCCGCGCGGCGGCGGGACCTGGTTCGGCGTCAACGGGCACGGCGTCCTTGTCGCAGTCACCAATCGCGCCAAATCGGAGGTGCCGCCACAGCCGCGTAGCCGGGGCCTGCTCGTCCGCGAACTGCTCGCTACCAGCACCACCGCCCGCGCCGCCTCCGACCTTGCCGTACGCGAACTCGATCAGAATCGCTACGCCGGCTGCAACCTCCTCTGCATGGATCAGGACGCCGCCATCGTCATCCACGCCAGCGATTGGCTGCGCGTCCGGCCGCTGCCGCCAGGACTGCACGTCCTTACGAATCACGACATCAACGACGGCAGCGACCGCCGCCTAGGACATGCCATGTGGTGGCTCAGCGGACGTGACTACGCATGCGGCAAGGACATCGTGGCGGCGCTGACGGAACTATGCGGGCAGCCCGGCAACGGCAATCCGGCGATTTGCTTTCGGGAGGAGAAACGCGGCACCGTCTCGAGCAGCATCGTCGCGCTGCGGCAGCCGCTGGCCCGCAGCACCTACCTGCACGCCCAGGGGCCTCCGGATCGGACGCCTTACGTGGATTGCTCGCAACTGCTCCGGCAGCTCGGTGGCTAAACGGAGGCACGTCGATGGCCAAGGTCCAACTGCCGCCCGGTCCGCGCGGTACTCTCTTTGGCGGCAATCTGCGCGCATTTCGCCGCAATCGCCTCGACTTCTTCACGTGCTGCGCCCGCGAGCACGGCGACCTCGTCTCCGTGCGCCTTGGCCCCATCCGCGCTGTCGTCCTCAGTCATCCGGATGCCATCGAGTACGTTCTCGTCGCGCACGCCCGCAATTTCATCAAACATTTCGCACTGCGCATGAATCGGCTGCTGCTCGGCAACGGCCTCCTCACGAGCGAGGGCGACTTCTGGCTGCGGCAACGCCGTCTTATTCAACCCGCCTTCCAGCGGCAGCGCGTCCTCGGTTACGCCGACGTCATGGTCTCCTCCACGGAGCGCCTCCTGTCCGAATGGCACGACGGCGAGACGCGCGACCTCCACACAGAGATGACGCGCCTAACGCTGGCAATCGCGGCCAAGACGCTCTTCGGCGCCGACGTGGCTCATGAAGCCACCGGCGTGGGTGAGGCGCTGACTGCATCCTTCGCCAGTTTCGAGGCCCGTGTCAGCAGCTGGTTGCCACTGCCCCACTGGGTACCGGTGCCGCGCAATCTGCGCCTGCGCCGCGCCGTGCGCCGTCTCGACTCGATCATCTACGGCTTCATCGACCAGCGCCGGCGCAGCGGCGAGGAACGCGCCGACCTGCTATCGTTACTGCTCCGCGCCCGCGATGAGAACGATGGCGGCCGCATGACCGATCGGCAACTGCGCGACGAAGCGATGACCCTCTTCCTCGCCGGCCACGAGACGACTGCCCTGGCGCTGACCTGGACCGGCTACTTGCTGGCCCAACATCCAGCGGTGGCTGCACGGTTGCGCGAGGAGTTGACGATGGTGCTGGGCGATCGGCCAGCCAGCGCCACCGGCTTGCCGCGACTGGTATATACGGAGCGGGTCGTGCAGGAGGCGATGCGGCTCTATCCGCCGGTGTACGCCTTCGGCCGCGAAGCGCTCGCCGATTGCGAAATCCTCGGCTATCCGATCCCGAAGGGGACGACGCTGTTTATGAGCCAGTGGGCGATGCACCGCGATCCGCGCTGGTTTCCCGAACCGGAGAAGTTCGATCCCGAGCGCTGGGCAGATGGCCTGGCGCAACGATTGCCGAAGTTCGCGTACTTCCCCTTCGGCGGAGGGCCGCGCAGTTGCATCGGCAATACTTTTGCCATGATGGAAGCGGTACTGGCGCTGGCGACGATTACCCGGAAGTATCGTTTTGCCCTGATACCCGGGCATCCGGTGGTGCCGTGGGCGTCGTTCACACTGCGACCGAAATATGGCATCCCGGTCGTGCTGCATCGCCTTTCCTGAACAACTCGCGCGTATTGTGACGAGATTCTCCCATGTATCCCCACCGTATCCGCCTGCGTGGTCCCTGGGACTGCGACCCGCTCGGCCGTCTGGCCATGCCGTGCAGCTGGGAATGCGCCGGCCGCCTCCGGTGCCGGCGCCGCTTCGGCTACCCCGGTCGCATTGACGATTACGAGCGCGTCTGGCTCACGTTCGCCGGAGCGGAACGCAGCGTCGAAGTTTGGCTGAACGGCGAACGCCTCGGCCGCCGCGACGACGCGCGGCAGCCGTTCGAGTTCGAGGTGACTGCTCTGCTCCGCGCGCGCAACGAGCTGGTGGTGGAAGTCGAAGCGCTGGCCGGCGAGGGCGGCCTATTGGGCGAGGTCGCGCTGGAGGTGCGTTGCACCGCCTACCTGCGCGACGTGCGCGTCTGGAGCGCCGACGCCGGATTGCACACGGCCGGCGAGGTGGTCGGCACTGCCGAACGGCCCCTGGAACTGTACGTGATCTGCGATCGCTCGACCGTGGCCTATGCGACGGTGGAAGCGCTGCCGGAGGGGCAGCCGTTTCACCTGATCGCCGGGGGAAATGAGGAGCCGCGGGCTGTACGTGTCGAGTTGGTGAATGGTGCCGTGGTCTGGTATGCGTGGGAGCAAGTTTGGGAACACCGGCCAATGTGACCAAGCAGCGGCCGGCTGCGGTTGGTCATTTCTTCCCTTCTTCCCCGAGCGCGTTCTCCAAGGCGCGAATTGCCTCTTCGACACCTTCCATGTTCGGATTGATCTCGTGCGCCGCCCGGTACGCCTTCAAAGCGGCATGCGGCTGACGCAGTTTCAGGTAGCACTGCGCCAGCCCCGCATGGGCGCCAAAGTGATACGGGTTGAGCTGCAGGACCTTCTCGCAATCGGCGATGGACTTCTCATATTTCCGCGCCTGAAAGTGGCGGATCGCCCGCTGATTGTACGCCTCGGCGAACTGGGGCGCCCTTTTGACGAGGAGATCGAGACCAGCGAGCGCCTTCTCGTCGCTCCCCAGGCTCGAGAGTCGTTGCAGCTCCTGGTTATTCGCTTCGGTGTCGCCGCGGAACCAGATGGCCCAGAGCGCGTCACCGGCTAGGTCGCGCACCATCGGATCGTCGTCGTGCAGCCGGGCCGCCAGCGCCTCGTTGCTCGCCAGCGTGCCCATCAGCCCCAGCGCCAGCACCGCCGCCCTTCGTGTCGTCTCATCCGCGCAGGTGAGCAAGCGTTCCAGCGTGCCCTCGGTGTAGCGTGCCGTCACCTTCTTCTTGAAGGTGGTCAGGGCCTTTTCCATGCGCGTCACCCAGGCACGAGGGGCGTCGCCGTCCCGCAGCTCGGGCAATTGTTCATACAACTCGACCAGCAAGGACGCACTCACGGCTGAACCTCGCGACTGGACACCGATTGAATCCGGGAGAACAGCAAGGTGCTCACTTGTTGCCGCCCGCAGGCGGCATGGGCGTCACTGCGGCGGCCGGCTTCGGTTCCGCCGGTTTGAGCGTCACGCTCTGATGCGCCTTCTTCCAGGCAAGTACGTCCTGCGTCAGCACTTCCACCGCCTTGTCGAGCTGCAGGTCTTTTCCTTTTGCCAGCTGGTCGGGGTGCAGCTCCACCAGCACGTCGGGTGCCACTCCCTCGCGCTCCATGTTCACGCCCTTCGCCGTCCAGACGCCAATTCGTGGAATGCGGAACGTCGAACCGTCAATCAGCGGTACGCTCGAAGTGCCGATGACGTGGCCGCCGGTCGGCTCGCCAACCAACTTGCCCAGGCCCAGGGCGCGAAAAGCGTTGGGGAAGATCTCCGCGTCGCTGAACGAACGGTTGTTGATGAGCAGCACGAGCGGCTTCGTCCACTTGCGGTCGTAGGAACGCAACACCAGTCCCTCACCGCCATCGCGCTGGCGGAAGATAGCATGCTCCTTCGCACCGAGGTAGTTAAGTACCTGATCGTGCGTGAAGCCGCCGCCATTGAAGCGCACGTCGAGCACGATGGCTTCCTTGTCGAAGTTGTCCGAGTAAAGGGCGCGGACAAAGTGGTCCAGGCCGCGCTGGTCCATGCTCGGAATATGAATGTAACCGAGCTTCCCACCACTCAGTTCGGCCACGCGGCGGGCATTTCGTTCCACCCAGCGGTCGTACATGAGCGGTATCACCCGGCTGCGTTCCGTCGCCTGGATTTCAACACGCTGGTGGGCCTTCGGGTCCTTTGGATCGGCCGACGGATTCGTGAGTATGTCGAGGACGACCAACTCGCCGGCCTTGTCGTTGAGCATCTGGCTGATGTTGGTCCGCTCGGTCAGCGCGACGCCGTCGATGCCGAGGACAAGGGTGCCCGGCTTGAGATTCAGGCCGCGGCGGTCGGCTGGGCCGCGTTTGAGGACCTCGGCGACCTTCAGCCCTGGGCCGCGGTACATCTCATCGAAGATCAGGCCCAGGTCGGCAGTCATCTCATCGGCCTCGGGCATCTCGCCGGAGATGCCCAGGTGCGAGGCGTTCAACTCGCCCATCATCAGGCTAATGAGGACGTACAGGTCTTCCTTCAGGGCGCAGTGCTTGACCAGCGGCCGATACTTGGCCCGGACGGCGTACCAGTCGGTGCCGTGGAAGGTTGGATCGTAGAAATTCTCGGATAGCGCCCGCCAACTCTGCTCGAACATCTCGCTGAATTCCTCGGCGCGGTTGATGGTCAGCTTCACCTTGAACGGGACAAGCTGAGCGGCATTGGTCGTGGAGGACGCCCTGCCGGCGAGCAGGCTGGTCAGGTCCACGCCGCCGAGGTTGACCATGTGGATCTCGCCCTGGCCGCTGCGGAAGTAGATGGTGTTGGGGAAGCGGCGCGACCACTGGAGCTGCGTCGGGTTCATGCCGTTGCTGGTCAGGCGGCTGATCTGGCCGCCGCTGGTGCTGGCCACCCACAGGTCGAGGTGGTCCTTCGAGCCGGAAGCGAAGGCCACGCGCGTGCCGTCGGGCGAGATGGCACATTCGGTGGCCGGTAGCGGTGATGCCTGGATGGCGCGCAGGTGGATCTCCTCCCAATCGATGTCGCTGCTCGACGGAGCGCCCGGCGCGGCCGGCTTCTGTAGCGGCAATACATGGACGCTCAGGGTCCGTTGCCGTTCGCTCAGGAAGGCGAGGTATTTGCCGTTATGGCTCCAGGTGATGCCGGTGTTGGAGGTGGCGTAGCGGGTGACGTTGCGCGCCGGGTTCTCCGCCGTCGGGCCGCCGGCCGGGATGATGTACAGTTCGCTGGCGAATGAGCCGTCACGCCGCGCGTAACAGATCCACTTCGAGTCGGGCGACCATTCGTAATCGATAACGTGAACCTCACTGACGATCGCCTTCTGGTCGGTGCCGTCGGGGTTCATCGTCCACAACTTGCCGGCGCGCAGGAAGCCGACGCGCTTGCCGTCTGGCGAAAACCCCACACCGGACTTGGCGTCGGCGTTGTTGGTCAGCTGAGTGGTCTTGAACTTGTGGGCGTCCACCAGTTTCGGATGTTCGGAATCGTTGGCTTCCAGCAGGTAGAGGTCTTCCTGGCCGGAGCGGTCCGAGATGAAAATGATTCTGGACGAATCGGGTGCCCAGGCCAGACCGTGGTTGTAGGTCGGGCTGTCGGTCAAGCGCCGGACCTTGTTGCTGCCGCCGAGCGTCATGAGGAACAGTTCGCCGTGGAGCGCAAATGCGATGTGCTTTTCGTCGTGGGACAGGGCGAACTCCGTGGCGCCGTCGGTGAAGGTCTTCGTCGTTTCGGGATTGACCTTGTCGTCGGCGTGGACCTCGATCGCCAACTTGCGCGGCGGGATGCCTTCGTGCGTGGAGACGACGTAGAGGTCGGCGCCGCACTCGTAGACGATCCATTCACCGTTGGAGCTGATGCGGGCGCGGCGGATACCGTCTTCCTTGTGGGAGGTCAGCAGTTCGGGACGGCGCCGGCCGGTGAGGTCGTGGCGAACAATGTTGGCGGGGGTGCCGAAAAGTTCGCTGACGTAGTAGAGCGTCTTGCCGTCCGGTCCCCACATGGGCGAGGTATCCTGGCCGCTGAAGGTGGTGATCTGCCGATTGTTCGTGCCGTCAGCGTTGCAGATCCAGATGTCGTCGTTCGAGGAGCCGCGGTAGCCCTTGCGATACCACAGGCCCTGGCCGCGGACGTAAGCGATCTGATCGCCGCGTGGCGAGAAGACACCTTCCTTCCCGCCCGCGGTGGTGATGCGCTGCGCCCGGCCGCCTTCGACGGGGATGGTGTACAGCTCGTAGTTACTGGGGAAATCGGTGCTGCGGGACGAAGCGAAGAGGATGGTTTTGCCGTCGGGCGACCAGCCGCAGACAACATCGGTGGCGGAGTCCCAGGTCAGCCGCCGTGGCTTTCCGCCTTCCGCAGGCACGACGAAAACGTCGTAGCTGCCATGTCGATTCGAGGAAAATGCGACCCATTTGCCGTCGGGACTGAAAACGGGATAGCCGTCGTGGGCCTCGTGCAAGGTCACAGGCCGGGCAACGCCGCCGATGGTTTCCACGGTCCAAATGTCACCGAGATAGCTGAAGGCGACCTGTTTGCCATCCGGTGAGATATCGGGAAGGCGTGCGAAGCGGATCGGTTCCTGGCCCCGGGCAGCGGCCGTAAAGAGTAGGAGGGCGCAAGCGACGAGGGTGGGAGTTCGGTAGCGCATCATGGCTGCGTGCCCCTATCAAAAGGAGGAGCGGGCGGGCGGCGCCGGCAGACACGAACCGAAGGCTGCCTGTGGATGAGAAAAACGAACCAACCGGACGGTCGCCGCACGCTCTCTAAAGGTCTTATCCAGTTTACCGACGGCGAGCGGCGAAAGCAAAAGGGAAGAACCGTTGCAACGGGGGCAAATTGGCTTTGGCTGCCTCCGATTGGTCCGGTTATCCCGCAAGGGAGCGGTCACACGGCCCAGTGACCGATGGGACAGCTGGGGAACACGACTCCCGGGCGCTTGCTGAAACACGAGCGGCACTCGCTCGACCAGGAGGTCCGGCAGGGTAAGGAAGGCCAGGAGATCCCAGTTGTGGTGGCGCCGTCAGCGGCCGTGCCCGGTTGCCGCCAACGACATGGGCCGGTCAGGACGGGCCTTGTTCCGTACTCTGCTGCCAGCAGCGGAGCTGTCTGACAAGGTGGCCAAAGCCGTTTGGGAAGGCCGTTTCCAGGCGGGAAATATCCTGAGCGAGTCGGGCTGCTTCCCGCGCCATGCACTCCGTCGCATGGGTCAGGTCAGCACGCTCCCTCCCGCAAAGTGCCAGTTACATGGCTTTGCTGGGACACCACCCAAAACACCGCTTTACCAGATTTCACCCAGGGGAGCGTCAGCCAGGATTTTCTTGATGTCTTCCTGCTCAATGAGAGTCTTGAAGTGTGCCTCGATCCCCTCCTTCTGGGCAATCACGATCTCCTCAGGATGCTCCTTGAACAGGTCAAGAAAGTACGGAGATTGAGGGGTTGCTCTCCCCTGGATCGGAGGCCGTTTCTCACCGGCCCGCTCGGGGTAGTCAAGGCGGTACGGGATGTCACGCACTGATCGAAGAAGGCTCTTTGAAGGATGTTGGGGGGACGGGGAGCTTGCCCAAGAAGTGATTCACCGTAAGTCTTTGCGGCTCAAAGTGCCCCTTGTAGGAATCGAACCTACAACCTACTGATTAAGAGTCAGTTGCTCTGCCAGTTGAGCTAAAGGGGCAACGGGCTGCGTTGATTTCATAGTTACAAAACCGTCACGAGGTGACAAGGGGAATTCCATGGGCCCTCAACCCGCCTTGCGCTCGAACCGCTCCCGCAATACGGTGAGTTGCTGACGCCGCTGCGCTTCGGGGGCGTAAGGGTCGAAAATGACTGTTCCCTTCAGCAACTGTTGCAACACGACGAGCGCCTGCCGCCGCATCTCCACGTCGCGCCGCTCCAGCGCCTCGAGCAGCGCCGGCACCACCACCATCCCGCGCTGTACCAGCTCGGCGGTCGCCGAGGCGGCGTCGTCCGTCTTCAGCCGTTCGATGAGGCGATGTACCATCTCCTCCTCGACCACCCGATGCACCGCCTCCTGCGGCACTGGCTCCGACGGCCCATCNNNATACGGCGTATCGTTGAAACTGGCGCCCAGGTACTCGCTAATCGCGATCGGATCGTTGACGATGTGCCGCGGCGTGCCGTGCGTGCGGACCTGGCCATCCTTGATAAGATAGCTTCGCTCCGTAATCTTCAGCGTCTCGCGCACATTGTGGTCGGTAACCAGGATGCCGATACCCTGGGCGCGCAGGTCGCGCACGATCTGCTGGATGTCGCCGATCGTCTTTGGGTCGATACCCGTAAACGGCTCGTCCAGCAGGATCAGCAGCGGCTCGCAAACCAGGCAACGAGCGATCTCCAAACGTCGTTTCTCGCCGCCGGAGAGGCGAGCCGCGCTGTTCCGCCGCAGCCGGCTCAGGCCGAACTGTTCCAGCACCTGGTCCGTCCGCTCCATCCGCTCGCGGCGATTCAGCTTGCGACCCAGGCTACGGCAAGTCGGCATCGCTTCCAGGATCGCCAGGATGTTCTGCTCCACCGATAACTTCCGAAAGACGCTCGTCTCCTGGGACAGGTAGCCCATGCCAAGGCGGGCTCGGCGGTACATCGGCAGGTGAGTAACGTCCTGACTGTTGAACAGGACCCGGCCGGCGTTCGGCGTGATCTGTCCCGTGGTCATGCGGAAACTGGTCGTCTTGCCGGCACCGTTCGGCCCCAGAAGACCCACGACCTCGCCGGCGTCCACTTCAAAGTTAACGCCATCCACCACCTTGCGCCGGCCGTAATACTTCACCAGGCCACGCACTTCCAGCAGGGCCATTGCTGTATCCTCCCGACCAGATCGCGGCGCAGACTCCGCCCGCAGCGCCGGTCTATATCGCATTCCCCGAACCGGGACAAGATCAGTCGTCGGGCGGGCAACGCCCGACCAGTGCGGTTCCTTCCGTCGCGCGCTTCCGCTATAATCCGGCCGTCGTCTCCCTGCGCCGCGGAGGTTCCCATGCGCCGGACGCTCCTGACTGTTCTCTCGTGTACCTGCCTGGTCATCGCCGGCACAGTTCGAGCCGAGGACGACGCACGGGCTATCATCTCCCGGGCCATCGCCGCACAGGGAAACCTGCGCCAGCTGGCCCACGTCGGCCTGGCAGTTCAGGTCAAGGGTATCGTCTACTCCTCCACGCAGGAAGCAACACCCTTCACCGGGGACCTCTGGTCTGAGCCGCCGCACCGAGTCAAGTTTACGCTGACCGTCGAGGTTGGCCTGGGGCGAGCCATCATCGCTCAAGGAGTGGACGGGGAGAACGGCTGGAGCAACGTTGATGGCCGTGTCGAGAAACTCGCTGGTGGCGAATTTGCCGAGATGCAGCGGTCGCTCTACGTGGATCGAGTTGTCGGGCTCGTGGCGTTGCTCGAGGAGAAGAACTTTACCCTGTCCGTGCTGGGCGAAAGTAAGGTCCAGGATCGGCCGGTACTCGGCATCAAGGTCGCGTCGACCGGACGCCCTGACGTCAAACTCTACTTCGATCGAGAGAATCGGCTCCTCGTCAAGTATGAATACCGCGACCACGACCTCACCTCCAGGATGGAAGTGCTCCACGAGTCGCTCTGCAGCGATTACCAGGAACCCGACCTCGGCGCCGTGGATGAGCAGACCTTGAAGGCAGTCCACGCTTCGGTCGAGGGGCCCGCGCTGGTCGAGTGGCTCCGCAAGCAAACACCGGCGGCCGTGGAGGCTGACCATGTCAAGGAACTGATCCGTCGCCTGGGCGATGATGGCTACGCCGTCCGGGAAAAAGCTGTAGCCGATCTCGTCGCCCTGGGCGGGGCGGCCGCACCGTTCCTGCGAGAAGCGGAACGGGATCAGGACGCAGAGATCGCCCGCCGGGCGCAGGAGTGCCTGCGCCGCATCGGCGATCACGACGTCAGCGCCCAGACGGCGGCCGTCATCCGCCTGCTGGGCCTGCACCGTCCGGATGGAACGTCAACCGTCCTCCTCGATTTCCTGACCCGCACGCGCGATGAGAAGCTGGCGGCTGAGGCACGGGCGGCCCTGACAGCCGTCGCCCTGCAGGATGGACCGCCGGACAAGGCGTTGCTCGCGGCCCTGGAGGACAAGGACGCCAGGCGGAAGGCGGCGGCGACCGCTGCACTGGGCCGCGACGGCGGTGCCTACACGCGCGCGCCCGGCCGCCGCCTCTACTTGACGGGCGTCAAGCTGCCGGCCAAGGTCATTAGCTATGCGGACGGCAAGAAGGTCCTCGAACGGGAGACCATTCGCGTGGAGTTCTTCAACGGATTCGATGCCGGCGTTTTCGCCCGGCCGAAGGACGGGAACTGGATAAAAAGGGCCTTCTGAAGCGCTAAAAGCGGTTCACCCCGTCCCCCGGGAAACAGGGAGGTTGTCATGCGCAGGTTGCTTTTGGCCGCCCTGATCGTGAGTCCGTTGCTCGGCCTGCTCCAGGCGGCACGCGCCCAGGACGAACCGCGTGCCGTGCTCGCGCGCGCCATTCAGGCCCATGGCGGAGCGGAACGGCTCGCCCGCCTTGGCTGCGTCCACCTCACGACCAAGGGGGTGCTTCACCTGGGCAGTGGTCAGGCCCCGTTCGTCGCCGAGACCTACGCGCAGCTGCCCGGCCGGCTCAAGAACGTCCTGACCTGCGCACTACAGGGCAAGGAGCACAAACTGACCCAGATCATCAACTGCGAGCGCATTGCCCTGCTCGTCGATGGACAGGCCCAGGAGCTCAAGGACTCCGCCACCACCGAGCTGCGCGAGGTCCTCTACGCCGAGCGCGTGCATACCTTGACGCCGTTGCTGGCCGACCGCGACGTGGAACTGCTGCCGGCGGGCGAGGGAAAGGTTAACGGCCGGCCGACGATCGGCATCACGGTGCGGGCGCGCGGACACAAGGACGTCGGCTTGCACTTCGACCGGGGCACCGGCCTGCTGGTCAGGACCGAGCGGCGCACTATCGACCTGGCCACGCTCAAGGAAGTGGTCCAGGAGGAGTATTACGGCGAGTACCAGGCCATCGACGAGTTGCAACGGCCGATGAAGGTTGTCGTTCTCAAGGACGGCAAAACGTTCATGGAAGGCGAGGTGCTCGCGGTCAAGTATCTGGAGCGATTGGACGAAGCGGTATTCAACTTGCCTTGAACATGGCCAACCGGACATTCGTCATCGCCCGGAGCGAGGCCCGCCAGACAGTCGGCGCGGTGCTGCGTGCCCATCTCGCGGTGTCGTGGCCGGAGGTTCGCCGCCTGATACGAGAGCAGCGCGTCCGTCTCAATGGCACTCCCTGCACCGAGCCAAACCAGCGCGTCCTTGCCGGCCAGCGCCTCGAAGTCGCCGAGCCTCGGCAACCATCGAATCGCCCTGCCGGGACGGCGCCGCCGATCCTTCGCTTTGCCGATGCCCATGTCGTCGTTGTGGACAAGCCCGCTGGCCTGACCACGTCACGCCATCCTGATGAGGCGGCGGCGTTTGGCGTCCGGGCTCGGCGCTTTCTGCCGCCGACGCTCGCCGACCTGCTGCCCGCTCTGCTGGCGAAGAGTGGCCGGTCGCCGCCCGTCATCCCCGTCCATCGCCTCGACAAGGAGACAAGCGGCCTCGTGGTCTTTGCCCGGACGCCCGCCGCCGCACGCCATCTCGGCCGGCAGTTCCGCGAACATACCAGCGATCGCACCTACAAGGCCCTGGTGCGCGGTCGGGCCGTGGCCGCTACCCTCGAATCGTACCTGGTCCCGGACCGGGGCGACGGTCGCCGCGGCAGCAGCACTGCGCCGGGCGTCGGCCAGCGGGCGGTTACCCATGTTCGCGTCGTGGAAGAACTCGGCGACTGGACGCTGATCGAGTGCCGCCTGGAAACGGGCCGCACGCACCAGATTCGCATCCACCTGGGCGAGGCGGGCACGCCGTTGTGCGGGGAGCGAATCTACGACCGCCCGCTGCACGGCCAGCCGTTGCCGGATGGCAGCGGCGCGAAACGCATGATGCTACATGCGGCCACGCTCGGCTTCGAGCATCCGGCGACCGGCAGGCGGATGAAGTGGTCGTCGGCCGCGCCCAGGGACATGGCGGAACTGCTGGGGCAACTGCGGCGGCGCACGCAAGAATGAACGGTTCGCGCGATGGCGCTCAGAGACACTGGCTCAGCGCGATCCCAACGGCAAGCAGCCCTCCTACCAGCCCGACCGCCCACAGCAGGGCGACGCGGAACCGTCGTTGCTGGCCTCGCGTCAACCTATCCGCCAGCCGCGCCGACGATGGCAGGCGCACTGCTGACAGCGGCGTGGGCGTCGGGTCCGGCAGCACCGTGCCAATGAGGGCCGCGGATTCGTCTTCATCGGCGGAGTCACCGAGCACATCAGAGTTTCCGCCGGCCCCGGCGATGGGTGTGGCCAGCGGATCGGCGAAAGGGCCGCTGGCTCCTGACGCCGGCCACGCTGCGGGACTGGGGACGGAGAATGGTACGAGTGCGCCGGCCAGGTCCGCAGGTGTCTCGAAACGGCCGGCCGGAGTCTTGGCCATCAGTCGCAGCACGATGGCGATGACCGCCGACGATAGCTCGGGCCGCAACTTCTCCAGGGGTATCGGCTCCTCAGTACTGTGCCGGATCAGCTTTTCCAGCGTGCTACCGCCCGGGAAAGGAACCTTGCCGGTCAGCAGGAAATAGAAGGTGCAGCCGAGACTGTAAAGGTCCGACCGGATGTCGGTGTTGTGCAGGTCGCGGGCCTGTTCCGGAGACAGATAATCCGGAGTGCCCATGATGGTGTTATGTTTCGTCAGCAGCGTTTCGGCCAGTTCCTCGCCGGGTACCTCGGTCTCTTGAATTCGGGCCAGGCCGAAGTCGCTCAGTTTGACCAGACCATAGCCGGCCTCGCCGCCGTTGCCGCTCTGCTGCAGCAGTAGGTTTGCGGGCTTGACGTCGCGGTGGATCATGCCGCGCTCGTGGGCGTGCTGCAAGCCCAGCGCTGTTTGCCGGATGAAATCGCATGCCTGGCCCACCGGCAATGGTCCTTGGTTGCGGACGAGCTGATCGAGGTTCGGCCCGTTGACGTATTCGAGAACGAGGTAATAGCGACCGGCGGCCTGGTCGGCGTCGAACGCGGCCACGATGTGCAGATGGATGAGCGCGGCGGCGGCGCGCACCTCACGCAGGAACAACTCCTGGGCCCGCGCGGTCTTCAGCAGGCTGGGAGCCAGCACCTTGAGGGCCACGACGCGCCCCAGGGTACGGTGCTCTGCCTTGAAGACCCGGCCCATGCCGCCCTGACCGAGCTGTTCGAGGATGCGGTAAGGCCCGCAGAAAAAGCCGTTTGTCCGTCCGGCCAGCAGCTGTTCTGCCTGAAACTTCGTCAGCAGGCCCATCTCGACCAGTTCGCGCGCAATCAGCCGGCCGCGCGGAGTGGCCGGCAGCCTCGGCGCGACGGTCGCCAGCTGCTCAGCGCTAAGCAGGCCACTCTGGCGCACATTCGCCAGGAAAGTCTGCCGATCTATGGATCGAGACGCTGCCATGACGATCGCCCGTTTCCCTCCGGCAAGGGTATAGGTATTTGCCTAGTTCTACTGTAACCGTTTTTCCAATTCACGCCCGCGC
>JRHI01001533.1_pt1 | contig 18872 bp, 6 predicted proteins | sample 215371 | NCBI WGS metagenome assembly JRHI01 (sample SAMN02929681, study PRJNA255918) | sediment metagenome | biome: cave system; feature: Ice Cave; material: Sediment; isolation source: sediment from deep within a dark volcanic ice cave with no known source of... ...
CGGTCCCGAAGGCGGCCGAGGAACCGCCTGTCGCCGGTCTTGCGACCAAATCCCGGGCCACGAAAACTCCGGCCACCACCAGCAGCACCGCCGCCGCCGCCGCTGGCGCCATCCATCCCCATCGCGATCCCGGCTGGGGGCTCGAGGCGGCCTCGTGCATGCGCCCCAGCACCGCATCACGCACCCGGGCCACCGCTTCCTCCTCGGGGACCGCAGCGCGGTGGAGGCGCTCATCGAGCGCCTGCACCCCAGGTCCGAATTCGTCCGTGTACTTCATCTCAAAGCTCCAGCCATACCTGCAGCCGCTGGGCGGCGCGGTGCCATGCCATCTTGACCGCCGATTCGCCCTTGCCCACCGTCCGGGCGATCTCCGGGAAGCTGAGCCCGGCCGCGCGCAGGCTGATCAGGTCCCGCTCTTCGTCGCTGAGCCTGGCCAGCGCCTGGCGCAGCTGCATGCGCTCCACCGCCAGCCGCTCCGTGCCCTCACTACCGGCGATGCCGTCATCCAGCTGCACCAGGGCCACCCGTCGGCGGCGCCGGGCGCGGTCGATGACCAGGTTGCGCGCGATCCGCAGCAGCCAGTGGCGCGGATCGATGTCCCGGTGCTGGAATCCAGCCCAATGCTGCCAGGCGCGAAGGAACGTGTCCGCGGCAAGGTCCTCCGCCTCCGCCGGGTCGTCGACCCGGCCGCGCAGGTAGGCGAGGATCACCCTCGCCTCCCGGTCGTAGACTTCGAGAAAGCCGGCTTCCAGGTCTGTCATCTGGGTCGGCATCGCCAGCAGTCCGGCCATCTCACCTCAGACACGCTCCAGCCGTCCCAACCGTCACACCGCCCCTCTGATCAAGGGACGGACGGGCGCGCCCCAACTCGGTACGCGCCCATCGCCATCCTCAGCCGGGCGGTGGGGAAGCCGGCCCGGTCGCGCCGCCCCCGAGGTTCACGAGACCTCCACCTCGGCCCCGTCCTGCGCCCAGCGAGTATGGAAGGATCCGGGGAGATCGATCCGCTTGTAGGTGTGGGCCCCGAAGTAATCGCGCAGTCCCTGGATCAGGTTCGCCGCCGAGCGCTCCCGCCGGTAGCCGTCGTAGTAGGCGAGCGACGAGGAAAAGGCGGGCACCGGCACGCCGAGCTGGACGGCAGTCGCCAGCACCCGGCGCCAGCCCGGCTGCGTGCGCCGAACCGCTTCCTCGAAGTACGGAGCCAAGAGCAGGTTGGACAGTTCCCGGTCGGCCGCGTAAGCCTCCCGGATCCGGTTCAAGAAGCGGGCCCGGATGATGCAGCCGCCCCGCCAGATGCTGCTGATCGCGCCGAGGTCGAGATTCCAGCCATACTCGGCGGCGGCCTGGGTGAGCTGGTCGAAGCCCTGAGCGTAAGCCACCACCTTGGAGGCGTAGAGGGCATCTCGCACGTCCGCCACCAGGCCTGGGGCGGGCGCGTCGAGGCCGCCGAGGGGGCCGGCCAGGATCCTGGAGGCTCGCACCCGCTGCTCCTTCTGGGCGGACAAAAAGCGGGCGAACACTGCCTCGGTGATGGCGGTCACCGGCGAACCCAGGTCGAGCGCCGACTGCGAGGTCCACTTGCCGGTGCCCTTCTGGGCCGCCTCGTCGAGGATGACGTCAACCAGCGGCCGGCCGGTTCGGGCGTCGACTTTGGCCAGCACCTCGGCGGTGATCTGGATCAGGTAGGAGTCGAGATCGCCCCGATTCCACTCGGCGAAGATCGCCCCCAAATCGGCGGCCTCGAGTCCGAGCGCCTGGCGCATGAGATCGTAGGACTCCGCGATCAGCTGCATGTCGGCGTACTCGATACCGTTGTGGACCATCTTCACGTAGTGCCCGGCGCCTCCCGCCCCGATGTACGTGCAGCAGGGCTCACCCTCGACCTGGGCCGCGATCGCGGTCAGGATCGGCTCGATCTGCCGGTACGCCTCCGGGGAGCCTCCGGGCATGATGCTCGGACCGAGCAACGCGCCCTCCTCGCCGCCGGAGATACCAGCGCCGATGAACCTGATTCCGCTCGCCTCCACCTCACGGGTACGCCGCTCGGTGTCGGCGAAATGGGAATTGCCGCCATCGATCACGATGTCGCCGGGGTCGAGGTGGGGCAGCAACTCGGCGATGGTGGCGTCGACCGGTGGGCCAGCCTTGACCATGATCAGAATCGGACGCGGTCTGGCGATCGCCCCGACGAACTCCTCGATCGAGAAGGTGGGCGTGAACCGGCCCTCGTCACCGTGCTCCGCAACCAGTTGCCGGGTACGGGCCGGGGTGCGGTTGAAGAGCGCCACCGAATAACCGTGGCGGGCGATGTTGCGGGCCAGATTGGCCCCCATCACGGCCAGCCCGTACACGCCGAAATCAGAGTTCGCGGAGCTTGACGTCATATGGCATCAGGATAGGCGAGGCGGTCGCCTGGCCCAGCCCGACCAGATTGGGTGGCCGGGACGCCGGGAGTCGGAATCGCTCACACTCTTGTAGTGGTGCGCCCCGGCAGCAACCGACGACCGATCGCCGGCCGCCTGACCGGCGGCCACCCCACCCACCGCCAGCAGGTGGCTGAGGCTCCCCCATCGCGGCCGATCCGCCTGCTCGCTCCCGAATTCTGAGCACTCAGAGACGCGCTTGAAGATTGGTGTGATCTCCGACGTTCATGGGAACTGGCAGGCGCTGGAGGCGGTGATCGCCGATCTGGGCTCTGTCGATATGGTGATCTGCCTGGGCGACACCGTCGGATACGGCGGCAATCCGGAACTCTGCTGTGAAGAGGGGATCCGGGCCGGCTGGTCGACGGTGCTGGGCAACCACGATCAGGCCTGCCTCGATCTGAACGTGCTGTCATGGTTCAACGAGCGAGCCGCCCGCAGCGTGCGGATCACCAAGGAACGGCTGGAGCCCCGCCACCTGGACTGGCTCCGGGGGCTGCCCGAGCGGGCCCAGGCCGAGGGCGCGCTGCTGGTTCACGCCAGCCCGCGCCATCCCCTCCACGAATACATCTTCGACCTGCCCACCGCCGCCGCCAACCTGGCCGAAGCCGGCCCGCGGATCTGTTTCTTCGGGCACACTCACCTGCCGGGCGTGTTCCAGCGAGAAGACGCCGGACAGCTCACCTACACCTATCGCAAGGGCAAAGTCCGCTTGCGAACACCGGCTCTGGTCAACCCGGGCTCGGTGGGTCAGCCGCGGGATGGAGATCCGACCGCCAGCTACCTGGTCTGGGAACCCGACTCCGGCTCGGTTGACTTCAGACGCGTCAACTACGATCGTGAGGCGGCCAAGCAGGCCATCCTGGAAGCGGGCATGCCGCCCAGCTTTGCCAGCCGCCTCGACCTGGGGAGGTAGCCTCGCCAGCGGCCGGGCCTCGCTGGCGGCCGGGCCTCGCTGGCGGCCGGGCCTCGCCGGTGGCGGGCGGCGCCGGTGGCGGGCGGCGCCCGTGCGCGCGCATCATGGTGAGTGCACTCGGCCCCACCACGCGGAGGAACCGGATTGGCTGACCCCACCACCCCCAGCAAGTTCAACATGTGGCACCCGTTCCAGGACATGTCGCTCCTGGACCGCGAAATCACCGTCGTCCGCGGCGAAGGCGTCTGGGTCTACGACCTGGACGGCAACCGGTACCTCGACGCCGGCGCCGCGCTCTGGTACGCGAACGTCGGGTGGGGCCGTCATGAGATCGCCGACGCCGTCGCCGAGCAGATGCGCCGCCTGCCCTCGTTCGGAACCTTCGGCCAGTCCGCCAATCTCCCGGCCCTGGAGCTGGTCGATCGATTGATCCGGTTGGCCCCGGTGCCCAACAGCAAGGTGCTGCTCACCTCCGGCGGCTCCGAGAGCATCGACACCGCGATCAAGCTCACCCGGCGCTACTGGCAGGTGATGGGCCAGCCGGAGCGCACCCACATCATCACCCGCCAGAACGCGTACCACGGCATGGCGGTGGGAGGCACCTCGATCGGTGGTATCGAGCCGAATGTAACCGGCTACGGCGAGCTGCTCCGGGCCACCGCCCGGGTGGCCTGGGACGATCCTGAAGCCCTGATCCTGGAAATCGAGCGAATCGGTTCCGAGCGGGTCGCCGCCTTCATCCTGGAGCCGGTGATCGGGGCGGGCGGGATCCTCTTCCCGCCCGACGGCTACTACCAGGCGGTGCGCCGGATCTGCGACGAGATGGGCATCCTCCTGATCGCCGACGAGGTGATCAACGGGTTCGGCCGGGTCGGCGACTGGTTCGCCAGCCAGCGCTTCGAACTGGCCCCCGACCTGATCACCTTCGCCAAGGGGGTGTCGTCCGGATACACCCCGGTGGGCGGGGTGATCGTGGCACCGCGGGTGTGGGAGCCTTTCTGGGACGGCCGGGGCGGCGCCTTCCGGAGCGGATTCACCTATGGCGGGCACGCCGCCGCCTGCGCCGGGGCGCTGGCCAACCTCGACATCATGGAGCGGGAGCACCTGCACACCCGGGCCCGCGATCTGGAATTGGAGCTGCCCGGGATCTTCCAGCCGCTGCTCGAACTGCCGCTGGTGACCGAGATCCGCTGCAAGCACGGCCTGCTATTGGCGGTCCAACTGGATACCGAGACCTTGCGCCTCGATCCGGTGCTTCGCGGCGAGATATCCAGGGCACTGATCGCGCAGGGTGTGCTGACCAGGATCCTGGCTTGCGATGCCATCCAGGTGTCGCCGGCCCTGAGCATCAGCCTCGATGAGCTCCGGGAACTCAGCGATCGGATCGGCAGCGCCCTCGAGCGGGTGACGGTACCGGCGGCGAGATGAGGCGCGGGTCCCCGGGGGATCCGGACGGGCCGCCGTCAACTGGTAAGAATCCATCAAATTTGTTGGGGCCTCCATAGCTATCTTTACTTACCTCTCTATCATCGAAGCACGCTGACGCACTCCACCTCTGAAGGGCGGCGGCGATCGCTCAGGGAGGTGTTGTGTCGAGTCAAGGAGTACAGGCCCCGATCAGGGTGAGGGGGAGCTCGGAGCGGCCCTCGACCGAACGGGTGCCGCCCAGAACCGTCTTCCGGTCGATCAGTCGTGCCCGCTGGGCCTTCGTGGCCTTCTGGCTGGCGGCCGCCGCCGGCTCGGTTGTGCTCCTGGCGGGAGCCGCGCCTCACCCGGTGGCCGCCGGCTATGCGGCCGAAGGTTCGGGTTCCGCCCTGGCCGCGGCTCAGGTGCGCCAGGCGTTTCCCGGGCTGGCACCGGCACCGGTGTACGTGGTCCTGGAAAGCAGCGCATTCACCGCCGACGAGCCCGCCTTCGCGGCCCAGGTGGCGGCCTGGCAGGTGGTGATGGCCCGGGTCGCAGGCACCGTCGCCCGGCCGGCCGCCCCGGTCTACTCCGCAGATCGGCACACGGTCGGGATCGCGCTCATCTCCAGCCTGCCCCCCGAGCGCCTGACCCGGCTTGCCGCCGGGCTCAGCGCCAACCGGCCGGGCGGGCCGGCACGGGCGGCGATCGGAGGGCCGGCGGCGGTGGCGTTGGCGGCCGAATCGGTCTCCCAGGTTGAGGCCCTGGCCAGCGCCCTCCGGATCCTGCTCCCGGCCCTGATCCTGGTCACCGTGCTCGTGTTCGGCGGCCTCACCACCTCGCTGGTCCCGGTCGTCAACGGGCTTGTCTCCGGGCTGGTGGCGGCCGGCGTGGCCGGACTCCTCGCCCACGGCCAGCCGATGACCGCTGACGGCCTCACCCTGGCCGGTATCGTGGGCCTGACCAGCGGCACCTTGCTGGCACTCCCGGCGGCCGGGATCATGCGGGAGGAGGCACGCCTGGGCGCCGGTCCCACCGCCTACCTGGCTGCCGCCATCGACTCCGGACGGGTGGTCGTTCTCGGCCTGGCCGTGATGGTCCTGGGGTTCTTCTCCCTGGTCGGCTCCGACGTGCCCGCTTTCAGATCGCTGGGCCTGGGTGGCGCGATCGGGGCGATCACCGGCCTCGGCACCTCGCTCACCATGGTGCCGACCCTGCTCCGGCTCGGCGGCGACCGCCTGCTGCGGCTCGGCTTTGCCAGTCTGGAGCGGCTAGGCGAGTGGTCGCCCTGGCAGCTCGCCGCCGCCAGCCCGACCACTGGTCGGAAGGTAGCGGTGGTGGCGGGAGCCACCCTGCTCGTAGCAGGGCTGTGGAGCGCAGCCAGCCTGCCCCACCTGGTAGGAGCCCCGGATCACTCCGACTCGCGGGCGGAGACGGTTCGAGCCGAGCGCGTCGCCCAGGGGCTGGGGCCCGCATTCTCATCTCCTCTCACCGTCCTCGCGGCCGGCCTCAAAGACCCGTCCACAGCGTCCGGCATCCAGCGGCAGCTGGCTGCCGCGGCGGGATCTTCGGCCATTGTGCAGGGCCCCGGCGATGGCAATGGCAGCGCCTGGATCAGCGGTCCCTACGCCCTCTACCGGATCCGGGGTGGCCCGGCTCCCGACAGCCCGGCCATGGCCGGGCTGATCGATCGGGTGGGGGCAGTGGCGGCGCCGGCCTCCGGGGTCACCCTGGCCGTCACCGGCACCCAGGCCATCCAGCGGGATGCCACCCGGGCGATGTGGGGCGATCTCACCCGGATGGCCCTGGTCATGATCCTCGCGGCCATGATCCTGTTTCTCGCCACCTTCCGGTCGACCCTGTCGGCGGTCCGGGCCGCGCTCACGGTTCCGCTCACCGCGGCCGCCACCGCGATCGGGCTCTGGCTGGCGGCGTCGATCCCCGATCGGATGGCTCAGGTCTTATACCTGCCCGGCTGGATGCTCGGCACGGTGCCGCCGCTGACGGTGGCGGTGGCGGTGGCGCTGGGGATCGCCTTCACCGCTCATGTGCTCTTCGCGATCGAGAGCGAGGTGGCTCGTGGCGACGCCGAGCGCGACTACACGCTGGCTGCCCTGCTCCGTGGCGGTAAGGTGGTGAGCGCGGCCGGGGCTCTGGGGCTGGTCGCCTTCAGCACCTTGCTCTTCGCGCCCTCCGCCGTCTTCCGCCAGGCCGGCCTGGCGATCGCCCTGGCCCTGGCCGTGGATGCGGTGCTGATCCGGCTGGTGGCGCTACCGGCGCTGGTGGCCGCCTTCGGCCGGGTCGACGCCTGGCCGGCCCGACTACAACTGACCCGCCTGCTTCCCGACAAAGCTGCGCCTTCGACCCGGGTCAGCGGCCGCGCCTGTCACCACTGTGGTGGCGACACCGTGGCCGGGGCGGCCTTCTGTCACAGTTGCGGGATCCGCCTGGACGACCCGGAAGCGCTGCCGGCACACATCATCGACCGCAGCACCGGGCTCTACAACCGGAGGTTCATGCTGTACCAGATCACGCTCGAGGTGCAACGCAGCCTCCAGTTCAGCCAGCCGCTGACCGTGCTGATCTTCAAGGGCGTGTTCCGAAGTGATATCACCGCCGAGCGAGACCCCAAGGGCCTGCTCAAGGAGATGGTCACCGCTTTGGAAGGGATCCTCCGCAGCTCCGACATGATCGGGGTCGACGACCCCGACGCGCCGTCGGTGATCGTGATCATGCCCTTCACCAACGTGCTGGCGGCGGCGCTGGCGGTGGAGCGCTGCCTGGCCGGGCTGCGGGCAGCGGCCACCACCAACATCGCCGTGGTCAAGGTGGGGACGGCGGTGCTGCGGGGCCGCCAGGCGGTGGAGGCCGAGCGCCTCCTGCAGGCGGCCGAGACCGGGCTGCTCACCGGACAGCCGCAGACCGTGGACTGACCCGCGGCTTGGTTTCCGGCGGGGCCGGCCGGGACCCCGCGACAATGAACCCATGTCATCTCGCCCCATCCGCTTCGGCTACGGCAGCAGCGGTCCGACCGGCGCCGCGGTGGTCGAGCACGCCCGCCGCGCCGAGGCCCTCGGCTACTCGATCTTCCAGATCCCCGACCACCTCCTCGACCAGCCGGCGCCGCTGGTGGCGCTGACCGCGGTGGCAACCGCCACCGAGCGGATCCGGGTCGGCACCTTTGTGCTCAACAACGACCTGCGCCACCCGGCCGTGCTGGCGCAGGAACTGGCCACCCTCGACGTGCTCAGCGGCGGCCGGCTCGAGGTCGGGCTCGGCGCCGGCTGGAACCGGCCGGAGTACGAGCGCGCCGGGATCGATTTCGACCCTCCCGGAGTGCGCATCGACCGGATGGTCGAGGCGATCAAGGTACTGAAAGGCCTGTTCGGCGAGGGCGAGTTGACTTTCCAGGGCAGGCACTACCGGATCACCGGGCTCGACGGACGGCCCAAGCCGGTGCAGGCCCCGCATCCTCCCTTTCTGATCGGTGGCGGCGGCCCCCGCCTGCTGACGATCGCCGGCCGGGAGGCGCAGATGATCAGCCTGGCCCGGTTCAGCTCCGCCCCTCCGGCCGAGGGGTTGGCGGGATGCATGGTCGAAGGCACCCGCCGCAAGATCGAGATCGTGCGCCGGGCGGCAAAAGACCGCTTCGCGGAGATCGAGATCGGCACCTATGCCTCCCTGAGCCCGGTGGTGATCACCTCCGACCCGAGATCGGCCGCCCGCGAACTGGGCGACCGCTGGAGGAAGGAACATGGCCTCGACCTCGACGAGGCCACCATCCTGGCGTCCCCCCACGTTTTCATCGGCACGGTCGACCAGCTGGCCGAGAAGTGCCTGTGGCTCAGAGACTCGCTCGGGATCTCTTGCTTCACGATCTTCAACGCCCACGAGGAGTTCGCGGGAGTGATCGAGCGGGTGGCCGGCCGCTGACCCGCCCGCCGGGCCGCACCCGGACCGAGTTGCCGCTAGCCTCGATGGCGATGGCAGCGCCCAGCCGGGGCCCGGCCACTGGTAGGAGTAGGCGTTGCCGGTGCCCAGTTGGTCGGTCGCCAGGCCGGTGCCGCTGCCGAGCGGGCCGCTCCAGAGCAGCTTGCCGTTGTCCAACACGTGCGGATCGGAGACTGGGAAACCGTTGTCCCGCGCGTTGCCGTAGAACATGCCGCCCGAGCCGGGAGTACGCCCAGCAATCTCGGCGGCCAGCACGCTCGGTTGGGCCGTGCCGTCGTAGAACTGCGTGATTTGCAGGTTGCCGTTGCGGCTGCCCGTGGTTACCTTCACGTTCCCGTTCTGGCTGCTCAGGTCTTCCGTGTCGCCAAGGCTCTTGAACAGGTTGCCGTTGCCCTGATCGACCACCGAGAAAACGCCGAGCGTGGTGCCAAACACCAGCCGGGTGTGGCCGGTGAGCGGATCGACGAAGCTGATGATGCGGTTGATGCCGAGGTCGCCGTTCTGCTCGAAGCCGGTCGGGCCGCCAACCGCACTGATGTAGGGGCTCATGAGAGCGCCCTGGCCATCGTTGTTGAAGGCCAGGTTTATTGGGCCCCTGACCAGGATCGTCGAATTGCTGAGGAACGGGTTATTCGGGTCGGCGATCAGGTTAAGATACGGCGTCGGTCTCAGCGGGTCCACCACGTTGACATTGCCCGAGCCGTCGGGATTCTGCTGCAGCACCCTGCCCTCGCCGGGCACGAGGTCTCCGGTGGTGGCGGTGCGGAACAGGCCGCCGTCGGGGTTGTCGTTGTCGAAGGCAGTGAAGTTGTGCGCATCGTGGACCTGGGTGGCGTCGATCCGGATCAGGCCGCCCGCTGGGCGCGGTGTCTTGAGGATACCGATGTTGTCGAGGCCGCCGACGTAGATCACGCTCGGGTTGAGCGGGTCCACGGTCATGCTCAAGGTAAAGTTGGCATTGCCCTGGGACAGAATGTTGCTTGGTCCCGGAACGCCTGGCACGGGCTGCGTCGGGTCGTGGTTAGGCTGGTTCTCGTCATTGGTCGGGATGCCGGTGAGCACCGGATTACTGACGACCGGCACATTGATCTTGGTCCAGTTTGCGCCGGTGTCCTTCGTGTAATAGATGCCGTCGAGCTGACCGCCGGGGGTTGCCACTGCGGCGTAGACCCAGGCCTGGTAGACGAGGTTTTGCGGGTCCTGAGCGTCCTGTACGAGGTCCGGAATGGGCGGATTGATCGTGTTACCCCTGGCATCCACCTTGAAGTGGACGTTTTTCAGCGGCGGCACAGCCAGGACAATGCGGCCCTTGGCGCCGTTGGGCGTGACCCCTGCCGGCGTGTTCACGGGGACCGGGCCGGCCGGCTGCGTGTTGGCATTACGGATCAGGGTGTTGCCCACGCCGCCGGCCATGAGGCGGAGGTTGGTGCCCTGGTTCGTGCTGACGAAGACGCCAACGCCTGCGAAGGCGGCGTAGACGTTCAGCAGATTGCCGCTCGAGACACTGATTGTGGCCGGCGCCAGGATGACGTCGGTGGCATTGGTGCCGGTAGCCGGCTGGCCGTTATCGGCCGTCATGAGCCGCCAGTGCCGGCCGGAGTCGAGGCTGCGCCACAGGCCACCGTTGGTGCCGCTGAAGGCGGCGTAGACGATCACATCGTCCGGGCTGCTCGGCGCCGGGGTCGGATCGACGACAACCTTGAAGGAGGTCATGTTGAGGAAGAGGTGGTCGCGCAGCGGCGAGTTGATCGGCGTGATGACGCCCTGGGCCGTCTGCGTCGAGTCGGTATTGTTCGTGCTGTCCAGCAGCGTCCAGTGCGCGCCGCCGTCCAGGGAACGAATGATGCCGACGCCCTGGCTGCCGGTGTCGCCTTCGCCCGTTGTCGCGAAGATGAACGACTGCCGCGGATCGTTGTTCCGCGGGAAGACGGCGATGCTGCTGATGTTGATCGCGGTGTTCGGGCCAAAGTCGGTCAGCGGCACCCAGGTCGGTCCCAGTTTGTCGGGGGTCAGAAAGTTCGTCGTTCGCCAGATGCCGCCGCTGGGCGCGCCGAGATAAACCGTGTTGCCCGACGGGTCGGACGGGTCGGTCGCCAGGGCGGTAACCCGACCGGAATTGCTCGGCAGCGGCTCGGTCAGCGTCAGCGACCAGCTCGTCAACTGGCCGGTGTGGGCCGAGTTAGCGGAGGTGTTCGTGATCTGCAGGAACCAGGTGCCCGACGACGAGCGATTGTTCAGCGTGGCCAGGCTCCCCTCCGGACTGTAGGCTCCGTTGAGGAGGCTGTAGAAGGGTGCAATTTGGTTGGTGGCAACATTGATCGCAAGCCGGCCAAAATCATCGAACTGCGTGTTGGCGAAGTGAGCGCCGCCCGTCTGGCCCACGTTTGTGAACAGGGGCACGACGGTGCCGTCCGGCGCAATCAGCTTGGCCACGAGGTCGGGATCGTTGGGGAAATTGATGTTGAGCCGCAAAGTGGCCCGCTGGATCGGGAAGTTTTCCGGGCCGAAGTTGAGCGGAATGCGCTGGGTCGTGCCCGGTGACAGCGTCACCGCTGGCCCCGAGTAAGTATGCGTTACATCCGTGCTATTGGTCGAGTTGATCGTCTGCGGAGTAACCGCGGTGGTGATCGAAGCCGGACCAACCGCCGTCCAGGTCAGATGGGACTGCGGGTTGGCCGGGTCCTGAGTGAATATGCGGAAGTTGACCGTGGCCTGGTCGGCGAACTTCTCGCCCAGGCCGGTGCCGGGCACCGCCTCGGTAAACGTCAGCGCCCAGTTGGTGAGCGTGGCCGTGTTGTTGGAGCTGTCGTTCTTGATGCGCAGCCGCCAGGTCCCGAACGACGACTTGCCGTTGAGGATGTTGAGCGGCTTCTGCGGGTTGAATGCCCCGTCAAGCAGGCTGTTGAACGGCGCGACGCCTTGCTGAATGGGGTTTTGTGTCGGCCGCCCGGTTGCGGGGTCAAAAGTAGTGTCCACGAAGATCGTATTGGTGAAGTTCGAGTGCGTGCCGTTGTTCCCCACGTTCGTGAACAGCTGCACGGTGGTACCGTCGGGCGCCACGAGCTGCGCCTCCAGATCCGGGTCGTTCGGCGTCTGGATGGTCAGCTGAACCAGCGCCTTCTGGATCAGGAAATCCTCGGGGCCAAAGCCGAGCGGAGCGTCCACTGTCTTGCCGGGCGGAATGGCGATGAACTGCGTGGGATCGTTCGCGCTATTAAAGGTATGGCTGAAGTCAGAGAAACTGGCAGCCGCCGGGTTCGTTGCCGCACCGCGGAGCAGGGCCAGGCCGGCGTTCAGGTTCGTGTCCAGCAGGTCGCCGAACTCCGACTTGATGACCGTTGGATCGAGCGACAGGGTATAGGTACCGCTAAGGTCCTGGCCGGTGCCAGCCGCGGAGTTGACGCGGTCCGGCAGATTAATGCGGTAGGTTCGCGGATGCGACGAGTCCGGGTCGGGGGCCGTGCTAAGGACGCCGTTGATAAAGCGCGGATACCGCGGATTCGGATCAGGGGTGATCGTCAGCGTGTTGACCGGAATATCGCCGATCGGACCGATCAGGCGCTGCACGGAACTGCCGCTGATGCTGCTCGGGTCCATGTCCCGATCGAAAGTGACGTCGATGAAATGGACGGACTGGTTGAGCACCAGGTTGTCGAAGCTCGGCGGATTCTGCGGCGTCCCCTGGACGGTCAGCCCCGGCACGAACGAACTGACGATGTGGGGTCCGGGCACGATGAGCGGCAGCGATGTGTTGTCGTAGCCCGGTACGAAAATCGGCCCATTGTTGACCGGGTTCGGGATCGAGTAGACGTCGCCGCCCGTGGGACGGCTGACGCCCGTGGCCGGGTCCTTCACCACCGTGTTGTTCTGCTCGCCCTGAATGGCGTTGCCATTCTGGTCCATGGCGTTGCCGTTGTGGGTCGTCGTCGTTTGCGATCCGACCTGGAGCGACAGCGTCCAGTTGACCAGATTGCCAATCCCTGCCTGGGAAACATCGTCGATGGCCAGGCGCCAGATGCCGCTGGGGACCTTGCCTGTAAGGGCGGCCAGCGGCGACTCCGGCCGGAAGGTGCCGGTGAACGGCGCCACTGCGCTCGGAGCACCCGCGCCGATGGCCACAGTCGCGGAATCGTCGAACGTCGTGCCAAGGAAGTTTTGGCCGCTTCCCCCCTCGCGGGTGGAAAGCGGTATCAGGGTGCCATCCGGCGCGATCAGGTCGATCAGCAGATCGCTGTCGAACTGATGATTGAGGTTGATCGTGACGCTGGTATGCGTGATCCGGTCCGACGCAATTGGGTCGGTGACGGTGATGGTGCTGAAGGTCGTGTCGCGCGGATCGAACCCGAAGAGAGGCGGCGGTCCCTGCGGGCCGAGGGGCGGTCCGGGAGGCCCATCGCCGCCGGTATCCTGTGGCGGCACACGCAAGTTGGAGTTCGTGACATCGCTCGTATTGACAAGCGTTGAGGTGGCTCCGGTGATGGCAACGACGTTTGTGCGGATCTTATCGAAGATGCCCGGGCTGGTATTATCAGGCGTGCCCGGGTTGATGGCGTAGCTGTACGTTCCAGGGCGACCCTGCAAGTTGGCCGGCACCGTGAATGTGATCAGGAAGCGTGTGGACAGGATCGGCTTGTTTGTGCCAGAGTCGATGCCGCCGACCTGATTCGGGCCGTAGCGCGTCGTCCAGCCGTCCAGCGGGAAGACCTGGACGCCGCCAAGGGCAGTTGGCGGTGTGCCAGCCGGCGTGACCGTATCGCGGAAGACGACCTGGACCAGGTTGGGTACGAAGCGGCTGACGTCGATGGGGCGGTCGAATGTCAGCAGGAAACCGTTAACCTGCTGGGTGCCGTCGAGGTAATAGGTGTTGTTGAACGGGATCGAGCGGCCGTCGTCGGTGGTGGCCACCAGGCTCTGCACCGGCCCCTCGGTGCTGCTGACGATGCGTGGACCGTCGGCGATGGTAGCGCCGCCGGCCGGGTTGCCGCCCGGCGACGTATGCAGGACCGAGACGATATTCATCGCGTCGGTGTTCTTGTTCGCCGTCCAGATGGGATAGATCAGGCCGTTGGCCACGGCCAGGCCCTGATGATCGCCGAAGTTGAAGGTCGCGTTACCCCGTGCATTGTCCGGGATCGGTTCGAGCTTGATGCCCGACTGGCCGGTGACTGCGTCGGTGGCAATCTCCGAGTCGTTCACGTAGGTTTCCGGCGCAAAGTCCGGAACGTTATTGCCCGTGGTGGGATCGAAGCGCCAGCCGCCGTTGATGCTGGTGGCCACGTACATGGCCGCGCGGGCGTGGGCTGCGTCGTGTCGCGCATCGTAGAAGGAGAGGACCAGGGTGCCGGTTGTCTGATCCACGGCAATCGAAGGATCGAACTGTGGCCGGTTGCCCTCTGAGAAGTTATCCGCGGCGGTATCGTCGTTGACGCGCAGCGGAGTCCGCAACCAGGTGTTGCCGCCGTCGTCGGAAGTGCTCAGGAAGACGTCGGTGTTGTCGGCGGCGCCGCCGCCTTGCCCGACATAGGCGACGTAGAGGCGGCTCTGGTACGGACTGAAGGAGCCGAGCGTATTATCCGCGGCAATCGTGGGAGTGGCCCCGATGCCACGATTGGGCGACACCGCAGTGGCGGCGCTGTTCGGGAACGTACTGACGATGGTGTCGGCGCTGGAGACGTCGATGGTCGAGCCATCCTCGGAAGCATTGCCGAGGACGGGACCGTTGGGGATTTGTCCGCCAGCAATGAGGCGGTCGGGATTATTGGCATTCAGGCGCGACGTGAAGTCGAGAGACCAGCTCTGCAGGAACTGGATTGGGTCGGCGCCGCCGCTCTGGTCGCTGTCGCGGAAGTCGGTGACTTCAAGGGTCCAGTCGCTGTTGATCGAGGCGGCGATTTGGCCGATCACGAAAGTGAGCGCGCCCCCTTCGGGCCGGAAGTGGTCCGAGAACGGCGCCACGGAGGTCGTTCCTGCCTGACTCGTGTCGCTGATCGATCGATAGGCCTGGTCGTCGAAGGTCGTCCCCACCGGCGCGCCGGTGTTCGCCCAGATACCCATGTTGACGCCCGCCGTGATGCCCACGCCAGGGTTGGCGGAGCCATCGGCGTTCGTGTGGTTATTGAGAAGCACGATCTGTTGGGCGCCGCCACCGGAGGCCACGAAGACAGCACCGCCATTGCCCGAGGACGGCCGCGGCTGGGCCGGTGTGCCGGTGTAGTGCATGACGCTGTTGGTGTTGAAGCTGGCGACGATCAGATCCGGCTCGCCCAGGCCTCGGGAGGCGATGCCGGTCGGGCCGGAGAGCCCGCCGTTGTTGGTCGCCACATTGTCCAGCGGGACGATGCTCTCGAGATACTGTTTGTTTCCCAGGCGATAGCGCAGGACGCGATTGTTCCCCTGGCTCGTGATGTAGACGGTGCCATCCCCGCCGAAGAGGAAGTCCTGGGGATTGCTCAGCGGGCTGGTGGTGCTGCTCGCAAAGACGTCCACGAAGGTGCCCGTCGTGCCATCGAAGCGCAGGATCTGGTTACTGCCGGCACTGCTGACCATCAGATTGCCCGACGGATCGAAGGCGAGGCCGGTCGGATTCATGAGGCCGTTGCCCTGGGCGAAGATGGCCGTGCCCGGGAAACTCGGTGAGGGCTTGGGATTGCCCGCACTGTCGTAGCGCAGAATCTGGTTGGAGCCGGAACTGCTCACCAGCAGATTGCCGCTGGCGTCGAAGATGAGCCCGGTCGGATTCACTGGCCCGGTGGCGCCGGGACCGACGAAGATGCCCACGAAGGTGGCTGCGTTCGTGCCCTTGTATTCCAGGATGCGGTTATTGCCGAAACTGCTGACATAAACGTTGCCCTGGCTATCCTCCGCCAGTCCCCACGGCCTAATCAGACCGCCGAGATTCGGCGGGATATAGGTGCCCGCGAAGCCGCCGTTCAGGCTGTTGTAGCGCTGGACAGAATTGTTGCCGAAACTGCTGAGCAGGATATTGAAATTGTCATTGGACCGCACGATCATCGAGCGCGGTTGCGACAAACTGCCGCTTCCCGGCGCAACGAAAGTCGCATCGAGAACGCCAGGCGGCGGCTGATTGGCAGGCGATGGGTCAGGGATGCCGGGCGCGGGAGTGAAACGGAGCACTTCCCGCGTTTTCCCGGAATTAAGGACGAACAGGTAGCCATTGATCGGATCGACGAGCGGGTTGCCGTTATTGTCCGGCTCGAACTCGAGACCACGCGGCGCATCGAGGCCGCTGGCGAAAACGTCCAGGAAGGTGCCGGGCCGTGGCGTATTGGAGCCAGGACCCGTATTCACCGCGCCATAGAAGCGCACCACCTGGTTATTGCTGGTGCTGCTGACGTAGAGGTCGGCGTCCTGGCCGAAGGTCAAGTACGTGGGCGCGCTAAGGTTTGCGGTGGCGAAAACGGCGCCCGCCTGTCCTGGCGCGGGATCAGCGATGCCCATGTTGGCGACGTTTTGGAAACGGAGAACGTTGTTGCCGCCCGTATTGCCGATGTAGAGATCGTGGTCGGATCCGAAGCCGAACGCCAATCCGGTCGGGCTCGCAACACCTTGCGCACTGTTCGCGAAGATGCCGAGAGGCGACCCCGGCAGCGCGCCGAGCGGGCCCTGGTAAACAAGGATTTCGCTGTTGGCGGCGCTTGACACGAACAGATCGCCCGCCTGGTCGAAGGCGAGCCCCGTGGGGTTCATCAGGTTCGGATCGCCTGTCACGAAGGCATCCACGAAATTGCCGTTCGTGTCGTAGCGCAGGACCTGATTGCTGAACGAACTGCTGACGTAGAGGTCGCCGTCGGGACCGAAGACCAGGCCGGTGGGGCTGTCGAGCCCGCCGCGGCCATTTGGGACGAATACGGCAAGCAGCGTGCCGGTCCTGCCATCGTACTCCAGCACGCTGTTGTTGGTCTTGCTGGTAACGAAGATGTTCTTCGATGTTGGGTTAATGGTCAGGTCGTCGGGCTGGCTGAGCTTGGCTTCCGGCAGCAAACGAATACGCAGCTGATCATCGTTGGCATGCGAGATGTTGACCGTGACGTTCAGGTTGCTGGCGGTCGTGAAGTTGGGGTCCTGAATGTTCACGGTTTGCGTGAAGATCGTGGGCTCTGGGCGATCCGGCAGACCGTTGCCCTGGGCCTCTGCGTCGATGATGTTGTTGCCGCCGTGGAAGCCCGAACCATTCTGGTTCTGTGGACTGTTGTCCGTCGCGACGGCGCCGCTGCCGCCATTGATAAACTGGTTGGTGCGGATCTGATTGACATTGGGAGCGAAGTTGTCCCAGACGACACTGAGCTGGCCGCCCTGCACCCTCGGCTGCGTGTATCTGAAGTTACTGGTTGGCTGGGTGGCCGCCGGCGCAGCAAGAGTATAGGTGAAGGTCGTCGCTCCGGTGACCGTGATGGGGTAGGTACCGTTGAATAGAGTGTCGTTGCCCGTCCCCCCTGCAATGATCACTTCCTGACCGGTCCTCAGCCCGTGGTTGAACGGTGTGGTCACCGTGGCGGTCTGCCCGAGGCTAGTGATGGACTGTATGGGGATAGCCGGGCCCTTGGTCTTGTCGCTGCTGCTCCCCTGGCTCACCACCAGTCGCGGCAGCGCATCGGCGCCCGACTGCTGGTCGGGACTGCCGCCATTGCCCACGTCGGCAAAGCGCCCTGTCGTGAACGTTTGGCCCCCATCCGAAGAAGCGATGACCTTGATGGCATTGCGGTTGACCTGGACAATCGCTCGGTTCGCGGTGATGGCGTCGTTCGTGTTCCAGGCGACGTAGATTTGCCCCTGGTACACCGGCGCGTTGGTCTCGGAATCCAAGATTGGCTTGCCGTAATTCGGGGTGGTCGGGTTGCTGTTATCGATCAGCGGCACGATCAGATTGTCCGTCTGCGTCGCATTGGTCTGCGGATCGATGAAGGAGACCTTGCGTAACGGATTCGAGGGGTCGGGGAAGATAGGCGGCAGATTGGCATCTACCACGATGGTCGGGTTCAAGGCGGGATCGGAATCGTTCGCCGCGGCGCCGGCCCACTGATAGAGAATGCCGGCCGGCCTCGACCCCGGGTCCGTGCGGAGAGGAGTCAGCTGCGGAGTCAGCAGCGATGCCTTGGGGAAACCCGTATGGAAGTCGTACTTGGCGAGCATGACGGCGCCAGCGGCGTTATCGCTACGATGCACCACGTAGACGACATAAAAGCTCTCGGCATTGACGACACTGCCCGTGGTCGGATTGATCGATACGGCGTGATCAAAGGCCACCGACGCATTGGTAGCCAGCGGCAAGGTCGCGCCGGGGGTGGTTGGGTCCCTCATGCCAACTGACACCGTGCCGAACGATTGCCAGTGCAAGCCGCCATCGCTCGAGAACGATCCTTGAATCGACGAGGTCCCGGTGGTGATATTCAGGCTGGTGTACACAGCCACCATGCCCTGTGGATTGGCCGGATCGACGGCGATGGCGGGCGTATTGTCCCGGAAGAAGTTGGGGTTCGGCGCGTCGATGATCGCCTGGCTTGTAACCATGGGCGGTGGCAGGACCGACATCAGCGTGCGGTCCTCGAGAGATTCGACCGACGGGCGCAGCCCGTCGCGGCGCCGCTCGGGGCGCCCCGCCCACCGGCGCCGCCGCTCGTGCCGCGCCCTGCCACCCAGCCACCGTTCGCGAAGCTTCCGGAGAACGACGAGGAAACTCATGTGTACGTATCCCTTGCTGTAGCGGAGATACCGACCGGCCGCGCCGGTCTCGATCCAACCGCTGTCGGACAAGAAGCCCCTTCATGAACCCGCTCAACTATCAATGAATCAACACGTTTTGGATGCTGCTCGGGACCGTTGCGCCGCTCGACGACGTGCCAACCCCGCTCCAACCACTTCCGCGTGCCCTTGATATGACGGGACAGGGGTATCCGGGGTTTGCGAAAATTTCCGGGTTGCCCCACATTTCCGGGCATCGACGCCCTCACGCCGATGGTCCCGCCATGACCCCGCCAGCGCGACAATACTCGATGGGAAGCGGTACGGAGATATGCAGCAGGCGCGGCACCAGCCATCGCCGGTGCCCTCGGCCGCCGTTCTTCGCCTCGTATCCCGCCCCGACCGGAGCCCCTCTGGCGCCGTCGAACGACCGCGCCGAACTGCTCCCAGTGTTCCGTAGTTCTACTGTAACCGTTGCC
>JRHI01001534.1_pt1 | contig 18871 bp, 19 predicted proteins | sample 215371 | NCBI WGS metagenome assembly JRHI01 (sample SAMN02929681, study PRJNA255918) | sediment metagenome | biome: cave system; feature: Ice Cave; material: Sediment; isolation source: sediment from deep within a dark volcanic ice cave with no known source of... ...
CGGCAAGGTTTCGAGCGGGCGGCCCGTCGCTCTGGACGGCGCCCCGTTGCTCGCACCGGTGCGACCGCACAAGAATGTCTTCTGCATCGGCCGCAACTATTTGGCGCACGCCGAAGAGGGCGCCCGCGCCCACGGTACCCCGCTCAATTTGCCGAAGGTTCCGACGATCTTCACCAAGGCGCCGACCGCAATCGCCGATCCAGGGCAAACCGTGAAGTTCGCCGCCGCCATATCCCGCCAATACGATTGGGAGGCCGAGCTCGCCGTCATCATCGGCCGGCGCTGCCGAGACGTCGCCGAAATCGACGCGCTCGATGTGATCTTCGGCTATTCGTGTCTCAACGACCTGACAGCGCGCGACCTGCAAAAGGAGCATCAACAATGGTTTAAGGGGAAGAGCCTGGACGATTCGTGCCCGATCGGTCCGTGGATCGTCGGAACCGATGAGATATCCGACCCTCAGGCGCTCGAAATCATGTTGCGCGTCAATGGCGTGGAGAAGCAGCACTCAAACACGAGCAACATGATCTTCAACCTGAGTACGATCATTGCTCAGCTCAGCCGCGGGATGACGCTCGAACCCGGCGACGTTATCGCAACCGGAACCCCGGAAGGGGTCGGGATGGGACGGGTGCCCCCCGAGTTCCTAAAAAACGGTGACCTCGTCGAGGTCGAAATCGAACGGATCGGGATTCTTAAAAACGCGATTTCGATCACATAGGGGGCCGAAACGTCGGCACCAGCGTAGCCCACGTTTAAGCGGGAACCTTGTGGGTAAGGCGCCGATCGCCTATGCGTTTAGCGCCCGCGGCGGCGAGGAATTACAGATAGTACCGTCTCTGAAAGGACGATGATCATGGGTCTCAAGGACGCAATCGACAAGACCGTCAACAATGTTAAGGACACCGTTCACGAAGCCACGCATCGCAGCACGGCGGACGCCGAAAAAGTGAAGCGCGATGTGGCTGGCGACGAGATGACGCCGGGCGAAAAAGTGGGGTCGGTGTTCAACCAGGGCAAAAATGAAGTTCAGGCGGACATCGACCGCGCCAAGCGCGACGTTCGTAATACGCCGTAACTCAGCCCCTTCCAAGTAAACGACAGCGCCGCCGGGGTGCGTCAATCCGTGGTACGCAGGGTGCTGCTCGACGTGGATGGGACGCTCGTTCTGAGCAACGACGCCCATGCCGCCGCGTGGAGCAGGGCCTTCGCCGAGGACGGCATTGACGCGCCGCCGGCTTTTCTCCGACCTCTGATCGGCATGGGTGGAGACCGGATCGTTCCGTTGGTCGCCGCCGAACTGAGCGCGCAGGTAGGGCTCGGAAAAACGATTAGCGATCGTCGCAAAGCAATTTTCCTGGAGGACTATGCGCCAGGGCTGGTGACTACCCCGGGCGCCACCGCGTTCGTGCAACGGTTGCGAGACGACGGGTTGCGGCCGGTGGTGGCAACTTCGGCTCAGCGGGATGAACTCGATGTCCTGTTGCACATTGCCGGGATCGCGCAACTGATCGATCTCGTAACGACCGTCGATGATGCTCGCGAGTCGAAGCCCGCGCCCGACATCATCATCGCTGCGCTGCAGAAAGATCATACCGCCGCAGATGCGGCCGTTTTAATCGGAGACACGCCGTACGATATCGAAGCAGCCTCACGAGCCGGTGTCGCCGCAATCGCTGTGCGGTGCGGCGGCTGGAATGACGGTGCCCTCAGCGGAGCGCTAGCCATTTACGATGATCCGGCCGACCTTTTGGTTCGATACGGTAGTTCGATTTTCGAGCCGGTTTCGACGTCGGCATGATTCTCGGAATTTTTTACGCCTCGCCCAGGGACGCAGATTGAACCGTCCCGGAGGTTTTAAGACCTTTTTCACGCGCCGAGCATACGGCAAGCCGCAAACCGTGCGAGCGTCGGCCGCCTCCTCGGGCGTAAGACTGAGTTGAAGCAGGTCGATTGACGTCGCCCAGATCGTCAGTATACTGATGATCAGGGAGGCTTGTGAGGTGACAATAGAGTTTGGGCTAAATTTTTTTCCCGATGTCAAGCCCGATCAGAAAAGCGCTCAGCAGTACTTCGCTGAGTCCTTGCGCTTGGCTGAAGAGGGCGAACGATTGGGGCTCACGCACGCTCGAATCGTGGAACATTACTTCCACTACTACGGCGGCTATAGTCCCAATCCGATCGTCTTTTTGAGCGCGCTTTCGCAGCGGACCCGGCGTATGCGGCTGATCACCGGGGCCGTGTTGCCGGTCTTCAATAACCCGCTGAAGTTGGCCGGCGAGATCGGGATGCTCGATGCCCTCAGCAGCGGCCGGCTCGACGTCGGGTTCGCCCGGGCGTTCTTGCCGCATGAGTTTCGACGCTTCGAGCGTTCGCGAGACGAGTCAGTCGAGCGGTACCGCGAAGCCATCGAACAGATCGACTTGCTGCTCCGCGAAGAGAACGTCACTCACGCGGGCAAGTTTCACCGCATCGTGAACACGACCTCACTGCCGCGACCGACGCAGCAACCGCGTCCAAAGTTTTACGTCGCTGCACTCGCCACGCCCGAGTCATTCGAGTTCGCCGGTCGAAGCGGCTTTTCGGTGATGGCGATTCCGATGGCCGCCGGCAAGCTCCGCGAACTGACCGGACGCTACCGCGATGCATGGCGGGCTGCCGGTCATCCCGGTGACGGCGAAGTCATGCTCGCATTTCATATGTATTGTCATGCGGACGGTGCGATCGCTCGCGATCGGGCGCGCGCGCCGCTGAACGCCTATTTGAAGTCGCTCGTCGACGCCGCCTCCGACTGCGCCGAAGGTCTGTCGTCCAAGGACTATCCGGGCTATGACAACATCATCGAGAAATTGCGCGGCGAAACCATGGACACGCAGATCGCCAGCGGCGCAGCATGGATCGGATCGCCCGATGAGATTGCGGCCGCGATCACAGGCGCCGATCAGCTCTTCGGCCGCTTCGAACACGCGTCACTTCAGGTGAATTTTAATACGATCCCCTTTGACGACGCATGGTCATCTTTGACCCTGTTTGCCGACAAGGTCATGCCGCGATTCCGGGAGGCTTCGGCAGCGGGCGCGGCGCGATGACGTGCAGCGCGCTCGAACAGCTACATGGCATGCCCGGGCACTTGATTCGGCGCGCGCAGCAGATGGCGGTGGCCGTTTTCGTCGGTGAGACCGCAGAATTCGATGTCACGCCGGTGCAATATGCCGCCCTGACGTGCGTTCGGAGCAAACCGGGACTGGATCAGACACAGCTTGTGAACCTCATTGCGCTGGATCGGTCCACTGTTGCTGACGTGGTCGATCGACTCGCGACCAAAGGTCTGCTGGCCCGCCGCTCGGCATCCGGCGACAAGCGACGCAAAACGCTGTTCCTGACGCGGGCTGGGAAACAATTGCACGACGCGATGACGCCGGCTGTCATGCGTGCCCAGAGGCGGATGCTCGCGCGGCTGGACGCCCGCGAGCGCACGCCTTTTCTGCAGATGCTGGCTCGCGTGAGTGCCGTGGACGGCGAGGCGGCCGGCTGGCAAATGGAGCCGTCACGGCGCGTCGAACCAAAGCCGTCGTCCGCAAGAGGAGTACGAGTTTGACCACCCGTCCGCAATTTATGGCCGGCGTCGCCGGCCTGCTCGCCTGCGGCGCGCAACGAGCGCCGGCGGTCGCCCAGGGGAAGCCGCTCGTGGCTGGCTTCGTGCCGTCCACGCTGTTCGCGCCGGTGTTTGTCGCTGCCGAACGCGGGTATTTCGCCGCAGCCGACTTGAGTGTCGATCTCAATCAAATCGTCTCCGGCCAAGACACGCTCGCACTGGTCGCGACCGGCAAATTCGACTTCATCGCAGCGGGCGTCTCCGCGGCGTTTTTCAATGCTGTCGCCCGCGGTCTAGACGTGAAGTTCGTCGCATCGACCGGCTACCAGCCCCAGAAGGGCCATCCCACGGCGCTGATGGTGCGCGAAGATCTCTACGCCGCCGGCTTGCATGATGTGACCGGCCTGCGCGGTAAGAAAATCGGCTCGATCGGCGGCGCCGGCGCGACGTCAGCCTACTACGTCGCGCGAATCCTCCGGCGTGTCGGGGTAAAATTTAGCGAGGTCGAGATGATCAATATTGCCAATCCTGATCTGCCGATTGCAATGGAACGCAAGGCGATTGACGCCACGTTCGTTTCAGCACCGTTCACCGACGTTTTGCAACAGCGCAAGCTCGCCCGCATCATTGCAGGGCCGCCGACCGGCATATCAGGAACCGGCATCTTCTTCGGCCCGAGCTTGCTGCAAAACCGCGACGCCGCCGAGCGCGTCATGACCGCCTGCCGCCGGGGCGCAAAGGAGGTAGCGGGCACCGGTTACACGCGCCGCGAGAATCTCGAAGCGATGGCGAAATACACCAAACAGCCAGTCGAAGAACTCCAGCGCTCGGATCGATACGACTTCGACCGCGAACTGCGGATCGATCAAACGACGTTGCAGGATATGCAGACGGAGTTTCTCGCCCAAGGGCTCCTGACATACAAAACCCCGATCAGCGAAGTAAAACTTGTCGCGCGATTTTGACAGCTGGATAGTATTTGCGGCCAGGCAGTGCTTCGAGTTTCGATCGCCATGACGAATCGCTAGACGGCATCCCAAGGATGACATCGTGGAAAAAATTCCCCAGTTAAAAGCGCCGCCGGGCACTTGTGACACTCACTTGCATGTGTACGACAAGCGCTTTCCGGTCGCGCCAACGGCGCTGTTTCCGGCGCCCGACGCACCGCTGGCGGCATATCGGCCCGTGCAGCGCCGACTGGGAGTGGACCGCATCGTCATTGTCCAGCCCACGACGTATGGCACCGACAATCGTAGCACGCTCGACGGAATAGCCGCCTTCGGCTCGGGGGCACGCGGGATCGTCGTGGTCGAGTCCGGCGTCGCTGACGTGGAATTGCAGCGCCTCACGGACCTCGGTGTGCGCGGCATCCGGTACCACATGCTGCCGGGCGGCGTGCTGGCATGGGAGAGCCTGCCGGAGATGGCGGCGAGAGTTCAGGAAGTAGGTTGGCACGTTCAGTTGCAGATGGACGGCCGGTTGTTCGCGGAGCGCGAACTGATGTTGCGCCGGTTGCCCGGCACACTCGTCGTCGATCATGTTGGTCGGTTCCACGCACCCGTGGCGGTGGACGATCCGGCGTTTGTGGCCCTTTGCCGATTGGTCGAAAGCGGCCGCTGTTGGGTCAAACTTTCCGCGCCGTACGAAAGTGCCAATGCAGGTCCGCCGGCGTACCCCCAAACCAGCGCGCTGGCGAAAGCGCTGGTCAAGCTCGCACCGCAACGCATGGTTTGGGCGAGCAATTGGCCGCACCCGTCGCTCAAGGACCCACCGGACGAAGCCGACCTGCTCGACCTACTGCTCGACTGGGCGCCGGATGAAACGACTCGTCGGCGCATCCTCGTCGACAACCCCGCCGTGCTGTATGGTTTCTAATCGCCGCGTTGTCAGCAGCCGAGCGACATTCTATTGGAACGCAACTTCACGCGATCCGTGTTTCAGCGCAGATAGATGCTCCAGGTGGCACCGACGGGCGGCTCCAAATGGAGGCCGGCCCGCAAGCTACTGGATTTCGGTTCAAGCTGTGACGCACCACGACTCGCTCGATGTCGGCCGGGTAGTAACCACCGCAGGCGAGCTCCAATCAACGAGGGCAGCCCTTTCGGGCGCCGAGCTTCAGACGCGCGGTCTTCATGCATCATAGCGCAGGTATCGGTCAGCGCGACCGCGAGATTAGCCGAATCGTCCTTGTCTTTCGCAGCTGGAGTAAAGTTTTCATGAAGCCCGATTCATGCTGATCGGCGTTCCTACTGAAACTGCCGAAGGGGAACACCGCGTCGCGCTTGTGCCGGAGGCCGTTGGCCGGCTGACCAAGGCCGGAGTTCCGGTCTGCGTCCAAACCGGCGCCGGCGCATCAGCAGCGTTTGTCGACGATGCGTACAGTGCGAGCGGTGCGAGCTTAGCGGCCGATGCAGCCGCACTTTACGCGAAGGCCGACGTGATCGTCAAAGTCCAGCGACCGAGCGATGCCGAATTGAGCCTGCTACGAGAAGGGACGGCAGTCGTCGGCTTTCTAGCGCCGTTGGGCGACCCAGGGTACGTGCAGAAATTGGCGCAGCGCAGGCTGACGGCCTTAAGCATGGAGACCATCCCACGCATCACGCGAGCCCAAAGTATGGATGCACTCTCCTCGCAAGCGAACGTCGCAGGCTATAAGGCTGTCTTGATCGCCGCTGAAACGTTGCCGCGATTTTTTCCCATGCTCACAACGGCCGCTGGAACAATCCCGCCGGCGAAGGTATTGATCCTCGGTGCCGGCGTCGCCGGGTTGCAAGCGATCGCCACGGCGCGGCGACTCGGAGCGGTGGTCTCGGGCTACGACACCCGCGCGGTCGTGAAGGAGCAAGTGCAAAGCCTTGGCGCGACCTTCCTCGATCTCGACGTGGGCGGGGACGCCGAAGGCGTCGGCGGCTACGCTAAAGAGCTTTCAGCCGAGCAGATCGAACGACAACGGGCGTTCATGGTCCAGCACATCGGCGCATCGGATTGCGTCATCACGACGGCGGCCGTGCCCGGCAGACGCGCGCCGATCCTCATCACCGAGGAGGCCGTACACGCGATGAAGCCGGGCAGCGTGATCGTCGATCTGGCCGCCGAGACCGGCGGCAATTGCGCGCTCACCGAGCCCGGGAAACTCATCGTAAGCAACGGCGTCACGATCGTGGGAACGACGAATCTGCCGTCCACGATGCCGTACCACGCCAGCCAGTTGTACGCTCGCAACGTCTACACGCTGCTGCAACACCTCATTAAGGACGGTACGATGACGTATGACTGGAACGATGAGATCACGCGCGGAACCGTCTTGACGCACGACGGCAAGATCCTGCACCAGGCCACGCTCGATGCTTTGGTAGCACCGACCGCATGAACGAACACCTGTTGGGCGAGTTGACGGTTTTTGTGCTGGCCGTCTTCGTCGGTTTCGAGGTGATCTCAAAGGTGCCGACGACTCTGCATACGCCCCTCATGTCGGCGACCAACGCAATTCACGGCATCGTGCTCGTCGGCGCTCTGCTGGTCGCTGGCGTCGCCGAACCGAAGTTGGGGCTCGCGTTTTCGCTGGTCGTCGTCGTATTGGCGTCGCTCAACGTCTTCGGTGGGTTTGTCGTGACCGAACGAATGTTGCAAATGTTTCGCCCGCGGACAGCGCCCGGCGCGCAAGAGAAAGCAGCCAAGAAGTGACGGCTGCGCCGGCAAGCACGCTGTGGATCGATTTCGCGTATCTCGTTACCGGTGTCTGCTTTATCCTCGGCTTGCGGTATCTGAGTTCGCCCAAGACCGCGCGCACCGGGAACCGGCTGGCGGCTGTCGGGATGCTGCTGGCGCTCGTGGCCACGGCCTTCCAACTGTACCCGGGCGCGTGGCCGGTCTTGGTCGGCGGCGTGCTCTTCGGTGCGGTCGTCGGCGTGTATTCGGCGCGGGCGGTCAAGATGACGGCGATGCCGCAGATGGTTGCGCTCTTCAACGGCGCCGGCGGAGGCGCCGCGGCACTCGTGGCTACGGCGGAGTTTCTCAAACTCAGTAACGAAACGGGGGTGCTTCCGCTCGACCAAACGCTGGCGATCTCGCTAACGACCGTTATCGGCGCACTCAGCTTCGCCGGCAGCATCATCGCATTTCTCAAGCTGCAGGAACTCATGACGGGCCGGCCGATCACGTACCCGGCACAGCAGGTCGTCAATGGTTTGCTGGCGGCCGTTATCATCGTCGCGTGTGGTTTTGTCATCGCGAATTCGAACGCCGAGCCGGCGTATTTCATCGCATTCGCGGGCGCGCTGGTGCTCGGCGTGTTGTTCGTCTTGCCGATCGGCGGCGCCGATATGCCGGTCGTGATCTCGCTGCTCAACTCATTCACCGGGCTGGCGGCCGCGATGACCGGCTTCGTGCTCGGTAACAACGTCCTCATCATCAGCGGTGCGCTGGTCGGCGCATCGGGAACGCTGCTCACGTTGTTGATGGGGAAAGCGATGAACCGCTCGGTCACCAATGTGCTGTTCGGCGCGTTCGGGGCGGTTGCGGCCGGCGGTGCGGGCAGCGCGGCTGCGACCGGTGGCGGCAACGCCCGCGCGGCAACCGTCGACGACGTCGCGACGATGCTCGCCTTCGCGCATCAGGTGGTCGTCGTCCCGGGCTACGGCATGGCGGTTGCCCAGGCGCAACACAGCGTCCGCGAGCTGGCGGACCAACTGGAAAAAAAGGGAGTCGAAGTCAAATATGCGATCCATCCGGTCGCCGGCCGGATGCCGGGTCACATGAACGTCCTCCTGGCCGAAGCCAACGTTCCATATCCGCAGCTCTACGACATGGAGGACATCAACCCCGAATTCCCGCGAACCGACGTCGCTCTGATCATTGGCGCCAACGACGTCACCAATCCGGCGGCCCGCACCCAGACGACCAGCCCGATTTATGGAATGCCGATTCTTGACGTCGACAAAGCCCACAACGTCGTGGTCCTCAAGCGCAGCATGAAACCCGGTTTCGCCGGCATCGACAACCCGCTCTACGACGATCCCAAAACCGTCATGCTGTTCGGCGACGCAAAAAAATCCGTCGACGCGCTGGCAGCAACCGTCAAGACGTTGTAATCCACGCTGCCCCAACCGCTCCAAAGTATAACCGCGGCCTCCGCAACGAAGTCCCAGCATCAACTCGGCAGGCGACAGATCGCTACCAATGAATGCCGCGGCGCTGAAGAACCTTTCGCGCGAACACGCCGCCGGTCGTGCACCGGCGGACGCGCGACGGCTGCCTATTCCCGCGCCGGGCGTACGGCTCGAGGGCCTTGCCCGCGATATGGTAGCACGACGCGCTCGCTTCGGATGCGTCCCGTCGTACGACGGCTGGCATCCTGCCAGGCCAACGCTTACGGCGCTGGGACGAACGGCGCCAAAGCGTTTTCGGGAATGAATGAGGCGATCTCTGCGGTGGCCGAGCCGCCGACGGCGCTTCGTGGCCACAGGTTCCACTGGTAGGAAACGGCGTGTCCGTCAACGAGTATCTTCAAAATCCGTCCAACGCGGCCGTCTACGCCGCAGGCGATGCGGCGGATACCGGCGTTCCGCGGTTGACGCCGGTCGCAGGCATGGAGGGTGACGTTGTTGCGGCCAACCTGCTCGGCGGTAACGTGCGAAACCCGGACGCGGGCGTCGTTCCGAGCATCGTCTTTACGACGCCGGCGCTCGGTACGGACGGCCTGACCGAACTGAGCGCTCGCGAACGTAATGTGCGCTTCTCAGTCAAGCGCGCCGATACGACGCAGTGGTATTCATCGCGACGTGTCGTTGCCGCGAAGTCTGGATTTAAGATCCTCATCGAGGACGGCAGCGACCACATCCTCGGCGCAACGGTCCTCGGCACCGGGGTCGAAGAACTGACGAACCTGTTCGCAATGGCGATGAAGTTTCGGGTGCCGGCATCGCAAGTGCGCGATACGATCTTCGCCTATCCGAGCGCTGCATCCGACCTTGCGTACATGGTTTGAAGGACGAGTGAAGTTAGCACGATGCGAGGAAACGTGGAAATCAACATCCTCTTTTTCGAAGGTTGTCTTAATAGTGGCGCCGCCCTCGAGCGCGCGCGCGAAGCGGTCGCTCTCGAAGGCGTGGCTGCTAACGTTCGGATGGTCGAGATTCTCGGCACGGAGGATGCGATCGCACGGCGTTTTCTTGGTTCACCGACGATACAGGTTGAGGGAGAAGACGTTGAGCCGGCAGCGCGCCTTGGGAGAGACTTTGGTTTCATGTGTCGCACGTATCGAGCTTCCGATGGCAGCGTGGCTGGCGCGCCTTCGTTGGTGATCGCGACGGCGATCAAGGGCCGACTGTCGGCAAAAAAGCTGATCGTAGCGGATCGGTGTGGAACGCCCTGAAAGGCCGCTTAATGAAACGATCGCAACTGTAAGGCAGTCGACAACTCTGAATCCCGTAAAACGTCCCCTTTTCGGAACGGGACCCGGGGAACGAAGACACTTTGGGCTTGACATGGCCCCTAGGGGCCGGGCTTATGCTAGGTCCATGGCAAATCACACAATCGAAGTCTTCAGCGCCGGCTGCGCCACCTGTAGGGAAGCTGTGGAGATCGTCCGCCGTGCGGCCGGTGCTCAGCATGTCGAGGTCCTCGATATGAACCAACCCTCCGTCGAGGCCAAGGCCAAGGAATACGGAGTTCACTGCGTCCCAGCGGTCGCAATTGACGGCAAACTCGCCGAGTGTTGCACGCAGGGGACCGTCCAAGAGGACGTGATTCGAACGGCGCTGCGCTGATGCGCATCGGCGAGCTGACGCGTGAAGCAGGCGTTACTCGCAAGGCCGTGCGCTACTACGAAGCGCACGGCTTGCTCACGTCTCGCCGGACGCCATCGGGTTATCGCGACTTCGACGCCGATGCACTGGAAGTCGTGCACAGTTTCGAGCGTCTCACGCCAACGAACGACGCAATGCCTGATGACGTTCCCCGACGTGAACCACACTGTCGCGCCGGGTGGACATGGTGCCAAGGCGGTCGACGGGCCAACTTGAGCAGCGGCTCGACTGCAGCCAGGCGGTCAAGCGACCGCTGCGACGCCTACTCGCCGGTCCGTTCACGGTCAGGTGAGTGCTGCTCTGAATAGACCTTTAACCAAGCGAGGACAGGCCACAAAACCTCTAACGCGAAGCCCAATTGATGCATCTTCGAATCTTTGCGCTGCTTGCGTTTGTGGCGTGTTCGAGCGCCGCGATCGCCGCCCCGAAGACGACCGCTTCGACAGCTACCGCGCCAGGACTAGCCGGCACGACCGTTTTGATCGTGCGCCATGGCGAAAAGCCTGATTCGGGCACAGGGCTCACGCCCGCGGGCCAACAGCGCGCACAAGCGTACGTCAAGTATTTTTCCAATTTCTCGTTCGACGGCAAGAACGCTCGCCCGCGATACTTGATTGCCGCGGCAGATTCACGTTCCAGCAAACGACCGCGCCTAACGATCGAGCCACTGGGTCAAGCGCTGCATTTGCAAATTCATCAGGAGTTTTCGGATAAGCAATTTGCACAGCTAGCCGCTGATCTGCAAAGCAGGCCACACGGTACAACCGTTCTGATCTCATGGCATCACGGAGAGATTCCCGCGTTGATACGTGCGCTCGGGGTCGACCCCGCCTCCGTGCTCCCTGCGCCGAAGTGGCCGGCCAATGTGTTCGGATGGGTTGTGGCCATTCACTACAACCGCCACGGCCAGCCCCGGCACGCGGAACTTATTCACGAAAACCTGATGCCCGACGATCAGGGGCAGTAAGCACGCTTGAGAACGCCCGAGGATCTCGCCGATGCGGCGCTCTATCTTGCGTCGGAGGAGGCGACCCTGGTAAGGCGTTGCGGTTGGGGTCAATGGGCCGTGTTTCTCTGACGGGTCTCCGATGGGCCGGTACAATCGAACTATCAGCTTCTTGAGGCCTCGCCGACCCCGTCCCCGAGTTGGCGGCGGATGCTCAACACCCAAAGCAATTTCCGTACACGGCATTGTGGATGAGCCTGTTTCTCTGGGCTGGCGGTCATCGCTGCCGGGGTCGCGTTCCGCCTCTTCGGCGACGGTTTTAAGGACGTTCTCAACCCGCGCACCGTCAGCGTCACTCTAAAATGACCGCAATCCAGGTCCAATGTCGTCGGCCTTGGCCGAGATCCGCAAGATCGTCCACTGTGGCTTAGTGACCTCCTGGGCGCAGCATGAGTTAAAGCCCTCTGCGGCAGCCTTAAAGTGCTTTGAGGAAATAGGCGCGAAAGGGTCGCTCGTGTATGGTGTCACTACAGTTTCCGAGCCGGCTTCTCATCGCCGCAGCGCTGCTTGCAGCGGTCGTCGTCCTCGGCGTCGGCGGATATATGTCGATCGAGCACTGGCAATGGTTCGACGCGCTGTACATGACGGTCACAACGCTGACGACGGTGGGCGGCGGCGAGCCGCAACCGCTGTCATACGCAGGCCGCTGGCTGACGCTCGGTATCATCGTGTTCGGCGTCGGAGTTACCACCTACACCTTTTTTGTGCTGGGTGCTTACCTGCTTGAAGGGCAACTTGGCCGGCTCTTCGACCAACAACGCGTCCTGCGCAAGGTGCGCGCCTTGACTGATCACTTCGTGCTCTGCGGATACGGGCGGGTTGGCCGTGAAATCGCGCGTGAATTTCTGGCCGAGCGGGTTCCCTTCGTCGTCGTCGACATCAACCCGGCATCGATTGAAGAGGCAGCTCGTGACGGTTACATAACGATTGCCGGCAATGCCACCGACGAAGCCGTGTTGCGGGCGGCCGGAATCGAACGTGCCCGCGGGCTCGTGACGGCCGTCGACAGCGACGCATCGAACGTGTACGTGACCTTGTCGGCCCGGGTTCTTCGTCCAAGTCTTTCCATCATCGCGCGCGCAAACGAAGCCGACTCTCACGCCAAACTGCGCCTGGCCGGTGCAAACCGAATTATCTCGCCGTACCAGATCGGCGGAAAACGAATGGCCAGCCTGGCGCTGCGCCCAACCGCGGTTGAATTTATCGACACGGTCTTAGAAGCCGGCAACAGTGACTTACTGCTCGAAGACATCACGATCCCGCCGAACTCGAGTTGGATCGGGAAAACGTTGGGCAACTTTACCATGAGCGCCGAACAAATGATCGTTCTGGCAATCAAACGTGACAACACGATGCTTTTTCGACCAACCCCCGACACGTCTCTGCGACCTGGCGACGAAATCATCGCAGCCGGGCCTTCCGAAGCGATCCGCGCGCTCGAACAGCAACTCACCGAACTCTAGCCGTGAGAGCGCTCACATGCGTACATCGACGCGCGATTGGCAATGGGCCCGCGGAAAACGCGCAGCAAGCTGAGGAAAAAGCAATCAATGCGACGCGGCCTTCGACGATTGGCAATTACGTTTCAGCTAATTCAGGCTAGCGATCGCGTGGATCATCATGCTGACCTTTACGATGGTCGCTCTCGTGGCCGCCGCACTAGGTCAATCCACGGGTCACACCTCCTCGTCCCGCACCATTAAATTATGGCCGAGGTGCGTGGGACGGGGTGCCCTAAGCGCGGGCGAGAAGGCGGCCTTCGTTTCGCGATCGAGTTGCACTTACGGATTTTCTCTTTTGATTTCTATCATAGAGCACACATTGGCAATTTCTGCTAGACGACCAGGGGCAAGGCGCTGCAAAAAGTCCTCCAGCGTCCCGGGGTCCGCCTTCTCGAGGAAATCGGTAACTGCCGCGAGCGCTCTCGCGTTGAGTTCATCTTGGCCGGGGTTCCCCGTTGGTTCGAGCATTGAGCGTTTACCTTTCAGGAGGGCCCTTAGCGGACCGACGTTTCGACGAGTTGAAAACCCGATTTCTCATTCAATCTGGTCCAGGTTGCTTACGGCAGCAATGGAGCCATGACATTGCTGCAGGACTTTCACTCTGCTCACTCCAGAGTCCAAGCGTAGGCATTCCACGTTGGAATGAACGCGTTTGGAGCAAAGCCGTGGAGCCGGGCGCGGTACGCGTACACGTAATTCGGATTGAAGAGGTACAGGATCGGGACGTCACGGGCGATGATTCGATCGATCTGCCGGTAAGCATTGCGGCGCTTCGCTTGCGACGGTTCGACGGCGGCCTGCGCTTCGAGCCGCTCGACTTCTCGATCGCAATAGCGCATGTAGTTCTTGATCGCATTGCTGCAGCCGAGCAGAAACCGGTCCTCAGGGTCGGCCCCCATCTGCCACGGCACGTAAGCGAGATCGAAGCTGCCGCCGGCAAGAACGCCACCGTCGTTCGCCGGCAAAAACAACTGCGCCATCCCAATCGACTTCACGGTCAACTCGATACCCCGCTGGCGCAACGCTGCTTGCACGAATGTCGCAACCCGCACGCCGGTGGTTGACTCTGGAAACTGCACGTAGGTAAGCGCCAAGCGTCGACCGCCTCGAGCCCGCGTCCCGTCGCTACCGCGGCGCCAACCGGCCGCATCGAGCGCCGCGTCGGCGGCCGCAGCATCGTAGGCCGGCTGTCGGACCGCCGGGTCGTACGCCCACGAGAAGCGCGGCCGGTCCGAATTGCTGACCGGATACAAGCCGAAGGTGAGCTTTTGCGATATGGCGGCGCGATCAATCGACTGCGCAATCGCGGCCCGCACATGGGCGTCATCGAGGGGCGCATGCGAGACGTTGAAGGCGATTCCGGCAATTAGCGCGGTCGATGCGGACGCGTAGCCAATGTTCGCAACCTTGGAAAGAGCCAGCTTCTGCACCGGAGCGATCAAGTTGAAATCAAGTTCGCCGGTTTGGAGCATCGTGAGATTGGTTTGCGGATCGGGCACGAGCCGGATATCGAGCTTAGAAATCCGCGGTGTACCCCGCCAGTACCGCGCATTTGCGGCATACGTTAAGCGGTCGCCATGCTTCCACGCGACGAACGAATATGGGCCGTCGCCGACGGTAGGCGCTTGGTTAAACGCCGCGCGGTTGAGTGGTGCCTGTTTGGCTAAGATATGTTCGGGCAGCACATACTGCGGCGATGTTCCGTAGGTGAAAAACGTCGCAACGGCGGGCGCCCAAGCTCGCTTGAGATGGAAGCGCACTGTATAGGAATCCAGAGCTTCGGCGCGGTCGATCAGGTCATAGCCCTCGCGCGAACCTACTGGATTCTTGGGATCGAGGATCGCGCGCAACGTGAACAGCACGTCGCGAGCGGTTACCGAGACACCGTCGCTCCAGAGCACACCTTTGCGAAGGTGATACGTCAGGCTCCGTCCGTCATGGGAAATCCCGCCGTTTTCGATCGTTGGAATCGCGGTTATTAATTCAGGCACCGGCCTTCCTCGCGGATCGAGATCGAAGAACGGTTCAAACACCAGATGGGCAAGCTGTTGCTCGACCACCGCCGCGTCGGCGTGAGCGAACAGCGGGTTGAGCGTGGTCGGATCGCTCGACAGATTGAAGCGCAATGTACCTTGCGAGCGGTCCGCCCCGCCGGCGACGGCCAACCGGCCAACCGCCTCTGGTCGGCCGACCGTCGTGGGCACGGCCGGGGCTTGCCCTCTGTTCGGCTGCCGGAAAACTTCCGACGTCGCGCCCGTCGCTCGGGATATTGCTGGCGCTAGGCTGGCTAATAGACCAGAGAGAACAAGAAAGACCAGCGCCGCCACCACCGGATGGGTGCCTCTCGGCCTCGATGGCGACTGCCGAACCAATCTCCGAACTAAGCTAAAAATCCCGAATACCTTTCGTTGTAATGCCCGTACAGCTCCGGATAAATCTGGTATAATGACTGCAGAACACCGGATGCTTAGGAGGCAGGCAGTCGCATGTTGGCCGAAAATGATCTCGATGCCGTTGATCTCCGGATCCTCGACGCCTTGCAGACGAACGGCCGAGCGACCTTTTCCGAGTTGGCAGCCCTGGTCGGCCTTGGGTCGTCCGCAGTTCACGACCGGGTCAAGCGCCTCGAAGCGCGCGGCATCATTCGCGATTATACGGCGCGGCTTGATACCAAGCAGCTGGGCTTCGAATTGGGCGCATTCGTAAGCGCGTTCACGACGCCCGATGCAATCTACGAGGAGGTGCACGCGGCCGTCGCAACACTGCCGGAGGTCGGCGAAGTCCACAGTGTCGCTGGTGAAGAGAGCCTGGTTCTCAAAGTCATGACGCGCTCGACGGCGCATCTCGACGATTTCCTTTCACGTCTCAAGGCGATCAAAGGCATTGCTCGCACGAAAACCACCGTTGTTCTGTCGACCCCGTTCGAGCGCGCCGGTGTTTCGCTGCTGAGCCGGTCCGCATCAGAAACTCCGGCGCGCAACCTGCGAGCGATTTCGCGATGAACGTGACACGCACCGGGAGGAGGCCCTGCAAGTTCGGCAGCCACCGCGTCCTCGAGCCAACTGGGGTCTTGCCGCAGGCCGCCTGGCGCATCGACAATACGCCGGCACCACGCGAAAACGAAATCTTGTGCGACGTCGAGGTGCTCAATATCGATTCGGCATCATTTCGTCAGATCGCCGAGCAGTGCGCTCACGATACCCAAGCAATCGGCAAAGAGATTCTGCGCACGGTTGCGCAGCGTGGCAAGCAACATAATCCGATCACCGGCAGCGGCGGCATGTTCATCGGAGCGATCGCGTGCATTGGAACCGCCCTCCGCGGCCGCATCGACGCCGCTGAAGGCGACCGAATCGCGTCACTCGTCTCGCTGTCGCTCACACCGCTGATTATCGACGAGATCGTCCGAGTCGAACGGGCGACCGGCCGTGTTTGGGTGCGCGGCAAGGCAATTCTCTTCGAGAGCAGCTCATTTGTCCGGCTGCCGGACGACATCGACGACACCGTCGCGCTCGCCGTACTGGATGTCGCCGGCGCTCCGGCGCAAGTTCGGCGCTGGGCCCAAGAGAATCAAACCGTGATCGTGATCGGGGCAGATGGGAAAGCCGGGATGCTGGCTTGCGTCGAGGCGCGAGCCCGCGTCGGAGCAGGCGGCCGCGTAATCGGCATCGCCCCATCACAACACACGCGAGGCGCCCAAGTGCTCCTCCGCGAGGGCTTCGTCGACCGATTCTTGGAAGCCGACGCGCGCGACGCGATCGCCACCGCCCGCACGGTGGCGCGCGCGCTTGGGGAGCTCGCCGATCTCACGATCAATTGCGTCAATGTCGGCGGCACTGAATTAGCGTCGATCCTGTGCACCAAGGACGGCGGCATCGTCTACTTTTTCTCGATGGCGACGTCGTTCACGGCCGCTGCACTCGGGGCAGAAGGCGTCGGCAAAGACGTGACCATGATGATCGGTAACGGCTACGCCGGCGGCCACGCGAAATGCGCCCTGACGACTTTGCGCGCGCATCCCGCGATCGGGGCACATTTCAACGCCGTCTACGGAACCGAAGCCTAGCATGCGCGGTTGAGGGGTAGGATATGACGATCGCCGCCCACGTCGGAACCGCAGGAGCGCCGTCCGGCCGCATTAAGCCGCCCGTCGASCCGGCCGCCCTCGAGCATCGRAACCTGCGGAGCGGGGAATTCTGGCGGCTCATCCCGGCCTATCGTGGAACTGACGAGGCCACATTTCTCGATCATCTGTGGCAGGCCCGGCATTCCGTCAAAACGGCCGACGAGCTGCTCGACACGATCAAAGATCTGACCGATCCATCGTTCATTACTGATGCGCGGGAAGGGTTTCGGCGGGCGCCGATGTCGGTGCGGGTTTCCCCGTACGCGATTGCGTCGATCGACTGGAACAAGCCCTACGGCGATCCAATCCGCACACAGTTCATTCCGCTTGGGTCGAAGTTGCTGCGCGATCATCCCCGGCTCACGCTGGATTCGCTCCATGAACTCGACGACTCACCGGTTCCCGGGCTGACGCATCGTTATGTCGACAAGGCGCTGTTCTTGCCGCTCACGACGTGCCCCGTCTACTGTCGGTTCTGCACCCGCTCGTATGCGATCGGCCTCGATACCGAATCGGTGGACAAAGTTCCGCTGGCCCGAACGCCTAAGGAGTGGCAGGCAGCGTTCGACTATCTCGCGTCGCGTCCTGAGATCGAGGACGTCGTCATTTCGGGCGGCGACGTGTACCAGCTCCCGGCCAAGAACATCACGATGATCGGCGATGCGCTGCTCGACATCCCACACATCCGCCGGATGCGGTTCGCAACCAAAGGCCCCGCTGTCATGCCGATGAAGCTGCTTACCGATCACGACTGGCTGGCAGCTTTGACGCACGTCGTCGAGCGCGGACGATCGCTCGGAAAAGATGTCGTGCTGCACACACACTTTAACTCGCCCAATGAGATCACGGCGATTACTCAGCAAGCGATGGACCTGCTGTTTCAACGCGGAATCACCGTTCGTAACCAATCCGTGCTCATTCGCGGCGTCAACGACGATCCGGTCGTGATGCAGCTCTTGATCAAGCGGTTAAGTTACATCAACGTGCATCCGTACTACGTGTACATGCACGATATGGTCAAAGGTGTCGAGGACCTGCGCACGACCATTCACGCCGCCACCGAAATCGAGAAGTTCGTTCGAGGCGCGACCGCTGGCTTCAACACGCCGCTGTTCACTTGTGATGCGCCGGGCGGCGGCGGCAAGCGCGATGTTCACAGCTACGAGTATTACGATCGCGAAAATGGAATCGCCGTGTATGCCGCGCCCAACGTTAAGCCGGGTGAATACTTCACCTATTTCGATCCCATCGAYCARCTCTCMGACACAGCCCARASCCGATGGGAAGATGMRCCGACCCAAGACGCCATGATCGCCGMAGCGCTGCGCCGGGCCGGCGCACAYGGACGCTACGTTCCCGCCTGACCSNAACRCCGCACCTATGGAGGTATTGGACCSTTGATCGCCATCGCYGTCATGTACGTGATCAAACCCGAACACGTRGRYCAAGCYATCGAACAYTTTCAKGCGCTGACRAACGCGACGCGTAAAGAACCRGGCTGCCTGTTCTACACTGTMAAYCAGCRCRCRGAAGAACCGCGGCGCTTYTTCATYTACGAGCAGTAYMRAGAYCAAGCYGCGCTCGACGCGCAYMGGGCCACGCCMCACTTCGAACAGCAYGGGAAAAAYGGCGTCCARAARCTCCACGAAACCCGCGACGTCGGACTYTATACGCCGCTGGGTTAASCGAGGGGCTGCTTTCAATCGGCACCTYYGYGGCGGTATSTGGACCACCGGAAACGGCCGTCGTGATTGCGGTGCGNAAAAGAATCAAAGGTCCGCCGGTRGCCGCAAACAAATCGCATAGCAAACAATTAAAAGCTGCTGATCCGCTGGT
>JRHI01001535.1_pt1 | contig 18868 bp, 17 predicted proteins | sample 215371 | NCBI WGS metagenome assembly JRHI01 (sample SAMN02929681, study PRJNA255918) | sediment metagenome | biome: cave system; feature: Ice Cave; material: Sediment; isolation source: sediment from deep within a dark volcanic ice cave with no known source of... ...
GGCGACCGTCTGACCGGTCGAGTCAGCCGGTATCGGCGGCATCACCGGTGGGAGCGAGGAACGACGCCGCGATGAACGCCTTCACCCCGTCGGCCCCGCGCAGTCGCAGCCAGACCGGCCCCTGGCCCGGCGCGCAGGCGATCTCGAACGTGAAGAAGGGGCAGCAGCGCCGCTCGGCGGCGACGAACGCGGTCAGGCGGTGCAGCCATGCCTCGTCGGCGGGGAAACGGAAGGCGTAGCCGTCGGCCAGCTCGACCGTTTCCTCGACCGAGGCGAAGACCGAGGCGGCGATCTCCGCGCCGCGCGCGGCGCGATCGCGCTCCGCGAGATCGCAGGCGATCGGCAGGTCGTTCACGACGCGGAACGGGTCAGACACCGTCGAACCTCCTGACAAGACGAACGAGGACGGATTCATCGCAGGCTCGGCATGACGGTTGGTCGGCAGGTAGCTCGCCCTGATCCCTCGGCATGCCGACTTTGGCGAGGCGTCTCTCCGCCCATGCCCACCAGCGTCTCCTTTGCTCAGGCCGCCCCGCCCGTCTCCAGATCACGGGCGAAATGGTCCGGCAGCCCGTGGGCGGCGCGAATGGCGGCCGCCATAGCGGCCACATCGTAGGACGTCCGTTGGAACTCGACCGTCACCGGCTGTCCGGCGGTCACCTCGAACAGCGCCCAGCAGGCGCGGGGATCGCCGTCCTTCGGCTTGCCGACGCTGCCGTCGTTGACCATCAGCACGCCGGCGCTCGTCTTGACCCAAGGTTTGTGGGTGTGGCCAAAGACGAGCGCGTCGCAGTCCGCGGCGAGGGAAATCCGCGCCAGGGAGCGCGGGTCGCGCTCTTCGAACAGATACTCGTTGATCCGGCGCGGGCTGCCGTGGACGAGCCGAAAGCGGATCCCCTCGGCCTCGAAGCGGATGTCAAAGGGCAGCCCGCGCAGGTACGCCTTGTTCTCGCCGGTCGTCGCATGCCGCGTCCAGAGCAGGGACTGCTGGCCGCGCGCCCCCTCTTCTGGGTCCTTGTAGGCGCAGCCGCAGTCGTCGCGATCGAAACCGACGCCGTCGTCGTAGTTTCCGACGATCGTGGGGATCTGACGGGAGCGGATCAATTCGACCGTCTCGTTCGGCCGCGCGCCGTAGCCGACGAGGTCGCCGAGGCAGTAGACGGCGTCCGGCGCGGCGGCGTCGATGGCGGCCAGTACTGCCTCGCTCGCGGCGCTGTTGCCGTGAAGGTCGCTGAAGATCGCGATGCGGGTCGTCATCCGCCGAGCATTCCTTCCTGGGTCAGGCCAGGCTCTGGTCGCGTCGCTCCAGCCGGCCGGACCGGCGCCGGCAGCTCATCCCTGGGAGTCTCTCGCCGTCATGGCAAGCGTGACGGCGTCTGGCGTGACACCGTAATCGTCGAACGGCTGCTGGGCGAGGCGCCGGAGGAGTGCGCGACGGAGCCTCAAATCCTGACCCACCCCCGCTCATGAAACCGATTGTCCATCCCGTGCCTCTAGGATCGTCTCCCCACGGATGGACTGGTAGACCAGCGCGCCGGCGACGGCGCCGAGGGCCGGGCCAACGACATAGAGCCACTGGGCGTCCCACGTAGCGGACACGAGTGCCGGCGCCAGCGAGCGCGCCGGGTTCATCGAGGCGCCGGAGATCGGCCCGGCGAACATCGCTTCCAGGCCGACCGTACCGCCGATGGCAATCGCGGCGGCCTGGCCGACGGCGCGGACATCGGTCGCGACCGCGATGATGACGAACATCAGGAAGAAGGTCAGGACGATCTCCAGCACGAACGACTGCCCGGCCGACCCGTTGGGCAGCGTCGCGCCGAGGTAGGCGATGTCGCCGAAGAGGGCGCGCAACACGAGGCTCGCCGCGATCCCGCCGCTGAGTTGCGCAGCCCAGTACAAGGCGGCCAGGTCCCAGGGCAGGTGGCGGGTGACGGCGAAGGCAAGGGTGACGGCCGGGTTGAAGTGGGCGCCGGAGATATGGCCGGTGGCATAGATCATCGTCATGATGATCAACCCGAAGGTGATCGCCACGCCGATGTGGCCGACGCCGCCGCCGGTTTTCGCGTCGATGACGACGGCACCGGTGCCGGCGAAGACAAGTCCGAAGGTGCCTACCCCTTCGGCCGCAAGTTTACGCATCCGATCCACCATACCTGCCCCCTTGCCGATGGACTGCGTGGGGCGAGTCCGCGCGGATTATATCAATCTCGACTCATACACGTGGGGCGGCCGCGTGCGGGGGCGCGAATCGTTGCGTGGCGCCAGGGGAGGAGAGCCGGCTAACCGAGCTCCCAGTCGAGCATCTGCACCGGGAGAACCATGCCGGGTTCGGCGAGGGCGAGATGCTCCGGCACGACGAGCAAGCCGTTGCCGAGCACGAGTGAGGTGAGGATCCCGGCACCTTGGGCGCCGGCTACGCGGGCGCTGTAGCCGCCCGGCTCCGTCGGTTCGACGCGGACGCGGACGAAGTGGCGACGGCCGCCGCGGTTCTCGATCCGATCGAGCAGCCGGGCCGGGACGGTTGGAATCGTCAGGTTGGCGTGTCCGAGGAGCTTGCGGATCGCCGGCCGCGCGAACTGCTCGAAAGCAACCGCGGCCGCGACCGGGTTGCCCGGCAGACCGAGGAGTGGGACGCCGCCGACCCGGCCGAAGGCCAGCGGCTTGCCCGGCTTGAGCCGGACCTGCCACAGGTCGATGCTCCCCGCCAGACGCAGGACGTCCTTGACGAAGTCGTAGTCGCCGGCGGACACGCCGCCGGTGGTGATCAGGAGGTCCGCCTGCCGCGCCGCGGCGAGCTTGGCGCGCAGGTCGCTCGTGGTGTCGCGCGCGACGCCGAGCACGACCGGCTCCCCGCCGCTGCGCAGGGTCAAGGCTGCCACGGTCGCGGTGTTGCTATTCCAGATCTGCCCGGGGCCAAGGGGAGTACCAGGATCGACGACTTCGTCGCCCGTGGCGAGGATCGCGACGCGCGGCCGGCGATGGACGGCGACCGACGTCCGCCCGATCGCCGCAAGCAGCCCGATCTCCGCCGGCCGCAGGTGAATGCCCGCGGCGAGGACGCGATCCCCGGCGCGTACGTCCTCGCCGGCGGGCCGGACGTTGTCCCCGGGCTGCGCTGCGCGACGGATACCGATGACTTGGGCCAGCTTTCCGTTCGTCCCCCTGGGCGACAAACCCTCGTTCGTCTCCTCGAACCGGACGACCGCATCGGCGCCGGCGGGAACCGGGGCACCGGTCATGATCCGAACCGTGGTCCCGGACTCCACGCGCGTCGCAATCGGATGCCCCGCGGTCGCCTCGCCGACGACCCGCAGCCGCACGGGCGCGGCGACGCTGGCGCGGGCGGTGTCGGTCGCGCGGACTGCGAAGCCGTCCATCGCCGAGTTTGGGAAAGGCGGAACCGTCTCCGACGCGACGATCTCCTCGGCGAGCACCAACCCGAGCGCGTCGAGGAGGGGTCGGGTCACCGCCTCCAGCGGGGCGAAGGCCGCCAGGATCCGCTCCCGCGCCTCGTCGACGCCGATCATGCCCAGTGGGTCGTCCCAGGGCCGCGGGAGCAGCGCCCGAGCCACCTGCACCATCGTTTCACCCCGTTCACCGGGGGTGCGGGAGGAGTCCGGTGCGGTTACCCCCTTCCCGCGCCCCGTTCGCGGCACTAGCTGCTCAGCTTCGGCGCCAGGTTGCGCGGGGCGAAGCTGATCCGCTGCGCCAGGTCCGTCTCGCCCAGCTTGGTTAGCTTGGCGCGGGCCAGCTTGAACGGCGTCACCGGGTTGACTGGGTGCATGAAGCGCGGCGCGACGTTGTTGCACCACTGGTCCGGGTAAGCGAAGTTCGTCCAGAGGACGCCCTTGGGCACGATGTCGGAGACGTAGGCCGCGGCGGTCAGCGCCCCCGCGTCGAACTGGCCGTCCTCCTTGCGGGCGATGCGGTCGCTGGCGAGGCTGACGGAGTCGCCGCTCTTGAGCCCTAAGGTCTTGGCATCGTCCGGGTTGATCTCGACGATGTTGGTCGGCCAGCGCTCGACCACCTCCGGCTTGCGCAGGTCGGTGTACATCGTCTGCCAAATGTCCTCGATCCGGCCGTTGATCAGCCAGAACTCGCCGGCGGTGGTGTCGGGCTTAAGCTTGTCCCAGATCGCCTCGGCGGTGTCCCAGCCGACACGCAGGAACATCGCCTTGCCGCTTTTGGTGTCGAACTTGCCGGTCGTGTGGATGCGCGGCGTGCCGACGACGTTGCCCTGGGCGTCGAGTCGCGCCGGGAGCTGGACGCCGTTGGTGCCCAGCGCGCGCATGATGTCGTGGGCCGTCTTGCCCTGGATCCGGGCGGCGACGACGACGGCCTCGTGCGATTCATGGCCCTGCGGCTCGTTCTGCAGGTCGTTCGAGAGCGCCGCCTGGTCGTAGTTCTTGGGCAGGCTGGCCGCCTCTTCGAAGATCGCGTTCTCGTCCTTCCAGTCGTAGCCTGGGAAGCCCATCTGCTTGGCGACCTGGGCGATCACCCACCAGTCAGGCTTCGCCTCGCCCGGTGGATCCATGAAGCGGTCGGAGATGCGCAGGCGGCGCTCGCCGTTCCAGCGATGGCCGGGCATCTCGCCCCAGGTGGCGGCCGGCAGCACAAGGTCGGCGGTGCGCGTCGTAAGGTTGGGGAAGATGTCCTGCGCGAAGAGGAGCATTCCGCCCTTGTCCATCCGCTCCTTGAAGTTGGCGATCACCGCGTCGGTGTCGGCCGTCTGCGGCGGGGGCAGGACAGCCTGCTTGGCGAAGATCGTCTCGCGCGCCCACTGCGCGGAGTTGGTCATGCCGAGGGGGTTGGCGCCGATAACGTGGTAGATCTTGACCTCGCCGTCGGCGATGTGCTGATCGATGTAGTTGGGGATCTTGTGCCCCTGGAAAGTATCGGTCGCCGCGTCCAGCGGGTAGTCGGCACCCCCGGCGTAGCCCTCCTGGTGGCCGCCGGCGCGGGTGATGCCCCGCCCCGCGGCCCCGACGGAGCCGGTCAGGAGCGCCAGGTTGCCGAGCGATCCGATCGTCTCGTAGTTGATGCTCCAGGTGGCACCCTTTTCGAACGTGATCAGGGTCTTGCGCGGCGTGCCGTCGGCGTTCGGCTTGGCGATCAGCTCGGCGGCCCGCGTGATCTTCTCCGCCGGCACGCCGGTGATCGTGGCCGCCGCCGCCAGCTCGTAGGACGTCATGCCCAGGACGTAGCTCTTGTAGTCGTCGAAGGTCGTCGCCCAGGTCGAGCGGCGCCAGTTGTCTTGCTCCTGAGCGATGTCGTCCTTGGTCGCCGTCTTGGCGATGAAGGCCCTGTCCTCCCAGCCCTGCTCCAGGATATGGCGGGCAATCGCGCCGGCCAGCACCACGTCGGTGCCGGGAACGAGCTGGAGGTGGACGCCGCCGTTGTTCTCGGCGTAGGCCGCCGTCAGCGTGCGCCGGGGATCGACCACCACCAGCGGCGCCCGACCCGGCACGATGTGCTCCTGAAAGTAGATATCCTGGCACTCGTACAGGTTGGCGCCCCAGCCGACGACCGTCTGCGCCTTGCTCCCGTCCTCGTAGGCGGTCCCCCAGGTCTCCAGCCCCATGTCGCCGAGGGCCGTCGTCTCGCCGCCCATTGAGGCGCGGTTGTGGATGGCGCCGTTCGGGGTGCCGATCGAGCCGAAGTAGAACTTGGTGATCGGGTAGGTGTTCTCATAGTACTGGTAGGCATAGAAGCGGATCGCCATCGCCGCCGGGCCGTGGGCCTGCTTGGCGTGCCCGATCGTCTCGGCCATGATCCGGATCGCCGCGTCCCAGGAGATCTGCTGCTGGGCGCCGCCGACCTTGAGCAGGGGTGCGCTCAGCCGATCGTGGGTGGGACCGTAGGGCGACCAGATGGCGCGGGCGTTGCTGCCGCCGCGCGGGGAGTGGTTGCCGCGGTTGACCACGCACTCGCGGTCCGGGACGATCACGACGTTGTAGTCGCGGCCGTCGTTCTTGCGGATGACGTTGTGCATCGCTGGCGCGACCCACTGCCCGGAGAGCGGGCCGACCGGATAGTCGGCGCCGAGCGCGTTGCCGTCCTTGGTCGGGGTGCCGCTCGGGTCGGAAGTCGGCCAGACGTAGGATTTATAGCCGCAGCCGACGATGCAGTACTGGCAGCTCATCGTCCGGATTTCGGCGTTGTTCGGCGGCAGCGGCACCGAGTCGGTGCTGCGCGGGCTGTTGGCCACGTTAGTTTCCTCCAGTCTTGCGGAAGAGGTTCGCCGGGTAGCCGTAGATCAAGCCGTACATGCCGGTGGCGATGATCGCGCCGGCGGTATCGACCGTGAGCACCACCTGCGGCAGCGGCTGCGTCGCCTTGCCGATCACGAGTTGGCCGCCCTTGGCGAGGTCGAATGTCGAATAGTGGAGCGGGCAGGGGCCGAGGACGCCGTGGGCGTGGTCGTAGACCTTGTCGAGCGGTGCCCCCATGTGGGCGCAGAAGACGCTGAAGGCGACGATGTCGCGATTGGGGCCGACGCCCTCCTCGGCCGGCTTGCCGAGCTGGACCAGCATGTTGCGCTGATCTTTTTGCGGGTAGTCGAAGAAGAGCGGCGTCCCCTCCTTGAGGTCGGCGAGCTTACCGATCGCGACGTCGGAGTAGTCCGGATAGGCGAGGATCACCTTCTCGGTCGCGCTCGCGCCCATCGCTCGGCGGCCGACGGTCCCGACGATGACCGCGCCGCCGCTGAGCACGACCGCTCCGGCCCCCAAGCCGGAGAGCTTGAGAAACGCACGTCGGTCGACTGCCTCTTCCATGACCATGCCGTTGCTCCTCCCGCTACGACCGAACCCATCGAGCGACGTGATGCCCGTCTGCGCCGGCGGATCACACCGGCGCGTCTGACGCGAGGGACACGAAGACACGACTTATATGCGCGATCATTGATGTTAGGGAAAGATTATATGTATCGCGACGAATAGTCAAACCGGCTTCGAGTAGTCAATGGTTGACTATGGGCACACGCGGACTGATTGAGTAACCGCGGCAGAACCAGAGAGCGATGCTAGGGGCAGCAGTCCGGTCCGCCGTCGCAAGCGCCGTGGGCAGGGTCAGGGGGGACAAGGTCGCAGCGTCGGCTGGCTCCGTAGGCCGCTTCAGGCGGCAGCGAGGCGCTGGCAAGCACCCCGGAAAGCGGAGCGATCAGTTGTTCCCAGGCCATTGGATCGAGAGAATAGTAGATCCACTGAGCGTCGCGTCGAGCCTGCACAAGACCGGCTTTGCGTAGCTTGGCAAGATGATAGGAGACGAGGGGCTGTGGGAGATCAAGCTCATCGATCAGGTCACAGACGCAGGTCTCGGCCTGTGTCAGCGCCGAAAGAATCCGCAGGCGGTTCTTGTCGCTCAGAAACTTGAGCGCCTGCACAGCCTGGTCGATGGTGCTGTCTTCTCGGACGGCGAGCATGGCATTCGGTTCCGGCGTCTTTTCAACGATACGGCGGGCGACACGCTCGCCCAGGACCATCATAGCGGCAATCGCCGGTCGGATGCAGGATTCGACGATCCTGCATCCGACCGGCGATGGCGGGGGCGAGTGGCTAGTTCTTCCGCGCCCGCACGAACGCGCTGACGACGCGCCCTTCCTCGCCATCCAGGTTGACGAGAGGCGCCGTCGTGTCGCAGCCGCCGCCACTGCCCACCCGCTCAGCGAGCTCGCCCGGGTCGTAGACGCGGGACACCTCGACCTCCACGGCGCGGAACCCGGCGTCGGCCAGGAGCCGCCGGTATGCACCTTCTTCGAGGGCACCGGCGACGCAGCCGACCCACGCCTCCATGTCTCTCCGCAGCGCGGCCGGCATCGCTCCCTGGACGACGACGTCGGAGACGGCGAAGCGGCCGCCGGGCTTGAGGACGCGGTATGCCTCGCGCAGCACCCGCCCTTTGTCGCCCGAGAGGTTGATGACGCAGTTGGAGATGATCACGTCAACCGTGTGGTCCGGAAGAGGGATCGCCTCGATCTGCCCCTTGAGAAATCGGACGTTCGTCACGCCGGCCTCGGTCCGGTTCTGCTCGGCCAGGGCCAGCATCTCGTCGGTCATGTCCAGCCCGTAGGCGAACCCGGTCGGGCCGACCCGCCGCGCTGAGAGGAGGACGTCGATGCCGCCGCCGGAACCGAGGTCCAACACGACGTCGCCCGGCAGCAGCTCGGCCAGCGCCGTCGGGTTGCCGCACCCGAGCGATGCCCTCAGCGCGGCCGCGGGGATCGCGGCCGCCTCGTCCTCGCCGTAAAGATCGCCGGTGACCGGATCGCCCGTCGCGCCACCGCAGCCACAGCCGCTGCCGCAGCACGCGGCCGCCGATCCGTCCCGGATCACGCGCCGCGCGCTCGCGGCGTACTTGGCGCGCACGATGTCGCGCAGCTCGTCGGCCGTCGCCGGCACCGTTTCCTGGGCGCTCATGTCCCTTCCTCCTGATCGTATCGACGATCGTCTATCTCTTGGCGCAAAAATCAACTCAGCTGGCGTCGGCCAGACGGGGCGCCACGAACTCGTCGAGCGCTCCCCGGAGCAGCGCCAAGCCCCGCGGATCAGCGGCGTAGTAGGCCCACACGCCGCGGCGGGAGCCGGTAATCAACCCGGCCCCACGCAATACCTTCAGGTGGTGCGAGATCGTCGGCTGACGGACGTCGAAGCGGTCGACCACGTCGCAGGCGCAAATTGGCGCCTCCTGGGCGGCGATCAGGCGAAAGACAGCCAGCCGTGTCGGATCGGCCAGTGCCTTGAACGCGGCGACCACCCGTTCCCGCTCGGTGGCCGGGAGTTCGGTGATGGGCACCGCGACGGTGCAACAACCGGAGGGGCGCGGCTTCGTGCTCATGGCGGTACAGTAGCAGGGATATAGATGATTGTCAATATCCGCGCCATTCGTGATTGTTCACGCGCCGGTAAAGATCGGGGACGATACGGGATCTCGGTCCGCCGTTCGTGTCGGGAGCCCCGCGATGCGCCTGCTGATGCGCCGGCCCGTCGTCGATCCCACCGCCAGCCCCGCACCGCAGACCTGTCGCCATGGCTGCGGCGGCCAGCACTTCAAGCTGCGCCAGGTCGTCACCACGCCACTGCGCGACACCAAACTGGACGTGGGGGTGGCCCATCGCTACGGCTGCGTTCACTGCGGTCGCCCCTTCCGCGTCTACCCCCAAGGCGTCAGCCACGCCCAGACCTCGGCCCGGTTGCGGGGCTTGGGGGGGCTCTTGTCCCTGCTCGGGCTCAGCGACGGGGCGGTGGCGTTGACGTTGGAGGCGTTGGGTCATTCCTTAAGGAAGGTGGCGGTCTACAACGCGGTGCAGGCGGCGGGCACCAAGGTGCCGGGGGTGCGCCGCGACGCGGTCCGGCTGCCGGTCGGCCAGCGCCTGGTCGCCGCGTGGGGGGCAGATTTGACCAGGGTCAAGGGCCAGGGCGAGTGGCTGACGGTGGGAGTCCGTGTCGATGCCCGGGGGGGAGCGGCGTTGACGGTCGCTGGGCTCGATTCCGGGGAGGCGGTCGATGGGCTCGCCTGGCTGGAGGAGATCGCCGCCGCGGTGGGCGCCGAACTCCTCGTCAGCGACGACGCCGACGGGTTCAAGACGGCGGCCGATGCGACCGGGTTGGCCCCTCAGGTCGGCAAGGCGCACGTCGTGCGCAACACGGAAGCCTGGGTCGAACGGATGGCACCGGTCCTGGCCACCGACGCCGCTGGGTCGGTGGCGCTGATCGCGGTCGCGCCGGATCAGGCGGTGGCTGATGGTGAGACCTTGCGGCGCCTGGGGCGCGAGCGCGATCCGACCCCGGCGGGGGCGAAGGAAGTGCGGGCGCTCCATCGCGGCTCTCAGGGCGCGCCACCCCCGCGCAAAGGCGAGGCGGCGAGTCTGGCCTACCGGTTGCGTCTGTTCAGCCTGGACCGCTGGCAGTTGTGGGACCGGCTGACGCGCGAGCGGACCTGGGCCACGGCCGACGGGGAACTGCTGGATGGGACGAACAAGGCGACTGAGCGGGCGATCGGCTGGGGGGGCACGGAGCGTTATCGCAGCATGCGCGGCGACCAGCGGCCAGCCTCGGGGCTCAACGTCAGTCGGCTGCTCGCCTGGGCCGGCAACGGGCTGACGGGCGCTGGCGGCGACCTCGCCTTGGTCGTGCCGTAGCCCCCGGGGGAGGGGGGCAGGCACGCTCCACCATCCGCCCACCCCACCCCACCAAGGTCTGAACAGTCACCTGCCATTGCTCCTGGCTGATCTCGAGGAAGGGGATGCCGTGGCCGATCGCGGCGTTGCCAATCGCGACGTCGAGCGGGGTGACCGCGGCCAGCGCGGCGTCGAGCGCGCCTCGGTCGCGAACGTCGGCCGCGATGTAGGCAACGTCGCCGTGGGCGCGGGCGCGGTCCAGCCACGGTTCGGCCGCCGCGGCCGATTTGCGGTCGATCAGCGTCACTGCGGCGCCGAGGCGGGTCAGCTCCGCCCCCATCGCCGCGCCGATGTCGCCCGCGCCGCCGGTAATCGCGACTCCCAGACCTGATAGCCCCTCCATCAACTCCCTCCAAACGTCGACCCGTCCAAACCGTTCAGTGCAGATCAGCGATCGGGCGCTGAGCGCTGCCGTGATGCTCGGTCGTGGCGAGCTTGCGGCGAACAACCGATGCGGTTTTCGCGATGCCGCCCTGTTCCCAGCGGCCGCGGCCGCCGAGCACGCGGCCGCGACTCTGCCTTGACAGTGACCGGGGTCAGGTTATCATACCTTGCCAAGACTCGTCAGTCCAATCTTGCAATCTTGCTCACGTTGCATCCAGTGACTCGGCTGGATGGGGATTGAAACAAGCAAGCAAACCAACCAACTAACCATCCAATCAGCTTGGCGGTCGAGCTGTTGCTTCGCAGCCTGGGCGAGCCGGCCGTGACGTGCGTCGCGGTGCCGTTCCATTGCGAGCGTGGCGACGGCATCCGCGCGCGGGACCCCGAGCGAACGCGGACGGCGATGGCGCGGCGCCTCGCGGTGGCGACGAGGCGGTACCGTGACGACCGGAGCATCGAGCGCATGGCGCAGCGCGAGCTGGCGCGCCTCCGCGCACCGGGCCTGACGCGGGACGATCTACTGACGGCGACTGCCGCATCGGATGGGAGGGGCGATGGCCGAGCCCAACGCGAATCGACTCGATTCGATTGAGCGCAGCGGAACGCCGCTGCTCGAAGCCCGCGGCATCAGCAAGACGTTCCTTCACGTCAAGGCGCTCGACAATGTCGACTTCCGCGTCTATCCCAACGAAACCGTCGCCCTCGTCGGCGACAACGGCGCCGGCAAATCGACACTGATGAAGATCCTCTGCGGTGCCTACCACGCTGACCGCGGCTCGGTCCTGGTCGAGGGCCAAGAGGTCACGATCCGCAACCCGCACGACGCGATGGCGCTCGGCATCGCGGTGGTCTACCAGGACCTCGCCCTCGTCAATGGGCGCGACGTCGCCAGCAACGTCTTCCTCGGCCGCGAGCCGATCCGCGGGCTGACGGTCGACAAGCCACGGATGCTCCGCGAGTCGCGCGAGGTGCTCCAGCGGCTGCGGATCAAGCTCCCCTCAGTCTACGCGCCCGTCGGTCTCCTGTCCGGCGGCCAGCGGCAGGCGGTGGCGATCGCGCGGGCGGTCCACCAGGGCGGCCGCCTGATCTTCATGGACGAGCCGACCGCCGCCCTCGGCGTCCAGGAGCAGGCGAAGGTGCTCCGCCTGATCGAGGACCTGAAGGCGGAGGGGGCGACGATCGTCGTCGTCAGCCATAATCTCCAGCACGTCTTCCATGTGGCGGACCGGATCGTGGTGATGCGCGGCGGGAAGAACGCGGGTGAGCGGGTCAAGGCGCAGACGACGGCGGAGGAGATCGTCCGCCTGATCGTCGGCGCGGACGCGATCGTGCCGGCGGGGGTGGCGTAGGTGGCCGAACTGGCGCTCCAAGACCAGGAAGCGCAAGGGTCGGTCGAGGCGGTGGAGCGGGGGCGCCTGGGTCGCGTCCGCGATCTGCGCGAGTTGGGCATCCTCTTCGCCGCCGTCGGGCTCTTCGCCGCGCTTGCGATCGCCCGCCCCGACACGTTCTTGCAGACGAACAATCTGATCAGCGTTGCCCAGCGGATCTCCCTGCTGACGATCATCGCGGTCGGCATGACCTTCGTGATGATCGCCGGCGAAATCGACCTCTCGGTCGGCTCGATGTACGGGCTGCTGGCGATCGGGCTCTCGCAGGCGCTCATCAAGGGGGGCTGGAACTCGGCGGTCGCCTTGCCCACGATCATCCTGGCCGGCATGGCGCTCGGCTTCCTCAACGGCTTCATCACCACCACGGTCAAGATCCCGTCCTTCATCGTCACGCTCGGGATGCTCGCGCTGCTCCGTGGCGTGACGCTGACCTGGATCCGGACGCCGCCCTTCGGCCGGGTCGGCGGCTGGTTCGATCGGATCCTGGGTGGGGAGGTGCGCAGCGTCCCGGCCCAGGTCTTTTGGATGGTCGGCGTCGTCCTCGTCTCCGGGTGGGTCCTGGCAAAGACGAAGTTCGGCTACCATGTCTACGCGACGGGCGGCAACCCGCAGGCTGCCGCCAACGCCGGCATCAACACCCGCCGCGTCAAGATCGTCTGCTTCATGATCCTCGGCGGGCTGACGGGTTTCGCCTCCGCCATCCTGGTCGGCTGGCTCCACGGCGTCTCTCGCAACCACGGGCAGGGATACGAATTGGACGTCATTGCCGCGGTGGTGATCGGAGGCACGAATCTCTTCGGAGGCGCCGGGAGCGTGTTCGGCACCTTCCTCGGCGCGGCGATCACCGGGTTGATCGGGAACGGGCTGATCCTCCTCGGCTTCCAGCAGGACACCGAGCAGATTGCCAAGGGAGCGGTCATCATCCTGGCCGTCTCCCTCGACACCTGGATCCGGAAACGGCAGCGGATCGCGTGAGGCATGCGGGGTGAGGGTGAGAGGGTGAGAGGGTGAGGCAGGAGGAACGCCGGTTGGCCGAGGTCAGGCGCCTGGCACGTCGGTATTCCGTCCCACTTCACCGCTCACCCCTCCCGCCGAGAAAGGAGGTGGGGAGCGCCGGGCCGGCGGCAAACACCGGCGCCGCGCGGACCACGACGACCGCGGACAGACGGCACCACGCAGCGGAGCGGGGGCCAGCAGTGGAGACCGAAGACGGCTCACCGAGCCGTCCATCCCTGGAGGGACACCATGACCCTGTCACGGCGAGACGTCCTCAAACGCGGCGGCGTCATCGGCGCCAGCGCGGCGGCGAGCCTGTCGGTGGCCGGCGGCGCCCTGGCCGGACCGGCCGGAGCGGCGAAGACCTTCCCAACGCGGTCGCAGGCGGCGAATAAGAAGGTCATCTTCGTCACCCACGACGACAACCCGTTTTTCGTGCCGGTCCGGTTCGGCTTCGAAGAGTTCGGCAAGATGGCCGGCTGGCAGACCCAGTGGGTCGGGCCGCCGCACCAGGACGAGGTGGCGACCGTCCAGGCGCAGCTCGACGCGATCAACTCCAAACCGGTCGCGGTCGGCTTCACCCGGACCAACACCTCGCAGTTCGACGACAACATCAAAAAGGCGCAGGCGGCGGGGATCTTCGTGATCCTCTACAACACCGCCTCCGACGGGTACAAGGCGCTCAACATCGCCTACGTTGGCCAGGAGTTCGTCCCGGCCGGGATCAAAAGCGGGCTGCAGGCGGCGAAGCACGCGGCGGCGCTGTCGGGCAAGAAGGAGGGCGTGATCGTCCTCGGCAACATTGCCCCAGGCCACAGCGCACTCGACCAGCGGCAGGAGGGCGCCCGCCAGGGCATCGCCCAGTATAATAAGGAGAACGGCACCAACTTCACGACCCAGGACTTGAAGACCGACACGGACCAGGCGACGGCGATCGCGGCCATCGACGCCAAGGCGACCGAGCTCGGCGACAAGCTGGTCGGCTTCGCCCACGCCGACTACGTCCACTGGTTCACCGGTCAGTGGATTGAGCAGAAGGGGCGGAAGGGCAAACTCGCCAACGGCGGTTTCGACCTGGTGCAGGGCGCGATGGAGGCGATCAAGAACGGCACCGCCCAGTGGTCGATCGGCCAGAATCCGTACGCCCAGGGCTGGGTGACGAGCTCGCTGATCTACATGGCGATCGAGCACAACTACCCGCCGTTCAGCTACGACACGGGCGCCGAGATCGTCGATGCGAGCAACATCGACGCGGTGATGAAGCGCGAGGCGGTCTTCAGCAAGTAGCCGTCAATTGGTGACCATCACCCCCCCGACCCGTGCCAATGAACAGGGCGCACGCAGTGCCACCCGTCTCCTCCTCTCCCGGTGCGCGGGAGAGGAGGTCGGGGGGGTGAGGGGCTCTCCATGAAGGTCACCAAAGTCGAGACGCTCCGACTGGACGAGTTCCCGAACCTCGTCTGGCTGTTGGTCCATACCGACGAGGGACTGGTCGGGCTCGGAGAGACCTTCTTCGGCGCGAAGGCCGTCGAGGCCTACGTTCACGAGAGCGTCGCCCCCTATCTGATCGGCAAGCACCCGCTCCAGATCGACCGCCACGCGCGCGCCCTCTACGGCTACCTCGGCTACCACAGCAGCGGCGTCGAGATGCGCGGCAACTCCGCCCTCGACATCGCGCTCTGGGACCTCTTCGGCCAGGTCACCGGCCAGCCGATCTTCCAGCTCCTCGGCGGGGTGAGTCGGGAAAAGATCCGCATCTACAACACCTGCGCCGGCTACACGTACGTCCGCGGTCGCCCGCGGCAGGCCGTCGACAACTGGGGTCTGCCGACCGACGTCGCCGCGGGCCCGTACGAGGACCTCGACGCCTTCCTCCACCGCGCTGGCGAGCTCGCCCAGAGCCTGCTGGCGCAGGGCATCACCGGGATGAAGATCTGGCCGTTCGACCCCTACGCGGAGGCGAGCAACGGCACCTATCTCTCACACGCCGATCTCAACACAGCGCTGGAGCCCTTCCGCAAGATCCGCGACGCGGTCGGGCTCGAGATGGACATCATGGTCGAGTTCCACTCCCTCTGGAACCTGCCGACGGCGATCAAGATCGCGCGGGCGCTCGAGGAGTTCGAACCCTACTGGTTTGAGGACCCGCTCAAGGCCGACAACATCGACGCCCTCGCCACCTACGCCGCGTCCACCGATGTCCCGACCGTCGTCAGCGAGACGCTCTCCGGTCGCTGGTCATTCCGCGAGGTGCTCGAAAAGGAAGCCGCGCGTATCATCATGCTCGACCTGAGCTGGGTTGGCGGCATCACCGAGGCCAAGAAGATCGCCAGCATGGCCGAGGCCTACCAACTCCCGGTGGCACCGCACGACTGCACCGGCCCCGTCGTCCTCGTCGCCTCGACCCACCTTGCCCACAACGCGCCGAACGCTCTGATCCAGGAGACCGTCCGCGCCTACTACACCGGCTGGTACACCGAGCTCGTCACCGACCTTCCCCACATCGAGAACGGCCACATCACCCCGCCCACCGGCCCCGGTCTCGGCACCAGGCTGCTGCCCGGTCTGACCGAGCGGCCGGACGCGCACCTGCGCGCCAGCACCGCCGCGGACGTGTAGCGCTCGTGGAGGGAGGGGACACGTCGGTTATCCGGACTCACTTATTCGGGGTACGTGTGGCCTCTCCACACGTCTGCCGGACGATGCAGGGTCTGTTGGAAGGCGAGGGGTGATGGATTGTCTCCTCTTGAAGCCCTGCGCGAAGACAGCCAGCCGCTCCGGGATCAGGGCGGCGGCATCGTCGTCGCCACCGTGGCGGCGCCTCTGCCGGCCGTCGCCTGATGCGCGGACGGCGCCCTCACCCGCTCAAGTCGCCGCGGTCGTGACCGCGCCGGAGGCGGTCTCACGGGGTTCGACCGCCGGCGCGAGCACGGCGACGGCGGCACCGAGGAGCGCAACGATCCCCAGAGCGCCGCGCAGCGTCACCAGCTCCGCCGCGCCGCCGATCAGCGGGGGACCGGCCAGAAATCCTGTGTAGCCAACGGTTGCGATTGCGGCGAGGGCCGTGCCCGGGGCGAGACCCGGCACCCGGGCGGCCGCGCTGAGGACGATCGGGAAGATACACGAGAGCCCGGCGCCGACGCAGGCGAAGCCGACCAGCGCGACGCCGGGCCAGCCGGCGATCAACGAGACCCCCAGCCCGGCCGCCACCAGCGCGCCGCCCAGGCGCACGAGCCTGGCCGCGCCGAGCCACGCGGTCAGCCGGTCGCCGGAGAGGCGCCCCGTCGCCATCGCCAGCGAGAAAGCGGCGTAGCCGGCGGCGGCAAAACCGGCGCCGGTGCCGAGCCCGTTGCGGAGGTAGACGGCGCTCCAGTCCGCCATCGCACCTTCGCCGAGCAGGACGCAGAAGGCGACCACGCCCAATCCGACGAGTGGTCGCGACGGCCGGGCAATAGCCGGCCCGCCGGAACCGGCATCGATCGACGACGGCAACAGGCGCAGCGAGGCCAGCCCGGCCGCGCCGCCGAGCACGACGGCGGCCCCGAGCAGGTGCCGCACCGCGTCGACTCCCAGGGAGGCCACGAGCGCGGTGGCTCCCGATCCGGCGAGACCGCCGGCGCTGAAGACGCCGTGGAACGACGACATGATCGGCCGCCGGTACCCTCGCTCGACCGCAACCGCCTGGGCGTTCATCGCCACGTCGAGCATGCCGTTGCTGGCACCGAGGACGACCAGCGCCAGCATCAGGAGTGGCAGGCTCGGCGCCAGCACCAAGAGGGGAAGGACCGCGCAGAGGGTCAGCACCGTGATCCGGGTGAGGATGCAGCTGCCGAAGCGACCGATCAGCCAGCCCGTGGTCGGCATCGTGATCAGGGCGCCGACGGACGGGCCGAGCAGCGCTAACCCAAGCGTTCCGTCGCCGAGACCCAGCTCCCGCTGCACCGATGGGATGCGGGGCACCCAATTGCCCCAGGTCGCCCCGCAGACGAAGAAGATGGTCATCACGGCCAGGCGGTTGCCGCGAAGCTGCCGCCTGGTCTCACCCGTGCGCCGCGGCGCCGTCGCCACCGTCAAACTCCACGTCCCCTGCACGCCGCGCCGGGCGCGAGTCGGTGCATCGATCCCCCTTCCTCGGATGTCGGCAGGAACTGGATCGTCTGGTCGATGACGCGATCCGATGGACTCCGCGCCGGCGCGGGCCGTGGTCGGCACGGTCGGCGTTGCAGACGTATTTCTCCCGGCTCGGCGACCGATCGGGCGACTGCGAGCACCCGTTCATCCTCCGTCCCGCACGCGCCGAGCGGGATGACACCCGGGCGTTCTGCATAGGCGCTACCAACCGTGCGCCCTGGCATCGCGAGCCGCCCGCGCTCAGGCGGCGCTCGGGTCCCAGAAGTTGCCGGTCATCACCAGCAGACACAGGAGCGTGACGCTGTCCTCGTAGTAGCCCTCAGCTCGGTCGCGGACCGCGTCGTAGACGTCGTTGAGCCACCGCTGCTGACTCGCAACCGTCATCGCCGCCACCCCCAGCGGCGCCGCGAATAAGCTGGTGAAGTAGTCAGAGTTGTCCAGCGGCGTGCCGTCGAGCGCGTAGCCGGCCCGGATCTTGGCCGGGTCCCCGCCGGTCGCGCTTGCCGCCCAGACAGCCATCTTGCCCGCCTGGGCCAGGGAGACGGCATCGCCGTTCAGCAGCCCGTCGGTCCCCAGGCGCCAGGGATCGCGGCCCGCATTGTAGCCGAAGGCGCCGTCGTGCGGACTCTCCAGAAAACCGGGGACGGCGGGGCGGGGCGTGTGGGCGGCGACCGAGACCGACTGCACGAAGTCGGGTAGCAGCCCGGTCGCGGGGCTGACGGTGGCCTGGAGAGAGGCAACTACCTGTTGGCAGGCGGCGACCACCGCGCTCCACGCGGGGTCGCCCGTCGCCCGCCCGAAGGCGCGGAAGTGGCCGGGCATGAAGTCGGAGGTGCGCGGCGTCCACTGGTTGTAGACGGGACCGTTCGGATCGACCCAGTCGCCGAGCAGCGGCAGGCGGCTGCTTGGGCCGATCGCGGACGCGAGGATCCCGGCCAGGACCTGCCCGGCGGCGGCGCGGTAGTTGACCAACCCGCTGCCGCCCCACTGGGCATTGGCCAGGAGCAGCGCGTAGGCGACGTCGCAGTCGCCGTCGAACGCGCTGACGCTGCCGCCCGCGGGCGGTACGTGCCAGTCCATCAGGCGCGTGTCGACGGTGCTCGGATGGGCCCGCACGAACCGCCATAGCCCGTCGAACAGGGCCCGGGCGTCCGGGTCGTGGCCGGCCATTTGGACGACGAGGATCATGCCGTAGCCCTGGCCCTCGGAGACGGTGCTGTCGTGGTCGACCGTGCCCGCTGGGCCGAAGGCGACCCGGTAGCGAGGGCTGCCGTCGGGCGCAGCGCCGGCCGGGACGAGGTAGCTGGCCTTCCACCGGTCGTAGGCCGCGCGCACGTCGTCGTCCTGCTGTCGTTGCGTCCGGTGGGTCGGGCGGATGGTGCCGGCCGCGTAGGCGAGGCGCCGCGGGAAGGGCCGCCGGGGTGCCGCGCCGTCGGCGTCGCTCGCTTGGCCTCCCTGGCCGGCGATGACCCCGCCGAGGGCCACCGCGGCGGTGGCCCGCAGCAGCCGCCGACGGGAGGAGCGCCCCGGGCGTGGGAGTGTGGCAACGCGGCGATCGTCCATTCGGGTGCCCTGCCGTCCTCGGCGCCGACCTCGCCCTGGCCGCGGCGAGTCCTCGGGTCCATCGTCCATCGACGCCGCCAAGCTCCCGTCGCAGGCGACGCCGCCGACGCGTTCAAGAGGCTGCCTGATGCTGCGAAGAACGAGAGCGCGGTGCCGGATCGGGTGACCTGTTCGGATGTTGCCCGGAGGGACGATGCTTGCTGCGCCCTGCCGACCCCCCCCCCGG
>JRHI01001536.1_pt1 | contig 18861 bp, 18 predicted proteins | sample 215371 | NCBI WGS metagenome assembly JRHI01 (sample SAMN02929681, study PRJNA255918) | sediment metagenome | biome: cave system; feature: Ice Cave; material: Sediment; isolation source: sediment from deep within a dark volcanic ice cave with no known source of... ...
CGCACCGGTTTCCCGCAGTTCCCGGCTTCTGGTCGCAACCTTAATCTCTGCCAGGGATTGACAAGGGCGGCTACGGCTGCTACGGTCTGCACTAACAAGCTAGATGCACCGGCGATGATGGGGACGAGTACCTGGCGGGAACGGGTCAGAGAACCGCGGTTGCTGCGAAGCGGGACCGGGAGCGCCAGCGAACAAGACCTCGGAGCCTTGCCCCCAACGGTTGGGCGATCAGCCCGGCCTAGTAGACGGCGACGGGTAACCGGCTCCCGTTATAGGGCCGCTGTCCGGCGCGCCATGGCGCGCCGGACAGGAAGAGGCCGCCGCTGGTTCAGCGCGGTGGCGAAATGGGGTGGTACCACGGGCAGGACACCGCTCGTCCCCAACCGGGGCCGGCGGTTTGTGTTTGCCCGTCCGGTCTCCACCGCGGGTGTCACGTTCCGCGTCTCGAGCCCCGTGCTCGCGGGAGGTGACCATGAACCGCACCGTTTCTCGACACCACTGGGACACTCCATCGGTCATCCTGACACACTCCAAGCGTTAGGCGCCCCGGCTCGCTTGCCGGAGGCGCCGTTCGCCGCCCCGACTGACAACTGACGACACCGTTAATCGTCGAGCGTTCTCGCTTGGAAGGAGATTCCCATGCCCGCGTTCCCGACCGCTTCCCTGTTCAGCGGCAGCTTCACCGCCTTGATCACCCCGTTCCGTGACGGCGAGATCGACGAGACCGCCCTGCGCGGTCTGGTCGAGTTCCAGCTTCGCAACGGAACAAATGGGCTCGTCCCCTGCGGCACCACCGGCGAATCGGCGACGATGTCCGAGGCGGAACACCACCAGGTGATCGAGATCGTGCTCGAGCAGACCGCTGGGCGCGTCCCGATCATCGCCGGCACCGGCACCAACAACACCCGCACGACCATCGAGCACACCCGTCACGCCCGCGCCGCCGGCGCCGATGCGGCGCTCGTCGTCGTCCCCTACTACAACAAGCCGACCCAGGAGGGGCTCTATCGCCACTACGCGACAATCGCCGAAGCGACCGACCTCCCGATCATCCTCTACAACGTGCCCGGCCGCACGGGGGTCAACATGACGCCGGAGACGGTCCTCCGCCTCGCCGAGATCCCGACGATTGCCGGCGTCAAGGAGGCCGGCGGGTCGCTCGACCAGGTCAGCCAGATCGTGATCGGGGCCCGCTCTGACTTCGCTGTGCTCTCCGGCGACGATTCCCTGACCCTCCCGATCATGAGCGTCGGCGGCCGGGGCATCATCTCGGTCGTCTCCAACATCGTGCCGGATGCGGTCGCCGAGCTCACCGGTGCCTGTCTGCGGGGCGACTTCGCGACCGCGCGCGCGGTTCACTACCGCCTCTTCGACCTTTGCCGGGCGATGTTTATCGAGAACAACCCGACCGCGGTCAAGACCGCGGCGGCAATGCTCGGGCTCTGCTCCGGAGAGCTGCGCCTACCGCTCACCGCGATGGCCGACCAAAACCGTCGCACGCTTGAAGACGCACTCCAGGGATGGGGCTTCACCCAACTGGCGGCGGCCTAACCACAACCCGGCGGGGGCGATCGCGCGGACCGCCCCCGCGGGAACAGGAGCAGCGACGTCCGTGGCAACGCGCATCGGGATCGGCGGGATCGGCGGGCGGATGGGGCGGGAAGTCGCCGCCGCCGCGCTCGCCGATGCGGCGTTCAGCCTGGCCGGCGGCGTTGCGCGACTGGAATCCGCGGCGACCGCGCGGGCGGCCCTCGGGCCGGCAGTACGGGTGGTCGAGCGGGTCGATCTCCTCTTGCCCGACATCGACGTCCTGATCGACTTTACCACGCCGGACGCTACCCTCGCGCACGCCCATGCCTGCATGGAGTCAGGCTGCGCGTTCGTGAGCGGCGTCACCGGACTCAGCGACGATCACCTGACGAAGCTCCGTGGGATCGGTGACAGGGTGCCGGTCTTCTATGCCCGGAACATGAGCGTTGGGCTGAATGCCCTCCTCGCGCTGCTCCCCGCTCTGGCTCGCGCACTCGACGGGTACGACATCGAGATCGTGGAGACCCACCATCGCCACAAGGTGGACGCGCCGTCCGGCACGGCGCTCGCGATCGCCGAGGCGATCGTGGGAACGACCGGGGCGGACCTGGCGACGCAAGCGGTCTACGGGCGGCGTGGTGTCGCGCCACGCGCAGCCGGACAGATTGGGATCCACGCCGTCCGCGGGGGCGGCAACGCCGGAGAACACACCGTCCTCTTGACCGACGAGGGCGAGGAGGTGCGCGTCAGCCACCGCGCCTACAGCCGTCGCACCTTCGCGCTTGGGGCGCTGCGGGCTGCCGCGTTTGCGGTCCAGCACCCTCCCGGTTTCTATGGGATGCCCGATCTCCTGGGATGGTCCACCTGACCCCATGGTCCTTGACCGTTCGGGTCCCGGACCGGGAACGTCCGGCCATGCGTCCTTCCCAGCTCCCAGATAGTCCTATCGGCCGACCTGTGACTTTAGTCCGGTTGAGGAGATACTCGGGTCACCGTACACTAATGTCGTCCGGGCACCGTTCCATGAGGACGGCGCGACGCCAATGTGCGGAGTTGGCGAGTTGGGATGCCCGCCGGGCATGATGGACCCGGAGGCGTTTCGGGGGACGGCCTGATGAGGCGCGGCGGAGCAGAACGGCCCCGCCGAGACGGTCCCCGCTCGCGGAGCATCTCTCGATCACTGAAAGGATTTGCGATGAGCGACACCATCCGCATCCTGATCGTTCTGCGGGATCAACTCTTCCGGCGCGGGCTGACGGCCGCCCTGGCGACCGACCCGGAGTTGCAGGTCGTCGGCAACGCCGCGACCGCCGAGGAGGGGTATCGCCTCGCCGATGAGCAGCTTCCGGATATTCTGTTGGTGGGCACGACGCTGCCGGACGCGGCCGGGCTCGGCGCGGCGACGGAGATGCGCCGGCGCTTCCCCTCGATCGCGACGATCGTCGTCGCCGCGCAGGAGGGCGATGACGAGCTCTTTGCGGCGATCCGGGCCGGCGCTTCGGCGTACTGCGGTCAGGACATCGACGAGAACAAGCTGATCGGTCTCATCAAGCGGTCCTCGACCGGCGAGTACGTCATCAACGAGCAACTGCTCGACAAGCCCTACGTCGCCGCCCGCGTTCTGGAGCAGTTCCGCTCCGCGACGTCAAGCGACCTCGCGCCGACGAGCGCGTTCGCTCCGCTCACCGATCGTGAGCTGGAGATCCTCCGCAAGGTCAGCGACGGGCTGACCAACGCCGAGATCGGCTACGCGCTCGGGATCAGCGCTCAGACCGTGAAGAACCATGTGACGTCGATTTTGCGAAAACTGGCGGTTAACGACCGCACCCAGGCAGTGGTCACCGCCCTCAAGCGCGGCTGGCTCTCGATCGACGACAACGGTCGCGGCGGTCTTGGCGGCAACGGCGCGCCGACCAGCGTCGCCCACTTTGGTGATCGCTCGAACTCTCGGTAACTCCCTGTTTCGTCGATCGTGCTCCGGTGCGGCAGTGCTGGTCGGGATGGGCGGGGAGTCGGTGTCCCCAGCTCTCCGCGCCCAAGTAGTCGTCCTGCCGCGCGCCGTGCCGGCCCTCACCCCTCTGGGCACGGCCGGGGGTGAGGGCCGACGAGGCGTTCAATCTGAACTCGAGTTTCGCGATACGTCAGCGGCGCGCCGGTCCGGGAGATGGCGCAAGAGACGAGGCGGCGTGAGGTGGCGGTGCGGGGCACGCTCGACGCCGTCGTCGCGGTGGTGAGCGGGCAGACGGTGAGTCTGGTCGCAACCGGTGGACGTGGCTCGGACACCGACTCGGGCGTCACCGGCGGCGACGACGACACCGGTTTCGGCGCGCTCGACAGAGAGCCGATTGCCGATCACCGCGAGCCCAAACAGGGCTGAGCGTCGTCACTTGAAGAATTCGGCGACGGGTACGCGGAAGCCGGGGAGAACGTCGCCACCGTCGAGCTTCTCGCCGATGCGGAAGAGCCGCCGGCCGCCATCGCTGCCGTGGGTCTTGATCGAGCAATCCGCGGAATCTGCCACCCAGACGAGAGAGACGCCCTTCCGCAGATAGGTCGCCACCTTGTCCCCATGCTCTGCGCGGTGTTCGATGGCGAGAGGACCTCGACGACCAGATCAGGGACAACACCCTCGAAGAAGCGGACCGGCTCTCCCTCCGGCGGGATTCGATCGCGGCCGACGAATGCCACGTCCGGGACGAGCAGCGTATCGGGGCCGCTCAAAGACGAACCCGGGCTCGGCGGTATACATCCGGCCGCGGCCGGTCTGGCGGCCATAGTTCCACAGATGACCGGCAAACTCACCGGCAACGGCCACATGACGTCCGCCGGACGCCGCCATCTCTCGTGGCACCCCCTGATACAGCTCGTATTGCCCCTGTTCGCCCAGTTCCCAGATGTCGTCGGCAGTCAACAGCTTGGTTGTCGTGGTCATGGCGCTGGGCCCTCGCTCCGACGTCGTTGCTTGGCCCATCGTATCACCCGTCGGTCGGTGGCGTCCCGACGGGTGGCCGGATCGTTCACACCATCAACCTTCGGGTGGCATCGACCCTGGTGGCCCGCGCCGGTACAATGCCGCCAGGTTGGCAGGGCTGACGTTGACTCCGGCGGCCCAATCGCATCGACAAGGGGTGGAGAACGACGCCATGGTGTTGAGCAGTTACGTTGGAGCATCGGTTCGCCGCAAGGAAGACCCGCGCCTGATCACCGGTTCCTCGACCTACGTCGACGACCTCACGCTGCCGGGTATGCTGTTCGTCGCCTTCGTCCGCAGCCCGTACGCCCATGCCCGGATCCGCGGGATCGACGCCTCCGCCGCGCTGGCGATGCCGGGCGTGGTCGCCGTCGTCACCGGGCCAGACCTCCAAAAGGTCCTCCAGGATGCGTACTCCGTCGCTGGGGCGAGCGAAACGGGCGAGCACGCCTCGGAGGAGACCGCCGAGAGCGACGAGATCCCCGTGCCGCCGGTGCGGCCACTCTCGCTGGACAAGGTGCGGTACATCGGCGAGGGGGTCGCCGCGGTGGTCGCCCAGACGAGCACCCAGGCCGAGGACGCGATCGGCGCGGTCGAGGTCGACTACGAACCGCTCGAGGCGGTGATCGACCCGTATCAGGCGCTGGAGGACGGCGCGCCGCAGCTCTACGACGAAGTCAAGAACAACATCAGCGTCCGCGAGCGCACCGATCACGGCGACGTCGACGCCGCGCTGGCCACCGCGCCGATCACGGTCAAGGCGCGGATCCGCGCCCCGCGCTGCCATCCAATGCCGATGGAGCCGCGCGGGATCGTCGCCGCGCCGGATCCGATCACGCGGGGGCTGACGTTTTGGACCTCGACGCAGGCTCCGCACTGGAACCGCAACGAAATCGCGAAGGCGCTCGGCCTCAGCCAGAATCAGGTGCGGTGCATCGCGCCGGAGGTCGGCGGCGGTTTTGGCTGCAAGATCGGGGCGTATCCCGAGGAATTTGTCGTCGCGGCGATCGCGCGGATGCTGAACCGACCGGCGAAGTGGATCGAGACCCGCAGCGAGAATTTCCTCGCCACCAACCACGGACGCAACCAGTGCGGCGATTTCGAGGCCGCCGCCGACAAGGACGGCAAGATCCTCGGGCTGCGCGCCCGCGTGATCCTCGACTCGGGGGCCTATCCGAAGGCGCTCGATCTGGCCTGGTGCACCTGGGTCATGTCGACCGGCTGTTACGAGATCCCGAACGTCGATTACCAGGTCCAGGGCGTCTACACGAACACGATGGCGAACGGCGCCTATCGCGGCGCCGGTCGGCCGGAGGCCGCCTATTACATCGAGCGCGTCATGGACATGATCGCGGATCAGGGTGGGCTCGACCCGGTCGCGGTCCGCCGGGCCAACTTCATTCCGCCCGAGAAGTTCCCGTACACGACGCTGTCGGACGAACACTACGACACGGGCGAGTACGACAAGCCACTGACGAAGGCGTTGGAGGAGATCGGCTACGACAAGCTGCGCCAGGAGCAGGCGGATCTGCGCAAGCGGGGCCGGTACCTCGGCATCGGCGTGGCGTCGTACGTCGAGATCTGCGGATTCGGACCGTACGAGAGCTCGACGGTGCGTGTCGAGCCGAGCGGCGACGTCACGATCTTCACCGGCATCTCACCGCACGGTCAGGGCCAGGAGACGACGTTCGCGCAGCTCGCGGCGGACTACCTCGGCGCGGACTTCGAGCGGGTGGTAGTCCACCACGGCGACACGGGGAATACGCCGCAAGGCAACGGCACGATGGGCAGCCGCGGTCTGGCGGTGGGCGGCGGCGCGCTGGTGATGTCGCTCAACAAGCTGAAGGAAAAGGCGGCCCGCATCGCCGCCCACCAGCTAGAAGCGGCCGTCGAGGACGTGGAGCTGGCCGAGGGCAAATACCGGATCAAGGGCGTGCCGTCGCGCGGCGTCACGCTCGCCGACATCGCGAAGCTTGCCTACAGCGGCGACATGCCGGACGAGATTGAGGTCGGGTTGGAGACGACGGACTTCTTCAAACCGGCCGACGAGACCTTCCCGTTCGGTACGCACATCGCGGTTGTCGAGCTCTTCCCCGAGACGGGCGAGGTCAAGCTGGTGCGCTACGTGTCGGTCGACGACTGCGGGACGATCATCAGCCCGCTGCTGGTGACCGGACAGGTGCATGGCGGTCTGGCGCAGGGGATCGGCCAGGTGCTCTGGGAGGAGATGCACTACGACGCGAACGGCGAACTGTTGACCGGGACGCTCAACGACTACGCGGTGCCGAAGGCGACCGGATTCCCGACCTTTGAGACGCACCACACGACGACGACGACGCCGATCAACCCCATGGGAGCGAAGGGGATCGGCGAGGCGGCGACGATCGGCTCGACGCCGGCGACGGCCAACGCCGTGATCGACGCGCTGGAGCCGTGGGGTGTCACCCACCTCGACATCCCGTTCACCGCGGAGAAGGTCTGGCGGGCGATCAACCAGGCGGGCGGCGCAACGGTGGAGGCGGCGGACTAAGCTGACCCCGATCAGTGGGCTGCGTCGGGTCACCGACGCGGCCCGCTGCGTTCGTCATGTCGCCTCTGCGGGACAGGTGGTCGGACATCCCGGCGGCACCAGGAGATCGCCATGCTCGTCACCGAGCGGATGTATCAAGAGCTGGCGGCGGCGGACCAGGAAAACCGCCTGGAGGTGCATCACGGGCGGTTGAGAGAGAAGCCGGCAATGAGCTACCGGCACAACGACGTCTCCTTCGAGCTCGGTTTCGAGCTACGTCGGCAGATTGATCCGTCGCAGTTCCGCGTGCGCGTTCAGGCCGGTCGGGTGCGACGGGCCGACGTCACCTACTATATCCCCGACGTCATGATTATCCCGACCGCCGTTCTCGGCCCCGAACGATCCCGGCCGGACGTCCTCGAGGTCTACGACGTTCCGCTCCCACTTGTCGTCGAGGTCTGGTCGCCCTCGACGGGCGACTACGATGTCGATGCAAAGATCCCCGAGTACCAGCGTCGCGGTGATCTCGAGATCTGGCGTCTGCACCCGTTCGAGCGGACGCTGACGGCCTGGCGGCGGCAGCCGGACGGCAGCTACACCGAGTCGGTCATGCGCGCCGGCACGGTGCGACCGGCGGCGTTGCCCGGCGTGGTCATCGACCTGAATGCGCTGTTCGGATGAGCGGCGGCCGTGCGCGACGGCGACGTTGGTGGAGCAAGGCGACTCGGGGCGCGCGGTCCGAGGGGGGCTTGGGCGGCCCCAGGTCGAGCTCGGGCGTCCCAGGTCGCAGCACAGCGTCGCGTCCATCTGAGCCATGCCTGAAGCCGGCGGCGCGGGCCAGGTGCGCGACCTGGCCCGCGGCACCGATCCGAGCGTGAATCGTCTGGGCTGGCCGTAGACCGCCCGGATGCACAAAGAGGCGGGAGGCACAACGTCCTCCCGCCGGTGGCCCGGCCTGCGCACGATGCACCGGTGGCGCTTGCCGATTGGTTATCGTTCGCCGCTCATTCCTCCGCCCGTGCCGCGCTCCCTTTCTTGGCTCGCTCCTCTTCCGCCAGCCAGAGCTCGTCGACCCCGTACTGAAGCACAAACAGGCGACAGAGCCGCTTCCAGCCCAGGTCCGAGTAGTACCGCTTGAACACCGCGCGCACCTCCTCGACCGTTCGCGCGGCGTCGAACTCGGCATCGATCTTCGTGAGCACATCGCGCGTGATCTCCTGCGGCATCGCCTCTCCCCCAAGTTGCCTATCCCCGCGTCGCGGCGCGTCGTCCGAACCGGCGACGCCCGCCGGTGATCCCATCCACCGTCGCCCGGACCACACGGTGCATCATCCCGTTTGCGTCGGTCGCCGTCGAGGGCTATAGTCACGTCACCGACACGCCGCGACCCCGTCGCTCCGCGGGAAGGGTAGGGGATAGACAGAGCCGTGGAACGCAGTCTTGCCTCGAGCGACGGTGTGGGCCTGACCACCATGTCCGCTCCCGCCTCGCACGGGCTGGTCGAGCGGTGGGCTTCGTCCCGTGCCCTGCCGATGGTGGACGGCGAACTCGATGCGACCATTCCCTCGGGCGTTCCGCCGCCCATCCGCAGCCTCAGCATCGTCATCCCGGTCTTCAATGAGGCCGGCAATATCGCCGAGTTGCACCGGCGGCTGACCACTGTGCTCACGACCGTTGCCCTTCCGTACGAGCTGATCGTCGTCGACGATGGATCCCAAGACGGAAGCTGGCAGGTTATCCGCTCCCTCCACGACCTCGACGGCCGACTCGTCGCGCTCCGTCACCGCCGCAACTTCGGAAAGACCCAGGCCCTCGCCAATGGCTTCGCCGCCGCCCGCGGCGACGCCGTGCTCACCATGGATGGAGACCTGCAAGACGACCCCAACGAGCTGCCGCGGTTCCTCGCCACCCTGAACGAGGGCTACGACCTCGTCTCGGGCTGGAAACAGCGCCGTCGCGACCCACTCAGCAAGACGGCCCCCAGTCGCGTCTTCAACTGGACCGTGCGCCGGGTCTCCGGCGTCCCGCTCCACGACTTCAACTGCGGCTTCAAAGCGTACCGCCGGGAGGTGACGCGCTCGATCCGGCTCTACGGCGAGCTCCACCGCTTCACGCCCGTCCTTGCCGACGCCGAGGGATTCAGCATCGCCGAGCTTCCGGTGCAGCATCACCCGCGCACGTGGGGCCGGTCGAAATACGGGTGGCGACGCCTGGTCAAGGGTTTCCTCGACCTGCTGACCGTTGTCTTCTTGACCAACTTCCGGCAGCGACCGATGCACCTGTTCGGCATTCCCGGTCTGCTGACCTTCTCGGTCGGCGTCCTGATCGGTCTGTTCATGACCTTCGAGCGCATCGTCCGCGACGAACGGATCGGCACCAGACCTTTGCTCCTGCTCGCCGTGCTTCTGGTCGTCATCGGCACCCAGTTCTTCGGGCTCGGTCTCCTCGGCGAGCTGCTGGCGCATGGCTCGAATCCGCCGCGCCCGGAGCCGAGCCACCTACTCCGCGAGTCGCTCGGTCTGTCGTCCAACGGCGCTCGGGACAAAGGAGCGGACGCCGCGGTGCCGCGCGCGTGACCGCCCGAGTTCGGGTGTAGTGCGGCCTCTGTTGGCTACTACACCGCCCCCTGCCCCCGCTGCTCCATCGCGCTTAGAGACCGCGCGGTCATCTCCCGCCATGCCTGTGGACGAGGCGGCCGGCGTCCCCGAGCCTCGGTCCTGGGAGGCGTCGAATCGGGCGGCGGCCGGCGCGGAGGCCTCGGCTTCCGGAGCGTCGAGCACGCTGCTTCGTCGCGTCGCGGGCGTTCCGACGCCGCTCATCTTCTCGGTCTCCGTCGTCCTCGCCGTCGCGATTCTCTGGCGGGCAGGCTCCATCACCGACGTTCGGCGCGCGGTCCGCAACGCGGACGGCGGAAGCATTCTCAGCGCGCTCGCGCTCTATGTGGTCGGCCTGGCGATGCTCTGCGCCCGGTGGCATCTCCTCGTCCGGATGGTCAAGGGGGTCTCCCACGCGCCGAAAGCGGCCGAGGCGTTCCTCACCTCTGTCGTGATCAACTATGCTGCCCCGATCGGTCTGGCCGTTCCTAGCCGCGCGGCGCTGACAAAGCGGGCCCTGGGGTTGACGGCGTTCGAAACCGGCGCCGTCGCCCTCTGGGAGATCACCGTCGACGTCGCGGTCCTCGGCGCCGGCGCCCTCCTCTGGCTGGCGATCGGCGGCCACCGCTTCACCGTTCTCCCGGGCGCCGCGGCCAAGCTGCTGATCGCCGCAGTCGCGCTACTCCTGGCAGCTGGCGGCGTCGGTCTGGCAAGACGGCGTCCTCACCTCCTGGCGCGCGCGCTTCGCGCCACGCGCGGCGTGCTCGCCTATCCCGTCCGCCGGCCCGCCGATGCGACGCTCGCGCTCGGCACGACCGTCGTCTACTGGGTCGCGCAGGGGATCGTCCTGTGGTTGCTCCTCCGCGCGATCGGCGAGGGCGCGAGCGCCTCCCTGATCCTCGGCCTCATCACGCTTCCGGTGCTCGTCGGGATGCTTAGCCCGGTTCCCGGCGGCGCCGGCATTCGCGAGGCCCTGATGCTCGCCGTGGCCCGGGTCCACGATGCCGGCACCGCCAACGTGCTCCTGGCCGCCCTGACCTACCGCATCGCCCTCTTCGGCTCGCTCCCCGTCCTGTACGGCGCGGTCCGCGTCTGGCTTGCCGTGACCGGCGAGGCGCGCGTGCCGGCCGGGCATGGCACAATGTCGCCCGCCCCGCTGCCGCCCGAGGAGGCGGGCCAGCCCCGACCCTGAGGACGGTTGTTGCTCGCCGCCGAATCGAGGGACCGCGTGACCGATCTTCGAGAGACCCCTGTCGTCCAGCTGGCCGTGCCTGACCCGACGGCAAACGGACACTCGATCGACACCAGCAACTTCCGCAAGCATACCCACGCCAATCCGATCCAGCGGTGCCTCATCGACCGCTTTCACCGCGCCATCGCGGCCCGCATTGGGGAGCTGGCGCCCGAGAGTTTTCTCGACGCGGGCTGCGGCGAGGGCTTCGTCGCCGGCGTGCTGCTCCGACAATCACCGGCTCTGCGCATCACCGGTGCCGACGTCAATCCAGACACCGTGCGGCTCGCCGCCGCGAAGCACCCGCGCAGCGACTTCGTCTCGGCGAGCATCTTCGCGCTGCCGTTTCCGGACGCCAGCTTCGACGTCGTCGGCTGCTTCGAGGTCTTGGAGCACCAGACGGACCCTGCGTCCGCCCTGCGCGAGCTGGCCCGCGTGGCGCGGCGCGCGCTCGTCTTGAGCGTCCCGCGCGAGCCGCACTTCTCGCTTGCCAACGTCTTCCGCGGGAAGAACCTCGACGTCCGACCCCGCGGCAGCGACCCCGACCACCGCCAGTTCTGGTCGCGTGCCGCCTTCGGCGCCTTCGTCGCTGGAGCCCTCGATGTCGCATCGCTCGACGGCTCCTTCCCCTGGACGATCTGCGTCGCCCGGACGCGGCGGTAAGGGCGTCGGCGGCTCCCGCGCTGGTATCTGACCACTTGGCGCCCAACAGTGGGTTATCAGCATGCGCCATCTGCCTTCCAGCAAAAGGAAGGGCGACCGCATTGCCTTCAGATCGCGTCCCGCCAGATCGGATTCGAGACGGCGAGCAGGTTCCCACATGGGTCGGCAATCTGTGCCCGGACGTAGGCAGCGGTCGGCGGGTACGGAAGCGCGGCCTGCCAATCGTCGGAGGTTACGGCAAAGGCGGCGGCGCAACCCGCTTCCGAGAGCAAAAGCAGGCTGGCTCCCCGAGCCCCGACCGCTCGAGCGCGCAGATGCCCCGCCGGCGCGCAGGACAGATAGAGCTGCGGTCCAGCCGGTGATGCCGAAATGAAGCACCGACCCGCCCGCAACGCGTCCAGGATCGACGCCGGCGTGAGCGGACCAGTGACGCGCAGCCACGTCGTGGGTTGTCCGAGTCTCGGCGCGCCCAGCGGTCCCCGACCCGGGTGCCGCAGGTTGTGGGTATCGCTCCCACCCACCGCCACCAGCCGGTGTCCGCCGCGGAGCCGTGCGTCCCAGGCCGCGAGGGCGAGCGTGTTGAGGCGCTCCCACGGACCGTTCCAGACTTCGATCGCGTGGAATCCAACGACAGCGGCGTACTGCCAATCCGGCCCGAACGGCTTCGGGTGATTGACGCTGACGAACGCACCCGAGACCGCGGCGCGGCGCATCTCGCCTTCGACGGCCTCCGAAGAAGGATCGCGGAAATCGAACCAACCGTCCCCGCCCCAGGCGTTCCAATGCCCACCGTAGGTCGTCACCTCGATCCCCGGCAGGAGCACCGGCAGCCCGTCCCGGCCGGCGTGGTCACTCTCCGGCGTGATCGCGCTGTTGTGGTCGGTCACGGCCAGGAAGTCGAGGCCGGCCTCCCCGGCGGCGATCAGCACCTCCGAGAGCCAGGAGTCGCCATCGGAGGCGAGCGTATGGCAATGGAGATCGCCGCGAAACCAACCCGGCTCGTCCGCCGCGGGAAGATGGGCGGGCGCGGGACGACCGGAGCGGACGACCTTCGGCAGCTCGGGCGCCAACCCAGGATCGAACCAGACGTCGACGCGGTAGTCGAGACCCGCCGGCCCGACCTTGTACGGGCCAAGCAGAACGTTCCAGATCCCCTCGCCGATCGGGCCCGGCCGGTACGGCGGCGTCGCCCACGCCTCGTCGATCGTGAAGGCGACGCGCTCGCTGCCGCTCCAGCCGCGAAAGCCGGGCCCACCCGCCGCCGTTCCTTGCTCGTCAAACAGACCGATGTCCAGCGTGTTGCCACCCGTGCGGAAGGGGTCGGCGGGGATCCGGTCGCTGTACGTGTAGCGGACGTGGATCTGGCGCAGCCCCGACGGCACCTCGAACGGCAGATGGCGGTACCGCCGCTCCTGGTCGGGCCCGCACCGTCCCTCCAGTACGATGCTGGGGGCGCGCAGCGCACCGCTCATCCGGCCGCTGCCTCACCGGTCTCACCATCGAAGACGCGCACCTTGCGCGGGTCGGCCGACAGGTAGACGACCTCGCCCGGCGCCGGGCGCATCTCCGGCGGCACCCGAACCTTGACCAGCCCATCGCCGAGCTTGACACTGACGATCGTCTCACTGCCCAGCGGCTCGCACAGAAAGACCTCGGCCGGATGCGCTCCCGGCACCGGCGAGAGCGCAACCGCGATCGCCTCGGGGCGCAGCCCCGCCTTCATCGAGCACCCGTCCGGGAGCGCGCGCAACGGCGCCTCGATGCGCCATCCGCCCTCGACGACCAGCGCATCGCCGGCACGGTCGGCGGTGAAGATGTTCATCGGCGGGCTGCCAATGAAATCGGCGACGAAGAGATTCGCTGGACGATCGTAGATGTCGTCCGGCGTCCCAATCTGCTGGAGGCGGCCGGCGCTCATCACGGCGATGCGGTCGGCCAGCGTCATCGCCTCGGCCTGATCGTGGGTCACGAAAAAGGTCGTGACCCCCAGCCGGCGCTGGAGGGCCTTGATCTCCGTGCGCATCTGCGTGCGCAGCCGAGCGTCGAGGTTGCTCAGCGGTTCGTCCATCAAGAACGCGCGCGGCTGACGGACGATCGCCCGCCCGAGGGCAACGCGCTGCTGCTCGCCGCCGGAGAGCTGCCCCGGTTTCCGATCAAGCAAACGTGTCAGACCGAGGTGCCCGGCGACGCGCTCGACGCGGCCCATCCGCTCCCCTCCCGAGAGCCGCTGGACCTTTAGGGGGTAGAGCATATTGTTGCGCGCGGTCAGGTGCGGGTAGAGCGCGTATTGCTGAAAGACGAGCGCGATGTCCCGATCCTTCGGTTCCAAGCCCAGGACACTCCGCCCGTCGATCCGAATATCGCCCGCGTCGGGGTCTTCGAGCCCCGCCAGCATGCGCAGTGCGGTCGTCTTGCCGCACCCGCTGGGTCCGAGCACGACCAGCAGCTCGCCGTCCGCGGCGTCCAGCCAGAGGTCCCGCACGGCAGGTACCGGTTGCTTCGCAAAGTGCTTGGTGACCCCTTCGAATTCGATGCGCGCCATCAGAGCCCTCGGGTCGCGCCCATCAACCCGCGAACCATCAGCCGGCGCGTCGCGAAGAAGAGCGCGAGCACCGGTAGGACGTAGAGCACACCCATCGCTGCGACCAGTTCGTACCGCACTTCCGTGTAGCCACCGGAGGTGCGGTACGTCTGGTAGAACGCCAGCGGCACGGTCATCTTGCGGTCGTCGTCGACCAGGATGATGACCATCAGCACCTCGGCCCAGGCACTCAAGAACGCCAGGCCGGCCACGACCCCGATCCCGGGACGGGCCATCGGCAGCAGGATCTCGAACCAGGCGCGCAACCGGGAACGCCCGTCGATCCAGGCGGCTTCTTCCAGATAGCGTGGGATCGAGTCAAAGAACCCCTTCATCAACCAGACCAGGAACGGCAGCTCGATCGCCGCGTGGACGAGGATCAGCCCGAGGTACGAGTTCCGCAGGTGCAGGTCGCGCGCGAGCCCGTAGATCGGGACCATCGTCGCCGAGAGTGGCATCGTCTGGAGCACGAGGATCGGGTAGATGAGCCAGTTTCTCGCGTTGAACGTGAGCCGCGAGAGGGAATACCCGGCCAGGGAGACGACGACCGTCGCCAGGATCATCGTCGCCGTCGCCACGAACACGCTGTTGGCGAGGGCCCGCGAAAAGCCGAGCTCGCGGAAGATGTAGCGGAAGTTGTCGAGCGTCGGCGCCTCGGGCCAGCGGATGTACGCCTGGGCGTGGCCGTCGAACGCCGCCAGGAACAACCAGAGGAAGGGCGCCGAGAAGAAGACGATCGTCAGTAGATACGCAATATGGACGAGCACCCACTCAACCGGCGAGGCCCCGCGCCGCCGCCGGTCCTGGACACGGGTTGCCGCGCGGGCGCTCTCGCCCGGACGGACCAGCCCGCTCTGAGCGGGTAGGGCTTCACGGACAGCACTCATGACCGCGGTCTCGCCAGACGCAAGTAGGTCACCGCAAAGACGAGATTGAGCAGCAGCAGCACGACGGCGATCGTCGAGCCGTAGCCAATCTGATGGTTCTTGAAGGCCGCATGATAGGCGTACAGGGCGACTGTCTCAGTCTGGATGCCCGGTCCCCCGTTGGTCAGCGTTTGGATCAGGATGAACGTGCCGAAGGTCGAGATCGTAATCGAGAGGAGCGTCAGCGTGGCAACCTGCCGCAGATGCGGCAGCGTGTGGTCCCAAAAGCGGCGCCAGGCACCGGCGCCGTCCACCCGCGCCGCTTCGTAGATCTGCGTCGGCACCGTGCGCAAGGCGCCGAGGAAGATGATCATCACGAACGCCGTCCCGCGCCAGATGTTGACGATGATGACCGACCCCATCGGCGCGTGCGCCAGCCAGCTGACGTGGGAGAACCCGAGCACGCCGAGCGCCATGTTCAGCGAACCGTAGTAGAAGTCAAACATCGCGACCCAGAGGAAACCGGCGATGATCGTCGGGTTGACCCAGGCGAGCAGCACTGAGGCGTAGACGACGGGTGTCAGTCGGAAACCCCGATGCTCGCCGTGGTCGATCAGGAGCGCGAGCGCCAGCCCGAGCAAAAACTGGCCGATCAGCGCCGAGCCCACGACGAACACGATCGAATGGCGAATCACGCTGATGAAATCGGGGTCGCCGAGCAGTCGCCGGTAGTTGGCCAGACCGACGAACCGCGGCTGCCGCGCGTCGATACCGGTCAGCGCCCGATTCGTCAAGCTGGCGTAGAGAGCCCAGACGGCCGGGGCGACGAAGAACAGCGCCAGCAACAACGCGGCCGGCATCAGACCGAGAAGATAGGCTCGGTTCCGCCGCCAGGCCCCGATTCGACGCGGGACGGACACGACGGGGAGGGGGTGCGTCCCCTCCCCGAGTCGGCTCGTCACGACTGCGTCGTCACCTTATCGTTGCCGATCGCACGCGCAAGGTCCTCAGCGTATCGCTTCGCAGCGTCGGCCGGGCTCGCCTCGCCGGTCGCGACGCGACCGGTCGCGGTTTGGATTGCCGTCACGACCTTGCCGTAGTTCGGGTCGGGCGGCACGAATCGGGCGCGCTTGAGCGATTCCGTGGAGTCGACCAGGAACTTCAGCGCTTTGAACTCCGGCACTTCCGCCGAGTCGGTCCGCGCCACCGGGTGCGGGTCCTCGATATTGAGCCGCGCCACCGTGTCCTTGTTGTTGAACGCCTTGATGAACTCCCAGGCCAGATCCTTGTTCTTGCTCTTCGCGTTGATGTACCAGCAGGTCCCAGGTCCGCCGATGGTAAAGGACGGGCCGGCCGACTCGGTGGGGTGCAGGATATAGCCGATGTTCGCCTCTGTCGCGGCTTTGTCCTTGCCGTACCAACCGCCGTAGACCCAGCCGCCTTCGAAGAGGAGCGCCAGCTCACCGGCGCCGAGCTTCTGGCGCATCGCCGTCCACGGCTTCGTCGTCGTCAGAATCTCCTCGGGGACAAGCTTGTCGGTCCGGTAGACCGTTTCGAAGTAGGACAGCGCCTTGCGGATCGCCGGGCTATCGCCGATCCACTTGCCGCCGGCGTCCAGGACATCGCCGCCGTAGGCCCACACCAGCGGCACAAAGGCATGATCGGCGGTTCCGCCGCCGCCGGACTGGCCGGCATACAGCGCGTACGGGATCGTCTTGGCGTCCTTCGCCTTGACCGCCCTCGCGGCGTCGATGATCGCCCCGACGTTGGCCGGGGACCAGTCGGCCGGCAGCCCCGCCTCTCGCAATCGGTCGCGCCGGAAGTAGAGAAAGCGCGTGTCGAGCCCGTAGGGGAGCGCCCACAGCTTGCCCTGGTAGCTGACGCCCGACTTTACCGAGTCGGGATAGTACTGCCAGTCCGACCATTTGGCGACGAAGGCGTCGAGCGGAGCGACGTAGCCCGCATCGACAAGCTCGCCGATCGCATTTCCTCCCACATGGAAGACGTCCGGTGCGTCGCCCGCGTCGAGCGCAAGGAGCAGCTTGGTGTAGAAATCGTCCGAGCCGATCTTCTGCCGATCGACCTTGACCGTCGCGCCCGAATTCGCCTGCTGAACGGCCGTGGCGGCCTTGTCCACGTACGGCGGCTTCTTGCCCAGCTCATCCGGGTACGAGACGGTGATCGTCCCCGTCAGCCCGCTCTGAAATGCTCGGAACGCCTTCTGCGTCTGAGCCACGGGCGACGCGACCGCGGACGCCCGCAGACCCGTCGCGGCGGCGACGCCCATCGCGCTCACCGCCGTGATCCGTTGCAGCAGCGTCCGTCGCGAGACGATCACGGGACTTCCCTCCGTCGGTACCATGCCTTCACCTCCGAAATCATCCTGACGGCCGCAGAAGCCGGCCTCTATCCGAAGCCGCGCTTGTCGTCTCCTCCCCTCCAATCGGCGGATGCGCGCCGGGTCTGAGCGTAGGGAACCGGCGCGGACGGCCGATTAACAGGGCATGATCGGAATGCTAAAGCATTGTGAACCGCGGACACAATCTGCGCCCACCGGGAAGAGAAGGACCTCCGGTCCGGCGCCGAGATCCAAAGCGCCGGCCGGCGCCAGGTAGCGCACGCTCGGTTCGCGGGAGCGACGTGCTGGGGCATGCCTCGTAGTGTATCCGGTTAGTCTGTCACAGATTGGTATCCGGCGGAGCCGTCGCCGGGCGCGGGGCTCAAGACCCATAGGAGTGGCCAGGATTATGGTGAGCGGTGTTGCGGATGGGGAGAGGAGGGACCGACAATCGCGGGGTTCTGCCGCCCGAGGTTGGAGGTCGCCCATGCTCTCCCCGCAACGATTGTATCCCGTGGTCGATGCCTGGCTCCAGGCGATGGGGGCAGTAGAGCATGTCACCGCCCGCCGTGCCGTCGCCGATCTGGTCACCGCCGTGCTGAGTGCCCACAGTCTGGCGCCAGCCGAGGTGATGCGGGCGCTGCCGAGCCCCCGCGCGGTTCCCGCTCGCTCCCGGTACCGCCGGCGGGCGCGCGCTGGGGTGCCCCCTGGGCCACCGCCCCTGGCTCACGTCCGCCACGCTCACGCCCGCCCTGGTCCGGGCGGTGCTGGCGCTGGTCCCGAACTGGCCGGGCCAGCCAACGACGTTGGTGCTGGACGGGGTCCGTTGCGGCGGGTGGGAGGCGCTCGTTCTGGGAGTGCGCTGGCAGGGGCGGGTGCTGCCGATCGGGTGGGGAGTGATTCCGTATCCGTGGCCCAAGGGGATCTTCACCCCGACCGTGTGCGATCTGCTGCGGCAGGTCGCCCAGTGCTGGCCACGGGAGCGACCGGTGCAGTTCTTGGCCGACCGCGGGTCCCAGCCAGGCACTCTTTGCCACACTGACGACGCTCGGCTGGGGCTTCACGGTGCGTCTGCCCGCCCGCAGTGAGATGACGGTGGCGGGGCACGCCTGCTCCGCCCGTGACCTGATCGCGCAGCAGCCGGTCGGAGCGTGGGTCTGGCATCCGCAGGCGACCTACGGGCGCGGCAAGCGCGCGGTGGCGGGGCACCTGGTGGTCGGGCGGTCGCTGCGGGTGGTGCCAGAGCACCAGGCCAATCCGGGTGGGCTGCGCCACCGCGCCGTCCAGGCCGCGCGCCGCCAGGCCCACCTGCGCCACAAGCACCGCCGGCCCGACGCGTCGGTCGAGACCGACGAATGGGTGCTGCTGTTCACCACCCACACGACGGCCCAGGCCGCGCCAACCGGCTACCGCGGGCGGTGGGCGATGGAAGGGAGTTTCCGCGACGGACAAGGGGGCTGGGATGGCCGGCACGGGTGGAACCTGGAGCCGACGATGGCCGCGCTCGGTACCGCGGCCAGGTCGATGCCCTGCTGGGGCGGTGGGCACTGGGGACACTCCTGCAGACCTGGCTGGGGG
>JRHI01001537.1_pt1 | contig 18857 bp, 15 predicted proteins | sample 215371 | NCBI WGS metagenome assembly JRHI01 (sample SAMN02929681, study PRJNA255918) | sediment metagenome | biome: cave system; feature: Ice Cave; material: Sediment; isolation source: sediment from deep within a dark volcanic ice cave with no known source of... ...
GGATACTGTACATGCGCCCTCATTTGGAACAGCCTCTAACAGCGTGGGGGTGGCCCTGGCCTGGTATACCCTGCATGCGCCCCACCGAGCCGAGGGGCTGGGAGCGATCGCTCAGCAGGAGGGGGAAACGCCCCTGTACCTATATGGTGCGGCGTTTGTCCTGGTGGCAGCCGTGGCCCTGGCCCTCTATCGGGGCCGGGCACGCCTTGAATCCAGCGGTATGGAGCCGACCATCGCCTGGCAGCCGCTCTATCCCAACGTCGAGGCTCCTCCCCCCGAGAGCGGAATTGCCGTCATCCGTCCCGCGCCGAACTTGCTGTCCTGGATCCTGGTAATATGGGCGGCCGTGACATTTGGCGCTGCCTACTACCTGGCGTCATCTCCCTGAACCGCAGGGCTCCTGGGAAACTCCTTGCCCGAACTGCCACCGGGCCGCTATCGTAACAGAGCTTGGTGGAGGTTGATCAACCACAACTGTACCTGGCGCACACGATGTCAGCGGGCGGGACGGTTTACCTGGTGGTCCGCCGCGACGATGGGTTCGGGGACGTGTTCCCGCTCACCGCCGGGCAGCGCTACACTCTTGGCCGAGCGCCGACCAGCCGCATAGTCCTCAAAGACGAACTGTGCAGCCGCGAACACGCTGAGATCTACTTCGCCGATCACCGCTGGCGGCTGCGCGATTTGACCAGCCTTAATGGCACCCGGCTCAACGGCACTCGCCTGACCGACGAGGCGGAACTTGCGCCGGGCGATGAGGTCCACCTGGGACATACCACCCTCCTCTTCGTCGAGGCGATGGAACAACTGCCCGATGTGCCGGCCAAGCCGCAGACCAGCGACGGCATGTCGATCAAGAAGCGGCTCGGCCAGACGCGCTTCTTGACACCACTGCCGCCCGTCGCCGAAACTCCGGGCATGGCCGGTCCCGAAGACCACACGCCAGCGCCCGCCGCGCGGCACACCCTCAGCCGCGACCTCGCTCTCCTCTATCGCCTGGCCCTCGACATGGGCTCCGCCAACAACTATGAGGAACTGGTCCGCATCGTCCTCGACGGCCTGCTTGACGCGATCCCCGCGGAGGTCGGCGCCATTCTGACCGTTGCAGACGGCGGCGAGCTGGACGTGACCGCCCACCGCCACCGCGATCCGGGCGACGACACCTACGTCCGCGTTTCCGAGTATGTCAGCAAGGAGGTGCTGTCGAGCCGTGAGGCGATCCTGGCGGAGGACGTGGAACGCGATCGTTACCTACGCAACCGCGAAAGCTTGTCCGATCTCGGGGCCACCAGCCTGATCTGCGCCCCGATCGTCTTCGGCGACCGCACCCTCGGCCTGATCCACCTTTACTGCAATGATCCGCACAAGGCCCTCGATCCGGAGGACCTGGAATTCGCGGTGGCCGTCGCCAAGCAACTCGGCGCGGCCAGCCACCAGATGCAGCGGCAGGAGACACTCTTCGCCGAGAATAGGGCCCTGCGCGATCAGCTGCGCGTCGAGAGCGAACTGGTCGGGTCGAGCAAAGTCATCCACGCCATCGAGAGCCAGATTGGCCGGGTGGCTTCGACCAATGCCACGGTGCTGATCCGCGGTGAAAGCGGCGTTGGCAAGGAACTTGTCGCCCGCGCCATCCATTACTCCAGCCACCGGCGCGCCGGGCCGTTCGTTTGCCTCAACTGCGCCGCTCTGACCGAAACACTGCTGGAGAGCGAATTGTTCGGTCACGAGAGAGGAGCCTTCACCGGCGCGACCGAGAAGAAAGTCGGTAAGTTCGAGGCAGCTCACGGCGGCACGATCTTCCTCGACGAGATCGGCGAAATGAGCCTCAGCACGCAGGCGAAGTTCCTGCGCGTGCTGGAGGGCCACTCCTTTGAGCGCGTTGGCGGGAGCACGGCGATCCGGGCGGACGTCCGCTTGCTGGCGGCGACGAACCAGCCGCTGGAGAAGGCGGTCCACGCCGGCACGTTCCGCCGCGACCTGTTCTTCCGCCTGCAGGTGGTCGAGGTCTGCGTGCCGCCCCTGCGCGAACGGCGCAGCGACATTCCAATCCTGGCCGAGCATTTCCTGAAGCGCTTCGTACGCGAAACAGGCCGTAAGATCCGCGGCTTCACACCGATGGCGATGCGGAAGATGGAAGAGTATCACTGGCCGGGCAACGTCCGCGAACTGCGCAACGTCGTGGAGCGCGCGGTGGCACTTGGCCTCGGACCGACCATCGACGCGCAGGATATCTGGCTTTCCTCGTTGGAGGCGAGCGGACCGATGACCGCGACGCCCGTGGTCGAGTATCGGGCGCAGTCGCTGGAGGAGATCGAGAGGGAACACATCCTGCGCACGTTGAGCCATACCGATTGGAACAAGAGTCAGGCAGCGCTCATCCTCGGCATCGAACGCTCGACGCTCGATCGGAAGATCAAGCTGTATGAATTGAAGCGATGAATCAATGCCCTGGAGCGCCAGCAAGGGCAGAAAGCAGCCCTTGCCGGTGCTGCGACCTGGCGTGTCACTCCTCGTCCGGCGGCCGCAGCACAGGCGTCTCGGCACTGGTGCTCGACATCTCGGAACTCAGCGGACTCTTGATCGGTAGCTTGAGCAGGAAGCGGCTGCCTTTGCCCGGCTGGCTATGTACCTCGATATCGCCGCCGTGCTCGCGCAAGATCTTTCGGCTGACCGCCAATCCAAGCCCGGTGCCGCGCGCGCCCTTGGTGCTGACGAACGGTTTGAAGATATCTGCCATCTTCTCCGGAGGAATCCCCGTACCATTATCCAGGACGATGATGCGCACCCAGCCGCCATCCGGGTCCAGCTGCGTCGCCACCACAACCTGTGGCTTCTTCTTTTCCTCCACTGCGTCGAAGGCGTTGCCGAGGATGTTTAGAACCGCCCGGTGGACACCCTCGGGATCGACCTGGGCGATCGGCAGATTTGGCTCCAGACGCGCTTCCAGCTTGATGCCCAGGTCGCGCGCCCGTCCCTCGACCAGCTCCAGCACGTCCCGGACCACAGCGTTCAGGTCCGTCTCCGCGATCGCCGGCTCCCGTTCTTTGGAGTAAGTGAGCATGTCCATGACGAGGTCGAGGATCTTCGCCTGACTTTTTTCGACGATGTTCCACCCCTTTTGCAGGAGCTGATCGTCTTTCTCGGCAAGGCCCACGCGGAGTATGTCGCTGCCGCTACGCAGGTTTTGCAGTATGTTCTTGATGTGGTGCGACAGGGCCGCGATGGTCTGGCCGATGGCCGCCAACCGTTCGGCCTGGACCATGGCCTGGTGGTAGCGCGTCTCCTCGACGGCGAGCGCCGCCTGATGGCCGATGGCGCCCGCCAGTTTCAGGTGATCCTCGGTGAACTTGCCTGCTGGATTGTTGCGTGCGATCAGGTCCTGGGCCGTGCTGCGCGTATCGAGGTAGAGGACGCCGAGCGTTTCGTGGCGGCCCCGCATCGGCACGCAGATCACCTCCCGGATGCCGAAACGAACGATGCTCTGCCCCGTGTTGAAGCGCTCGTCGCGGGTCGCGTCGGAGACGAGAACACCCTGCTTTTCGCGCAGGACGTGGTCCATGATCGTCCGGCTGAGGGTCATCTTCTCATCGTGCCCGGCCAGATGGCGCCAGCGGATCGCCTTCGGCTCGAACTCGCCGCTGTCCGGGTGACACAGCATGATGCAGCCGCGGTCGGCCTCGATGGAGCGAAAGATCAGGTCCATGATCTTCTCCATCAGCTGATTGACGTCGAGGATGTGGCTGACTGCCTGAATGGCCTCATACATGATGCCGAGGTTGGCGAGGGCGTTCTTGAGCCACGGTCCCTCCGCCTGTTCCGGCCGGGCCAGGAGCCGGCTGCCCTCTCCTTCGCCAATTGTCTTGATGATCGCCGACGACAGTTCCAGGTCATGGCGGGTAATCATGCTGATGCGTTCGGCGAGATCACTGCTGCCCTGGGCCTCGCCGGGACCAGCGCTGAAGACGAGGAGCGTCTGGCCGATCTGGATCTGGTCGCCGCTCTGCAGAAGGACGTCCTTCACCGCCTGGTTGTTGACGAAGGATCCGTTGACGCTGCCAACGTCGGTGAGCCGATAGCCTTCCGGGGTCCGGCGGAATTCGGCGTGCCGCCGCGAAACTTCTGTGTCGAGCAGACGGATGGGGTTCGCGGCATCGCGGCCGACGCTGAGAGCGGGCTCATCCAGGTCGAACTGCTTACCCTGGTCGGCACCCTTGATGACTATCAGGCGGGGCACTGTTCACCTTCGCACAGCGTTTGCGGTATCGTTGGGGCGGCGAAAACAGAAGCCAAGCTGTGCCGCCAGACATCACCCTAACGGTCGGCCGCCGAAAGTGTCAAGGAAAACAGTCCCTCCGCCGCTTGCGGCTTAGCGAAAGGGCTCCGCTCCCTTCGCCAGCGGCGGCCCCAGGTCGGCGAACGCAGCCAGCAGGCCATCGGGGGCGGCAGCTTGCAACGTGGCACGGTCGTCCGAGCCGGTTGGCACTACCCAGACACGGACTCCCGCCCCCCGTGCCGTCTGGATGTCCACGGTCATGTCGCCCACGTACAGGGCTTCCCCAGCCGTGACGCCGAGTTGTTGCAGGCCAGCGAGGAGCATGTCCGGCGCCGGCTTCGGCCGCGCCACGTTTTCCGGTCCCAGGACAACGGCGAAGAAACTGGCCACACCCAGGTACTGGAGGAGATCGCGCGTGAAGAGAACGGGTTTGTTACTGCAAACGGCGAGGAGCAGCTCGGCACGTCGGAGGAGCGCCAAAGTGTCGGCGACGCCCGGCAGCAGCCGGGTACCCTCACGCATGACCGAGGGGTGATGGGCGCGATAAAGGGCCGCGTCCTTCACCGCAATGGCTCCTGGGACCGTGTGCTCGAGCAAATAGGCAGGGCCGCGGCCAACATGGCGGCGCACTTCGTCTTCGCCCAGCGGCGACAGCGCGTGATTGGCGCGGACGTGGTTGACACTCGCGGTAATCGCCGGGTAACTATCGGCCAACGTGCCGTCGAAGTCGAAGAGCACTGCACGCAGTCGCCCTGGTGTCTGCAAGTGGGCCGCCATCGCGATATCCCTCCCACGCCGTGGACTGGTAGCCCGCGAATCGTGTCGCCGACCATTTTACGGCTGGGTCAGGCGATGAACAGCCGGCTGTGGCGTCCGGAGCCTTCAGCCAGTGGTTCCGTCCAACTGGGTGAATGCCCTTGCCGTGACGCGAACAAGGGAACGCGGACCCGGTACGTCAAAGTCCAGCGTCACCCAGATGCTTTGTCCCGCACTGAGCGCACGCGCACTCGCCAGCACAGCGGGACCGTCCAGCCCCGAGGGAGGTCGAACCCTGGCGCCCGCCTTCAATCGAGAACGCGGACCGAGATTGTCGAGCACCAGCCACAGCGGCCCAGTCAGCGGCGCGGCGCCAAGGTTGGTCAGGAGAAAGCGCATCCTGACCGTTTTCTTTCCGACCAGGCGCCGGACCAGGGAGAGGCGCACCTGCCCCGTCACGTCTACCAGCACCGGCGCGGCCGGAACAACCGGCGTGGATGGGGCGCCTCTGCCGGTTGGAACCGGCGCCGGCGGCGACGAGGGGGGAACCTTGGCCGGCGGCGGCGCGGGCGGCGGGGTCGGCGCCGGCACCTTCACGAGGATGGCCCCTTCGCCGTTGCGCAGCGTAATGCTTGTCACCACCGGCCCCTGGGTACCGTCCGCTTGCAGGACGCGGTACGAGCCACCGAGCGCGTGCGTCGTCGCCGTGGCGTCTGCCAGTATACCCGTTGTACCCTGGCCATACGACAGCGGCTTGTAGAGCACAAGCGCATTGCCGTAGGCTCGACGGTAGACACGGTAGGTCAGCGCCGCATTGGCGGGATCGGCGCCCGTGGCGAACTGGGACCAGCTGCCGACCGGTTGGCCCACGTCGAACGCGGCCGCCGGCGACCAGTGCCGGCTCCACGACGTCGCGGGCTCGAAGCCGCCATAAAAATCGAGGAACGTCGAATTCGGATCGGCGAGCAGGTAGTAGTACGCCAACGTTGCCAGCTGCGTGCGCGGATCGGTCGGCGAACCGCCGGTCGGCAGGCTGTCGAGGACAAGGTACGGTGCCGGCGACGTGAGTGTTTCGCGGTGGGCAACCGTGGCCGCCAGGTCCTCGAATTGCTGATAGGTGTGGGCCAATGGCCGCAGGGCGAACTCCTCGAACGAAGCCTGCACGCGGGTGATCACGGCATCGGCACTGCTGCCGCCGCCCGCGGTGTTGGCCATGAGCCACCGCGGAGCAATGGCCTGGCCGATCGTGTTGAGCAGCGAACCGTAATCGCTGCTGTAGGACGCCAACGGCTCGAGGACGACGCCCCCGGTGACCGGAGCCCTACCGCCCGAGTTATCCACGAAGAGTCCATCCGCCAACGGTTGCCCCTGGAGATAGCGCGTCTCGTAGTCGGCTGCCCAGGCGCGGAAAGTGGGGTTGGCCGGATTGGCAGCGAAGCGCATCTGACCATAACTCGGCGCGAACAACCTCGCTTCGTAAAGGAAGCGCGCGTCCTTGCCGGCGGCGCGGTGCGCGTACTCCGCATCGTTGAGGTAGCCGTCGTGATCGGTATCCGCTGCGGCGTCGAAGGCGGGAATGGTGCCGGAGGTCGTCCTGTTGGCGCTAACGTAATCACGGCCCAGCAGGGAGCGCGCCACAGGGGTGGTGCCGCTCGCCGTCGTGCGAAATCGCACGTAGTACAATCGGGCCGAGCCATCCACGCTCGCCGCTTTCCAGTCCGCGGGCGGATCGAAGGTGACTTGTCCGGAGGTCGTCAAGCCGGCCGTCGTGTTCGACAACGTGGTCAGCGCCGCCCACGCTGTTGGATTGCCGGCCGCATCGACGGCGGCCGGATACTCCAGCGCGGCCGACCAGCCACCGCCGGCGGGAATGCTGAGGGCGAGGTTGATCTCGCGGAAGCGTTCGGGGTAACCGAGGACGAGCGACTGACCTGCGCCGCCAAACGCCACGCCACCCGGATCGGTACCGCGCGCTTGCGAGGTCTGGATGGTCCACGCTGAAGAGCCGCGGTAAACGCCCCAGAACCAGTTCACCGGCTCCGAGGAGGGACTGTTGCCCGAGAAGGGAGTGGCGCTGGCGACGTGGTAGAACGCCCCTTCGCGGTTGCCCCCGTGCGTGTCGGCGTAGGTCAGCCAGTCGGAGTACAGGTCGAGATACAGGTTTGAGACGTTGGTGTAGATGAGCTGCGGCGTGTTCGGCGCGAGGCCCTCGATCGTGCCGAGGTTGGCGCTGGCGGCCACCACCAGATCGACGCTGTTCTGCAACAGCTGAGCTTCGAGGCTGCCCGGTGCCCAGCCGCTGTAGGCAAGCTCCGCAATACGGATGTTCGGGTAGTGCCGAGCGATGTCCGGCCGTGCCAGGACGTTCTTGTTCTGGGTCGTGAGTGACTCTGTCGCCTGGCCAACATTGCCGGCCGCGTCGTAGGCCAGCACCGTCAAGGTATGTGTGCCGTTCGTCGCGGTGGTCGTGTCGAAGGCCCAACTATACGGGGCGGCGGCGGCAGCGGCGCGCAGAACGCTGTCCACGTAGAATTCGACCTTGGTAACTCCCACGTTGTCCGTGGCGTTCGCCTGGACCGTCACCGTGCTTGTGACAGTCGTGCCGGCCGTAGGCGCGACGATGCTCACGCTCGGCGGTTGACTATCCACGATCACCGGAGCAACCGCAAAATCGTCGAGTGTGATCGTGCCGGAATAACTCGCTGGCCGCCCCACGCCGACGAAGCCATTTCCGCTGATGACAGTATCCGTGAGGTTCAGCGACCAGGCTGGGTCAGTCTGCCACTGCCCCGAATTGTTGAGATACTGCGCATTGTCGAGGCGCTGCACCTGCGCCCGCAGGTTGGTCCCGTTGATGTAGAGGGAGGCACGTACCCACAGGCCGCTCGTGTAACTCGATGAAGATAGGCTCCCCAGCGCGGTGGTCGTGCCGTTGACCACACGCTGCAGCTGTACCGTCAAACCGCGCGTGATGACGAGGTCGTAGTAAGTGGACGTTACGCTGCCCAGTTGGCTGCCGCGACCGAGCACTTGAGTAGGAATGAGGCTGTTCAGGTAGATGTCCGTGCTCACCTGTACGTCGGCCGGCTGGCTGGTGTTGAGCCAGGCACGGGCGGCGATGCTGCTGGCGCTGCCGGCCATCGCCAGGCCGTGCGGAGCACTGAACGCCTGAGCCGCAGTGACAGCAAAAACCGTGCTACCACTACTGCTCCACTGCGCCCAGCCGGCAGGCAGGCTGCCGGTTGGCGTGCTGTCGAACGTCTCAGTAATGGTACTGGGCAAATCGCGCCCCTCCAGGATTTCCAGCTGCGGACGCGCCTTTGGGGGCCTGTTCTTCTGGAACATGACTTATTCCCGGGTGTTGGACGTTCGGTGCTGCGCTGGGGTGCGTGCGACAGATTGGTGTTTCTTCCTGAGACACAGGAATTGCGCGGAAAGTGCGCCGCACGCTTCATAGGAAGTGTAGGTTGAGGGCGGGCTTTGTCAGCGGGGTGGAGAGGATGGGCAGAGCAGTTCCCGGCGAAGCACGTCCTATAGCCGTTACGGCCGTCATTACTTGGCCAAACCGCACCCTCGACGCCGTCAACCGCATTGGCCGTTTGTTGCCTCGGGTCGCGCTCTACCCCAAGCACCGGTCCAGCGGAGCGGGCACTTCGTCTACCCCCGCGGAGTTGTTCCGGATACAGTGTGCTACCGCGCCAGACGCCCATGGAAGGTGCGCACTGGCCATCCGCCCCGGAACGGTAGGATTTGGTATGCACTCCCGCAAGGATGTGTTCCGCTGCTTCTTCGGCCTGCTACTCGGATTGGCCTGCGTGGGCTGCCATACCCTGACCCAGCGTCCCGTGTCGGTCGCGCCGCTGGGTCCGCGCCGCGTTTACGACCCCACGCCCAGGCCGCCTCTACAGAAGATTGCCGACCCGCCGTCACCGATGCCGGCCGCACCGTCTGCGAATCCCGTTGAGGCGTCGCCCCTTCCCGAGCCGACACCCTCAGTGCCGGCTCAGCCAGCGCCGTTGCAGGCGCCTCCGCCCCCCGCTGCAACAACCAGCACGACCCCGCCGGAGGCGCCGCCTGAGCCGATGCCCGCGCCGCAACCGCAGCCGACCCTGCCTGCACCGCCACAGACGGACACCACCTCGCCTTCCGTCGCCGGACCGGTCAACCCGCTCCACCGACTCTACCAGCAGGCGGTGGCTACCTATGCGACGATTCCCGGCTACCGCGCCCGCCTGCGCCAGCGCGAACGGGTCAATGGCAAAGACCATCCGGAAGAACTCATGCAGTTCCAGTTCCGCAAGCAGCCGTGGAGCGTCTATTACCAGTGGATCGGGCCGGAGGGCCACGGCCGCGAGGTTGTCTACGTCAAGGGCGCGTTCGACGGCAAGATCCACTCCCGTTTGGCAGCCGGCGACGTTTTTCCTCTGAGCCCGGCCGGCATGCGCTTCTCCGTAGCGCCGGATAGCCCAATGGCCCGGGGCCGCAGCCGACATCCAATCGGCGAGGCGGGCATCGGCGTCCTCATCGATCGCTTCGGCCAGCTGGTCGCGGCCGGAGCCATGGGCGACCCCCGCTTCAGTGGTTTGAAGTATCTCGGATCGCAGCAACCTCCGGAGTTCCCAACGCCACTGGAGATGGTCGAACAGGTCATTCCGCCAGGGCTCGAAACGCCGCTGCCGCACGGCGGCAGTCGCAAGTGGGGCTTCGCTTTGGACAGCCATCTGCCGGTGTTCATCAGTACCCGGGACGAGAAGGGGCAAGAAGTAGAGTATTATTGCTACGAGCAGCTGGAGTATCCGGTGCAGCTGACCGACGACGACTTCAACCCGGACCGCCTCTGGGCACGGCGTTCACACTAAATGGGCTGTCACAATGGCAGATGCGGCTGCGCAGTGTGGCAGGTTCCCGGGGAGCCGGCTCCCTCCTCTTGATTTTCAGTGTGTCCAATGTTGTACTTGAATATAGGCTTAGAGCGTCCTGACCATGTCGGGGGACGCGGTGGTATGTGATTTGCTCTTTCGTCCCGGGTCACCGCGAACGCAGTGGCTCGCCGTGGTCCCGCCGCAGGTCTGTCCCCGCTGGGGGACCGGCCGGATGAGGTTGGGCGGCATGATGGAAACACACTCGGAACATTATTCCATCCTGATTGCGGATGACGATCGTCACTGTCAGGAAGCTTTGCAGGAGATCATGGAGCCCGAAGGCTTCCGAACCCTGCTTGCTTCCTCCGGCGAAGAGGCGCTGGACATTGTCCAAGAGGAAGCGGTCCACCTGCTCTTCCTCGACATGCACATGCCTCGCCTGACCGGGCTGGAGACACTCCAGCTAGTGCGGCAGATCAACGCCCTGCTGCCCTGCATCCTGGTGTCGGGAGACGTCGATGAGCGCCTGATGCGGCAAGCGTGCCAGGCGCGGGCTTATAGCGTCATCCCGAAGCCGGTCAGCAAACACGTGGTCCTGTATACCGTGGTGCGTGCCCTGGGGCGCATCTACCGCGGCCCGCGGGGTGAATGAGCACAGGCCAAATTGAGCAAGACATCTAGAACAAGGAGCAATGCCGGCATGAAAGTCGTACCCCTCAATGACAAGATCGTGGTCAAGCGTCTCGAGGCCGAGGAAAAGACGGCCGGCGGCATCGTCCTGCCGGACGCCGCCAAGGAAAAGCCGAAGCAGGGCAAGGTCCTCAGCGTCGGCGACGGCAAGTTGCTGGACAGCGGCAAGCGCGCCCCGTTCCAGGTCAAGGAAGGCGACCGCGTCCTGTTCACTTCCTATGCCGGCAGCGAAGTCACCGTTGAAGGCGAAGAATTGCTCATCATGACCGAGGACGACGTCCTCGCCGTGGTCGAGTAATGCTCCTGCGCATGGAACCTGCTTGCGGCCTGGCGTTCCGAGTGGTAGAACGCCAGGCCGCAAACGTTTCACGGGAGAAACCTGCACCATGCGCGAAACCTGGACGTTCCACACCGCCACCCAGCTGCTGTTCGGTCGCAACGCCCTCCGCCAACTCGGCGCCATCGCCGGCCGACTCGGCGCGCGCCGCGTCCTGCTTGTCACCGATCCCATTCTCACCCGCGCCGGCCTCGCCGAGCGCGTCCGTACTCCGCTGGCCGAATGCGGCATCACGGTCTCGCTCTTCGACGGCGGCGAACCGGAGCCGTCGCTGCGCGCGGCAGACGCCTGTATCGCTGCGGGCCGGCAGTTTCAGCCCGACGCCCTCATCGGCCTCGGCGGCGGCAGTAACATGGACCTGGCCAAGATCACTGCGACGGTCCTGGCCCATGGCGGCGGTCCGCGCGACTACGTCGGCGACGACAAGTTGCCTGGACCCATCGCCCCTCTCATTTGTATCCCGACCACGGCCGGGACCGGGTCGGAAGTCTCCGCCGCCTCGGTGTTGACCGACACCGACAACCATATCAAGATCGGTATTCTCAGCAATTACCTCCGGCCGCGCGTCGCCCTGGTCGATCCGCTGCTGACCGTGTCGTGCCCGCCGAAGGTGACCGCCGACTGCGGCATCGACGCCCTGACGCACGCCATCGAGGCGTATACCGCCGTGGATAATGCGACATTTCCGCTGCCGGCCGGCGAACGCACCGTCTACCAGGGGCGTCATCCGCTGGGCGACGTTCTCGCGGAGAAGGCGATTCACCTCATCGGCATCAACCTGCGCCGTGCGGTGGCTCACGGCGACGACCTGGAGGCACGCGAAGGGATGGCGCTGGGGGCGACGCTGGCGGGCATGGCATTCTCGAATGTCGGCGTGGCGGCGGTGCATGCGCTGGAGTACCCGGTGGGCGGAGCGACACATTGTTCGCACGGCGCTGGCAATGGGCTACTTTTGCCATTCGTGATGCGCTTCAACCTGCCCGCGCGGCGCCGCGAAATGGCAACGATTGGCCGGCTGCTGGGCGCGGATGAAGACGCCGAGCAAGCGATCGCGGCCGTTGAGCGACTGCGGGCGGACATCGGCATTCCGCAGCGGCTGCGCGACCTGGGCGTGACGGAGGCGCAGCTGCGGCCGTTCGCGGAGAAGGCGTTCGGCATCCAGCGCATCCTGCGCGTCAACCCACGGCCGGTGACGGTGAAGGACCTGGAAGGCATCCTGCGGGCGGCGTATTGAGTTAGGCGCGAGGCGTGCGACATTCGCGCTCCGCTGCGCGTCGCGACTGCACATCGCCTTCACCTTCAATGGCTCACGGCGCCTCGAAATCGGTCTTCTGACCATCCGGCACATCGAAGATCGTGTCGCGCTCGTCCGCCGCCACGATCCCATCGGGGAAGTGTTTCTCCAGGAAGCGCTCGACGGCCGCGCGCCGCCCCGGTTCGAGCGGTTGGCCCTCGCCATGATAGGCCAGTTCCTCAAAGGACACGTCCATGTCCGGCAGGTTTCCCAGGCCGCGCGGTTCTGGCTCGGCGGCCGCCAGTAGCTCGCGCACCTCGACCAGGCGAGCCAGGTCGGCGACCGCCGCACTGTCGGCGAAGATCGCCCGGAACACGTCGCTCGCCACCCTATGGCCGTGGGCCAGCCGTTCCAGGTCGGCGAGAACGAAGCTCTTCATGGCACACCTTAGGCTTGCGGAGCGGCCCCCGGCGGGGAACCGCACAACTCCTCGTACATCAATTCCCAGACCCGGCGGTAACCGACGGCCGCCAGTAGCTCCGCGTGCGGCAGCAGTTCCAGGCCGAGTTTGCGCCTGGCGTGGTACAACGGCCCATCGTACATCCGGTACTTCTCTGCCTTGCTGGCGTGTGTCAGCCGCAACTCAGCCAGCACCGCCATTCGGTCGCCGTAATGCTTCCAGTAAACGGCGAAGGCCCGGTGCTCCCGGGGCGTCAGGCGTGTCTGTGCCTCACGGAGCACGTCCCGGCAGCGCTGCTCCGTGGCCGCGCTCTCCGGTACCACGACTCCGGTCAGGTCGGCCTCCGCCACGTCCGGCGGAAGCGGACCGGTGGCGGGATGACGGCCGTGGCGCCGCCAGTGATCGACGATGGCGTTGCGCAGGGCGGTGAAGACGAAGCCGTCGGGACACTCAGCATGGATCAGGTCGCAAATCATAAGTAGGCGCAACAGGGTTTGCTGAACGACGTCTTCTGCGTCGGCGGTGTTCCTGATCCGGCTGCGAACGAACCGGAGCAGGTGGTGATAGTTCCGGGCGACGTAGCGGCTGAATTCCTCTCGGGTCATCGCAGGTCCTCGCTCTGCCCAGGTCAACGCGGACGGGAGGCGCTTCACCGAGACTTACGCCGAACGCCCTGTTTTCTTTCGCGCAGCCCTCCTGATCTCACGGTTCGATCCTCTCCCTTCACAGGGATCTACGCCTCCCCCGGCCGGCTTTTGCAGGGGCCGCGTTTTTTTCGACGAAGAGGAACGCAAGCGCCGGCGATCCGGGCAACTGCTGTTTCCACCCGCGCTAGCCTTTCTTATAATGGTTTACTGATCTCCCTGCGCGCCATCCAGGATTGATGGACCACGCCCTGAAATGCGATTATCAGTTCAAAGAGGGTACTGATGAGCACGGTTACCGTTCGCAAATCGACTCGCGTTCCGCAACCGCGGGAAGAGACTCCGTCACCGAAATTTGAATATCCCGGCATTCCCACGACCTGCGATGGCGCCGAAGCCGTCGTTCACGTCGAAATCCACGTGACCCAGGCGGCTGGGGCTTACCCGATCACCAGCTCGACAACCATGGGCGGCGGCTTCAACGCCGCCGTCATGAACGGCATGAAGAACCTCTGGGGCGACCCCCTCGTGTTCTTCGAACCGGAAAGCGAACACTCGGCCGCGACCGTCTGTGAGGGTTTCGCCGTCGCCGGCGGCCGCATCACCAACTTCACCTCCGGTCAGGGCCTCGTGCTCATGAAGGAGGTCCTCTACACCATCTCCGGCAAGCGCTTGCCCGTCGTCATGAACATCGGCGCCCGCGCCCTGACCAGCCAGGGCCTGAATGTCCACGCTGGCCACGACGACCTGATGAGCGTCGCCGACGTTGGCTGGGGCATGATCTTCGCCCGCAACGCCCAGGAAGCCGGCGACTTCTGCCTCATCTCGCGCCGCGCCGCCGAGGCCACGCAGACTCCCTTCTTCAGCGTTCAGGACGGTTTCCTCACCACGCACACCGTCGAGACCGTCCGGCTGCCCGAGCCGGAATTCATGAAGGAGTACATTGGCGATCCGAAAGAGAAGCTCGTCAACCTCATGGATCCGGCCAACCCGCTCATGTCGGGTGTCGTCCAGAATCAAGACTCGTACATGAAGGGGAAGATCGCCCAGCGCTGGTTCTACGATCGCATCGAGCCGGCCCTGGAAGAGTGCTTTGCCGAGTTTTACCGCAAGACCGGCCGACAATACGACTTCCTTGAAGGCTACCGCTGCGAGGACGCCGAGTACATTCTCGTCGGCATGGGCTCGTACATGGAAACGACCCAGGCGACCGTCGATTACCTGCGCGAGCACGGCATCGCCGCCGGCGCCCTGACCGTGTTCGTCTTCAGGCCGTTCCCGGGCCGGCAGATCGTGGAGGCGCTGAAGCACGCCAAGGCGTTCACCGTCTTCGAGCGCATGGACGATCCGCTCTCGACGACGGGGAACCACCTGACACGGGAAATCAAGGCGGCCTTCTGCGATGCGCTCAATGGGCAGAACGGCCAGGCGAAACTTGGCCGGATCCCGAAGATTTACCATGCCGCGGCCGGCCTCGGCAGCCGCGACTACCGTCCGGGCGACGTCATCGCTGCCGTGCAGAACATGCAGAAGGACGGGCCGCATTTCTTCTGCGTCGGCATTGACCATCCGCTGGCGTTGAAGCGGGGCGATGACCCGGACCTGCGGCCGACGGGCGGCTTTTCGATGCGCGGCCACTCGGTTGGCGGCTTCGGCTCGGTGACCACGAACAAGGTCATCGCCACCATCGCCGGCAACGTCTTCGGCAAGGACGTGCAAGCCTATCCGAAGTACGGTTCCGAGAAGAAGGGCCTGCCGACCACGTACTACCTGACAATCGCCGACGCGCACATCATGATGCACAGCGAACTCGAGCACATCGACCTGTTGTGCATCAACGATCCGACGGCGATGCTCAATCCGAATACGCTGGAGGGCGTACAGCCCGGCGGTGCCGTTTTCATGCAGTCGCCGCACACCGACCCGAACCAGGTCTGGAAACACATACCGGTGAGCGTGCAGCGGCGCATCCGCGACAACAAGGTGCGTGTCTTCTTCTGCGACATGGTAAAGATTGCCCGCGAGATGGCTTCCGAGGCCGACCTGCAGATGCGCATGCAGGGTATTGTGCTGCTGGGCGCCTTCCTGAAGCTGACGCCCTATGCCAAGGAAAGCAACATGTCGGACGAGCAAGTCTACGCCGGCGTCGAGGTGGCGCTGCGCAAGTACTTTGGCAAGCGCGGTGACCGCGTCGTGCAGGACAACCTGAACTGCGTGAAACGCGGTTACAGCGAGATGAAAGAGATTCCGCCGGCGATTATCAATCAGTAGTGCAGTAGTGGCCAGTGGCGAGTGGCGCGCAAGAACGCCATTATCCACTCTCTCGAGGAGCGATCCATGTCTGTTACCACCAACGGCGCGCCCAAGCCGTCGATGAACGAAGCCAACGAGCGCGATCCGTTCAATAATAACTCCTACGGCACGACGGTCGATCTGCCGTACAAGCCGATTCACCTGCCCGTGCTGGACGTCGTCGATTTCAACGAGCGCGTCATTCGCGGTTACGAGGAAGGCTGGGGCGAGCGCGACCTGCCGGCCGACCTGGCGCTGGCGCGCTCGCTCATCCCCGCTGGCACCGCCACGCTACGCGACTTCAGCAACATTTCGCCGGAAATTCCGGAATACATCGCGCAGAACTGTACCGGTTGCATGGACTGCGTGACCGAGTGTCCCGATACAGCCATCCTTGGCAAGGTTCTCTCCGAGACGGAACTCGAGGAGAAAATGAAGACCATTCCCGTAGCCGACCAGCCGATGTTTCGGGAGCAGTGGTCGAAGACGAAGAAGTACTACGACGCCGGCAAGAAGAAACTCGGCGTCGGCGGTATGTTCCAGATCATCATCGACCCGTCGAAGTGCAAGGGGTGCGCCGAGTGCGTGACTGTCTGCGACGACGACGCTCTGAAGATGATCGCCAAGACCGATGAGATCATGACGAAGGCGCGGAAGAGCCACCGCTACTTCAAGAACATCGGCCCTAGCAACGACAAGTATATCAGCGACAGCTTGCTCATCGACATGATGCTCAAGGAGCAGACTCACCTGTACGTCGGCGGGGCCGGTTCTTGCGCCGGCTGCGGCGAGGGAACGGCACTACGGATGCTGTGCTCGGCGACGGGCTCGAAGTTCGGCGACCAGTGGGGCCTAGTCGCCGCCACCGGCTGCAACACGGTCTACACCTCGACCTATCCCTACAACCCATACCTGGTGCCTTGGACCAATTCGCTGTTCGAGAACGCGCCAGCCGACGCCATCGGGGTCCGCATGCGTTGGGACCAGATGGGTTGGCAGAACAAACCGCTGTGGTGCATCGGTGGCGACGGCGCCATGTTCGACATCGGCTTCCAGGCGCTGTCGCGTCTGCTGGCTAGCGGCATGAACGTCAAGGTGTTCGTGCTCGACACGCAGGTCTACTCGAACACAGGCGGCCAGGCCTCCACCAGCACTTTCACCGGCCAGAACACAAAGATGAGCGTGCATGGCAAGACGGTGGCCGGCAAGCAGGAGCGGCGCAAGGAGATCGCCCAGATCGCCATGATGCACCCGCGCACCTTCGTGGCCCAGACGACGGCGGCCCATGTCAACCACTTCTACAAATCGGTGCTGGGGGCGCTGGAGTTCGACGGTCCCGCGGTCGTGACCTGCTACACGACCTGCCAGCCGGAACATGGCGTGGCCGACAACATGGCCAGCGATCAGGCGCGCCTGGCGGTCGATAGCCGGGCGTTCCCGCTCATCATCTTCGATCCCCGGAAGGGCAACAAGATCAAGGAGCGGCTGACGCTCCAGGGCAACCCGGCCGTCAAGGAGGACTGGTACAAGCACCCGAAGACGGGCGAAGAAGTGTCATTCATCGACTTCGCGCGGAGCGAGGGGCGGTTCTCCAAGCATTTCGACAAGGACGGCAACCCGTCCGAGACGCTTATGTGGGCGAAGCAGGAACGTCTGGAGAACTGGCACCTGCTCCAGGAGTTGGCGGGGTTGCGCTAACCAAATGAGCCGTTCGCGGCCGGGCGGCTTCCTCCCGCCCGGCCGCGAACGGTGAAATCGACCCATGACCGCGCCGCTAGCCACACACGATTACACGCCGGGCGGTCTCGACGCCGCCCTGGAGTTCCTCAAGCGGACGCGCGCCGAACTGCGCACGCTGCGTAAGGTCCGTATCTGGACCGATAAACTCCACATTATCGACGTCAACAAGGACTACTTCGAGGTCCGCGGCCTCGGCCATGGCGATGCCGACATCGTGCCGGTGCTGCATCATCTCAACACGGCGTTCAATCCCGAAACGATTCATAATCCAACCGCGGCAGAGTACAAGGAATTCGACACGGGCAAGCGGCGGCCCTGGGCCGAGGATCGGGTAATGTAAGGGAGGTCGAATCAATGCCGGGTGGGAAGGACCGCGGCGCAGAGCCTGTGGCAGTAGCCTTCCCTGGCGTGGCGACGGGCGGCTCGCCTCCCGCTTTCCTGCAAGGAGGTGGCAGGCGCGAGCCGTATCCGGCATTACCCCGGCCCGCTGCCGTAGATGTGCTGGATCGGCGTTTTGTGTCCCCAGGTAATCTGGTCGCGCGTCAGGCCGAAGACGGCGGCCACCCGATCACGTTCCGCCGGGCTCGGCGTCCACCGGCCCACCGCTATGGCGAGGACTCGCTGTTCGTCCAGGCGCGACCGTTCAGCGAGCTGCTTGACGTCAATCTGGTGTTCCAGGCAAAGATCGCTGATGCTCTTGGTTTCCATTGTTGCTCCCTTCACTTTCACGGACTGCGGCCGAACTGCGGGCCGTGCCCCTGGATGTGCTCCACCGGCTGCGTGTGGCCCCAGGCAATCTGTTCCGGAGTGACGCCGAGGGCCGCGGCGAGACGGCTACGCTGCTCCGGACTGGGAGTATAGCGGCCCTGGACGATCGCGTCGAGGACCTTGCGCTCCAGGCGCGCGGTCTCGAGCAATTGCTCCAAAGTCGTGCGTCGTTCCTGCATCCAAACGGCCACGCTCTGGATACGGTCCATGATAGCGGCCTCACTCGTATGGGGAGTTCTCTCGCCAGGAACAAGCAAACCACACCGGCGGCCGTGGCGTCAAGAGGACACCGGCTCCCGGACTTGCGGTGGAGGCGCGTTTCGATTCAGATGGAAGGACGTACCGCAGCCAACCGGAAGGAGATTGCCGTGAAAGCCGTCCTGCCCACTGTTCTGCCGGACATCCTGGCATTGCGCAAACGCACCGGCGCCGATCAGTACGACGAGATGTGGGACGGAGTGCTGCACACGCCGCCGATGCCCAATTTCGACCACCAGAACCTGGAGGGGTCGCTCCAGATCTACCTCTTTCTCCACTGGGCCCAACCGCGGAAAGCCCTGGTCTTGCACCAGATCAACATCGCCGCTCCTGGTGGCTGGCCGGACAACTACCGCGTCCCTGACCTGGTCCTGCTGACGCCGGAACGGTTCGGCATCAACCGCAACGAGTGCTTCGAGGGCGCGCCGGACGTGGTGGTCGAGATCCACAGCCCCGGAGACGAGTCCTACGAAAAGCTCCCGTTCTACCAGGAAGAGGCCATGAACAACTTTGCGATTTTTCAGCCGGCTTTGCGGCGGCGGT
>JRHI01001538.1_pt1 | contig 18824 bp, 22 predicted proteins | sample 215371 | NCBI WGS metagenome assembly JRHI01 (sample SAMN02929681, study PRJNA255918) | sediment metagenome | biome: cave system; feature: Ice Cave; material: Sediment; isolation source: sediment from deep within a dark volcanic ice cave with no known source of... ...
CGAGTCACCCGACTCAATCACCTATTGGCGCAAGCTCTAAGGCCGAGGCAATCGGCGTCGGGGGGCGCTCCCGTACGGTAGCCCGTGCTTCGGCAGGGTGACGAGCCGCCGCCCTGCCCGGAGCATCTCCTCGACGACCTCGAGGTGCTCCGTCAGCCGTGTTCGGCACGTGGTCTCCGGGGGGCGCAGGTACAGCACGGCGATACCACCCCTGAGGACGGCATCCTTGAAGTCGCCGTCGAAGGTCACCACTGTGAGCGCCGGCGTGTGCGCGTGGCAAACCTCACGGAGGTCGATGTCCCGGGCGTCGGCGAGGCCCACGTCTCGGGCGCGCTTGGTTGGGTGGCCGCGTCCCTCCAAGAGCAGGACGACAGGCTCGGGGACGTTCTGGTCCGCGAGGAAGGCGAGCCCTACCGCGGTGCGGCGGCGGGCCGTGGCGACCCTTCCGACGCTGCGATGGCGGCGCCAATGTCCTCCGGAGTGAGATCGGGATAGAGCTGGAGGATTCCGTCAGCGTCGAGCCCTTCCCGGACGAGCCGCTGGACCGTAGCCACCGGAATGCGGGTTCCAGCGAGGACGGGCTTGCCGCCGAGCGCCCCTCGACGGGACTCGATCTCGCCCACCTTCCGCTGATCGAGCTCATGGATCTGCGCTTCGAGCTGGTCGATGATCCATCGCAGCTGCACGACGATCAGGTGCATGAGGAGCTGTTCCGGCCGCCGGGCCCGGCGGATCGTGCCAGCCTCGGCGAAGTACAGCTCCCCGTCGGCGACCTCGAAGCTCAGCTCGGCGAGCGGGTTCCGGTAGTCGAGCTCACGGAGGTGCTCGCGCACCTTCCGGATGAGCTGGAGGCTGACTCCGTCTCGTAGCAGGACGGCGGCCGTGCGCAGCTCGACCAGGTCGCGGAAGTCGTACAGGCGTGGCCGTCCGCGACCACGGACACCGGGACGGCTGAGCGACGGCCGGACGAGACCGGTGGTCTCCCAGTACTGCAGCTGCCGCTTCGAGAGCCCGGTGAGCTGGAGCACACGGTCGGCGGTGAAGGCGCGCGTGAGCTCCGTAGCCACTCCTCTCCCTCCTAGGATGTCGCCGGCGGTGAGCTCCGGCGACGTCGACGGTCGTACCCTGCCACGGTACAACAAGGTTGTTCAACCTGCGGTTACGAAGTCGTCTCAGCTAGCCCATAATCTCCCTTACGTGCTACCTTAGGGTTGTCGCCGGGCGGGCGGCCCCGCCGTCCCATGGAGACCACCATGACCGCCGACTCGACCGCGATGCCCGCACTCCCGCGCCGCGAGGTGAGCCCGGGCGAGCTCGCCGAGGCGCTGGAGCTCATCCGCGTCCACGGGTCCGCCGCTGCGGTCACCGCCGCCCTCCGGACGCCGTCCGGCCCCATCCCCGGGACCGCGCGCATGCTCCGCCTCCCCGGTGCCTCCTCCGAGGCGCGGACGCCCGGCCCGCCCCCGCCTCTGGCGCCGACCGCCATTTCGCCGCTCATGCCCCGCACCTACCGCGAGGTCCTGCGCGCCATCGAGCTCGGTGTCTGCACCCCCGCCGAGGCGCGCACGTACTACGGGCTGCCCGCCCGGCGCCGGCGGTGGTGGTCGCGGTGACCGACGCCGAGCCGAGCGGCGCCGGGTCGTGATCCAGCGCCGCGGCCGGCAGTACGCCGACGCGCTGTGCGCCGACTGCGAATGGGTGCGACGAGGGCTCCTGCACGGCGTGGAGGCGCAGGAGGAGGCGGCGCGCCACGCACTCGACCCGCTCACCCGGCGTCATTGCCGGCCAGTGGGCTACGGTCCGGCGGTCGAGAAATGGGTGGCCCGATGACGCAGAGCGGCGCTACGACTGGCCACGATGGCCAACCGCCGGGCGCGGCGGGCCCCGAATCGGGGGGTCCCAGGGGTCAGGGTCAGCCCGTTCCGGGGCTCTCAGAGGCTCTCAGGGGCTCTCTCTACGGCCCGGACGCCCTCGGGGCCGTCTCCGACGCCTCAGAGGCCCCTACGGGTGCCCTGGCGGGGCCGAGGGCGCCATCGCTCGGCCTGGCGCGCCTCGTCGGCGAGCCGGTGGCCGACGAGGTCGCCACGCTGCTCCCGCGAGGGCTCTCCGAGGGCGCTCTCCGCGTCGCCGCGGCGTTCCTCGTGCGCCAGCGGAGCGCCACGACCAAGCGCGCCTACGCCACCGACCTCCGCGCGTTCGCCGGGTGGTGCGCGGCGCAGGGCCTCGACCTCCTCGAGGTCGAAGAGCACCACCTCGAGCGCTGGCGCGGCGAGCTGGCGACGCGGCCGCAGCTGCTCCCCCGCCGGCGCGTGCCCGTCGTCCTGAGCGATGCCACCATCGCTCGCCGGCTCTCCACCCTCAGCGAGTACTACCGCCGCGCCGTCCGTCTCGGCGAGCTCGACCGCAACCCCGTCGACGACGTGCGGCGACCACCCACCGGCAAGGACGACTCCCCTCGGCTCGGACTCGACAAGGAGCAGGCGCGCGCGCTCCTCGCCGCGGCCGCCACAGCGGGCCCCCGGGACCACGCCCTCGCCTGCCTTTTCGTGCTCAACGGGCTGCGCGTCTCCGAGGCCGTCGGCGTCTCCCTGGAGGACCTCGCCGAGCGTCGCGGCCACCACGTCGTCAGCATCGTGCGCAAGGGCGGCGCGCGCCACAACGTGCCGCTGGCGCCCCGGACGGCCTCGGCCGTCGGTGAGCTGCTCGCGGCGCGTGGCGCTACGGACGACCCGCACCTGTTCCTTGACGTCGACGGCCGTCCCATGGACCGGTTCGACGCCGCCCGGATGGTGCGGCGCCTGGCGCGGCGCGCTGGGATCGTGGAGCGGATCTCGCCGCACAGCCTCCGGCATACCTTCGTCACCGCCGCGCTCGACGCCGAGGTCCCCCTCCGCGACGTCCAGGACGCCGCCGGCCACGCCGACCCGCGAACAACGCGCCGCTATGACCGTGGCCGGCACTCGCTCGACCGGCACGCCACCTACGCCGTCGCCCGTTACCTCGGATGACCTCGAGTCGGCGGGAGATGTCGAGTGGGCCGCCCGAGGAGCACCTCCACATGCTCCGCACCTTGGCCCTGGCCGGGATCTCCGTCGAAGACTTGGCGGACGACGCCGGCCTGGGCCGCAGCACCGTGTACCACTACCTGCGGGCGACCAAGCGCACCAGCGAAGAGACGCTCGACAAGCTCGACGCAGCCCTGCGTCGTGTCCGGCGGCTCTGGTACCCCACCCCCGAGCTCATCCAAGAGAGGCTCCGTGCGCTTGGTTGGAGCGACCACCATCTCGCCGCCGCCGCAGGCATCGCCGTGGGCACAGCCAACCGCATTGCACGCGGAGGCTCGGTGCTCATGGGCACTCGACGCCGCGTCGATGAGGTCCTACGCGCTCAGGAGCCAGTCGACCTCGAGCCGCCAGCTATCGAACTCGAGCCCGAGCTGCGATCGGGCACGAGGACGTTTCTCTCCTGGGAGCAGCGACGCCCGCGACCCAAGCCCGGAGGCTGACGGGGGGCACCGGGTCGGCTTCAATCGCCCTGGTGCTCCTCGACGTCGTCGAAGGCCCGTTCGACGACTTCGACCACGCCGGGCATGCCGCTGACCAGAGTAGCCGCGCGTTCGGCGAGCGAGCCCTCCGGGACGGCACCGTTGGCGAGGGCGCGTGCTCGCTCCATCACCGTGCTGCGGTCGACCCCGTGGTCGAGGGCGAGACGGACCTCTGCGGCGCGGAGGTGCTGCGTCGTGAGGTGGAAGTCGCGCGCCGCCGTGGCGAGCTCGGCGATCAGGTCCGCGCGGCCCTCGTCCGTGGTCATCTTCAGCGAGCGCTGAGGGTCCCGAAAGTAGCGGTGGGCCAGGAGGTTGCGGGTGTCCTTGATCCGGCGGAGGTACTCGACGCCGAGCACCGGGGCGTTTCTCTTGCGCAGCCGCGCCGCGAGTTCGCCCATCGTCTGGTCTCGAGCCTCGTCGATGATCTCGGCGAACATCTCGTGGCGATAGGGCTCGGGCACGTCGAGGAGGGCGAGGACCGTCGCCAGGTGCTCCTCGATCATCTGCGCCTCACCCATCGCGAGGCCGTAGTGGGCGAAGACCTCCGCGCGGCCGGGCTCTGTCGACATGTCGAGCGCGACCGCGAATCGGTCAGGGGGCAGCGGCATCGAAGGGGCACCCTTCTCGCGCTCGTGCCACGCCCGGACCTCGTCGGCGTCCCACACGGGGCCGGACTTCAGCCGCCATCGCGGCTCGGGCAAGGCGCCCCGCTGGCGCCAGGAGGCGACCGTGTTCGGCGGTACCCCGAGCAGGTCGCTGATCTCGGCTAACCCGACGGGCTCGACGTCACACACCTGGGCGTCCTCGTAGGGCCGGCGACCCGCGGGACATGGTCGGGTCGGTTAGCACGCATGGTAGCTCAATGCGTACGCTGCACGGCCAAGTTATGCGATCGATCCTTGACCCGCTGGGAGCGCCGCCGGTCGGCGCCGTTCAGACGCTGGCCGCGAGGAGTGCGTCGACGTCGGCGAGCCGCTGGATGAGCACCCCTCGGATCGCGGCGACATGGCGGGCAGCTGTGGTCGGGCGCACGACGCGGGATTCGGCCCGCTCGATGGACCTGGCAGTCACTCCGGCGACCTCCGCAACCTCCCGGGCGCTAAGCCCAGCGGCCAGGCGCGTCTCACGCAGTTTCGCTCCATCCATCGTGGTCCTAACCCTCCACGATCCCCCCGCGGGCCCGTACTGATGTTCGCGATTCTCCCACAGAATCTAGGGGGCGTACAGATGCGCTCCACTAGATATGTTCGGAATCTGCGACTCCCATGGTGGGGTACGTGATAGCCTTCCCGCAACCCTCACGGAGTGGTCGGCGGGGCGCTGGTGGCGCCCCACCGACCCAGGCACTGCCCCCGCTGTTGGAACGCAGACGACCCTTTCGAAAGGGTTCAGATGGGAGTTCGAATCTCCCCGGGGGCACCACCTGTGGATTTGAGGTTGTAGCAGATTGTGCGGGAATTTCGAACACCGTCATCGGTCCGGAACTGATGTTCGCCGCGAGCTCGACGCTGACCACACCTCAGAGAGGCCGTCCCCAAGCCACCTGTTCTCGTCACGGAGGTGGCTGAGCTCGGAACGAGCCTCGGCCAGTTCGAGCTCCAGGTGTTCGATGGCATCCCCGCAATAACAAGTGTGTTTTGCGTCCATGATCAACAGCATGAACTCGGGCAGGTAGACGAGCACCAGCACGCCCACCAACCGGGTTCCCACCTTCGACGCCTCGGCGGCGGCGCGGTTGCGCTGCTGCATCCGCACCACCGTCTGCTGGTCGCGGAGGATCCGCTCCAGCCCCGCCCCCTGGCGCTTGCCCTGGGCGAGCGCGGCGGCGAAGAGCTCGATCTCCACGAGGCCGGTGCGCCGAGCCATCGCCTCCAGCGCGGCGTCGATCGGCATCCCCAGCCCGTAGTCGCCGAGGGCGGTGCGCAGCTCGGCGGCGAGCAGGGTGGGCGCCGGCCCGGTCGCCTGCTGCGCGCTGATCAGGTGCAGCGCCTGTTCGAGGGGGATGCCGGCGCCGACGAAGGCGGTGAGCAGCCCGACCAGGTCGGGCAGCTCGCGGAGCAGCCGGCGGCCGCGGGCGGCGCGGCGGCGGGAGATCACCACGCTCGGGGCGACGAAGCCGGCGAAGGTGAGCGCGGGGACGAGCAGGGACGCGGCCGGGAGCAGCAGGGCGAGCAGCACCCCGGCGGCGGCGCCGGCGGCGGCGCCGAGGAGCTTGAGGGCGACCACCTCGGCCGGTCCCAGCCGGGCCGGGTCGATCCCCGCCCGGCGGAGGTCGTCGGCACCGATTCCCGCCCACCGGGGCCGCACCCGGGCGGCGAGCGGCGCCGCCAGCGGGGCGAGCAGCCGCTGCCAGAGCGGCCGGCGCGACTGCTCGCGCAGCGCCACCTCGCGGGGGGAGAGGGTGCTGGCGCGGGCGAGCTCGACCGGGAGCGCGGCGGCCCGGTGCGGGCGCAGGGCGGCGCCGAGGCAGAGCACGGAGGCGGCGGCGAGCACCGCGGTGATCACGGCTCCACCCTCGACACCCGGAAGCTCAGCACCACCCCGAGCACCTCGAGGCACACCGCCGCGGGGAGCAGCAGCAGCCGGCCGGTGAGGGTGTCGTCGAGCACCGCGAAGAAGTCACGGTCGACCAGCCGCAGGTAGAGGAACAGCCCGGGCACGATGGCGGCCAGCAGCCAGATCTGCAGCCGCTGCCCCGAGGTGCGCGAGTGCACCTCCTGCTGGACCTGCACGTTGAACTGCACCGTCGAGGAGAGCTCGGTGAGCAGGCCCTGCGCTCGCGCCGCGGGGATGTGGTGGGCGATGCAGAGCGCGAGGTTGTCCCAGACCAGGGCCAGGTTGCACCCCGCGGTGGCCGCACGCAAATCGGCGATCGACCGCTCCAGCGGGACGTCGAGGTGGAACTGGGCGATGAGGTGGTCGAGGTCGTCGCGGAGCCAGCGGTCGGTGATCCGCGTCCGCGCCTCGGTGAGCGCCTCCAGGTAGGTCGCCCCGGCGGCGAGCGCGGCCACCAGCACCTGGAGCAGCCGCGGCGCCTCGGCCTCGGTGCGGCGGCGCTGGGCGCGCACCAGGGCGTCGAGGTAGAGGCGGGGCACTGCGAGCCCGGCCAGGCATGCGCCGACCGCCACGACCGGGGAGCCCAGCAGCAGCCCGCCGAGGAGCAGCAGCGGCGGCGAGGCGAGGCAGGCGAGCGTGAACGTACGGGCGTCGAGGTGGAGCCGGGCAGCGCGCAGCCGGCGGCGGTGCCGCTCCACGATCGTCGCCGGCCACGACCGCCGCACTCCGGGCGCGGCCGCGCCGGCGCCCACCGGGGCACTGGCGAGCCCGAGCAGGAGCACCGCGGCGGCGGCGCAGAGGGCGATCAGCAGATCCATCGGATCCCCTCCAGCTCGAGCCTCCGGGTCAGCCGGGAACCGGGGGCGTACCCGGCGACGGCGCGGAACACCGGCTCCCGGTCACCGCCGCGGTCCTCGGTGTCGGCGCAGAACACCGGCCGGAGGTCGTAGCCGCCGTGGCCGTCGAGCCCGGCGAGCTCGCAGATCTCCAGCACGCAGCGCCGGCCGCTGCGGAGCCGGGCGACCACCACCACCACGTCGAAGACCCGGGCGATGTAGCCGCGGATCTCGGCGGGGGAGAGCTGCCCGAAGCTGCGACCCACCAGCAGCTCCAGCCGTCCCAGGGCGTCGGCCGCGGTGCCCGCGTGGATGGTGGTGGCGCTGCCCTCGTGGCCGGTGCTCAGCGCCTCGAGGGTGTGGTAGGCCTCGCGACTGTTGCGGATCTCGCCGATGATCAGCCGGTCGGGGCGCATGCGCAGCGCGTTCTGGACGAGGTCGGCCACATCGAGCCGGCGGGCGCTGCTGTCCCGCCCCTCGAGCCGGTGCTCGTGGACGCACTCGAGCCGCACCCAGTGGGGGTTGGTGAGCTCGAGCTCGGCGGTGTCCTCGATGGTGATGACCCGCTCCTCGTCGGGGAAGCAGTCGACGATCGAGCGCAGCAGGGTGCTCTTGCCCGAGCCGGTGGCGCCGGCGACGAGCACCGTGGCGCGTGCCAGCGCGGCGACGCTCAGGTAGCGGGCCATGGTCTCGTCCATGCCCCCGAGGCTCACCCAGTCGAGGCCGCCACCGCTGTGCTCGGGGAGCAGGGTGAGCCGCAGGCGGTTGAACTTGCGGATGCAGAGGCTCGGCCCACCCACCGGCGCGCACACCGCGTTGGCCCGGCTGCCGTCGACCATGCGCGCGTCGACCAGTGGTTTGTCGACGCTGATCTCCCGCCCCACCAGGGCGACGATCTTCGCGATCATCTGCTCGAGGTGGGCCTGGTCGCGGAAGCGCGCGCCGCTGCGCTGCAGCCGGCCGGAGCGCTCGATGAACACCTCGTCCCAGCGGTTGACGAGGATGTCGGTGGTGAGCTCGTCGTCCATCAGCGGCTGCAGCGGCCCGAGTCCCGCCAGCTCGTCGTAGAGGTGGTCGACGTCGCCGTCGTCCACCGCCGCCTCCGGACGGGTTTCCATCAGCACCCGGACCAGCGCCTCGCGGATCAGCCGCTCGCGGCCGGCGACGTCGCTGAAGGGGTCGGCGAGGCCGGGCTCGAGCTGCAGGGACAGCCGGCTGCGCACGGCCTGCAGCAGCTCGGCGTCCGGGTGGGAGGACCGCGAAGCCGCGGGCTCTGCCCGCGGGCGGTCCGGGGGGAGTCCCCCCAAAACCGGCGTCTCACCCAACTCGGCGCCTCCCGAACAGGCGCAGCCGGCGGCGTGCCGCCGGCCCGCCGAGCGCGGGGTACACCTGGGCGGCGAGCCCCGCCAGCGCCTCCGCGGCGGGCCCGCCACCGTCGAGGGAGGCGATCCGGTGGCCGTTCTCGGCCTCCTCGACGCGCGGGTCGAAGGGGATGGACGCGGCGATGCGCCCGCCGAGGTCGCCCATCACCTCGTCGAGGTCGATCCCGGGTCGGGCGCGGTTGACCACGTACCGCAGCTTCGCGCCGAGCCCGAGGCGGCGCAGCGCCTCGGTGGAGCGATAGGCGTCCTGCACCCCGCTCGCCGTCGGCGTCAGCACCACGTAGATGTCGTGGGCGGCGCTGAGCACCCAGGTGGTCACCGCGCCGAGGTCGGCGCTGACGTCGAAGACGATGAAGTGGGTGCCGTCGCACTCCAGCCGATGGACGATCTCGGCGACCCTGGCGGGCTCGACCGCGGTTCCGCCGCTCAGCGGCTTGGGCGGCCCCAGCAGCGCCCGTGCCCCGGAGCCGTGGGTGACCATGTGACGGTCGAGCGCCCCCGGCCCCTGGTCGGCGCTGAGCAGGTAGTCCCAGAGGGTGGGCTGGGGGATGCCGAGCCGGACCGCCACGGTGGCGCTGCGCAGGTCGAGGTCGAGGAGGGCCACGCGCAGCGGCCGGGGGGCGGCACCGGGGGTGGGGCGGTGGCGGCCGCGGGCGGCGAGCAGGCAGGCGAGCTCGGTGGCCAGGGTGGTCCGGCCCGCTCCGCCGTTGAGCGAGAAGAAGGTGATGCGGCGGGTGGCGCCGACGAAGACGGGGGCGAGGGCGTCCTCGGCGGGGAGCGACGGCGCCGCCGGGCAGGCCTCGGCCACCTCGAGCCCGCCGGACGGCCGGCAGAGGGGCACGATCGTGGCCGGCTCGGGCTCCTCGTCCCCGGCCGGCTCCGGGCCGCCCGGGCCGGCGGCCTCGGGAAGAAGCACGATCGGGGGCCGGCGCACCTCGACGGTGGCACCGTCGTCGTCGACGCCGGGCGGGGTCACGGGCGCGGCCGGTCGCCGCCGTCGCCGCCGGGGCGCGGGCGCGGCCGGCTCCTCCTCCGCTGTGGCGGCGGGCGCCTCCGCCACCTCCGGCTCCCCGGCCCCGTCCACGGGGACGGGATCGGGCTCGGGCTCGGGCTCGCGCGCGCGCCCGGGAGCGGTGTGGCGCAGCCACCGCGCCCAGGCCGGCTCCGGCTCCGCGGTCGCGGACCCGTCCGCACCGTCGTCGACGGTCTGGTCGCCGCCGGTGGCCGCCAGCCAGCCGGGCCCGCTCCGCGGGGCCGCGGCGAAGCGTGCGGCCAGCCAGCCCCAGCGCAGCAGCGAGCGTCCCCGGGGCCGCACCCACCCCAGCGCCGCCGCCAGCAGGGCGACCAGCGCCGCCGCGGGCAGGCGCACCCCCGGCGGGGCCGGGCTGTGGACGATCGCCGAGGTGAGCAGCCCGCCGCCGACCACCACGGAGAGCTCGGGCGCCTCGAGGCCGAGGGCGACGGTGTCCGGTCCGTCGAAGCCGTCGGCGAAGTGGACAGCGTTCAGCGAGGCCATGGGGCGGCTCCCTCCCGAGGGCGGCGGATGACACAAACATGTTCGTGTTTCTGCAAAGACACTAGCAGGCCCGTCCGCGGCGCAAGCCGCGCCGGCCCGTCCGCCGCGAGCGGTCGCGGCGTGGATCCCCCTCACCTCCCGCGGCGCCTGGACAGCGGCGGGCATGCGCGTGTGACGTTGGACCCCCGCCGTTCCTTGCGCGAATCGCCGGGCAGGCCTCGGCGGGCCGCCTTGACGCAGTTATGACGCAGCGCGTATATTGGGTCCAGCATCACCCGTGGCGCCCCGGCGTCGGGCTGCACCGCAGCTCCTCCACCCCCCGGGTGGGACTGGCAGGGCGCCCTCCATTCGAGGTCTCTTCGACATGACCGACACCTCTGCCATCGGCACCGTGACGCGGCTCTCCGAGCGCGCCCTGGACGCCGCCGTCGGCGGGGCCAGCCTCGCCCTCGACGCGGTCAGTGACCAGGCCGCCGCCCGCCGCCGCGGCAGCCGCATCAACGCCAGGGTCGCCGACAGCGTCGAGACCGCCGCGACCGAGGCGGTCACCCTGCCCGAGCGAGTGCTGTTCTCAGGCCTCCGGGCGCTTCGCACCCGCGCCGGGCGCTCGGACGTCACCGGCGCGGCGGCGCGCAACCTTCTTCTGCTCATGCACGGTCCCGCCGGCGCCGGGGCCCGGGTCCTCGGGCGGATCGAGAGGGAGACGGCGCCGCCCGCGCGCCGGACCCGCCGCACCAGCACCACCGGCGCGACCGGCGTTCGCCGGACCGCGGCGACCGCCACGCGGCGCGCCACCACCGGTACCCGCCGCGCCGCCGCCACCACCGCCCGCAAGGCCGCGAACGTGGCCAGCCCCCCCACCCGCCGGACCAGCACCGGCCGCGCCCGCCGCACCGCCTAGGACTGACACCGCGGGGCGGCCGCCGGGCGCTCGTCGCTCGGCGCCGCCCCCCAGCGGGGCGCGCCGCACCACCGCCCGCGCCACCGCCAGCTCGGTCAGGGTGGCCAGCGCCCGCTCCAGCTCGGCGACGAGGCCGCGGCCCATCAGCCGGGTGACCACCGAGCCCACCGGGGTCAGCAGCCGGTCGGTGGCGAGGTCGGCGATCAGCCGGGTGCGGGCGCCGTCGCCGTGGGCGGTGAAGCTCTGCCCCACCGCCATCCGCATCCCCCCGCCCTCCCACACGTAGGTGAGCGACCGGCCGGCGCGCGCCGCGACGACGGTGCAGAGCGCGCTGATCACCAGTCCCCCGGGAAGGCGGTAGCGCACCCGGTACACGCTGTCGCGCAGCCGCGGCGCGGGCACCTCGACCTCGGCGCTGAGGTGCTCGATCCACCACGCCGGCAGGTTTCGCAGGTCGGCCGCGACCGCGAACAGGTCGGCGGGGCGGACGCCGGCGTCGGCGCTGGCTTCGACACGCACCCCGGTCATGCTACAGGGCGGTGAAGGCGCGCCAGCGTCCGGCTCCACTAGCATGGGTCGCCGAGGGGCCACCGCCGGTGCCGGAGGACGCACGCTGCTCGCGATCGAGGCCTACACCCGGCGGCTGCTGCGTCACGTGCAGCCGGTCATCGTCGCCAACCGGGCGCCGCTCACCCTGCAGCGCGCCGACGCCCTCCGCGGCACCGAGGAGCGGCTGGTCCGGGGCGCGGGCGGCCTGGTCACGGCGATGGGCTCGCTGGCCACCGCCACCGACGCGGTGTGGGTGGCGGCGGCGCGCACCGACGAGGACCGCATCCTCGCCGGCCGCGCCGGCAAGGACGGCACCGTGCGGCTCACCACCGAGGACGACACCTCCTACCGGGTCGCGTTCGTCGACCCCGGCGCCGAGGCCTACGACCTCTACTACAGCGTCTTCAGCAACCCCCTGCTGTGGTTCATCCAGCACTACCTCTGGGACCTCAGCCGCGAGCCCATCGTCGACGCCACCACCGAGCGTGCCTGGCGCGACGGCTACCTGCACGTCAACCGCCTGTTCGCCGACCGGGTGGTCGCGGAGGGGCGGCGCTCCGACGTGCCGCTGCTCGTGCTGGTGCAGGACTACCAGCTCTACTGCGTCCCCCAGATGGTCCGCGCCGGCCTCCCCAAGGTGCGCCTGCAGCAGTTCGTCCACATCCCCTGGCCGACGCCGCAGTACTGGAAGATCCTCCCCCGGCGCATCCGCGACGGCATCACCCTGGGCATCCTCGGCAACGACATCATCGGCTTCCAGACCTCACGCGACGTGCGCAACTTCCTGCTCACCTGCGAGGAGAACCTCGGGCTCGCGGTCGACCATCGCGAGCGCACCGTCTTCCACGAGGGGCGGGCGATCTGGGTGCGCAGCTATCCGATCAGCATCGACGTCGGCGAGTTCGAGGGCCTCCTCGACCACCCCGCGGTGCTCGCCGAGGAGGAGCGGATCGCCGCCTGGCGGCCCGAGCACCTCATCCTCCGGGTCGACCGCACCGACCTGTCGAAGAACGTGGTGCGCGGCTTCGTCGCCTACGAGCGGATGCTCGAGGCCCACCCCGAGCTCCACGAGCGGGTCCAGTTCTGGGCGCTGCTCCAGGAGTCGCGCCAGGACATCGACGACTACCGGGCCTACCTGGGCAGCATCGTCGGGGTCTGCGCGCGGATCAACCGCCGCTTCGGGCGCCGCGGCTGGATGCCGATCCGGCTGGAGATCGAGGACAACTTCCACAAGGCGGTGGCCGCCTACAAGTCGTTCGACGTCCTTCTCGTGAACCCCATCTACGACGGGATGAACCTGGTCGCCAAGGAGGGCATCCTCTGCAACCGGCGCAACGGGGTGCTGGTGCTGAGCGAGAACGCCGGGTCACACGAGGAGCTCGGCGAGCTGGCCGTCACCGTCAACCCCTTCGACGTCGACGAGACCGCGGAGGCGCTCTACCTCAGCCTGCGCATGGACGAGTCGGAGCGGGTGGCCCGGGGCGAGCGGATCCGCGAGACGGTGCGGGCGAACGACATCACGCGCTGGATCACATCCCAGCTGCAGGACCTGCGCGAGCTCATCGCCTGACCACCATGGAGCGCGCCGGCACCACCTCTCCCGACCGCCTCGCCGCGGAGCTGGTCCGCGGCGCCGTCGACGCCGGCGGGCTGCTGGTGTGCACCGACTTCGACGGCTCGCTGGCGCCGATCGTCCAGCGCCCCGACCAGGCGCGGGCGCTGCCCCGGGCGATGGCGGCGGTGGCATGGCTCACCCGCCCGGGTGCCCGCGACGGGGTGGGAGCGCGCTGCCCGGTGGGCCTCGCGGTGGTCACCGGCCGCGACAGCGACGACGCCGGCCGCCGCCTCGAGCTCGGCCCCGAGGGGGTGGTCTCGGGGAACCTGGGGCTCGAGCGCTGGTCGGGGGGACGGCTCGAGCTGGAGCCCGGGGTGGAGCAGTGGCTGCCCGCGCTCGCCGCCGCCGCCGCTGAGCTGGAGGCGGCCCTGGCGGCCGGCCGGCTGCCCGGGGCCCGGCTGGAGCGGAAGCGCTGCTCCGCCGTCCTCCACACCCGCGGCCTGAGGTCGGCGGCCGCCGAGGCGGAGGCGCTGGAGCTGGCGATGGAGGTCGCCACCGCCTGCGGGCTGACCGTGGCCACCGGCAAGCGCGCCGCCGAGGTGAGGGTGCCCGTGGCCCGGGACAAGGGAAGCGCGGTGTCAGAGCTGCGCGCCGCGGGGTGGGGGGCGGCGGCTCTCTGCGCCGCCGGGGACGACGACGGCGACATCCCGATGCTCCGGGTCGCCCGCGCGGCGGGCCCGCTCGGCACCGCCGTGGCCATCGCCGACGCCGAGGTTCCCGACCAGGTGATCGCCGCGGCCGCCCACACCGTGGACGGCCCCTGGGCGTGGGCGGAGGCGCTCGACCTGCTGGTGGAGGGGCTCCGCCGCGAACCGGCCTGAGCCGGGGGGCGGCTCAGGCGCTCAGTGGCTCAGCGGTTCAGTGGGAGGACAGGCCCGCGAGCCCCGCGATGGCGAGCCACGACACCAGGGCACCGAAACCCAGCCAGAGCGCGACGACACCCCGATCTCCGAAACGACCGGCGCGGCGACGCTTCAGATAGCGCTCGCGGGTCGCCAGCGAGGCCCGCCCATCGGGCTGGATCATTCGCACTCCTCCTGTGAATGTCGCGAGGACGGGTCTGCATCTGGACCCCCGGTCGCGAAGCGGCGTCCGCACCTCCGACGTGGCTTCAAACGGCGGCCGCCCGGCCTGGGTTACGGCCCAGGGCGGCGGACCGGGGGGCGGACCGCCGAGCTCCCCCCTACTTCCGGGGGGATGACTCACAACAGGGGTGGGGCACTGTCTCCTGAGACCCGTATACTCACACCAATCGGTCGACGGGACGAATCGCATGATCGCGGTCGGCACATGCCCGGCGGACCGGCCGGAGGAGGACTGGTGAGCGTCGCTCCGGCGCCGGTCGGGCTGGACAAGCCGATCTACACGATCAGCGTGGCCTCGGAGATCCTCGAGACCCATCCGCGGACGCTGATGATGTACGAGCACCTGAATCTGATCGTGCCCTACCGGACGAGCACGAACCGCCGCCGCTACTCCCAGCGCGACATCCTCGCCCTCCAGGCCATCCAGCGACTCACCCGGCAGCATGGGCTCAACCTCAACGGGGCGCGGTACGTCATCCAGTGCCTGCGCCTGCTCGACGAGCACGACATCAAGCGGCCGCCTCACCTCGACGAGCTCGACGTGAGCGAGGTGCGCCTCTAGGCCCGGGGAGGCGGACCCTGGCGCGGGGGCCAGAGGGATACCGCATACCACTCCTGTTGGGTTACCCTGGTGGCTAACTATACAGTTGTGGTCCCGGGGGACGTGTGAGGCTATACTGCCGCTGCCGTGCGCCGGGACCGGGTCCCGCCCGCCATCGGGGAGGTTCGTGTGGACAACGAGGTCATTGACGTCCTGCTCATCGAGGACGATCCGGCGGTGCTGGAGATGTACCGGATGAAGCTCTCCCTGGACGGCTACCGGGTCAACGTGGCCGTCGACGGCGAGGACGGGCTGACCCGTGCCAAGGAGCTGCTCCCGGACATCATCTTCCTCGACATCCGGCTTCCCAAGAAGGACGGGTTCGAGGTCCTGCAGGCGCTCCGGCAGGACCCGGAGACCGCCGCGATCCCGGTGATCATGCTCAGCAACTACGGCGAGAAGGAGCTGGTCGACCGCGGCCTCAAGCTCGGCGCCCACGAGTTCCTGATCAAGGCCCACACCACGCCGAGCTCCCTGTCCGAGGGCATCGGCGAGTGGCTGAGGGAGTGAGCTCGATGAGCGCAAGAGACGGGTTGCCGGAGCGGGGCCCACGCGAGCTGAACCTCTCACTGGACAAGCCGATCTACACGATCAGCGTTGCCTCGGAGATCCTCGAGACCCACCCTCGCACACTGATGATGTACGAGAACATGGGCCTGGTGGTGCCGCAACGGACCTCCACGAACCGGCGCAGGTTCTCCCAGCGCGACATCCAGAAGTTGCAGACCATCCAGAACCTCACCCGCAACCACGGGGTCAACCTCAACGGCGTCCGCTACGTGCTCCAGCTGCTCAAGCTGCTCCATGAGCACGGCGTCCAGCCGCCCGAGGGCCTTCGCGACATCGACGTGTCGCAGCTGCACGTCTAGGGGAACGGGGTGGCGGCACGCGTCCAGGACGACGAGGACCTCGGCGCGCTCGTCCACCGCATCACCGAGGACACCACCCGGCTGGTGCGGCTCGAGATCGAGCTGGCCAAGGAGCAGGCCAAGGAGAGCGCTCTCCGCTCGCTCAAGGCGGGCGCCTTCCTCGGCGCTGCGGTCACCCTCGCACTGCTTGGCATGATCTACGCGCTGGGGGCGGTGCCGGAGGTCATCGGCTCCCTTCTCAACCACGAATGGCTCGGCTGGCTGATCTTCGGCCTCCTCCTGATCCTCGCCGGCGCCCTCTGCGGATACGCCGGCTACCGGCGGGTGAAGGCCACGGTGCGGAGCACCAAGGAGGCGGTCAGCGCGATCAAGGAGGATCTCGAGTGGGTGAAGGAACTGCCAAAGCGAGGCGTCGAGAGGTCGAGCTGACCCAGCAGGCGCTCGCCGAGGACGTCGAGCGCTTCGCCCGCCGGGTCCGCGCCGAGCTCGACTGGAAGTCCCGGCTGCGCCGTGACGGCCCCCAGATCGTCGCCATCGCCGGCGCGGTCGCCGTCGTGCTGGTGGCCGGCCTGGTCCTGCGTCACCGCGTGCGATCGGGCGGCCGGGACGGCGACCACCTCCTCGAGGCGGCCACCGTCGACGACGTGGCCCGCGAGCTGAGGCTGCTGCGAGAGGACCTGGAGAGGCGCTTCGCGAGCTCTGCGGGGGGCGGCATCCTCCAGAAGGTGGCGGTGGCCGCCGCCGGCTCCGCGGCGACCGCGGGAGGCAGGGTGGCCGCCGGCCGCCTGCTCGACAAGGTCGAGGCGGAGCGCCGTGACACCCCGGTCGGGAGCGCGTCCTGAGCCGCTCGGGAGGCGGGACCGGAGGACGGGGCGGGGAGCGGCGGGTGCGCCCGGCGCCGCCGGCGCGCCGTCGCCGCTCGGGCATGCGCACCGCCACCTCGCCCGTGGCCGGGGGGCGCGGACCGGGCTGGTGGCGCCGCATCCCGAGGCGCTGGCGGCTGGGGATCCGGATCGCGCTCGGCCTGGTGGCGCTGCAGTGCCTGCTCCTCGGCGGCCTGGTGGCCTACGCGGCGCTGACCACCCCCAACGTCGCCTCGATCGGCCGGGCCACCGGGACAATCCGCATCTACGACCGCAACCACACCCTGATCAGCGAGGTGGGCCACGACGACATCAGCCGCACCTCGGTGACCCTCGACAAGGTCGCCCCGATCCTGCAGAAGGCCACGATCGCCGCCGAGGACCGGCAGTTCTACCAGGAGGGCGCCTTCAACTTCGGCCGCATCGCCAAGGCCCTCTTCGTCGACGTCATCGCGCGCCGTCCGTCCCAGGGAGCCAGCACGATCACCCAGCAGCTCGCCAAGCTCGCCTTCTTCGGGCCGAACGCCGACAGGTCGGCGCTGCGCAAGCTCCGCGAGGCGCTGCTCGCCAACGAGATCGACCGCCGCTACAGCAAGGCGCAGATCCTCGAGAAGTACCTCAACCTCATCTACTACGGCCACGGCGCCTACGGAATCCAGAACGCGGCGCGCACGTTCTTCAACAAGGACGCCTCCGCCCTCGACCTGCGCGAGGCGAGCCTGCTCGCCGGGCTGCCCCAGGCGCCCTCGTACTACGACCCCTTCCAGAACCCCGACGCCGCGTTCCAGCGCCAGCACTACGTGGTCTCGGCGCTGCTCGCCACCGGCGACATCACCGCCGCCCAGGCGGAGGCGGTCGATCTCGCCGCACCCGACCTCGCGGTGGCCGCCCGCAATCAGCAGGCACTCAAGGCCGACCTCAGCAAGAACCCCCAGAGCCCGGCCTTCGGCGGGGCGGCGCCGCACTTCACCCAGTACGTGCGCGACAGCATCGAGCAGCAGTTCCGCGACGACCCGGGGGTCACCGAGGGCGATCTCGAGGTCGACACCACCCTCGACCTGACGGTCCAGAGGCAGGCCGACTCGGCGGTCGCCTCGGTGGCGAAGCGCATCGGCCACAACGCCAACAACGCGGCACTGCTGATGATCGACTCGACCACCGGCGACATCCTCGCCATGGCGGGCTCGGCGGACTTCGCCAACGACGCCATCGGCGGCCAGTTCAACGTGGTCACGGCCGAGCGGCGTCCGGGCTCGTCGTTCAAGCCCTACGTCTACGAGACCGGCTTCAAGAACGGCGCCTTCACCCCGTCGACGACGCTGCAGGACACCCGCGACGAGTCGGCGCGGCTCGGCGGGGTGAAGGACTTCGACGGCCAATTCCTCGGCCCGATCAGCGCCGCGCGAGCGCTCCTGCTCTCCCGCAACGTCCCCGCCGAGCAGGCGATGAACATGGCCGGGGTGCCGCAGGTGATCGACTTCGCGCACTCGCTGGGGATCACCAGCACCCTCGCGCCGAACGCCAACACCGCGATCGGCTCGTCGTCGGTGCGGATGATCGAGCACGCCGCCGGCTACGCCGCCTTCGCCAACGGCGGCCACAAGGTCACGGCGCGGGCGATCCGCAAGGTGATCTCGGGGCAGGACACGATCGTCGACGCCGGCGACCCCGGCCCCGGGCCGCAGCTGATGTCGGCGAACGAGGCGGGGATGGTGACCCGCATCCTGCGCGGCTACGCCGCCCAGTGGGGCCTGCCCTTCCGGCACCCCACCGCGGGCAAGTCGGGGACCACGGACAACTTCGTCGACGCCTGGTACATGGCCTACACCCCCGACTTCGTGGTGGCCACCTGGGCGGGCCACACCGAGGGCGACAACAGCTCCGAGATCGGCATGGACGGGGTCTTCGGAACCGCCGTGGCCAGGGGGATCACCGTGCCCTTCGTCAACTCCCTGCCGGCGAGCATGTTCAAGCACTCCTTCGACAGCGCATCCGGCACCCCGACCCCGGCACCGACGCCGGTGGCGACGCCGACGCCGACCGCTGAGATCACGCCGGCGCCGGACCAGACCCCGACGCCGTTGCTGCCACTGCCGAGCCTGGGCTCGACCCCGACACCGTCACCCCGCCCGTCCCCCACCCCCTGATCGGGAGCGAGCGGCTAGCGCTCGGTGAGCTCGCGAAGGTCTCCCTGCCAGCCGGACAGGAAGCTGTGGAGGTCGAGGAGCTCGTCGCCAGCGATCGGCGCGGCCGCCTCGGGCCGGGGCTCGTCGAACAGCGGCGGCCCGGTGGGCTCCGCGGGGAGCTCGGCCTCGGTCTGGATGACGATCTGCAGCAGGTTCTCGTCGTTGCAGGACGAGCAGGTCACCCGCACCAGGGCACGGTTGCCCTGCTGCGCCAGCACCTTGATCCCGCAGTCGGCCATGCTCTCACCGCACACCGGACAGCGGAACCGGCGCGCCTGCGAGCGGAGCAGTTCGAGAAGGTTCACGAGGCCAGTATAGGTG
>JRHI01001539.1_pt1 | contig 18817 bp, 20 predicted proteins | sample 215371 | NCBI WGS metagenome assembly JRHI01 (sample SAMN02929681, study PRJNA255918) | sediment metagenome | biome: cave system; feature: Ice Cave; material: Sediment; isolation source: sediment from deep within a dark volcanic ice cave with no known source of... ...
GTGATTTCCTAATCATGTTATTTCCGGATGTCCCCTAAGCGAAAAAAGGTGGGTGATGGGCAGCATGTACGCTGCCCATCACCCACCTTTTTTCGCTTAGTGTACTAAATTGTCTAATGCTTGGGCGAAGGCGTTGTAGGCAGCGCTGCTGAACAAAACAAACGTCACTTGTGTGAGGCTGGTGGGCTGCTTGATATGCTCTATGACTGTCTTGAGTGCTATTGGTGCGGCTTCATCTAAGGGATAGCCATAGACACCTGTACTCAGGGATGGAAAGGCGATACTCTGAATTTTGTGCTGTTCCGCTAGCTTGAGGCAGCTTTGGTAGGCACTGGCGAGCAGGCGTGCATCTTCCGCTTGACCATAATAGATGGGGCCGACTGCATGGTAGATGTACTTTGCTTTGAGTTTGCCGGCACTGGTGGCAACGGCGCTGCCTGTGGGACACCCGCCGATTTTGTCACACTCGGCCATGATGCTGGGGCCACCAGCGCGATGGATGGCGCCATCGACGCCACCACCACCAGCGAGGGCTGAGTTGGCGGCGTTGACGATGGCGTCAGCCTGTACCTCTACGATGTTGCCACGTAGTAGGGTGAGTGTGACGCTGTTAATGCTGCGTGTTGTCATAAATGTCTCCATGCCTAAATTACACCAATAGGCCGACTGGCTCTTCGATCAGGCGCTTCACCTCTTGCAAGAAACGTGCTGCGATGGCACCGTCAATGGCCCGGTGATCGGAGGAGAGCGTGACTTTCATACGGTCGCGCACGACAACCTGACCATCAACGACGGCGGGCGTGGGCGTGATTGAGCCAACAGCCAGAATCGCGGATTCTGGTGGGTTGATGACGGCAGTGAAACTCTCTACGTCGTACATGCCCAGGTTGCTGATGGTGAAGGTGCCACCGCTCAGGTCTTCGGGTTTGAGCTTGCCGATGCGGGCAGCTTCGGCTAGGCGGCGTGTCTCGCGTGCGATGTCAAGTATGCCAAGCTGGTTGGCATTACGTACTACTGGCACGATCAAGCCCTGCTCAAGCGTGACTGCAACGCCAATATGGACTTCTTTCTTCTGCAACAGGCGATCTTCGGCAAAGCTGACATTGACCTCCGGCATACGTACCAGCGTGCGTGCCACTGCTCGAATGATCAGATCATTAAAGCTGACCTTGACAGGTGCCGGGTCTTTTGCTGCATACTCGTTGATTTGGTGACGGAGGGCAGCGAGCTTTCCTGTATCGATGACACTGGTGACATAGAAGTGCGGAGCGGTCTGCATGCTCTGGCTGAGCCGTCGTGCAATCGTGCGGCGCATCGGCGTAAGCGGAATCTCGACCACATCGCCCTTGCTTACTGGTGGCGTGATATCTTCAAGTGTTGCAGGTTCAGGTTCTAGATAGGTTTCCTCAACAGGAGGAATGATGGCGATAACTGGTTGTTGCATAGCAAGCGCTGCTTCGATATCCAGCTTGATGATGCGTCCATTGGGACCCGTACCCTGGAGACGTGCATAATCGAAACTCTGCTCTGCTGCGAAACGGCGTGCTAGTGGCGAGATAAAGATACGCTCTCGTGTGGTGATACCATCAGCAACGGCTGTAGCAGGCGTGCCGTTTTTGCTAGCAGGAATTGGCTCATCGGGTGTGCCGACGAGAGCAATGCCCGCACCAATCGGGGCTGAATTGCCCTCTGTGACCAGGATTTTGCGCAATACACCACTGGAGAAGGATTCGATCTCGATATTCACTTTGTCGGTCTCAACCTCGGCGATTGGCTCACCCTTCTTGACGGCGTCGCCTTCTTTTTTGAGCCAGCGCAGAATCTTGCCCTCTTCCATTGTGTCGCCCATTTTGGGCATTTCTACTGTTTTCATGACATTTGTGCTCCATAGTAAATGTCGTAGGGGCCACATTTATGGCGCCCGTCGTGGGAGTGGTCAATTCCTTCGACATTGTATACGCCAACGACGGGCGTGATAAATCAGGCCCCTACGACGCTCCGCGTCGATTGTAAGGGCGCCATTCATGGCGCCCCGTTTTGGGCGATGTACGATGTCAGCGATGTTGACCATTGCCACGACGGGCGTGATAAATCAGGCCCCTACGACGAATCCAATTTTCACGTTGTTAGCGGCGCATGAGGGCGGCGGGTACAATGGCTTTGACCGCGCTGATAATGTCGTTTTTCTTGGGTAGCGCGGCGCGTTCCAGGACCTTCGAATAGGGCATGGGCACATCGGCACCATTGACGTGCTGGATGGGTGCATCCATGTAATCGAAGGCGTGTTCGTAGATTACGGCTGCCAAGCCCTGGCCTGTTCCATAGTATTTCCAGCCTTCCTCGACAATGACGACACGATTGGTTTTCTTGACCGAGTCTACAATCAGGTCGATATCGATGGGGCGCACGCTACGCAGGTCGATAACTTCGGCTTCGATGCCCTCTTTGGCGAGGTCTGCGGCGGCCTGCATGCAAATATGGAACATGCGCGAGAAGGTGATGATGGTGATGTCGCGACCTTCGCGCTTCACATCGGCCTGATTCAGCGGCACGGTGTATTCAACGTCTTCGTCAGGCACTTCGCCTTTGACGTTATAGAGTAGCTCGTGTTCGATAAAGAGTACCGGGTCTGGGTCACGCACAGCGGATTTGAGCATGCCCTTGGCATCATAGGGAGTAGAGGGAATGACTACCTTCAAGCCCGGTACGTGGGCATACAACGACTCTAACATTTGAGAGTGCTGTGCGCCACGCTGTGCGCCACCACCGCCTGGTGTGCGAATAACCAGGGGTATCTGGGGCTGCCCACCAAACATGTAGCGGAACTTGGCGGCGTTGTTGATAATCATGTCTGTTGCTAGCAGACTAAAATTGATGGTCATGATCTCAAGGATAGGGCGTAGACCCCCTAACGCGGCTCCAATTGCGGCGCCAGTGATCACTTCTTCCGCGAGTGGAGTGTCACGGACACGCTTTTCACCAAATTCTTCGATCAAGCCCTTGGTGACGGCGTAGGTGCCGCCATAATCGGCGATATCTTCGCCCATGATAAAGACACGCTCGTCGCGCTGCATCTCTTCGCGGATCGCCTCGCGTAGCGCGTCACGATAGGTTATTGTACGCATGTTCTTCTTATTTCCTCTCGTAGCGGTAGGCGAGGGCAGTAGAATCATCGACTAGTACGTCGGTATAGAGTTCGGCAAGGTCTGGGTCGGGGCTGTTTTCAGCGAACTCAGCGGCCTCCTCTGAAACCTGTGTGGCTTTTGCGTCGTTTTCGTCAAATTCCATTTGTGTGGCGACACCGTTTGCTAGCAATGTTTTCTCAAAAATACCGATGGGATCGCGGGTGCTACGCCATTGTTGCTCTTCTTCACGTGTGCGATAGTAGGCGGGGTCGGTCATGGAGTGTCCACGGAAACGGTATGTTTTGACTTCTAACAGTGTTGGACCTTGACCTGAGCGGGCGTGTTCAAAGGCATGATGGGCAGCTTCGTAGACTGCAAGCACATCCATACCATCGATCTGTTCGCCGGGCATGCCGTAGGCGGCGGCGCGTGGAATAAGTGTGCTGATAGACCATGCTTTTTCGACGGCCATACCCATTGAATATTGATTGTTTTCACAGATGTAGACCACAGGAAGTTTCCACAAAGCAGCCAGATTCAAGGCTTCGTGGAAGGCACCCTCGTCAACGGCTCCATCACCGAAGTAACAGGCGGTAACAGTATCCTGTCCCTGATATTTGGCGGCCAGGGCGATGCCTGCTGCGATTGGCAACTGTGCAGCGACGATACCATTGCCACCCAGGATGCCCAGTTCGTTGCTCCACATATGCATGGAGCCGCCTTTGCCTTTGCTACAACCAGTGATTTTCCCAAATAGTTCTGCCATGACCGCGTTCGGGTCCATACCTTTTGCGATGGCATGGCCGTGTTCGCGGTAGCTACATAAAATCTTGTCACTTGGGTGTAATGCGGCGATACTACCCACACCGATAGCTTCTTGACCAATGTACAGGTGCATGAAGCCACCGATTTTGCCGCGTGTGTATTCTTCTGCGCTTTTCTCCTCAAAGCGGCGTAAGAGCGCCATTTTATAGTGCATCTCAAGCAATTGAGTACGAGTTAACCCATTGAGCGTTGCATTGCTGATCGCCATAGGCCCCCCTTATGAGTGTCTCTAGTAATGTCCTGGTGTGTGTAGGTGCCTATTTCGACATACTCCGCTGTATGTAGCAGGCATAAGATACCTCGTTGTATCTCTTTTTTGATTTCTTACCACAACATTGTACCTCATATGGGAATGAGATGCTATAGAGAGTTACAGAGGGGTCAAAAGGTTTTCTCAGGTATTCAATAGTGCGTTTACGACAGTCGTTTGATGGCTGCGATTAATGCAGTCGTAGAGTGATCGGGGAGATACGGGATGAGGCGTATCTCCCCTCCATATGCCTGTACTACCTTTGCCTCTGGGAGGCGGCTGGTATCGGGTAGGTTTCCTTGTGCTCCTGCGTAATCGCCGCCTTTGACGTAGATTGTGGGACGTAGCAGGTCGACAAGTGCTTCAGCAGTTGGCTCGGAAAAGATGGTGACATAATCAATACATGTGAGCGCGGCTAGGATTTGGGCCCGTTCTATGGCTGGTACGAGTGGTCGTCCCTGCCCTTTTAATTGTCGGGTACACGCATCACTGTTCAGGCCGAGCATGAGAAAATCGCCCAGCATGCGTGCCTCTTGTAGGTAACGCACGTGCCCCAGGTGGAGCAGGTCAAAGACACCGTTCGTAAAGACGCCGCGCTCACCGGTTGCCTGTCGGTGCTGTATCTCCCTGTATAGTGCATCGCGTTCATATATTTTGTGTTGTGCAGTAGGGAATGTTTGTTTCATTATTGTAGAACACCTATCAGATCTTCTGGCGTATTGCTAGCGCAGCCCAGGCGACGCACAACGAGGGATGCAGCCGCGTTTGCGAGATACGCGGCTTCCGCTTTGCTGGCCCCTGCCGTGAGTGCTAGGGTAAAGGTTGCGGCTACGGTATCACCTGCTCCATTCGTATCAACGATCTCACTGGCATGGGGGATACGGTGAATAGGAAGATGGAGCGGTGCTTTGCCTTCCTCGAACAAACTCATACCCTCACTTCCTCGCGTCACAAGCACGCTTTGCGCGTTGCTGCCGCTTAATAAGCGTTCACCAGCTTCATCTAATTGTGTAAGTGTGGTGATCGTCGTGCCGAGTGTCAATTCGGCCTCTGGCTGGTTGGGAGTCAATGCTGTGACGCCTTGGAAGCGGAAGAGGGAGCCGTGCGAATCTACGACGATGACTTTGTGCATTTCACGTGCCATAGGGATACAAGAGGCGATAATGTTGGGGCTGATGACGCCGTTCTCGTAATCTGAAAGTACTATCGCATCCATTGAAGGGAGAATGTGTGTGATGTAGTCGATAATCTGTTGTTTGCAGGGTTCGCGTATGTCTGAGGTATCGACGCGATCAATACGTACAATGTGCTGCTGCACAATCTGTGGGCTGCCTGCCATAATGCGTGTTTTGGTCGAGGTGGGACGGGTTGAGTCGGTAAGCAAACCTTCCTGGTGCATACCCAATGCGGCGATAGCTTTACGGAGGCTGTGGCCTGGCTGGTCGTCACCGACGACACCAGCTAGAAAGACCTCGGCCCCTAGCGTGCGAGCGTTGACGGCAACATTGGTTGCGCCACCGGGGACGGTGCGTTCTTCGTCTAGCTCCAAGATGAGTACAGGTGCTTCGCGAGAGATGCGCGTTGGTCTGCCGATCAGATATTCGTCGGCGACCATATCGCCAATGACCAGTACGCGTTTGCTCCGAAAGGTCTCAATCAGTGTGTGTAGCCGTGTCGTTGGTGGTGGCTGAAAGATGTCTAGCGTCATAATGCCTTGTTGCCTTTCATGAGAACCCGGATGGCAAAGCGTGGCAGAGCTAGCATGCGGCGCCAGCGCCAGGGTTCACGGTAGAGCCTGTACAACCATTCCAATCCTACTTGCCGCATCAGCCGAGGGGCACGCAGTTGCCGACCGGAGAGAAAGTCATAGGCGCCGCCAACACCCATCGCTACTGCGACAGGCAAGCGGAAGAGATTGCGATAAATCCACTGGTCCTGGGCAGGTGCGCCATAGGCTACGCAGAGAATATCAGCCTGCGCAGCTGCGATACGCTCGATAATAACCTCTTCCTCGGCGGGTGCGGGTGAACCGGCATAGGTTCCCGCGATTTGAAGTCCAGGAGCAAGGATTTGTAGTTGTGTTGCTGCCCTTGCCGCGACCCCTGGGGCGGCTCCTAAGAGATAGAGCCGATAGCCTTTGAGTGCGCAGCGTTTGGCGAGTTCGGCCAGCGTATCTGTACCTGTCACGCGTTCAGGCGTGGGAGTGTGCAAGTAGCGCATGGCCCACACGATGCCAATGCCATCGGGCACGACCAACGCGGCATCGTTGATGCATTGGCGAAATGTTGCGTTACGCTGTGCCATCATGACAAACTCAGGGTTAACAGTAATTCCCTGTTGGCAGGGAATGGTGTTGTCGCTTGCACGACGTTGCGCGACGATGGCGTCAATCGCGTCCAGCGCTTGTTGCTGTGAAACGCGATCTACTCGTATGCCGAGCACACGAGCAGAGGAGGGTGGGTTTGTATGGAATTGTTCTGACATTTGTGTTGACATGGTGTATTCTCTATTTCTTTATCATAGAGCTAGTATAGCATCTTTGTTGGTTGCGGGGAATATGGAAGTTTGGCGGGTGATCTAAAATATGGTACGATTAAGTATAAGCTAGTATTCATCCTGGTTAATCCCTTTTCTCATAGAGAGGCAGGATACTCACAATGATAACAGCAAAAGAAGACTTCTCAGTGGTCACACCTGCCGATTGGGTTCCTGGACCTGCACAAGGCTCCTGGACCTATGATGACTATGCCGCTCTTCCCAACGATGGGCATCGTTATGAAATTGCGAATGGAGTACTTGTTATGGCACCTGCACCTTCGCCAGAGCATCAGTCCATTGCCATACACATTGCTTACTATCTCTTTCCTCATATTGAACTTGCAGGTATTGGGAAATTGTTTACCGCTCCGATTGATGTGGAGCTTGGCCCAAAGCATGTCTATCAGCCTGATGTGGTTGTTGTCCTCAATGCTCATCTGGAACGCATAGGAAAGAAGAAAATTATTGGGGCACCTGATTTAGTAGTGGAGATAGCGTCGCCAAGCACTATTGCCTATGATCGGCTGACGAAGTATGAAAAGTATGCCCAGTCCGGTATAGCGGAGTATTGGATTGTTAAGCCGACGACTCGTACTGTTGAGGTGATGATATTAGACCATGGAGAGTATCGGTCGCTTGGTGTCTTCCGTGGGCAAGAAATCCCTCCCTCAAGGATAGTGCCTGCGCTATCTGCACAGGTTGAGCAGTTCTTCGCATGAAGCTATTCACTTGTATATCCGTAGGGACCAGCTTGAGCGCGTCCGTCGTTGGGGCCCCAACGACGGACGCGCTCAAGCTGGTCCCTACGACGGGAGCCATGAATGGAGAAGAAGATTGTGATCGAGACAAATGCAGACCAACCCAGGAAACTTCCTATGCAGGGTGTGGCGCAACCAACCCGTGAAGAGGTGTTGCACATTCCACGCTTACATGTATCGGCGCATCCGGTGACTGCCCATAAGGTGACGGCGTTACGTGATAAGCGTACGCAGACGCCGGAGTTTTATCGCTTGGTCAAGGAGATTGGGGCGTTGCTGGCGTATGAGGCTACCTCCACACTCGTTTTGGAGCGGTGTGATATCGAGACGCCGCTCGTGCCGATGCAGGGGTATTGTTTGGCGGGCGGCATTGGAGTAACGCCTATTTTACGTGCTGGCCTGGGGCTCGCTGAAGGCTTTCGTGAGGTGATCCCTGACGTGCAGATCTGGCACCTGGGATTGCGCCGAGATGAGCGCACGTTGCAGGCGATGGAATACTATAACCAGTTGCCGCACAAAGTCGATTTACAGGTGTGTTATGCGGTGGACCCTATGCTGGCGACGGGCGGTTCGGCTATCGACGCGATCAACGTTTTGAAGCGGCGTGGCATTGCGCGTCTCTGTTATGTAGGCATTATTGCAGCCCCCTATGGCGTACACAAACTGGCGCAGACGCACCCTGATATCGATATCTATGTTGCTGCACTTGACGAAAAACTCAATGATATTGGCTACATCGTTCCTGGTCTCGGTGATGCCGGAGATCGCCAATTCGGTACACTCTGAATATACTGTAAAGAGATATAAAGATGTCATCACTATTTCCTGAACAACCACAGGCGAGCGAAGCACACTCTACCGACGTACCTGAACAGTATGCGGATGTACCTGTACCAGAAGAGGATAATCAGATAGAGGAACAACCTGTTCCTCTATCTTCCCCGATCCCCCTATCTCCAGAAGCGCAGTTACCACCGGAGGCACAGGGAGAAGCGAACGGAGGACCATTGGGGTGTTGCCTGGGCACCGTAGTGGGCTTGTTATTGACGTTCCTGCTCACAACGACCGTGTCGATTGCTCTGGCGAATGGAGGCTTTCTTAGTTTTGCTACTCTTCCTGTTATTGTGCTGGGCACTATTCTTGGTGGCTATTTTGGGTGGAGAGTGGGCAAAAGGGTGTATCGTGAATATGATCCGCCCGTTGTAAAGAAAAGAAAGCCTTTTATGAGATTTTGACTACTCTATCTGGCGGCGGTTCTGCCTTCTATGTGGAATTCATGCACACAAGCGCTGTATCAAAAGCACTCAAACCATAGCGAAAAGCAAAGGCATAGACTATCCTAGCTGAGAGAAGTTTGGAAAGACCTCGTGAAAAACTCAGCAAGGGAGTATAGATAGCTATTGAAAACAATGGTACCATACTGGCTTCTTATAGCCATCATCGTTAGTGGATTGTCGGGGCTTACCTATGCAGCAATTCAGCAGGATATTCGGCAAGGCGCCGATGATCCACAAATCCAAATGGCAGAAGATGTTGCGGCAAAGCTTGCACATGGGCAGCACGTGCAGGATGTCGTACCTACTGACAAGGTAGACATTGCTACTAGTTTAGCACCGTACATCATTGTATTTGATGCTACCGGAAAACCTATTGCATCATCAGCTCAATTAGATGGTCAGACTCCAACAATTCCAGCGGGAGTTTTTGACTCTGTGCGGCAGAGTGGTGAGGATAAAATTACGTGGCAGCCTCAACTTGGCGTACGTAGTGCGATTGTTGTCACCCAATTTAAGGGAGGATTTGTGCTTGCTGGCAGGTCCTTACGAGAGGTTGAGAAGCGCGAAGATGACATTTTGTATATTGTACTCCTGGGCTGGGTCGCTATGCTCCTTATTACCTTTCTTGTAACAGGGATCGTTTTCAGGAAGGCCCTAAAAAAGTCAGCAGGGGATTAATCTACGCTACTGCGTGTGTTCTTGGTGGGGGAAGTGGTTCTCCATCCTGGAGGGCGATGTCTACAAGCAATTCAAGGACCTCTTGTCCATGCTGGACCGCCGCGCTGTAGGTACTTCCGTGTGTTGCTGGCATAATGACACGATCAGCCCATTCTGGTAATGTCACTAGATACGCTTGATCTTCTTCTGACCACTCGATAAGCATCGAATAATAGAGATGGTGTTCATTCATGACTCTGCACTCCGTCTTGCCATTGCAATCTGCCGCAATAAGCCGCGCACCGCTTTTTCCTGGTAGGGTCTAGCGTCATCACCATCGTAACCAGAAAGAATAAGTGTGCTTGTTGGCACAAGAGAGTGTTTCCATTTGGTATGGCTTCCCTCTTGTGATACTTGGCATGCTCCTGCTTTTCGCAAATCTGCCTTGAGTTGCCGTATTTTTTGCGGCATATCATCCTCACACCTGTTGGTTGGTCTAATTATACCACAGAGCAACCCTTTAATGGGGAGAAAATGTATTATATGATGTCTCTAGGCGAAGATCAGACAAAAAAGTACTTTTGGAAAAGAGTGTGTCAAAATTGTAACGTAGAAACGTAATTACTATAGGGAAACTATACAGTATTGTTTGTTTATATCCAACCACATAGAGACGTACCTAACCCGCTAAAAAGACTGAGAAGAATGTATGACGCAAGACGAGAACATTCCAATCGCCCATCCTGACCTTTACCCTGTGGGTAATGCGTTAGAGGACTTTGACCGCAAAGAGGTGGCGCTTGCTGCCTATGAGGAGGCTATTCAGTTATCACCCCAGGAGGTGAGTTTCCACTTGCATAAAGCGCAGGTCCTTGAGCAATTGGGGCGTTTAGCTGAGGCGCAACGTGCGTATGAAGAGGCACATCGCCTTGGCTATAATGGCTAGGATAGAGAGAAACAAGTACGGCTGAGAAGTGGCATTGCTCTTTCTCAGCCGTACTTGTTTCTCTCTATCGATATGTATCTATATATGGAAGACGGACATGCGGGAGCGCATGGAGTTTGTGAGTTCGACAAGGGTAGTCAATGATTGTTGCATTTCACACATATGTTGCGTGATTTCGTGCGTCATACGCAGGATTTCTGCAACGGCGCTTACTACGAGTTGAGAGCCTTGTGCTTGGTTGTCAGCTGTGGCGCAGATACCTTGTACCAGTGTTGCCATCTGGTCTGTGACGATGCTAATCGCATCTAGAGCTACTCCGGTTTGTGTGACCAACTCTGTTTGCATCACGACATGTTGCGTGCTCTGCTCAATGCTCTGCGAGACGATACTCGTTTCTTGTTGAATGGCACGAATGTAGGTACCAATTTTACGCGTCGCCTCGGCGCTATCAGTGGCTAGTGTGCGTATGCCCTGTGCAATGACGGTAAAGCTCTGCCCATGCTCTCCGGCGCGGGCGGCTTCAATTGCGGCGTTGAGTGCTAGTAGATGCATGCGGGTGGTCAGTTCGGTAATGTCGATAACAGCCTTGCTAATCTCTTGTCCGCTCTCGCCTAGCTTTTTCATAGTGCGAGAAGATTGCAGAGTGGCCTCGCGGACCTTGCTCATGCCATCGATGGCGCGGTCAACCTCACCCTGACCTTTCATTGTGACATCCATTGATTCAACGGCCATAGTTGAGAGTGCATCGGCTCGCTCAGACACTTGGCGCATCATACCCGCGATATCGGTGATGACCGCCGAGATTTGGTGTACCTCTCGTTCTTGCTGGCTAGTATCGCGTACCAAGAAATCGGAGGTGTGATGGACATTGCGTGTGTGCTCGTCAACGGCCTGTGCCACCATTTGCATCGTGCCGAGAACAGCACTGATCTCACCTACCATGGCATTAATCGCGGTCCCTATTGGTTGCAGCTTTTGATGTGATGGACGCACCCGTGTGCGCAAATCGCCATGTTGTATCTGCTCTAAATCCTCACGCAGCACAGCAATGCCTTCTTCCAATGCAATACATTCGGCCTCGTGCTCCTGGAAGATGCGGGCATTATCAATGGCAATAGCCGCTTGGTTTGCGAAGAGTTCAACGACCTCAATATGCTCTAGCGTTGGGCGTTTGTTATCCTCCGGATCATCAAGGGAGAGAAAGCCAAGCAGTGTATTCTCGCGTGGACTAAAGAGTGGTACAAGTAATGCATCATCGTGATGCCAGTTGCCGGGCACATAATCATCAGCCACTCTACCAGGAATGCCCACTGCCTCCCAGATATCAGCTGTATCATCGGCCTCTTCATGTGGTATAAAATAGCTTTGGCTCATGCGAAACTTTGGGTGCATCAGTCGCTGCATTTGCTCCACACTCAAAGGGCTGTTCATGGCTAGCTGTTCCATTTCCTGGGATAGACCAGCAAAGGCAACTGGACGTACTACGTCTTGGCCCTCTTCAATTAAATTAATAATCAAGATGCGGAAGCCGGTACAGGCGCTCATGGATGCGACGATTTGCTGAAGCACCTCGTGTAAGCCAAGCTCTGCACGTAGGAGGTTGCCCAGGCGCAGGAGTTCTTTGATCTGTTGCGTGTGTCGTTGTGCTTCCGAGGCATTGCTAAGGTCTGGCACTTGTATTACTGTTTGTGCTACATGTGTGGTGTTGCTATTTCTCGTCGGATACTTACGTTCCCGTTGTGTCTGCTCACTAGGAGTGCGAAAACGGACACGCAAGGGGATGTATTTGGTATGTGGGTGGTGTTCTCTCTGTTCTTTAGCTTCTGACATGAATTCCTCTGACTTCCATTATGTTATACTGGTATCATTATAACATTGTTGCATCTTCTCAGTAGGGACGGGGGTGGCGTGGCGGGATGGGAGGGACCCTTGTGGTCGTCCGCCGTTCCTTTTCACAAAAATGACCCTACTTTCCTTATTATTTCCACATTTCCTGATGGAGAGCGTATGATACAAAAAGAACGTTCTCTCATGAGAGACAAAACTATTCGAAGAGAGGAGCACAACATCGTGAACCACCATAACAAGATACCTTCAGCATCGTTACCACACAAAGACATTCTGCCCGTTTGCCTTCATACGACTATAGCTCAACTGGAGCTTATTTCGTTACTCTCTGCACGGATCAACGTGTTCCTTATTTTGAGGAGCCTGAACTTCGTCAGATATTAGAAGCGCAATGGTATGCTTTACCACAACGTTTTCCAGGGGTTGTACTTGACGAGTTTGTGATTATGCCCGACCATCTCCACTTCATTGTCTGGTTAAATCGTGATGAGGGAAATGTTTCAACGTTGGGAGAAATCGTGGGAGCGTATAAATCCCTGGTCAAAGTGACATGGGGCAAATATATCAAGGCAACAGGACACAGTCCTTACCAAGGGAGTTTTTGGCAATCAAGATATCAAGAACGTGTTTTACGAAATGAGTTTGAGGTAGCGCAGAAGCGTGACTATATCCGTAATAATCCTCTGAAACGGGCCTTGATACGTGGCGAATTACGTCCATAAAGAGGAGTCATTTGTTGTGGTAGAACCATTGTGATCGTTCGTCATAGTATGGGAACGGCGGACGACCACAAGGGTCCCAGCCCATCCTGCCACGCCGCCCCCGTCCCTACTGCAAGCACCACCGGTTTAGTTGCCGTGTGGATTGGGGTGGCCCGGCCTTGGTTGCATGGTGGCGTTTGTTTGATCGGAGGCACTGGTGAGTTGCAGTTGCGTTATGAATCCTTGGGCTTTTTGTGTGAGGGCGCCTAAGAATAGCTTTGGAGTCAAGGAAAATGCTGCTGCAATGAGTACACCGAGTGGATTCTTGTCAAGGCTGAAGCCATCTTGAAGCCCAATCTGGCTCGCTTGACCTGATGTTCTTATCAGAGTGAGAGATATCAGCGTTGTCAATAGGACGCCGCCGACAGCTGTGAGGCCGGAGAGGATAGGTGTGACGATGATACGGGCTAGTGTGAGATCGTAGTCATCGGTGGCTTTATCTATCTGTGATTCAGTATAGAGCTGACTAAAAAGCCCGGTTAATGAGCCTACTAAATAGAATGCCATTGCTGCTATGATAGCTGTTGTAGAGGCTTTTGCAATGATAGTGAAACAAAGCAAGACGTAGGAAAGTACGCCAGTAATGATGGCTGTTCCCATCAACTGGTTCCGTTCGGTGACTAGTCCTTCCCACAGACGGTCGCGGTACTCATTGATTGTGCGCCTGATATCGCGCAAGGCATTACGTGCCTCCATCTCTGCTATGCTATCCATGGCTGCTACGCCATCTGTTGTTGACGGGCTATTGGTTGTGTCGCTGGTGGTTGGAGGAGGCGAGCCGGGCGTTTTGGGGGCAACGTTATTAGCAGGGGTATTCTCTATTCTACTCGGCTGAGCACTATGGGTAGTTACATCTCCAGCTGGAGGTGGCGCAAGAGCGGCTCCATTTCCCTTGGGGCTACTCGCTTCTTTTGTTGGGGGTTGCTCCTGGGTATGGTTGGTTGGCGGTGGTGATTGAGAGGGAATATCGGCATTCCGGTCGGTGGATTTTGCGGCTGGAGAATCTGTCAGGTCCAAATAGTTGATAGCCGAAGGGCTGAGCAATGCAAGGGCACGTCTCAATTTGTTGAGTATACGTGCGTCTGGATCCATAGGAGAGCCGTTGAGACACATGGCGTCGTAGATTGCCTCTCGAACCACTTCTGTACGGGGTTCGAGGGTAATCATTGCCTCTTCTGCTCGATGCACCAGATTCCAGGCTCTCAGATATCCTGTGCCTGCTATCCATTGTACGCCTTTGCTGCTAATAAGTTCGTCAATCTTCTGAAGGTAGTTTGCTATTTGTGTCTGCGCTATTGCATAGCTGTATTTGCGCTCTGGTGGTGCATTTTTCTCATAGTCTTCTAGCTGACCTAACGCTTCAAAACCTGCACGTAGGGCATCATAATGGTTTTTGAGATGGCTGCCACTGATAGGATTGGCGCCCTCCACGATGGTAAAAGCTCTGAAGAAAATAGCTGCTAGTAACAAAAAGATGAGTGTGACGATAAAGCCAGCAACGATGGCAATCACATTCAGTGGAGGGGGAGGTGTATTCGGCGGTGTAGTAAGCCACGGAATACCGAAAAAATGTAGAATGTCCGGAAGTGGCAAGATATAAAGGGATGCTGTAATGATAGCTGCTACACTCGGTATAGGAAGCAGTGAACCAAAAAGTATGACTGCACCTGCATACGATGAGGCTTTTTTAGAAGATGGGGTATTTGTGCTCATAGTGCCGACCTCCTGTTTTGTTGTTCTCTATAAGAACGCAGCGTGATAGTATTTTTCTCACAGAGATTTTGGTACTTTCAATAGCTTTGCGGGCAGAGGAGGTTGGAACTACCTACAACTTTTTCATACACCTTTGGAATATTTTCCGGCTTGACAAATGTTCCTACACTCGTTAGACTACACTCAACACAGTTCCAATCCCTTCTCGTCCTTGAGCGAGCAAGGTTTTTTTTATGTTATGGAGGGGGTTATGCTTGAGCAGCAGAAGACAACAGAGGCCATAGAACAGACAATTGCCTCTTTGCCTAAGGCGTATGAGCCACAGGCGGTCGAGGCGAAGTGGTATCGCTTTTGGGAAGAGAACGGCTATTTTAAGCCACAACCCAATGCCAAAGGGCCAACTTTTGTGATTAGTATGCCGCCACCCAATGTGACGGGTGCGTTGCATCTTGGGCATGCGATTACTGCGACGACGGAAGATATTCTGATTCGCTATCACCGTATGAAGGGTGATGATACGTTGTGGGTGCCCGGCGAAGATCACGCGGGTATCGCAACACAGACCGTGGTTGAAAGACAATTGGCGAAAGAGGGCACAGACCGCCACAAACTGGGGCGTGAGAAATTCTTGGAGCGTGTGTGGCAGTGGGTATACCAATATAAGCATCGTATCCAGGACCAGCACCGCCGCTTGGGGGCATCGTGTGATTGGTCACGCGAACGTTTTACGCTTGATGAGGGCCTATCGAAGGCAGTGCGTGAGGTGTTTGTACGCTTGTACGAAGAAGGCTTGATCTATCGCGGCGAACGTATTATCAACTGGTGCCCGCAATGTATGAGTGCGCTCTCCGACCTTGAGGTGAATCACGTTGATACGCCGGGTACGCTCACGTATGTGCGTTATCCGCTCAAGCCGATTGAGGGCGAGACAGAGACGAAGTATATCAGCGTGGCGACGACGCGTCCAGAGACGATTCTGGGTGATACCGCTGTGGCTGTCAATCCCAAAGACCCGCGTTATGAAGATATCGTGGGGCGCATGGCGATTCTACCTGTCATGAAGCGCGAAATACCGATTGTGGCAGATGATGCCGTTGATGCATCCTTCGGCACTGGTGCGGTGAAGGTGACACCTGCGCATGACCCGACCGACTTTGAGATTGGCATGCGTCACAATTTGCCACGAGTGCAGGTGATTGGGTTTGATGGCAAAATGACCGACGAAGCAGGCCCCTATGCTGGGCAGGACCGCTTCGAGGCACGCAAAAATCTCGTCGCGGAATTACAACAACTGGGCAATATTAGCAAAATCGAAGACTATATGGTGCCGTTGGGGCGCTGTCAACGCAGCGATACTATCGTGGAGCCGTTGATCTCGAAACAGTGGTTTGTGAAGATGACGCCGTTGGCAACACCTGCGCTGGGGGCGGTCAAGTATGGGCAGATGAAGATCGTGCCGGAGCGTTTCAATAAGGTGTACATGGATTGGCTGGAAAACATCCATGACTGGTGTATCTCGCGTCAACTGTGGTGGGGACATCGCATTCCCGTGTGGTACTGCGCTACCTGCGGCGAGATGACCGTGAGCCGCGAGGATGTGATCGCTTGCGCCCATTGTGGTAGCGCGGCAATCCACCAGGATGAGGATGTGCTGGATACGTGGTTTAGCTCCTGGCTATGGCCTTTTAGCACGCTCGGTTGGCCCGATGTGACACCCGACTTGTTGCGTTACTATCCCACATCGGTGCTGGAAACGGGCTACGATATCATCTTCTTCTGGGTGGCGCGTATGGTGATGTCAGGTATCCATTTCCTGGGTGTTGTGCCATTCGAGACCATCTATCTACATGGTCTGGTGCGTGATGCCAAAGGCGAGAAGATGAGCAAGTCCAAGAATAACGTGATTGACCCTCTCGAAGTGATGGACCAATACGGAACCGACGCGCTACGTTTTACACTGGCGACGAGCAGCACGCCGGGGAATGATAGCAAATTGGTGCCGGAACGCATCATTGGCAACCGCAACTTCGCTAACAAAATCTGGAATGCCTCGCGCTTCGTGTTGATGGCAACGGCTGAGATCAGTGGTGGCGTGCCTGCTATTGCGTCTCTTAAACCACATACACTCGCTGATAGATGGATACTTGACAAACTAGCACGCTTGACAAAAAATGTGACGCGCTTGATCGATGATTTCCAGCTTGGCGAAGCTGGTCGGCAGAGCAACGAGTTCTTCTGGTCCGATTACTGCGACTGGTATCTGGAGATTGCCAAGGTGCAGATGCAAGGTGACGAGTCAGTGCGACAGACAACAGCAGGTATTCTACGCTCCGTGCTCGATCAGACGTTGCGCCTGCTACATCCCTTCATGCCCTTTGTGACCGAAGAGGTGTGGCACTACCTATATGAGCTAACCGAGCCAGAGCAGAGCAAGTGGCCTGCGTCGGCGCTCATCATCGCGTCATGGCCGCAGTCAAACGAAAAAGCCCTGAATGCCGAGGCGGAGCAGCAGTTTAGTCTGTTGCAAGAGGTGATTACACGTATCCGCGATGCCCGCAACCAGATGAATGTCGAACCATCACGTCACATTCCAGTGATTATGGCCGTTGGTCACGAAATAGCGATATTCGAGGCACAGGCACCATTGATTGAGTTCCTGGCACGTACCGAGAAGCCACAACTGCACCTACAACTGGCACAGAAGCCCGAACAGGCCATGAGTCTGCTAGCTGGCCCAATAGAGATCTACCTGCCACTTGCTGGCATGCTCGATATCGGAAAAGAGTTAGAGCGTCTCGACAAAGAGCTAGCCGCGGCGCAACAGGAGCAGACACGGCTACAAGGAAAGTTCTCCAACGAAAACTTCGTCGCCAGAGCGAAGCCCGAAGTAGTCGAGAAGGAGCGCGAGCGGCTCACCGCGCAAGAAGAGCGTGTGAGCAAGCTGATTGCGCGTAGAGCGGAGTTACAGGGCTGAAGAAGACAGTAGAGAGGGTGCTAGCTCGTCTCCTTAGAGGGGTGGGGTGGCGCCGGGACCCATGGACCCTTGGGTCGCCCTCTCCGCTAAACGAGGTATTGTTGTTTGTTTCCTAATTGCTCAGCTTAGCGCGGGTCTCAGTGATGAACTCTCTGAGCACGAACCCGCGCATGGCTCCAGAGGCGCTCTGAGACGATTCGTTGCCAAAAATCGTCCATTTTCCCCTCCTAAAAATAGCCCCAAAAACACGACCCGCGCAAACCCTTGCATAAACTGGCTTCCCATGCTATACTACAAGCATAGCCGTCGGAATGATGGGTGGCCTGAAGCGAGGATTGAAACCCATAGTAGCGGATGCACCACAAGAAGTGTTGAGGTCGGAATGATGGGTGGCCTGAAGCGAGGATTGAAACCTCTCAACATCTTCGTGAACGCATGTTTGAAGTAAATGTCGGAATGATGGGTGGCCTGAAGCGAGGATTGAAACTAGACTCAGACGAGAGGAACAGAAATGTTTAAGGGGTCGGAATGATGGGTGGCCTGAAGCGAGGATTGAAACGTTGCGCCTTTAAACGCAGGAACCGTAGGGTTTGAGTCGGAATGATGGGTGGCCTGAAGCGAGGATTGAAACATTAGTACAATGAAAACAATAGCTCCTTCAGCATAGTCGGAATGATGGGTGGCCTGAAGCGAGGATTGAAACTCTATTTATCCAACCTATCCCATCCCAAAGTCTTTGTCGGAATGATGGGTGGCCTGAAGCGAGGATTGAAACTCAAAACCAGAGAGATTGAAGACTTCAGCGTCTGTGTGTCGGAATGATGGGTGGCCTGAAGCGAGGATTGAAACTCTGTATGCGAGTCGTCTCCTTGCCGTTCTGTTTGGTCGGAATGATGGGTGGCCTGAAGCGAGGATTGAAACGAAGCAGATTCTTCTTTTGCGTGATATATTCCCAGAGTCGGAATGATGGGTGGCCTGAAGCGAGGATTGAAACTGAGAAGTTGCAAACCGAGCCAAGGTTTTCATTGCGGTCGGAATGATGGGTGGCCTGAAGCGGAGGGTCGGAAGTAATTCAGGAGTAGAACACGCATAGGGGATAGAATGCACTCTCACTCGCAGAAAAGGGAGCAAAAGAAGAAACGCAG
>JRHI01001540.1_pt1 | contig 18812 bp, 15 predicted proteins | sample 215371 | NCBI WGS metagenome assembly JRHI01 (sample SAMN02929681, study PRJNA255918) | sediment metagenome | biome: cave system; feature: Ice Cave; material: Sediment; isolation source: sediment from deep within a dark volcanic ice cave with no known source of... ...
GTTCTCGACGTACGCCACGTGGTGGATCCGCCAGGCGATCACCCGCGCGATTGCCGACCAGGCGCGCACCATCCGCATCCCGGTCCACATGATCGAGACGATCAACAAGCTCATTCGCACGTCGCGCGCCCTCGTGCAGGAGCTCGGACGCGAGCCGACCTCCGAGGAGATCGCCAAGCGCATGGACATCCCGGTGTCGAAGGTCCGCAAGGTCCTCAAGATCGCGCAGGAGCCGATCTCGCTCGAAACGCCGATCGGCGAGGAGGAAGATTCGCATCTGGGCGACTTCATCGAGGACCGTCAGGTGGTGTCGCCGGCCGAGGCCGTGATCAATCTGAACCTGAAGGAACAGACCGAATCGGTGCTCAAGACGCTGACGCCGCGCGAGGAGAAGGTCATCAAGATGCGGTTCGGCGTCGGCGACGGCAGCGAGCACACGCTCGAAGAGGTGGGTCAGAGCTTCGCGGTCACGCGCGAGCGCATCCGCCAGATCGAAGCCAAGGCCTTGAGAAAACTGAGACATCCGTCGCGGTCACGCAAACTTCGCGCGTTCCTCGAAGGAAGGACGTCGTAGAATTGTCCGGGCCCATAGCTCAACGGTTAGAGCCGCCGGCTCATAACCGGCCTGTTCCAGGTTCGAATCCTGGTGGGCCCACTTTTACCAACATGTATTGCAGAGTGCAGAGTGCAGACTGCAGATCGATGATGAGGCTCCGCTTCGGCGGGGCCTTTTTTTTGCTCAAGGGAACATGAACGCCGACCTGGAACGACTCATCGCCTTGCAGAAGCTCGATGCCACGGCCGACGCGGCCCGCCGGAAGCTCGCCGCGGAACCCGAGCACGAGCAGACGCTCGCAGCGAGGCTCGAGGCCGCCACGCAGCAGGTCGCGTCGGCGAAAGAAAAGCTCGCGGCCAACAGGCACGCCCGCAGCGCGCTGGAAAAAGACGTGGCGGTGCAGCAGGGACGCCTGTCGAAATTCCGCGAGCAGGCGATGGCCGTCAAGACCAACCAGGAATACCACGCCATCCAGCACGAGATTACGTTCGCACAGACCGAGATCAAGAAGATCGAGGACACGACGCTCGAGCGGATGCTCGAGGCCGACGACCTGGCGGCGGCGGTCAAGGCCGCCGAAGCGCAGCTCGCCGCGGAGCAGAAAGCGATCGACGCGGACCGCCGTGCCGCGGCCGCCGCGCATGGCGAGATGGAAGCGGCGCTGGCGCAGATCACCGTGGAGCGCGCCGCGCTCGTCGCCGGACTCGACCCACAGCTCCTCGCCACCTTCGAAGCGGTGGCGCGCAAGCGCAACGGCGTCGCGGTGGCCGAGGCGCGCGGCGGCGTCTGCACGATCTGCCACGTCCGCCTGCGCCCGCAGGTGTTCAACACCGTCCTCCGGAACGACTCGATCCTGCAGTGCGACCACTGCAACCGCATCCTGTACTTCGTGCCGGCGCCCGCGGGCGCTGCAGCGCCCGACGCCTCGCCGCAGCCTGCGTCGTGACCCTCCCCTTCGCCTCCGAGCGAACCTCGGGGCGCATCGTCGCCTACATCGACGGCGGCGCGCGCGGCAATCCGGGTCCGGCCGGCTTCGGTGTCCGCGTCGAGCAAGCCGACGGCACGCTGATCGAGGAGTTTGCCGAGGCCATTGGCGTGGCGACCAACAACGTCGCCGAATACCGGGCGCTGATCGCGGCGCTCGAGTGGGCCGCGCGCCACGGTCATAACCAGCTGCATGTGCGGTCCGACTCGCTTCTGCTCGTGCAGCAGATGCTCGGCAACTACAAGGTGAAGAACGCCGGGCTGCAGCCGCTGCACGCCCAGGCGCGGCGGCTGGCGCGCGAGATCGGGAACGTGACGTTCGAGCACGTGGGGCGGTCGCTCAACGCGCACGCCGACCGCCTCGCGAACACCGCGATGGACGACGCCGCGGCCCGTTGACCCTGCGGTTCTGGGGTGTTGACTCCTCGTGCGCTTTTGCAAGTCCGTGTAGCGCGAGCCTTCAGGCGAGCGCCGTTGGCTCCGCTGAACCGTCGCGCTATGGCGTTGTGCAAACGGCTCTAATGCCCGCGAATCGCCGCCGCCAGCCGGCCCGCCGATGACCCATCGCGCCGATAGGAGCACAACAACTGCGGATGGCTGGCCGTGCACAAGCCCGCGCTGTGGATCTGGAGCGAGGGAACGCCGGCGTCTTCCAATTGGTGCCGCGTGGCGCTCCAGCCGTCGAAGAACCAGTGGTTCGCGCGGGGAGCATCCGGCAAGCCCGGCATCGCCGGATTTCGATCGGTCGGCTGTGGCGCCGAAAAAAACCAGCGCTGCAGCACTGCTTCGGCGAAGCCGCCGCGCGTGAACGCGTCGAGCACGTCGACGCCCACCTCGTAGCAGCACGCGCCGACCGACGGCCCCGCAACCGCCACGAGATCCGCCGGCCGGCTTCCGAACTCGCGCGCGAGCGCCGCGATCGTCGCGCGCGGTACGCCGGCGGCCATCCCTTTCCACCCCGCATGAGCGGCCGCAACCGCGCCGGTCCGGCGATCGGCGATGAGCAGTGGCACGCAGTCGGCAGTTTGAACGGCGAGGACCCGCGACGGGTCGTCTGACACGATGACGTCGGCCTCGTCGAGTGGCCGCCCGTGGCACTCCGGATCCCCGGTCCGGCGGACCGCCACCGACGCGCCGTGCACCTGATGCGTGCGGCACACCCGTGCGCCGTCCACTCCAAGCGATCGACCAACCGCCTCCCACCCCGCTACCCGATCGGCCTCGGGTGCGGACCCAAGAGCCCAGGATCGCGTCGTAAAGAAGTGAGGGACCGCGAGCGCCTCGCAGACGAGCGCGGCACCGCCGTCAACTTGCGTCCACGCGAAGCCGTCGTTAGGCTTGGGCAGCATTCTCAACCGTCCACGTCATGGCAAACATCATCGGCCTCGGATTCGACGCCACCGACATTCCCCGCATCGTCAGCACCATCGAGCGGTACGGCCAGCGGTTCGTGCAGCGCATCTTCACCGAGGGCGAGATTGCGTACTGTATGCGGCGGCGCGTGCCGGCGATTCATTTCGCCGGCCGCTTTGCTTCGAAGGAGGCGACGATGAAAGCGCTCGGCACCGGCCATTCGCAGGGCGTCCTGTGGCGCGACGTGGAGGTCATCCGGCGTGGCGGGCCGCCGCAACTGCAGTTGCACGGGGGCGCCGCGCGGCGATTCGCCGCGATGGGCGGCCGTTCCTCGCTCTTGACCATCACGCATTCCGACGCGTTGGCGATGGCGCAGGTCCTGATCCTCGGCGACTGACGCAACGCCGGTTGCCATTTCGCGCGGCGTCGTGCGCCGCGCCGCGGGCGCGAGCGCGCCCGCTCTGCTAACGCCCCCGTTCCCAGCGGCTTGCGGTCTGGCGTCGGAACAATCCCGCCCGGCACTCCGCTTGATCATCCTGGCGCCATGACGATCAAGATTACGCCAACCGACAAGGGGAACCCGCCCGGAAAACTCGCGGACGCCGAGCTGCACTTCGGCGACGGACCGATGGAAGGCCTGAAGCTGATCGGCTTCTCCATCTGGGAGCGGCGCGGCGGCACCGGCCGGAACGTCACGTTCCCGGCACGGTCGTACGCCGTCAACGGCGAGCGCCGCAGCTTCTCGCTGCTGCGCCCGATTGTCGACACCACGGCGCAGAACAAATTGCGCGAGCTGATTCTGGAGGCGTTTCAGGAGTACGAGGAGCGGGCGGCAATCGCCAGTTGAAATCGGGGAATTGGGCAATCGGGCAATCGGGCAAGCGATCCACATCGACCCTTCAATTACCCAATTACCCCTACAAACGGCGCTGAAGGCGGCGCAACGGGCCGAGCGATCCACATCGACCCTTCAATTACCCAATTACCCAATTACCCAATTACCCAATTACCAGATTTCCAGATTACTCGATTCTCCGATTCTCCGACGCGTTATTGGATCACCGGGAGGAACTTGGCGTTTTCCTGCGCGCGCTTCGGCGGCAGCGTCCACTCTTCGCGAAGGCTCTTCGCGTACTCGGCTTCGAAGAACGGACGCTTCATGCCGCCGTCGATGATGTCCCAGGGAAGGGCGGCGTCCTTGCTGCGGTCGCGGAAAATGTAGAAGTCGCCGTCGATGCCCGCTTCGGCAACGGCGGCGCGCCAGTTCTGCCCGTTCTGCTCGGCAATGGCAATCACCGGCGCCACGCGCCGGTCGCCGAGCGACAGGAGCGCCTGGAAATAGGAGTGTCGCTCGGACTTGATGTTGAAGTACACGTTGTCGATGTCGGCCGTCAGCGAGCGCAGCCGTTTGATCTTGCGATCGATCACGGCCGGATCTTCCATCGGGATCCACTGATAGGCGGTGCCCGGCTTCGGAATCAGCGGGTTCACGCTGCCGATGATTCGGCCGATCTGGCCCTTCGGGCGCGCGTATTTCATCATGCGGTCGCGGATCTGCAGCGTCAGATCGCGAATCGCGACCAGATCCTCGTCCGTCTCGGTCGGGAGGCCGATCATGTAGTAGAGCTTCAGGTTCTCGATGCCGTTGGCAAAGATCAAGTCGGCCCGATCGAGAATCTCGTCGTTCGTCACCGTCTTGTTGATCACGCGGCGGAGGCGATCGGAGCCGGTTTCCGGCGCGATCGTAATCGTCCGTTCGCCGCTCTCTTTGAGCACCTGCACGATCGACTGCGTGAGGTCGTCGAGGCGCAGCGACGCGGGGCTGATGGCGTAGCCCATTTCGAGCAGGTTCGCGAGAATGCGCTCGATGTCCGGATGATCGCAGAGCGCAATCGACACGAGCCCCACGCGGCTCGAATGGGTCCGCGCCTCGCGCGCGAGCTGCAGAATCCGCTCGGCCGGAAACGCGCGGACGGGCAGGTAGTTGTAGCCGGCCCAGCAGAAGCGGCACAGGTTGGCGCAGCCCCGGACCACTTCGACGAGGAACCGCGATCCGAACTCCGTGTCGGGCGTGAAGATGCTGGTCGCCGGCGGGTCGACCGCGTCGGTCACCCTCAGCGCCGCCTTGCGCACGGGGACCGGAGCGGCGACGCCGGCGCGCACCACGTATCCAGCCAGCGTCCCATCGTCGGCGTACTGCGGCTCGTAGAGCGACGGGATGTAGAAGCCGCGTTCGGCCGCGAGGAGTTGCAGGAGATCGTCGCGATCGGTGGCCGCCGCCACTGCGCGGCGCAGGCCCGGCACGAGCACTTCGCCTTCGCCGGCCGCGATCACATCGGCGAAGAGCGCGAGCGGTTCGGGGTTCACGAACGTCACGGCGCCGCCGACGACAATCAGCGGGTGCCGCGGCGAGCGCTCCGCCGCGTAGCTCGGAATACCGGCGAGGCGGAGCAGCGTCAGGACGTTCACGTAGTCCCACTCGAACGACACCGAGAACGCGACGACGTCGAAGTCGCTCACGGGGGTCTGCGACTCCAGGGTCACGAGCGGTGTTTTCGCTGCCGCCAGCTCCGCCAGCTCCTGCTTCGGCGGCAGAAAGAACCGTTCGCAGACGATGTCGTCTTCAGCGTTGAAGAGGCGGTAGATGGTCTGGAAGCCGAGGTTCGACATCCCGACCCAGTACGTGTTCGGAAACGCCAGGGCCACGCGCAGCCGACTGCCGTGCGGCTTCTTGACGTAGCCGATTTCCTTCGACAGGGTGACTTGTGCGCGTTCGCGTTGTTCCCAGGACTTCATGCGGTGCCGCCAGCGATCCGGATCGGGGGGTCCGGCCGCTCAGGCTCAGACGTCGGCGTTCTCGAGTGCCGTGGATCTATCTACTTTACCATCGAGAACGCCGACCGGGCGGCGATCAGCCTTCCTGACGCCGCAGGAACGCCGGCACGTCAAAGGTCGAGCTCAGATCGAAGTCCGGGTCCGCCATCGGCGCATGGGCGTCCAGAGCCGGCCGCATCGCGTCGGGATCGCCCGCGCCGACCGCGGCGGTCGAACCGCTCGAGGACGCGGACGAGCTCTGGGGCGCGCCCGCGGCTCCGCCGCCGCCGGCGGCTATCGGCATATCGAGCAGCGGGCGGCGCGCGATTGACAGCCGGGCCGCGGGCATCGAGGCGGGCGGCGGCGCAGGGTCCGAGCGCAGGCGCGCATGATCGGCGTAGGGCGTCATGTCCACCGGCGTTTGCGACGCCGAGGTCGCCGGCCGCGCAGTGGCTTTCGCGCCGAACCCGGTCGCAATGACCGTGATCTTCACCTTGCCCTTCAGCGCCGGGTCGATGACCGCGCCGAAGATGATGTTGGCGTCTTCGTCGGCCGCCTCCTGGATGATGCACGACGCTTCACTCACCTCGACGAGCGACAGGTCGGGGCCGCCCGTGACGTTGATGATTACGCCCCGCGCGCCGTTCACCGACGCGCCCTCGAGCAGCGGGCTCGAGATCGCGCGGCGCGCCGCTTCCATCGCGCGGTCGGCGCCCTCGGCGACGCCCGTTCCCATCATCGCCAGCCCCATGCCGGCCATGATGGTTTTCACGTCGGCGAAGTCGAGGTTGATCAGGCCGGGAACCAGGATCAGATCCGAAATCCCCTGTATCGCCTGCCGCAGCACATCGTCGGCGGTCGCGAACGCATCGATCATCGACGTCGTGCGATCGATGATCGTCAGCAGCCGCTCGTTGGGGATCGTGATGATCGTGTCGACGCAGTCTCGCAGCGCGTCGAGGCCGCGCTCGGCCTGAAGCTGCCGTTTCCTGCCTTCGAACTTGAACGGCTTGGTCACGACCGCCACCGTCAGCGCGCCGAGCTCGCTCGCGAGGCTGGCAATCACCGGGGCGGCGCCCGTACCGGTGCCGCCGCCGAGTCCGGTCGTGACGAAGATCATGTCGGCGCCATCGAGCGCCTGGATGATTTTCTCGGTATCCTCCAGCGCCGCTTGGCGGCCGACGTTCGGATCGGCCCCGGCGCCGAGCCCCTTGGTCAGCTTGCTGCCGATCTGCAGCTTGACGGTGGCCGCGTTGGATCGCAGCGCCTGAAGGTCGGTGTTGACGACGACGAACTCGACCCCTTCGAATCCGGCCTGCACCATCCGGTTCACGGCGTTGCTGCCGCCGCCGCCGACTCCCACCACTTTGATGCGGGCCCCCGCCGTGCCTTCTTCGTCGAGTCGTAGTCTCATCCGCTTGATCTCGTCGCCGGCGTTGGTGTCATCGTCCATTCGTCGTCTCCTAGAAAAATTCTTTGAACAAGCCGCGCAGCCGCCCAGCGGCCCGCACCAGAGCGCCCGCGCCGACCGGAGCGCGCGCCGATTCACCCATCGAGTTGCGATAGCCGTAGAGCACGAGGCCGACGCCGGTGGCGAACGTCGGGCTGTTCACGTGGTCGGCCAGCCCGCCAACGCTCGTCGGGCAGCCGCGGCGGATCGGGAGATCGAAAATCTGCTCGGCGATCTCCGGCATGCCGTCGAGGATGGCGCCGCCGCCGGTGAGCACGATCCCCGAGTTGAGGCTCTTTTCGTATCCCGCGCGGCGGATTTCGTCCCACACCAGGTGGAAAATCTCCTCCGCCCGCGGCTGGAGGATTTCCGACAGGATGCGGCGCGCCATCACGCGCGGCTTGCGCCCGCCGACGCTCGCCACCTCCATCGTCTCGTCTTCGTCGACCATCCCCGAGAGCGCGCAGCCGCACTTGCGCTTGATCTTTTCCGCGTCGGGCACCGGCGTCCGCAGACCGACGGCGATGTCGTTCGTGAAGTGGTCCCCGCCGACGCCGATGACCGCGGTGTGCCAGAGGCTGCCGCGCTCGTAGATCGCGATGTCGGTCGTGCCGCCGCCGATGTCGACGAGCGCCACGCCCAGCTCTTTCTCGTCCTCGGTGAGCACCGATTCGCTCGCGGCGAGCTGCTCGACCACCGTCTCCGCGACGGTGACGCCCGCGCGGTTCACGCAGGCGACGATGTTCTGGGTCGAGCTCTGGCTCCCGGTCACGATGTGGACGTTCACCTCGAGCCGCGCGCCGGTCATGCCGACCGGTGCGCCGATGCCGTCCTGTTCGTCGACGACGAAATCCTGCGGCAGCACGTGGAGGATTTCCCGCCCGGTCGGCAGCGACACCGCTTTGGCCGCGTCGATCGCACGCCGGACGTCCTCGCGCGTGATCTCACGGTTCTTCCCGGCGACCGCGATGACGCCGCGGCTGTTGAACCCCTTGATGTGCGGGCCCGACAGCGCGAGGTGCACGGAGTCGATCTCGACGCCCGCCATCAGCTCGGCTTCCTCGATCGCTTTCTTGATCGAGTCGACCGCGGCCTCGAGGTTCACCACCACGCCGCGCCGGATGCCGCGCGACTCGGCCACGCCGAGCCCGACGATGTCGAGCCCCTCGCCGTTCTGCATTTCGCCGACGACCGCCGTCACCTTCGAGGTGCCGACGTCCAGACCAACCAGGTACCGTTCTTTTCGCGCCACTCACCCTCCGATTGAACGCCAAGGCCGCAAAACACCGCGGGGCCGACTCGGCCCCGTGGGCTCAGCGCGCTGTGCGTTCCAAGATCGCTTTGCTCTTCTCCGTCTTCGTCTTCGTCGGCCTGACGTAGATCCGATCGTCGAACCGTAGATCCACCGAATCGATGTCGGCCACGCGCTCGCGCAGCGTCGGCGCCAGGTCGAGGTACGACTGCAGCCGCGTCAGAAACTGGTCTTCGCCGAGCTGAAGCGTCGCGGGATCGCCGGTCAGGATCACCGATGCGTTGTGCAGATCGGTCACGTCCACCTGAGACAGGCGCCGCGCGACGCTGGGCTTCGACTTGACCGCGGCGATCACGCGACCCGCCAGTTCCGCGCGCCCCTCGTCGGTCGTCGGCCCGCCGCGGCTCGGCGCGGCGGACAGGCCGTCGATGATCGGCAGGTCGAGATCGGCGTACTGCGGTCCGTACTGATCGATGATCACGCCGCGCTCGTCGACCAGGTACATCTCCGTGTTGATGCGTCCGATCCCGATCGGCTGCCGCTCCGACACCACCACTTCGACGGTCGACGGCAGCGAGCGGCGCAGCGCGGCATCCCGCACCCAGGGTGACGCCATCAGCCGTTTGCGCCACAGATCGAGGTCGGTCCACACCAGGTTCTCGCCGCGCAACCCGCTCAACACGGCGAGGACTTCGCCCTTCGACAACCGCTCGTTCCCCCGAACGACGATCCGCTCGACCTGCAGCACGTGCGCGTGCGCCGCGAGCGCCGAGGTGCGGAACACGCCGTAGGCCAGCGCGCCGGCGACCGCGATCCAGATGAGCAGCGGCCCGGCCAGGGCGCGCCAGCTCCGCTTCTTGCGCGCCGGCTTGACGTGCGCGCGCCGGAAACGCCGATCGGTCTGCGCCGCAACCGCGCTCACGAGGACCCTCCAGCCGGCCGGGCCGATCCCGCCCGGCCCCCGAGCGCCGCAACCAGGCGATCGGCAACGCCGCCGATGGATCCCGCGCCAAGCGTGATCACGACGTCGCCCGGTCTGGCGACCCGCACGATCGCCGGCACGAGGTCGTCCATCCGCGGCACGACGTCCACCGGCGCCGCGACGCTTCGGCGCACGGCTGCGCCGAGCGCCTCGACCGTCACGCCGGCAATCGGCGTTTCGCCGGCGGCGTAGATGTCGGCGAGCACGATGTGGTCGGCGGCGGCGAGCGCCGGACCGAACGCGTCCATCAGCGACGCCGTCCGCGTGTAGCGATGCGGCTGGAACGCGACCACGATGCGCCGGCCGAGCGTGCGCGCCGCGGCGAGCACCGCCGCGATCTCGGTCGGGTGATGGCCGTAGTCATCGACCACGAGAATGCCGTTCGGCTCGCCGCGCACGTCGAAGCGCCGCTCCGCGCCGCGGAAATCCGCCAGCCCGGCGGCGACGCGATCGAACGACAGTCCCAGCTCCATGCCGACGGCGACCGCCGCGAGCGCGTTCAGCAGGTTGTGCCGTCCGGGGACCGCGAGCGTCAGCGTCCCGAGCGGCACGAGCGACTGTTCCGCAGGTGGCTCGACAGGCTCACCATGAGCCGCCGCTGGAGCCGCTCGTCCCGAGCCTCTGGACCGGCGAGCCTGGCGGTCTCGGCGCGTCACCGTCGCCGTCACGCTCATCGGCCCCATCGTCACGCCTTGGGCGATGACGTCGGCCGCGGGCGAGTCGAGGCCGTAGGTGATCACGCGGCGCGTCATCCGCGGCAGGACGGCCGCCAGGTTCGCATCGTCCAGGCATGCGACCACGCCGCCATAGAACGGCGTTTTGTTGGCGAAGTCGACGAAGGCCTGCTGCAGGTCCTCGAAGCCGCCGTAATTTTCGAGATGCTCGTGGTCGATGTTCGTAATCACTGCAATCGTCGGAAACAGCTTCAAAAACGATCGGTCGCTTTCGTCCGCCTCGGCGACCATGAATTCGCCCTGTCCCAGCCGCGCGTTGCTGCCGAATGCGCTCAGGCGCCCGCCAATCACCGCCGTCGGGTCGAGACCCGCCCGCTCGAGGACCAGTGCGATCATCGAGGTGGTCGTCGTCTTGCCGTGCGCCCCCGCCACCGCAATCGAGAAGCGGAGGCGCATCAGCTCCGCGAGCATCTCCGCCCGCGGAATCACCGGCACCTGCCTCCTCGTCGCCTCGACGACCTCCGGGTTCGCCGGGCGCACCGCCGACGAGATCACCACCACGTCCGCCTCGCCGACATGCGCCGCGTTGTGCCCCACGTCGACGCGGATACCCAGCGTGCTCAGCCGGTCGGTCACCGCCGAGGGCTTCTCGTCCGATCCGCTGACCGCGTACCCGAGATTGGCGAGCAGCTCCGCGATGCCGCTCATCCCGATCCCGCCGATGCCGACGAAGTGCACATGCCGTGTCTTACCCAGCACGGCAGCACCCCGAGGCGGATCGCGTTCGGCGTTCAGCGTGAAGAGTGCCGCGTCGGTTCCGTTCGGCGTTCGCGGTCGGGAAACCGTGATCGTCAACGAACCGTGAACCCCGAACCGCGAACCGCGAACCCATCGCCCTCATCGTTCTCCTGCCAGCTGCAGCGCGCGCTCGACGATCACGCGCGCCGCGTCCGGCCGCGCCAGCGATCGCGCGGCCGCCGACATCCGTTGCCGCCGCGCGCGGTCTCCGGCGAGCGCCAGCACCCGCGCGGCGATCACGGGCCCGGTCAGGTCCCGCTGCAGCAGCAGCTCCGCCGCGCCCGCCACGGCCAGCGCTTCGGCGTTCCTGCGCTGGTGATCGTCGGTCGCGGTCGGCAGTGGAATCAGCACGGCGGCCTTCCCCGCCGCGGTGATTTCGGCCAGCGTCGTTGCGCCCGCGCGGCAGACGATTACGTCCGCTTGTCCGAGTTGCCGTCCCATGTCGTAGAGGAACGGCTCGACGTCGGCCTGAAGCCCCGCCTGCCGGTAGGCGGTGCGCACCATCTCCACATCTCGTTCCCCCGTCTGGTGGACGAGACGAAGATGCGAACCGCCGGCCGCCAGCTCCGGTGCTGCCTCCACCATGGCCACGTTGATTGCGTGCGCGCCCTGAGAGCCGCCAAAGACTAAAACCCGCGTGACGGAAGTCTGGTCATCGAGCGCCGACTCCTGATGAGGTCCGGACGCCGCGAAAAACTCCGGCCGGACCGGGTTACCGCTGACGAATGCCTTCGCGCCGAAAAACGCCTGCGTCGAATCGAACGTCACCGCCGCCGCCTGCACCACCCGCGAGAGCAACCGATTGGTCAATCCCGGCACCGCGTTCTGCTCGAGCAGCATCGTCGGCACGCCGCGCAGCGATGCGACGAGGACGACCGGGCCCGAGCTGTAGCCGCCCACGCCGATCACGATTGACGGACGCCGCGCCGAGACGATGCGCCAGGCGCCGGCGAGGCTCAGCGGGACGAGCGCCGCGCCGCGCGCGCGATCGAGGAGCGTCTTTCCTTTCACGCCACTGCTCCGAATCACATCCAGCGGAAACCCCTCGCGCGGCACGACGCGCGCTTCGATCCCCTGCGCCGTACCCGCGAACGACACCTCGGCATCCGGCCGCSGCGCGAGCAGTTCCCGCGCCACGGCGATTCCCGGATAGAGGTGACCGCCGGTGCCGCCACCGGCAATCACGACCCTCAAGGCCCTCAAGGGGTCGGGAGTCGTTTTCGTCCCGCGTGGAACGGCCGAAACAGTCATCACGAAAACGACTCCCGACCCCGTTCATGCCTCGGGCGACGCGTGCTGCGACACGTTGAGCAGAATCCCCATCCCCACCAGGTTGATCAGCAGCGACGATCCGCCGGCGCTCACGAACGGCAGCGGAATGCCCTTGGTCGGCATCAACCCCAGCACGACGCTGATGTTCACGAACGCCTGCACGGCCACCATCGTCGTCAGGCCGAGCGCCAGGAACGAGCCGAAGGTGTCGGGCGCGCGCAGCGCCACGCGCATGCCACGCCACGTGACGACGCAGAAACAGATCACCACCGCGGTGGCGCCGACCAGCCCCAGCTCCTCCGAGATCACCGAGTAGATGAAATCGGTGTGCGGCTCGGGGAGATAGAACAGCTTCTGGACGCCGTTCATCAGCCCCTTGCCCCAGACGCCGCCCGTGCCGATGGCAATCAGCGACTGAATGATCTGGAAGCCGTCGCCCAGGGGGTCGTCCCACGGATTGAGAAACGCGAGCGTGCGGCGGCGCCGGTACGCCGAGCCCATGACCACGATGTAGATCGCCGGCAGCGCGACGAGCGAGGCGCCGACGAGGTAGCGCCAGTTGAGGCCGGCCGCGAAGATCATGACGGCCGTGATCATGAGGATCGCCATCGACGTGCCGAAGTCGGGCTCCGGCAGGATGAGCGCCACCAGACCCAGTACGACGATCGCGATCGGCAGCAGCGAATACGTGACCTCGTCGATGCGGTGCATGCGCCGTTCGAGAAGCGCCGCGATGAAGAAGATCGCGATCAGCTTCGCCAGCTCGGACGGCTGCACGCCGATGCCGCCGACGCCGAACCAGCGGCGCGCCCCGTTCACCGGCGCGCGGAAGTACACGGCCACCAGGGCGAACGCCACGAGCGTCAGGCAGGTCCAGATGAAGATCGGCTCCCGGTAATAGCGATAGTCGATCCGCATTACGAGGGTCAGCATCGCGATCCCGAGGACTGCCCACATGCCCTGGGTGATCAGGAAGCGCGAGGCTCGGCCGTAGCGCTCCAGGGCCACGGGCGCCGAGGCGCTGTAGACCATGACCACGCTCAGGGCGACCAGCAGCAGGGTCGCAGTGAACAGCACCTTGTCAGACTTGAGTTTTCTCGCCATCGTATTCGTCGGGCGCGGGCTTCGGCCCCCGCCTAAAGGTCCAGCTCGTTCGTTCCGACACTATCCCCGTCGGTGCATTACGATCGCCGTGAGCGGTCAACAGTCATCAGTCGGCCTCGGGCCGAGGCACCAACTTCCCAGACCGGGGCAGCCTGGGTTCCCAGCAGTCAGTCCTCCACCGCGAGAACCGACTGACGACTGTTCACCGCTCACGAACGCCGACGCTCGGCTGAAGCTTTCGCGCTACGTTCTTTGCTACACGCTCGCCTGAAAGGCTCGCGCTCCTTTCGTTCACGCCTCGCGCCTTGTTCGTCCGCGCCTCGCACGCGCCTCGCGCCTTCTTTCGCCCGCGGCTCGCGCTGCTTCGAGCGGGCGTCACCTTCCCGCGATCCGCGCGACCTCCTCCTTGAATATCCGTCCGCGTTCCGCGTAGTCGCGGAACATGTCGAAGCTCGCGCACGCGGGCGCGAGCAGCACCACCCCTGACGGCTTCGCCCGCTCGTACGCCCGCGCGATCGCGGCGGCGAAGGTGTCGGCCTCCACCACGTCCACGACGTCGCCGAGCGCTTCGCGCAGCAGCGGCCGCGCTTCGCCGATCGCGACCAGCGCCTTCGCGCGCGCGCGCAGCGGCCCGCGCAGCAACCGCAGGTCGCCGCCCTTGAACCGGCCGCCCATGATCGGCACCAGATCGCGTTCGAAGCTCTCGATCGACCGGAGCGCCGACTCGACGTTGGTCGCCTTCGAATCGTTCACGAACCGCACGCCGCCCACGTCGGCGACGAGCTCCATCGCGTGCTCGAGGCCTCGAAACGCGTCGACGGCCGAGGTCATCGCCGCGGGCGCCGCGCCCGCGATGGCGCCGACCGTGGCGGCCGCCATCACGTCGTTCACCAGGTGCGGCCCCAGCAGGTGAATGACCCCGAGCGGGATCAGGCGCTCGGCGCGGTCGGGCTGCCGATCGACGATCCATCCGTCCTCGACTACGGTGCCGAGGGCGATCGACCCGGATCGCGAAAACGGGCGCGCGGTCGCGCGCCCGCGCCGCGCCAGCTCGAGGACCGCCGGGTCGTCGGCGTTGATCACCGCGAAGTCGCTCGCGTTCTGGTTCTCGAAGATCCGCGCTTTCGCCGCGCCGTATGCGGCGACGTCCGGATGGCGATCGAGGTGATCGGGCGAAAAGTTCAGCATCACCGCGATCCACGGGTGGAACGTGTCGATCTGCTCGAGCTGAAAACTGCTCGTCTCGACCACGTGGAACGTCTCGGGCGTCGACTCGGACACCTGCGCGCTCAGCGGCGAGCCGATGTTGCCGCCGACGGTGACCTTGAAGCCCGCCGCCTCGAGCATCCGCCCCGTCAGCGCGGTCGTCGTCGACTTGCCTTTCGTGCCGGTGATCGCGATCACGCGCCCTTGCAGCCAGCGCGACGCCAGCTCGATCTCCGCGATCACCGGGATGCCCCGATCGCGCGCCGCCTGCACCACCTCCTGCTCCGGCGGCACGCCCGGGCTGAGGACGACGAGATCGGCGGACGTGAACGCTGCGAGCGTGTGGCCGCCCAGCTCCACCGCCACGCCCAGACGGCGCAGCCGGTCGGCGTCCGGCAGCTCGCCGCGCGAGTCGGACAGCGTCACGCGCGCGCCGCGGCGCGCGAGCAGCTCGGCGGCCGCCAGTCCGCTCCTCGCCGCCCCGGCGACGGTCACGCGCTTGTCGTCGACATCGAATCCCACGTCCCTCATCTCTCCTTCATCCCGTTCAACGCAGCTTCAACGTGGCCAGGCTGAACAGGGCGAAGATGATCCCGACGATCACGAAGCGCGTGATCACCTTCGGCTCGCTCCAGCCGATCAGCTCGAAGTGGTGATGCAGCGGCGCCATGCGGAAGATGCGCTGGCCTCCCGTGGCCTTGAAGTAGCCGACCTGCATCACGACCGACAGCGCTTCGAGCAGGAACACGCCGCCGACGATCGGCAGCAGCAGCTCCTGCTTGATCAGAATCGCGACGATGCCCAGCGCGGCGCCGAGCGCCAGCGACCCGACGTCGCCCATGAAGATTTCGGCGGGGTACGAGTTGTACCAGAGGAAACCGAGCGACGCGCCGACCAGCGATCCGCAGAACACCGTCAGCTCGGCCGCCTGCGGAAATCGCACGAGCAGCAGGTACTCGGCGAACACGCGGTGGCCGGTCACGTAGGCCAGCGCCGTGTACGCGCCGGCGGCGATCGCGAACACGCTGATGGCGAGGCCGTCCAGACCGTCGGTGAGGTTGACGGCGTTCGACTCGGCGACCAGGACGAACACCGCGAACGCCAGGTAGCCGTAGCCGAGGTCCGGGATGAGCCTCTTGAAGAACGGGAAGACGAGGCGCGTGTTGTACAGGCCTTCGCGTTGCAGAATGAGCAGCACGATGCCGACCGCGATGCCGATGAGGATCTGGAACCCCATCTTGTAGCGCGGGAGCAGTCCGTGATGGGATCGGCGGACGATCTTCAGGTAGTCGTCGGCGAAGCCGATTGCGCCGTATCCGGCCGTCGTCAGCACCGCGATCCAGACATAGACGTTCGTGAGATCGGCCCACAGCAGCGTCGGCACCAGCGCCGCCGTCAGAATCAGCAACCCGCCCATCGTCGGCGTGCCGGCCTTGGGCCGATGGGTCTGCGGTCCATCGGCGCGGACGACCTGCCCGATCTGGAACTCGCGCAGCTTCCGGATGAGCCACGGTCCGAAGACGAGGCTGATGGCGAGCGCCGACAAGGTGGCGGCGGCGGTGCGGAACGTGATGTAACGCGTCACGTTGAGCACCGACCACTGGGCGCGAAACGGGTAGAGCAGGTGATACAGCATCAGCCGCGCTCCGTCTTGAGCCGATCCACCACGCGATCCGTGTTCACGCCGCGCGATCCCTTCACCAGCACGAGATCGCCCGGCTGCACGAGCGCGACTGCGGCGTCGGCCGCTTCATCGCTCGTGGCGAAATAGCGCACCCCGGCCGGCGGCATCCCCGCGGCGACGGCTGCGTCGGCCAGCGCCTTCGCAGGCGCACCGCCGATCGCGAACAGCACGTCGACGCGCGCCCGCACGGCCGCGCGCCCGACCCCTTCGTGCAGCTCGGACGAGCGCCCGCCGAGCTCGAGCATTTCGCCGATCACGGCGATGCGCCGCGATCCCTGGGCCGCCGCCAGCACGTCGAGCGCCTTTTTTGTCGCCGTCGGGTTGGCGTTGTAGCTGTCGTCCACGACGGTGATCCCGCTCGCGAGCCGGACGACCTCGCCCCGGTGCGACGCCGGACGCAGCCGCGCCGCCCGCGACGCCACGTCCGCCAGCGGCACGCCGAACTCCAGCGCCACCGCCGTGGCGGCGAGGATGTTCGCGAGGTTCGCGCGGCCAATGAGCGGCGTCGTGATGTCCACGCTGCCGGCCCGCGCGTCCACGCGTGCGCGCGTGCCGTCGATCCCGCCATCCACGACGGCGCTGGCGCGGACGTCGGCATCCCGATCGATTCCAAACGTCACGACGCGGCCTCGAAACGCACCGATTCGCGCCGTGATCCGCGGGTCATCCGCGTTCGCGACGAGCAAGGTCGACGCGGCCGCCCCCTCGAAGATCTCGGCCTTCGCGTCGGCGATCGCGTCGAGCGAGGCGAAGAAGCCGAGGTGCGCTTCGCCGACGTTCGTCCACACGCGGACGTCCGGCTCGGCGACCCGCACCAGCGTGCTGATTTCCCCGGCGTGATTCATTCCCAGTTCGACGACGGCAATCTCCGGCCGCTGTCTCAGCTCGATGAGGGAGAGCGGCAACCCGATGTGGTTGTTGAAATTCCCGCGGTTGCGCACCACGCGGTACCGCGCCTCGAGAAATTCACTCGTCACTTCCTTCGTCGTGGTCTTGCCGGCGCTCCCCGTAATCGCCACGACTTTCGTCCCCGCCTCGCGCCGGATGGCGTGCGCCAGCGCCTGGAGCGCCACAATCGTGTCGTCGACTTCGATGACGACAGGCTGCCGTTCGGCTAAAGCCGTCGCGCTACCTGCTGCCTTCGTGCTCCGCGTCGCCGACCACCCGCGTGGCACGACGACACCCGCCGCGCCCCCGTCGATCGCGGCCGCCGCGAACGTGGCGCCGTCGAGTCGCTCGCCGCGGACCCCGACGTACAGATCCCCCGCCTTCAGCGTCCGCGTGTCGATCGACACGTCGCCGAGCTCGCGCGTTTCGTCGCCGGCCGTCACGGCGCCCCTCATCTGCGCCGCGACCCACGCCGCGGACAGTTTGAGGGCCGGTCTTGCGGGACCCGCCCCGGCGCCGGGTCCAAAGGGGCTCGGCAGACCTCCGATCGTCATGCGCGAGCCGCCGTCATACGACGCCCGACTTGCTCCGCCGCCGCGCCAGCGCGTCCCGCGCCACCGCGACGTCGTCGAATGGCAGCGTGCGATCGCCGATGACCTGGTACTTCTCGTGTCCCTTGCCCGCCACCAGCACGACGTCGCCCGATCGAGCGAGCTCGATCGCCTTTGCAATCGCCGCGCCCCGATCGACGATCGTCAGCAGACGCTGCGCGCTGTCGCGGCGCGTGTCGGGTGTAATCCCCCGCTGCACTTCCTCGATGATCCGGGTCGGGTCCTCGCTGCGCGGATTGTCCGATGTGATAACGATGAGATCGCTCAACCGCCCCGCGACCGCGCCCATCAGCGGACGCTTCGTGCGATCGCGATCGCCGCCGCATCCGAACACCGTGATCAGGCGGCCCGCCGCCAGCGGACGCGCGGTCTCGAGCAGGTTGCGCAGGGCATCGTCGGTGTGCGCGTAGTCGACGACGACCGTGACTTCGTCCTTCGTGTGGGAGACCACCTGGAACCGGCCAGGCACGCCGTCGAGCGAACGGAGGCCGCGCTCGATGGCGTCGAACGGCACGTCGAGCGCCGTCGCCGTCGAGACCGCCGCGAGGATGTTGTACACGTTGGGGCGCCCCACGAGCTTCGACGTCACGCGGAGCGTGCCGCGCGGCGTGCGGACGTCGAAGGACAGCCCCTCGAGCGAGAAGGACAGCGCGCTGGGCGTGACGTCGGCTGGACGATTGATCGCGTAGGTGACCGGCCGACCGCCGGCCTCGACGAGCGACGATCCGCGCGGGTCGTCCACGTTCAACAGGCTCGGCGCGTCGCGCGGCAGCATCTCGAACAGCCGCCGCTTCGCGCGGAAGTAATCGTCCATGTCCGCGTGGAAGTCGAGATGATCGCGGGTCAGGTTCGTGAAGACGCCGGCGGAGAAGGTGATCTCGTCGACGCGGCGCAGCGACAGCGCGTGCGACGACACCTCCATCGCGCAGGCGCCGCTCTGCCGGCCGACCATCTCGCGCAGCAACGCCTGCACGTCGGGCGCTTCCGGCGTCGTGCGCGTGGCTTCGCGCGTTTCGTCGCCGACGCGGTACGCCACCGTGCCGAGGATGCCGCACCGGATGCCGGCGGCCTCGAACATCGAGGCGACGAGATACGCCGTGGTCGTCTTGCCATTCGTGCCGGTGATGCCGATCACGCGCATCTCGCGGCTCGGATCGCGGTACAACGTCGCGGCCAGCACGGCC